>Ga0058698_10000006_pt1 | contig 354049 bp, 398 predicted proteins | sample AgamicAsSfe_FD_67288 | JGI IMG/M metagenome (GOLD analysis project Ga0058698, IMG submission 67288) | Agave microbial communities from Guanajuato, Mexico - As.Sf.e | ecosystem: Host-associated > Plants > Phyllosphere > Phylloplane/Leaf | place: Guanajuato, Mexico | collected 2012-05-30
ATTTAATAATAAAGGGATTTCCAGAATGAATAATCCACAAGATGCTAATTTTACTGGATTTGGATCAAGTTATATTTCTGAAAATCTCCCATCTTCTAGAAGTGTTTTAGAATTATATGGTGTGCCCTTTTTGTTTCCAAATAAAGATCCTTTAGTTGTTGACAATTTGGAGTTTATGAATCAAGAAATTCAAATTAAAGAAGCATATTATAGCAATATACATGTTCTTGGTGCCGCTGATAATGGCTCTTTTATTGAACCTATTAAACTTGTGGGAAATGATATTAAAGAAGTAAAAATTGGATTAACAGATTGGATTGAGTCTTCGCCTAAATTTAATAATAAAAAAGGTATTATTTGTGAAGGTATTAACTCAAATAAGAGTGGTTATACTAGGACAGTAAAAACTAATATATGGTATTCTGTTGTTGGAATTCCAAGTAATAGTCTCTTTAAAAGCATATTACTAGTTGATAATCCCAGTATGCATATTTTTTCTTTAACACTTGAGAAGGATGGGTGTTTATAATGATATTGGATATTAAACCATATAATAGAGCTGGATATGATTGTATGAATTTAAGTGTAACTAACATATTGTTTTATAAGAATTATCCCCATTCTAATTCAGTCTGGAAACAATCAGGGTTAATTTATTATATTGATGAAAAGTATGGAATTGGTAATTTAGAAGGTTCATATTTAACCCGTGTCCAAGAGCTAGAGTGGATACACAATATTAAAGTAAAGACTATTAAACATAAATATAAAAATGATTTTTTAAGTGGAATAATCAATCTTCTAAGAGAAAATGAACCTGTACTTGTCCCAGTTGATACATACTATACGAGAGGAAATATGTATTATCAAACACGTCACACTCCTCATATAATCACAATTATCGGTTATGAAGAAAGTCTTTTTACATATGTTGATGATGCTTATGGTTCAATAGCAGAACTAAAACCTAAAGAGCTGATAGAGGCAAACTCTATGAATCTTAAATACATGTATATTAAATTACCTGAAGAAAATTATTTAACTAAGGAAATACTATTAGAACCTATTAAACATAATAATAATAATCTGAGGGGAATAATATCTACCTCTAATATTCCTGATGTACCGGGTGTTATTAAAGAATTTGGGTTGTCGGGTTTGGAAAAATTTTTAGATTTTTATTACGAACATAATATTGATGACACCTTCAATCAGTCTGAAGAAAAAATTATGGAAATATATAGGGGGTTATCGGCGGTTTCAAATTCTAGATATAAATATGCTGATTATCTATTTGATATTTCTGTTTATTATCCTGAAATAAAAAATATAGCAGAGGCTTATTTATTTATAGGACAAGATTGGAAAGTGTCGGCGAATATGGTTCTAAAATCAACTATGAATAATAGGTTAAATTTAATTCAGAGAATGCTTGACAAAGTCGAATTAATAATGGAAAAAGAGAAAGAAACACTTAGAATGTCAGAAGAAATTCATAGCATTATTTGTAATAAATAAACAAAATATTAAAAAAAAGGTAGTAAAATGAAATGAGTTATGGTATAGTGACAATATCGGGGTTTGGAATATTCTGAATCTTGATAAAATGTAACGAGGGAGGGATTTTACAATGAAAGAACGTGTCGAAGAGCGTACTACTTAAAAAATAGCACCATAATTAAAAGAAAAGAGCTGTTTTCAGAATTCTGAAAACAGCTCTTTTTTATGAATTGATTCATCCTGTATTCATGTTCTTTATCACTTTACATCTAACTATGATCTGGTACACCTAAATCCCAACATTCCCTGTAAAAGCTCGCCGTTCCTTATACTATAAGTGTTCTAGTATAAATAAATTTATATTTAAGTGACTCGCAGAAAAACTTTACTACTCGATCAGTAAGCAATACAATTTTTACTTTCCGATTGGTCAAATAAGAATGAATGATGTGTCTCTTTATTAAAGCATTTTTTGATGCATCAATGGTGTATTTTGCCCCTAGTAAAAATCTTAAAAGGGACAGCAGCCGTGATGGCTGTGAAATTTCATTGGGTGTTGGGTTTATTTTGAACATTGATTTTGCCTGTTCATTGCGACAAACAGAACAGCACAATTAAAAAGTGCAATTTAATGACCTTTTACAAGTGAAGCTATTTTCAACCTTACCGTATCAACCTGCTATTTCTGATTTTTCATTTTTGCTGAAAAAAACATAAAGGTCGACACTCTTTACTTCTTTTTTCGTCTCTTTTAAGAGCTATTGTGAGATAAATAGCTCGAGCAGTAAAAGTTGTTACCCCCACAAATTTGAGGCCGTGCGAATTTCCGACTGGTAATTAAATTTGTATTATTTTTCATTTGTCCAATTCGATAAAGGCTGAAAAACAATAAAAGCCATTTTACTTAGTGAAGAATCTGTCATTTTGCTGACTTGATGTGCCTGTATTGACACTTAAGGTGTTTTCGATAAATAATTGGCCATAGAAAAAGAAAAAACTTCCAACGAGAAACATAGCACCGATGATAAAATCGTTTACTGTATAAAGAACCTTATATCGTTTTTGGAAAAAAAACTCATATCGTTTCAGCTCTTTTTGGATGTCATGTTCTTTATTTCCTTTCATTATCATCCCTCCATTCTATTTTGGCTTACCCTTACGTAAACGGAATGTAAACATAAGGGCAGCCTTGCTGAAAGGAGACATAATCAACGATCAGAAACTAAAGTGAAAAAGTGATCCGCATAGGATCTCTTTTTTATGATTTCATCGCCTGAACAATAAGAGCGGTCAAAGCTTTTGCCCCTTTAGGAACCAAGTGAACACCATCAGGGGTAAAATATTCCGGATGCTGAAGGGCTTCTGTATGCCAGTCAACTAACGTAACATTTTGATGTGCGCTTGCCTGGTGCTGTAAAGATTCATTAACCTTGCTTTCCCATTGGCGGGGAACCCGTGTATTGACAAGATAGATATGGGCTTTTGAGAAAGATTGAAGCAGTTGTTCGATTTGGCTGTTTGTAAAGTAGCCATTGGTTCCAAGCTCAATGATGACAGCCTTGTTCGGCTGATTAAAAGACTTGTACTCCCTTGCGAGTTCCAAAGCTTGAGACATTTGTCTTCCTACCTTTCCATCAATCGTCACATGTGAAAGTGACTGACGCAGGTGTGAAGAAATATCAAGCATGACGGAATCTCCTATAGCTAACACCTCTTTCGCAGTATCTGCGGGTTCTTTCGTCTGTTGAGATTGCGTGTCTTTCTTTTTATGAGTCTCTTGCCCACTATCTTTGTTTTCCTTTTGACCCTGAATGGAATCTGTTGTTTTTTGTTCAGGATTGTGTTTTTTATCTGCTGCAGCGTTCTTTTTATCCCCAGAAGCCTGGCTGGTGTCAGCATTTGTTTCTTGTGAGCTATAGGTCCATTTGGTAGGGTGCTTTTGCTCTCCGGCTAACCCAGACAGCCCTCCTGCAAAAATAAGTATAGCGAAAATGACGAAACCAATTGACAGTTTGCTGATGACAGATGTCGTTTTCCATTCCTTGATTCTATGTATAAAAACACGACGGAAAAATGACCTAAATCCCTGTGTCCGTATCGGCTTCTCAATAAAATGATAGGAAAGCTCGGCAAGTATACATGTCACAATCACCTTTAGCACGATATGCCAAAGAACAGGGTTTCCGATTTCTTGAACTGGCGTGCTTAACACAATAACAGGGTAGTGCCAAAGATAAATTCCGTAAGACCTCGTTCCAAGCCACCGAAGCGGCCTCCATGAAAGCAGATTGCCTAAAAAGCTGCTCGGATGGCAAACACATGCAATAAGGATTGCGGCAGTCACGCTAATGAATAGCATTCCGCCTCTGTAAAGAAAAGGCTCGTATTCATCTGTGAAATAGACACACAACACTAAAATACAAAATGCCAAAAATTCAGTGGCGTGCAAAGTGTGCTTCAGTTTGCTTGGCAGCCTGTTGGAAGACAGCCTTTTCATCGGCCATACCAAAGCCAAGGCACATCCGATGAGAAGTTCAAACGAACGAGTGTCTGTGCCATAGTAAACGCGGCTCGGATCTCCGCCAGGTTCATACAGTACGCTCATCATCACGGCTGAACAAAGCGCAAGCAATGATATCACCGCAGCCAATCTGGCGCGGCTTTTCATTATGTACATTCCAGCAACTAAGAACATCGGCCATATGATATAAAATTGTTCTTCAATCGCCAGCGACCAAAGGTTTTTTTAGAGGTGATGGGGAACCGAAACTATCAAAATATGATAGCTTGTGAAAAATAAACCACCAATTGCTCATATAAAAGAGAGAAGAGATCGCATCTCCACGTACAGTGTGCAATAGTTCTCGATCAAACAATACGACCCACACAACAGTGGAAAAGATCATAAGGTACGCTGCCGGCAGAAGCCGCCGAATGCGGCGCACCCAAAAGTCCCGAAAATCAAGATTGATATCATTTCCATATGCCGGTAATAGAATGGATGTAATCAAATATCCGGATAAAACAAAAAAGATATCAACTCCGATAAAACCACCGTTAGCCCAATTGAAATTTAGGTGATAAGCGATAACTGACAGGACGGCAAAAGCGCGAAGGCCATCAAGTCCAGGGATGTATCGATGATGCTGTGTCTTGTGATACATGGGTATTCCTCCAATAGTAAGCAAATATTCTCGTTGTTTTTGATAGCGAGGTTACGACCTCGAATAGAGAAGAGAGAAAACATCCATAATCTTAGATGGATGTTTTTATTTTATCGAATATAACGTTCTCCCACGAGCAAGTTTGAAATGACGCTGGTTGGAATTGTAAACTCGGTAACGCCCATATAGCCGGGGGCGACTTCATATTCGTCAAATGAGATCACAAGTTTATGGTCTTCAGTAATGTAAAACGTCTGATCAGGAAGAATCGTTTTGAACGGTTCTGCATCTTCGTCAGTGAGCCAATATATTTTATTTGGATCTTCCTTCATTTGCTGTTTCATTTGCTCTCTAATATTTTGACTGATGACTTTAATATAGCGCTCATCTTTGAATAAGCTTTTTAATGTAAGTAAAATATCATTCTTTTTGTCAATTGTAATATAACGGCTTTGTGTGTAGGAAGATGCTTGTGTTTTTTCAATATTGCGCCGGATAGAGAGTAAATCTGGCGTGTCTGTGACCGTCTCGTAATCACTGTAGATGCTGAGATGCCCTTTTTTGTTTTTGGATGTGGACTGTATAAACTCTTTATACAGCTGCTGGCTTTCTTTCAAGTATTTCTCGTTAATGCTGTTTTCAAGCTCTTTATTAGAAAGCCCGGACAAAGCAGGTGTTTTGACATCAATGCTTGATTGGTCTTTTTCCTCTTTGATTTCAATAAAGGTGATCGCTTTGACGATTTTGCCGATGACAGGGATCTTTGACATAGCCTGAGCAGTGTCAGGGTTGATATTAACAAGCGCAGTGAAAAAAATAGCTGCAGCGATTGTTGCTGATGTCGGCCACATGACGATTCTTTTCTTTTTTGGTTCTTGCTGAAGGGCTTTTTCAACAATGATATCCAATTCTTTAGGAATCGGAACATTTTTATATTCTTCTCTTAATTGCTGTAATCTCTTATCCATTAAGAAAGATCCTCCTTCGTCAGCTGAATGCGCATCAGCTTCAATGCTCTGTATAGGCGGCGTTTTGACGGTATTCGTGTTTTCTCCTGTAATTTCCGCAATTTCTTCTAATTTGAGGTCTTCAAAAAAGCGTAAAATAATAATGGTTTTATAGCGGTATGGCAATTCGTCAAGCGCTTCATGGAGATCAGTATCCTTGTAATGGTCTTCCTTTCCTTTGCTTAAAAATTCTATCGTTTCGTCGTCCATCACTCTTATCTTTTTTTGTTTGCGCAAAAAATCAATGGCTGTCCGCACTAAAATTTTATAAAACCAGCTTTTTATCGTCTCAGGGTTCCTGACCGTTTCAACTGAGCTCAGCGCTTTTTTTATCGATTCCTGAACAATATCTAATGCGTCATCTTGATTTTTCACATAACTGAAAGCCAACCTGTAGAAATCTTGCTTATGGTCAGTTATGCATGTGACAAGCAACGCTTTTGTTGTTTGTTTTTTCTTCATTGCAATAAAGGGCTCCTTTTTGAATATACGTATATCGTAGGCTGTTACCTAGGATAGACGCGGCAGGCTGAAAAATAGTTTGCGCAGAATCACATTTTTTTAAAAGAGAGAAGTAAATCAGCATAGGGGGGTTTATGCATAAAAAAACAAGGCTTGTTTTGTACAAGCCTTGTTTTGGTTAAGCGATGCGAATATTATTCCAAATAATGTTTTTTGAAATCTGAGTGAATAGAAAATTTACGGCGCAACTGGATGAGATTTTTCCCGAAGCTCTCTTCTAAAAGCTCTCTATGCTTTTTCAGAATTTCCATGAGGTACAGATCATGAATGATCACTTCAGTAATAGGCATGACTAAACCTACATGCATCGTCCATGCAGCACGGCTGTCGTTGCCAAGTGAGACAATGCCTGCTACGACTTCTGAATCATCTCCGCTATAGACAAGCCACCGTCCGTCATACTCTTCTGTAATTTCACTGCTCATATCATGAAGATAAACATTGGCAAAATCAGATACGATGTCTCCGTACGCAATAATGGTGACAATAACGCCTTGTTCTGCCGCCTGTTTGAGCTCTGATTCTATCTCCTTAAAATCCTCTTTCCATATTTCTAAGAGGATTCTTTTTTTGGCAGATAAGATACAAGCCTTCACCTTTTCAAGAATTTCACTGCGGCCGGTGATATTCCAGATGTTTTCCCGGTCATTAGCAGTCTGCTCGAACTTTTCAAAATATTTCTCAGCCTGATCAAAATGCTCTTCCGCTTTGAGCCGGCGGTTTTTAATCAGTTCTTTTGCGGGGACAGGAACATACTGAGGCGTATTTCCATGACTGACAAAAACATCTCCCCTTAACACAAGGCTTTCCAAGACTTCATAAATTTTAGAACGGGGAACTCCGGATTTTTTGGCAACGGCATAGCCTGTTAAAGGTGATTCTTGCAATAATGCCAAATACGCTTTCGATTCATATTCGGTAAAATTGAGGTTTTTTAAAATGTCTAACATATTTTCTTTCATATATCCTCCAATATAAAGAGCAATCGCTGCCTTAGTAATCGCTATTTTAACAAACCATATTGATTTATTCCAAACTGATTGATACACTTTTATAAGTAGTTACTTTTGTAGTCACTAAATGATTGAGGGGATTTTTTAAAGGGGGAGAGAACAATGCACAGCTTACTCGCATACATACCGATCGCTGCCATGATGGTTATCATACCGGGGGCAGATACGATGCTTGTGATGAAAAATACGCTTAGGTATGGCCCGAAAGCCGGCCGTTATAACATTCTCGGATTGGCAACAGGACTTTCCTTTTGGACGGTGATTGCCATTTTAGGATTATCAGTGGTGATCGCAAAGTCAGTGATTCTTTTCACAACGATCAAATATTTGGGAGCGGCATACTTAATTTATTTAGGTGTAAAAAGTTTTTTTGCTAAAAGTATGTTTTCGTTAGATGACATGCAATCCCAAGCAAAAAATATGGCAAGTTCTCCGAAACGTTATTATAAAACTTCCTTTATGCAGGGATCACTCAGTAACATTCTCAATCCTAAAACTGTTTTGGTGTATGTTACAATCATGCCCCAATTTATCAATTTGAACGGAAATATAAACCAGCAGCTCATTATTTTAGCTTCAATCCTAACCTTATTAGCGGTGTTGTGGTTCCTGTTTCTTGTTTATATTATTGATTACGCAAAAAAATGGATGAAAAACTCGAAGTTCCAGAAAGTGTTTCAAAAAATTACCGGAATAATATTAGTAGGTTTCGGCATCAAAACTGGTTTGAGTTAACACTTAAATGAAGTGAATGAAATTTGAAACCAAAGTTTAATTTGTGTTTGACCCATAAAAAAGACAAGGGAGTGAGTATCCCTTGTCTTTTTTTTATTTCATCTTATGTCCTCTGCGGGTTTGCACCTTATACAAAATAATCAATAAAACAAACCAGACCGGGGTGACAAACAAAGCAATACGTGTATCATCCGCGAGTGCCAATATGACAAGAATGAACGCGAGAAATGCAAGTGTTAAATAGTTGGATAATGGGTAAAAAGGCATTTTAAATTTGTTTGCTTTCGCTTCATGCTGCCTTGTTTTTCGATATTTCAAATGGCAAATCACCGTGATGCCCCAAATAAAAATGAAGCATATTGTAGAAACACTTGTAATCAGTGTGAAGACTTGCTCGGGCATTAAATAATTCAGACTAACGCCAATCAGAATGGCGATGGATGAAAAGAACAGCGCATTGCTTGGCACGTTAGAAGAAGTTAATTTCTTTAATAGTCCAGGTGCGTGATGATCCTTTGCAAGCGAATAGACCATTCGGCTTGTGCTGAATAAAGCGCTATTTGCAGCTGATGCGGCTGATGTTAATACAACAAAATTGATCAAACTGGCAGCCACAACGATGCCTACTGCAGAGAAGACCTGAACAAATGGGCTTTCGTTTGGATTCAACACATTCCAAGGATAGATACACATAATCACGAAAAGTGCGCCAACATAAAAAAGTAAAATCCGGACAGGGATTTGATTGATGGCTTTAGGGATCACTTTTTGGGGATTTTCTGTTTCACCTGCTGTCAGTCCGACAAGTTCAATACCCACGAAAGCGAAGACGACCATTTGGAACGATAGGATAAACCCATGCCATCCATTTGGGAACATGCCGCCGTGGCTCCAAAGGTTGGTGAGGCTGGCAGGGCCGGAAGCTGCGGAAAAACCTTTCGCAATCAGGAAAATACCAGTTACGATCAGAGCCAGTATGGCAATGACTTTGATCAATGCAAACCAAAATTCTAATTCTCCGAAAAGTTTAACGGTGGCAAGGTTCATGATCAGCAGGATAATAAGCGCAAGAAGACCCGGCAGCCATTGAGGCGCATCGGGAAGCCAATATTGCGTATAAATGCCGACCGCCGTTAAATCAGCCATCGCGAGGGAGATCCAACAGAACCAGTAGGTCCACCCAGTGATAAATGCTGCCATGTTTCCTAAATAGTCCCTTACAAAATCAACAAAAGAGTGGTATCCCGCATTTGATAAGAGCAGTTCTCCGAGCGAACGCATAATGAAAAAGCAAAATACGCCGGTGATCAAGTAAGCAAATAAAATGGATGGTCCTGCAAAATGGATGGATTTACCTGAACCTAAAAATAAACCTGTACCGATTGCACCTCCAATCGCCATTAATTGTATATGCCTGTTTTTAAGGCCTCTAGACAATTTCTGTTGCTGGCCAAAATTGTCTTTGCTAGAATTGCCTATCAATTTTATTTTCCTCCAGTAATAAAAAGATGAGTAAAGTTTTATCGGATATTATAACATTTAAAAGAATAGATACTTTTATTTTTAAATTTTAAAACTATTTTAAGTGCTGTTACATGTCTTCTGGCTCTATTTTTCACTCGTGATTCTACCTGAATAGCAGAGTAAAACAGGAAAGTCATTTGGACAATCTGACAGGCTAGTTTTAATCGGTAACGATTTGTATAATTGCATACCCACTATGTTTGAGGCCTGCAGGGGGGATCAAATCGAGAGAATCGGAGATAAAGTTTTTAAGCTTACAGATTCCTTAACCTCCAATGTGGATTGCAAAAATGACGAAGTTTTGCAAATTGTAATACTGTGGCGGTCACATAGAGTGCCGGTCTTTTTAGTTGTGAACGAACTTAAGGGGTTATATTTGGGTAATTTGTCATGATCTATAAGATTCATTTTTTGTCATTGATGATTTTGACATCATTACATTCCCCGAGAATGATAAACTGTTTACTGATTATTACTTTTGAAGGGGACTGGCCCTCCAGAACTGAGCATCTATCATACTAATATGAGATGCAAATGATTCAACATGTAAACATATACGCATAAAAGCCAGCTTTGTCAATCTGCTATAGAGACCTTTTTAAACGTGTATCAGCAGATAATCTCAACGCGGACTATAAAGTTTCGAAATATTCTTGTTAATGGCTTATCTAATAAGGACAAAGGATGATAGACGTGAGAAGAATAGATAAAATATACCATCAGCTCAAGCATAATTTTCAAGATTCAACCTTAGATCATCTTTTAAAAATACAAGGGAATTCAGCAAAGGAGATTGCCGAGCAGCTGAAGATGGAGCGGTCCAATGTCAGCTTTGAATTGAACAATCTCGTCCGGTCCAAAAAGGTCATCAAAATTAAAACGTTTCCTGTAAGATACATCCCAGTCGAGATAGCAGAAAAATTATTCAACAAGAAATGGGATACAGAGATGATGGAAGTGAAAGACCTTCAGGCGTTTTCCGGAAATTCAAAGCAAAATCATCAACACATTTCCACGAATCCCCTAGAGCTTATGATAGGGGCAAAAGGGAGTTTGAAGAAAGCGATCTCCCAGGCAAAAGCAGCTGTCTTTTATCCGCCGAACGGTCTGCATATGCTCCTCCTAGGGCCGACTGGTTCCGGTAAATCCCTTTTTGCGAACCGAATTTACCAGTTTGCCATTTACTCTGACATATTGAAGGCCGGCGCACCATTTATTACATTTAACTGTGCAGACTACTACAACAACCCTCAATTATTGCTTTCTCAATTATTCGGACACAAAAAAGGTTCATTTACAGGTGCTGCCGAGGATAAGGCGGGTTTAGTCGAACAGGCCAATGGGGGCATTCTTTTTATGGATGAAATCCACCGCCTCCCTCCCGAGGGACAAGAAATGCTGTTTTATTTTATTGACAGCGGTTCTTATAACAGGCTTGGAGAATCTGAACATAAACGAACATCGAACGTATTGTTTATTTGTGCGACTACAGAAAATCCGAGTTCTGCACTATTGAAAACGTTTTTGCGAAGAATCCCAATGACCATTCATATTCCTTCGCTTGAAGAACGATCGCTTAAAGAAAGAGTGGATCTGACGACGTTTTTATTAGGGAAAGAAGCAGAGCGAATTAAGAAGAATCTGAGTGTGCATATCGATGTCTATAATGCGCTTATTCATTCCGCCAAATTTGGGAATGTCGGACAGCTGAAATCAAATGTTCAGTTAGTTTGCGCACACGGATTTTTGCATAACCTTGACAGAAATGAAGTTATTGAACTGACTGTTCGCGATCTGCCTGATGAAATCAAGCAAGAATGGATGTCCAGCAGCAAAAACATGCAAAGAAGCAAAGCCATTTCTGAATATGTCAATATTACAACGATTATCTCTCCGATTGTAGAAGATGAAACAACAAAAATTGACGAAGACCTCTCATTTAACTTATATCATTTGATTGAGGAAAAAGTGAAAACGCTTATGAAAGAAGGTTTATCCAAAAAGGATATTAACCAGTACATCTTGACTGATGTCCATTTGCATGTCAGACGTTTTTTTCATCATCAAGCTTTTCAAAAAGACAGCCTGCTGACATTCGTTGAAGATGACGTGATTCAAATGACAAAACAGTTAAAAGAAATAGCTGAACATGAGCTGGATTGCACATTTGACCGTAAGTTTATTTATTTCTTGAGTATGCATATTGACGCATTTTTAAAGCGAGGAAAGCAAATTGATGTTTTGAATACACAGGAGACGGATGAAATTCGTGATACTCATGTGAAAGAATATCGGGTGGCGATGATTTTTAAGGATAAAATTCAGGAATATTTTAAAGTGGCTATTCCCGAAATAGAAGTCATCTACTTAACGATGTTAATCCATTCCATCAAATCATTAAAGGAGAACAAAAGAGTCGGTATCATCGTGGCTGCGCATGGAAACAGCACGGCGAGTTCGATGGTTGAAGTTGCGACAGAACTGCTAGGGAGTACGCCGATTGCAGCAGTTGACATGCCGCTTACTGTTTCACCTTCGGACATTCTTGAATGCGTAGCAGAAAAAATGAAACAGGTTGATGAAGGCGAAGGTGTTTTAATGCTGGTAGATATGGGGTCGCTTGCAATGCTGGAAAGCAGGCTGGAGGAAAAGACAGGCATTTCTATTAAAACGATCAGCAATGTTACGACTTCAATGGTGCTGGATGCTGTCAGAAAGGTCAACTATTTGAATTTAAATTTGCAAGCGATCTATCAATCGGTCACGAAGGATTTTATCGAGTTGTGGGAGCGTCAGCCAGCGGCATCCGGCAAAAAGAAGGCATTGGTATCCATCTGCACGACGGGCAGCGGAACGGCCAAAAAGCTGGAAGACATTCTAACCACGATCGTAAACAAGGCCTCCGATACCCCGATTCACATATTGACCGTATCATCGATTAAGCTGGCCAACAGCATAAAAGAAATCGAAAAAGAGTATGAAATCCTTGCGACAGTCGGAACGAAAGACCCTAAAATCAATGCTCCGCATGTATCTTTAGAAGTGTTAATTGAAGGGGAGGGAGAGAAGCTGATTCAACAGGCCATTACAAAAGGAAGCATCCCCTTGAGCAATGGATTGAACGAAGCAAATATTATTGTCAGGGAGCTTTGCGAGGATAGCCTGAAAAAATACCTTGTCTTCTTGAATCCCCACCATGTGATCGAAATGTTATTGGAGTGGCTGCAAACCGTTCAAGATGAGCTGGGGGTCATTTTCAATAATGCGGTTTTGATCAAAGTCATTATGCACACGGCTTTCGCCTTTGAAAGGGTAATTAAGCAGAATCCGATCGCTTTCTCAGAGGAAGAAGAGATCAATGATCAGCTGAAGGAAATGGTGTACGTGACAGAGCGAACATTAGCCCCTTATGAAGAAAAGCTCGGACTTCGCATAAGTGATGATGAAAAATTATTTATAGCCGCCATATTTGCTGAAGAAGTGCATGGCCAGCTGTTTTAAAAACAGTTTTTTCATATGAACCTGTATTAAATGGAACACCATTTTAATACAGGTTTATTTTTTTCGTTTTAAGTGTTTCAACAACAAATTGCTATTGGCTGAAATAACAATGAAAACGCTTAACCCACCTGTGTTGGCACGATCCTTGCATTATATTTGGATGTACAAAACAGGAAAGGAGCAATAGATATGATTTCAGTTATTATCAGCGGTCATGGAGATTTTCCCATAGCATTAAAAGAATCTTCAGGGATGATATTCGGTGAAGAAAATAACCTGATTGCAGTGCCGTTTTTTAAAGGGGAAGGAATACAAACGCTGCAAGAAAAATATCATCAGGCGCTCAAGGATATCCCGGAAGAACATGAAGTGCTTTTTTTAGTCGATATTTTTGGAGGGACGCCATATAACGCGGCAGCTTCCTTTATTGCTGAGGATCAAAGAATGGATATGGCAGCCGGCGTAAACCTGCCGATTCTGCTGGAGGTATTAAGCCAGAGAGAACATCTGGCTCTCAAAGATTTGCTGAACAACTTAAAAGCAATGAGTCAGCAAAGCTTTCAAGTGTGCAGTGAACATTTAGAAAAAGTAAAAACAGCCAATCAAGATACAAGAGAGGATGAATTATGATGAACATTGTGTTAGCAAGAATTGATGACCGCTTTATTCACGGCCAAATCCTGACAAGGTGGATAAAAGTCCATGCAGCCGACCGAATCATCGTTGTCTCCGACGATATTGCTCAGGACGAAATGAGAAAAACGCTGATCCTTTCTGTTGCGCCTTCAAATGTAAAGGCGAGTGCCGTCTCGGTTTCTAAAATGGCAAAAGCATTTCATAGTCCGCGCTACGAAGGGGTAACGGCAATGCTCTTGTTTGAAAATCCGTCTGATATTGTATCTCTTATAGAAGCAGGTGTACCGATCAAAACCGTAAACGTCGGGGGAATGCGTTTTGAAAATCATCGCAGGCAAATCACAAAATCAGTCAGTGTCACAGAACAAGATATAAAGGCATTTGAAACATTAAGTGACAAGGGCGTGAAACTGGAATTGAGGCAGCTGCCTTCAGATGCCAGTGAGGATTTTGTACAGATTTTACGGAACGTAACAAAATAATCAAGGGGATGAGAATATGTCTTCATTACAAATTATTTTGTTGTTAATCATTGCAGCAATCACCGGAATCGCAAGTGTATTGGATGAAGGGCAGACACACCGTCCGCTTGTGGCCTGTACGTTGGTTGGCTTGGTGCTCGGGGACTTAAAAACGGGAATTATTCTTGGAGGCACACTGGAGCTGATGGCGCTCGGCTGGATGAACGTCGGGCTTGCCATGGCACCTGATACAGCGATCGCCTCTGTCATCTCAACCATTTTAGTTATTACCGCTGATCAAGGAATTGGCGAAGGGATTGCTGTCGCTGTTGCTTTAGCAGCTGCGGGTCAGGCGCTGACGATTTTTGTTCGGACGATCACTGTCTTTTTCATCCACCGCGCTGATCAATATGCGAAAGCGGGAAATATAAAAGGAATTGAAATTATGCATATTACCGCGATGGTGTTTCAAGCTTTGCGCGTCATGATTCCTACATTGATTGTTGCTTTAATTAGTGTCAGCGCTGTTCAGGCGTTCCTGGGAAATATTCCTGATGTCATTACAAAAGGACTGCAAATAGGCGGAGGCATTATTGTGGTTGTCGGGTATGCCATGGTGATCAATATGATGAATATTCCTTATTTAAAGCCATTTTTCTATATTGGTTTCTTATTAGCGGCGTTTACCGATTTTAACTTAGTGGGATTTGGAGCCCTTGGTCTCTGTCTGGCGCTTTTATACCAGCAGGTGATGCAAAAACAAAGCGCTCACGGAGCAGTCGCGGCCGCATCAGACAGTGGCAGTGTTGCTGTTTATGATGACGATGATGATGATCTTGATGCCTAAACGATGAGGGGGGAAGAAAAAATGGAGAAAGAAAAACGATTAACGAAGAAAGAAATTTTCAGCATGTTTATTCGTTCAAATTTTTTACTCGGTTCCTTTAACTTCGAACGTGTGCAGGCAATGGGATATTGTTATGTCATGATACCGGCGATCAAAAAATTGTACGGTCCCGGAGCGAAAAGAAACGAAGCCTTGCAGCGGCATTTGGAATGGTTTAATACACATCCGTGGCTGACAGCGCCTATATTTGGTGTGACGGCAGCCATGGAAGAAGAAATGGCGAACAATAAAGGAATTGACGGAAAAGCGATAAGCGGAATGAAAATTGGTTTGATGGGACCAATAGCGGGCGTAGGCGACCCAATTTTCTGGGGAACGATTCGTCCTGTCTTAGCTGCGCTAGGAGCCTCCCTTGCTTTAGGAGGAAACATTGCCGGCCCTTTGCTATTCTTTTTCTTGCTGAATGCCATAAGATTAAGCACAAAATATTACGGATTAAAGTATGGCTATGTGAAAGGAATGGAGATTCTTCAGGATTTAGCGGGGAATCGCATTCAAAAGCTTACAGAGGGCGCTTCGATTCTCGGGTTATTTGTTATGGGGGCTCTCGTGTCCAAATGGACCACCATCAACATTCCAATCGTTGTATCCAGGATTAAGGATGAAAGCGGAAAAGTAGATGTTCAAACTGTACAAAACGTGTTAGACAGCATTATGCCGGGTGCGCTGCCTCTCGGATTAACGTTATTGGTGGCATGGATGCTTCGCAAAGGGGTGAATCCACTTCTCATTATTTGCGGCATCTTTGTCATCGGGATTCTCGGGTATTGGGCTGGATTCTTAGCATAAGGTGTGTGAAGGAAAGAGAGAGAAACTGCAGCAGTCTTTTCATATATAAATCATTCGGATAACAGTGTAACAGAGGAGAATTGCCAGAAACGGACCAGCTTGCGCAGCAGTCTCTCTTGAAAGTGTTCAAACATGAAGAGAGGAGCGAAGGAACAAATGAAAAAGAGACTGATTCAAGTCATAATCATGTTCACCCTGCTGTTGACTATGGCATTTTCGGCAGATGCAGCCGATTCAAGCTACTATGATGAGGATTACCGTCCTCAATACCACTTCACACCGGAGGCAAACTGGATGAATGACCCAAACGGAATGGTATATTATGCCGGGGAATATCACTTGTTCTATCAATACCATCCATACGGGCTTCAGTGGGGGCCCATGCATTGGGGGCATGCCGTCAGCAAAGATTTGGTTACATGGGAACACCTTCCTGTTGCGCTTTATCCGGATGAAAAAGGCACGATCTTTTCTGGAAGCGCAGTTGTAGATAAAAATAACACAAGCGGTTTTCAAACAGGCAAAGAGAAGCCGCTTGTGGCCATTTATACACAGGATCGGGAAGGCCATCAAGTGCAAAGTATTGCCTATAGCAACGACAAAGGAAGAACATGGACGAAATACGCTGGCAACCCTGTCATTCCAAACCCGGGTAAAAAAGATTTTCGCGATCCAAAAGTCTTTTGGTATGAGAAAGAAAAAAAGTGGGTGATGGTGCTTGCGGCCGGTGACCGAATCCTCATTTATACATCAAAAAATCTGAAGCAGTGGACGTATGCAAGTGAATTTGGACAGGATCAAGGAAGCCACGGGGGAGTATGGGAATGCCCGGATTTATTTGAGCTTCCGGTAGACGGCAATCCGAATCGAAAAAAATGGGTCATGCAGGTCAGTGTCGGAAACGGAGCGGTCTCGGGAGGATCAGGCATGCAATATTTTGTAGGGGACTTTGATGGAACTCATTTTAAAAATGAAAACCCGCCAAACAAAGTTCTCTGGACGGATTACGGCAGAGACTTTTATGCGGCTGTATCCTGGTCTGATATTCCATCCACAGACAGCCGCCGGCTATGGTTAGGGTGGATGAGCAATTGGCAATATGCGAATGATGTTCCGACATCCCCATGGAGAAGTGCAACGTCCATTCCAAGAGAGTTAAAATTGAAAGCGTTTACCGAAGGGGTTAGAGTGGTCCAAACACCGGTGAAAGAGCTGGAAACCATTCGCGGAACCTCTAAGAAGTGGAAGAATCTGACCATATCGCCTGCAAGTCATAATGTGTTAGCGGGGCAATCTGGAGATGCCTATGAAATAAATGCAGAATTTAAAGTAAGCTCTGGTTCAGCTGCTGAATTTGGTTTTAAGGTCCGAACAGGTGAAAATCAATTTACGAAGGTCGGTTATGACCGAAGGAACGCCAAATTGTTCGTTGACCGGAGCGAGTCGGGCAACAATACCTTTAATCCGGCCTTTAACACCGGAAAAGAAACAGCCCCATTGAAGCCGGTAAATGGGAAGGTTAAGATGCGCATTTTTGTTGACCGCTCCTCGGTTGAAGTATTTGGGAATGACGGAAAGCAGGTCATAACGGATATTATTCTCCCAGACCGATCAAGCAAAGGGCTTGAATTATATGCTGCAAAGGGCGGTGTAAAGGTAAAATCTTTAACGATACACCCTTTGAAAAAGGTATGGGGAACGTCACCTTTTATGTCCAATTTGACTGGATGGACGACTGTAAATGGCACATGGGCAGACACAATTGAGGGGAAACAAGGGAGGTCGGACGGCGATTCCTTTATCTTGTCTTCAGCATCCGGGTCAGACTTCACTTATGAATCTGATATCACCATTAAGGATGGAAACGGAAGAGGGGCAGGAGCACTTATGTTTCGCTCTGACAAAGATGCCAAAAACGGTTACCTTGCCAATGTGGATGCGAAGCATGATCTAGTGAAATTCTTTAAATTTGAGAACGGTGCTGCTTCTGTCATTGCTGAATACAAAACACCGATAGACGTTAATAAAAAGTATCATCTGAAAACAGAGGCCGAGGGCGATCGCTTTAAAATCTATTTAGATGATCGTCTTGTGATTGATGCACATGATTCCGCATTTTCAGAAGGCCAATTTGGCTTGAATGTGTGGGACGCGACTGCTGTCTTTCAGAATGTAACGAAGGAGTCTTAATTTTAAAAAAGGCACAGACCTGAACAGTCTGTGCCTTCTCGTTTTATTTTAACAAATTTAATGATTCGCGGTTAAATGCTTCCAAATCATCAGGTGTTCTGCTTGTGACAATGTTATGGCTGACGACTACTTCTGCATCTTTGTAGTTTGCACCGGCATTGATTAAATCTTTGCGGATGCTGCGGTAGCCTGTGATATCTTTGCCTTTTAGAAGATCCGTATCAATCAGTACTTGCGGGCCGTGGCAAATTGCGAAAACAGGTTTTTTGTTTTCGACAAATGCTTTTGCGAATTCACCCGGACGGTCATCTGCACGAAGCAAATCCGGAGAGAATCCTCCAGGAATTAGAAGTGCATCAAAGTCACTTGCATCCACATCAGAGATGGCTTTGTCAATCTTTACTTTCTCGCCATGTTTACCGGTGACTTCTTTGCCGGCTTCCAAATCGATAGCCACAACACTGTAGCCAGCTTCTTCGTATGCTTTTACCGGACTTGTATATTCGATGTCTTCGAATTGGTCTGTAACAAGAACTGCAATTTTTTTGCTCATAAAAAACCCTCCTAATAACTCTCTATTCATAGAATAACAGGAAGATTGACCGGCCTTCAAAATATTTGCTTAAAGAGATCGCTTTTCGTGAGTTTCAATAAAAGCGGGTCAGCCCATATAAGGACTAACCTATTACAATGTGGAAATATCAATCACAAATCGATAACGGACATCGCTTCGAAGGATACGTTCGTATGCTTCGTCCACTTGGTCAGCTCCGATGACTTCGATTTTAGGTTCGATGCCATGCTCAGCTGCGAAATCCAGCATCTCTTGAGTTTCTTGAATTCCGCCGACTAGAGAACCTGCAATGCTGCGGCGCCCCATGATTAGGGAAAACACACTGTATGTGTCCGGCTTGGCAGGAGCTCCAACGTTTACAAGTGTCCCGTCTATACGAAGCATTGATAAATAGGCATCTACATCGAGATTTGCCGATACCGTATTTAAGATCACGTCAAAACGCCCGGCCAATGCAGTGAATGTAGCTGGGTCACTTGTTGCAAAGTAATGATTTGCACCGAGTTCCAGAGCTTCCTCTTTCTTATTCATGGAACGGCTCAGAACGGTTACCTCTGCACCCATCGCATGTGCAAATTGAATCGCCAAATGTCCAAGGCCACCCACGCCTACAATCGCAACTTTTTTACCAGGGCCAACATTCCAGTGTTTCAGCGGGGAATACGTGGTGATACCTGCACACAACAGCGGACTGGCAACATCCATTTCCAAACGATCTGGTATGCGAACAACAAATCTGTCAGTGACAACGATTTTTTGGCTGTACCCGCCATAAGTGGGGTTTCCGTCGTAGTCTACTGAGTTATACGTTTGAACAACACCCTTCGTGCAGAATTGTTCCTCTCCGTTGAGACAGTATTCGCATTCTCCGCAAGAGTCAACAAAACAGCCGACACCAACGCGGTCTCCGACAGCAAACTTGGTGACTTCTGCTCCAACGGCTGTTACGACACCGGCTATTTCATGTCCAGGCACCATTGGGAAGATGCCACCGCCCCATTCATCAAAAGCACTATGAATGTCTGAATGGCAAATACCGCTGAATTTAATATCGATTAAGACATCGTGCGGCCGTAATCCTCTTCGCTCAATCGTCGTTTGTTCAAATTTGGCTTTTGCATGTGACACGCTTAATACACGGGTTTGATGTTGATTACACATACGAACCTATCCTTTCTTCATCATAAGTGTTGTAAATAAAAACATGCACTTATTTATGTTTTATGGTGTCTTCAACATAACGATAAACCTTAAAGTCTGCTTTAAGGCAAGGGTTTTTTTTAAAAACCATTTAAAATGAACCTGATTTATAAGCTGAGAAACAGTCAGCAATTAATGCAGAAACTGTAATCATGCTGCGATCCCGGGATGAAAGTTCTTCTTCTCTTGCCCAAATGTCACCGAATAGAACATCATCATGAAGTTCAGCAAACTTTGGCGCAAATTCTCCTAATTGTTCTCTTCCGGCAGTGTGTTTATTTGCCATTCAACAATCCCTCCAACTACACTGTTTTTAGTGCATGGAGAAGTATAGAGTTTAAAGTGTGCTTTAAGGCAAGTCCCGAATATATAAACCCAGATTCAGCAGCTAACCACTTGTTTTGAGCTTGACTTAAAGTTAACTTTAAGTGTTACCTTCACAACATACAGGATAGAGAGGTGAAGATCATGAATATTGCTCAGGTGGCAAAGCAGTTTGGCCTGACAGCCGCAACACTCCGATATTACGAACGTGTAGGATTAATCCCGCCTGTAAAACGAAAAAACAGCGGCATTCGCGACTATGATGAAGAAGATATCAAATGGATTGAATTCATTAAATGCATGCGAAATGCGGGACTATCGATAGAAGCGCTAATTGAATATACAACATTATTTACCGAAGGTGACCGTACAGTAGAAGCTCGAAAAAATATCCTGGCTGACGAACGACAGCGGCTGATAGAGAAGCGGAAAGAAATTGAGAAAACAATTAAAAGATTAGACACAAAAATTAAAGATTATGATGGGAAATTGCGCGAAAACGAGGCAAAGCTCAAAAGCAGGCCTAAAACGGAAAGTCTTCACGGATCAGTGGAGCAAAGAAGGTAGCATTCTTTGCGTGTGAAGAGGGCAGGTCAAAAACGAAGGATTTTGTTTCTGGCCTGTTTTCTCCATCAAGAAATCGCATAAAAAGAGGTGGTTACGAATTCTTATTTGATTGGAGAATTTGCAAACATTATCGGAGATCAGATGGGGAAAAGCGGGTTAAGCCCGAAAAAAACAGTGCTCATGGCGATTCAACTTGAAGCTGAGGAACAGTTGTGGCCAATCAATACTGTTCCTCAGCAAATCAGTCATTGTATGTTAAAGGGTTGGCAATTGAATGGCTGTATCAATATTTTTTAAATTCAGCTTGACTTGTTCGTCTGGGTTCCAAGGATGGTACCAGCCTTTTTCCATCATATAGCTTGAGAGTTGTTCGTGCATATCGAGTGCTTCTTCCAAATGGCGGATAAGGACTTCTTTTACTTCAGGTGTTCCGGCTTCAGTGGCTGCCATCGCATAATTTCTGACTCCGTTTTTTGCTGAAATTAATAAGTCCATAGCAATGATTTGGTCTGTTAGAACATTCATGCCAGTCAGATATTCTATGATAGGATTCATGATTTATTCATCTCCTCATTCGTGCTTTGCATTAGATAAAATAGAGGCAAATTCCTGCAACTGGCGTGTGGTGATATCAACATCTTGCTGCATGATTTCTTTCAGCTTCGGATCAGATACCAGTGCTTTCATTGTTTTAGATTTCGTCAAACAAAGTGTCTTAAATGCAGTCATTTCCTGAACCTCAAGCACTTCGTGTAAGGCGTATTCCATTTCTGTAACCTCCGTTTTTTAAGGCTTTAACACAACTTTGATACAATCATCCATTTTTGAATCAAAAATGTCATAGCCATGCTTGGCTTCACTAAGCGGCAGGACATGGCTGACAACATCTCCCGGGTCAATTTTTCCCGTTGATACTAGTTCAAACATGTACGGCATATAGTGGATCACAGGAGCCTGTCCAGAGCGTATATTGATGTTTCGCTGCATAATATCTCCTAGCGGAAAACCGTTATATCTGCCTCCGTACACACCTGTAATTTGTATGGTTCCTCCTTTGCGAACAGCTTGAGAGGCAATGACCAATGCACTCATTGTTCCGCCATGAAGCTTTAATCCGCTGGCAAGGAACTCGAGATCGCTCATTTTACCATCCATCCCAACAGCGTCAATGACTACATCCGCTCCGCCTTTCGTGATTTCCTTTAAATAATTCCCTGTATTCTCATGGTCTTCAAAATTAACGATTTCTACTTTGTTTGTACGTTTCGCATGCTGTAAGCGATAGTTTACATAGTCAACTGCTATGACGCGTTTTGCGCCTTTTAGCCAACAAAACTTTTGAGCAAACAGGCCGACTGGTCCGCAGCCGAGAACGATAACTGTATCGCCTTTTTTTACGCCGGCATTATCCACACTCCAAAAGCCGGTGGTCATGGCATCGGCAATCACGCTTAATTTCTCATCGGGTTCCTCACAAGATTCAGGGATTTTAAAATGGGTGAAATTCGCAAACGGCACTCTTAAATATTCAGCTTGCCCGCCTGGATAACCGCCAGTTTGCCCTGAATAGCCGAAATAAGCACCCATTTCCCCATTGTCATTAGACTGATCACATTGGCTTTCCAGCTGGTTTTTACAAAAAAAACATTCCCCGCATGCTATATTAAAGGGAATAATTACCCGATCTCCCTTTTTTAGTTTAGTCACACCAGAACCAACTTCTTCGACGATTCCCATCGGTTCATGGCCGATGACATAGTCTTCTTGCATATTCGGAATGAATCCATGGATTAAATGTAAATCTGATCCGCAAATGGCTGTACTGGTGACTTTGATAATCATGTCATCTGATTTTTCAATCTTTGGATCGGGAACATCTTTGACAACAACATTTTTAATGCCTTGATACGTTACTGCCTTCATGCTGTAAAACCTCCAGTGTTAGTGTTCATCAGGTGTCCGGTCAAACATCCCTTTACGATTTGTTTCATCAGGAAAGAGGTTCATATTGCCGACCATGATCGTGTTTTTTGCAGAGAGCTGATCCAGCTTATACTGTTCGCTCAGCTCATATGGGTGGAACCATTTTTTGCTGATCATCAGTTCCGTAATCTCTTGGTGCATTGCAATTCCTTGCATCAGCTGTTTCCGCAGCAAGGCTCTTACATCTGGTGAAGCGGTTTCTGTCAAAGCTACAGCAGTATTCCTTACGCCTTCCTTAGCTCGTATAAGAAAATCCATCGCGAATGTAGTGTCTGCTAGTTCAGGCACATTCAGCGAATTAATGGGGTCTAAATGATCATTATTCAAAGAGGCTTACCTTCCTTTCAATTGATGATTGGCGTTGGGCGGCTTTGAGGGACAGGGGCCTGAAATGAGGCACGCTCATAAACCGCCTGTAATTCAGTAAGGTCTTGAATGGATTGCTGCACATCTTTTTGCATCAAGTCCTTCAGTTCTTGGTCAAACACAAGCCCTTGCATTAACTTTGATTTCGCTATACAAAGTGTTTTAAAGTTCACGATTTCATGTAAGTCAACAGCCTCGTGAGCTGCCAATGTTTGATGATCCATATTGATGTAACCTCCTTTATCAACGTTACATTTCCCGAAATGAAGTTGAAGCATACAGAAAATACACTCGGTATCATTTTTTGTTTTAAGAATCGCTGTTTTTGCTCGTTAGCGTACATTTCTTATGACATGGAATAAACTGCACTTAAATCTGAAATAAAGGTGAAGTAGGAAATTTATTTATGGAAACTTGACATAGTGCTGTCAGGTTTCCTTTTGTATCATTAAATTGGATGACCAGTAAAAAGTATGGTTTTATAGGAGGCACTCGATATGAAGCTGTTACAAATTAGACTGTTGGTGAATGATTTTAAGAAAAGCGTCGAGTTTTACAAAGATTCATTAGGACTTCCAATAAGTTGGTTAGAGAATGAAATGGAATATGCACTCTTTGATAATGGGGAAACGAAAATAGAGCTTTTATCTCGAGAAACGATGGCTGAAATCGTTGGAGAGGAAAAAAAATCGTTGGAAGGAGAAGCTCAATCAAAATTTTTGCTTCAGTTTAAGGTAGAAGATGTTGATAAAACATATGACGATTTACACGAAAAAGGAGTTAAATGTGTGAATAAACCGCATGATCGCAAGGAATGGAGTGCCCGAGTTGCTCACTTCAGAGATCCAGATCATAATCTGATTGAAATATATAAAATGTTATGATTTTTCGACTCGCAAAATCATAGAATATAACGTTTGATAACGTACCTAATCATTTTTATACGCCCTGGTAAAAGAAAGCAAAGTCATAATAGGTTGCGGACACTGAACTTGCAGCATTTACGCTGATTTGTTTGGTGTCCGTTTTTGATTGGTGAAAAAGGTGGAGTATCTATGAATCGAGAAGAAGCGTGGATACAAGGCAGAAGTACACTGATTGAGTTAATTGGTGGACACGAAACCGCTTGATCCATGTCCTTTTTCCTGATTGTCAATCGTGATTACCGACTGGACAAATGCCAAATGTAACACACCATCAATATCAAGCCTGACTACCATTTATTTTGTATCCTTAATTGTCGAAAACATAGGAATAATTCCACTTTTGAAAGATCTAGTTTATGGTACATTGATAAATATATGGGAGGGGAGGGGGCATGGTATCTGAAAGTAAATCCTTAACTGGATGTAAGAAAGTCAAACGTACGGCATTTATAAGGGGAGGGTATAAGGTGAATAAGCTAAAGAGGCTAAGTATGCTAACGGTGATGATTGCATCTGTGTTCATTTTTTCTAGCCATGCACTTGCAGCTCAGTATTATACGGTTTCAACAAGCAGCGGTGCGCCTGTCAATATGCGCAGCGGCCCAGGTACAAGTTGGGGAATTGTAACGACTATTCCGAGCGGAACCCGCATCCCGATCTATTGCTACAAAACCGGTACAACTGTAACTGGAAAGTATGGAACGAGTAATATTTGGAATTACACAGAGCGGACGCTTGCCAGCGGGGAGATCGTTCCTGGATTTGTCTCTGATACATATATGTATACAGGCTCAGACGGTCCGGTTGTTCCTAAATGCAGCTGGTAGCATATGTTCTATCGTTTCTTAAAATGAAGGAATTGAAGAAAGAGGGATGACATTGACTAAACTGAAAATGCTGAGTATGTTAACCGTGATGATTGCATCTTTATTCATTTTTTCCAGTCAGGCACTTGCCGTGCAGTACTTTACTGTCTCAACAAGCAGCGGTGCGCCTGTCAATATGCGCAGCGGTCCTGGTACAAATTATCCTATTATGCTTTCCATTCCGAGCGGCTCCCGTGTTCCTTATTATTGTTACGCTTATGGAACGACTGTTACAGGGAAGTATGGAACGAGTAATATCTGGGACCAAATCCAGTGGAAAGATTCCCGGGGTGTCGTGAATATTGGATATGTGTCTGACACATATGTGTACACAGGTTCAGACGGCCCTGTCGGTTACAAATGCAATTAGCTAAATACTCCGTACAATAGAATCTCTTCTTAAGGGCCTATCTAGGACGAACCATACCAACAACAATAGTTGGTATGGTTTTTGCTGCGATGAAGTCTTCCATACCTGCATTTGTGGTGATTTTCCAAAGAGATTCATGATGTTAGACACTGGTTGTTGTTGAGGACAAAATAACGAGCCGCTTTAGAGTTGTATCTAATGGTATAAAATACGGAATTAAGATAGGAAATAATCAATAGGAGAACGTAATGTACAAACCTATTTTTCGATGAAATCCCTAATATCACTTTGGTTAAACATCTCACATTGCGTTCTCGTTAGTGAAAAGTTCTTTTTACGCTTCGTGAAATCTTCTCCAATTCCATAGTTAGTTTTACCTGTCCTATTTTGAAAATTTTAATCAATCCTTAACACGTATGTTTCTTTTCTTTTTCTAACATGTCGTGTAACCTCTCAGAAAATTCTTTATGGTATATTGTGTACCCCGTATGATTTCCGGGGAATTCAACCAATTCTGTTTTCAATTGTTCCGCTAGGGCGTTCGCGCAACGATAAGGAAAAAGCTCCCGAGAAGCACTTCCGCCAGCTGGGAGTACCTTCATCGGTGAAGATGTAAACACAGTTTTTAATGCTTCGAAATCTAATGTATAGTTGAGAATTCCTTGAATTTCATACTCAGTGAAATACGTTGAATTGCCGAGAAGCCGCTTTGTCAGCACAGCCTTTGATTGTTCGTCTGTCTCTAATCTTGACATTAATTTAATGACTTCACTTCGATGATTTTTCTTAAGGTCTTCCATAAATTGCTCGGCTTGTTTCAGCTCATTTCCATGCAGAAGCTGCAATAAGATTGGTTCGTGTGGGATCATGACATGTACTTGTTCGGGATGGCGTATGCACAGATCAAGCCCGATAACAGCCCCGGAGCTGCTTCCAAATACGTATGCCGGCTTATTGGTGATTTTGGCTAGAAGACTGTGAGCATCGTCACTGTGTGTTTCCACACGGTAATCCTCAATCTGATTGGCGAGATTGCTGCGGGAATGGCCGCGGCGATCATAAGTAACAACCGTGTACCTGTTAGCCAGATGATTGGCAATATGATGGAACTTGTCGGCATCACCGCCTCCGCCGTGGACTAAAAGAATGATTGGACCTGCGCCACGCACTTTATAGTGGATGTTCGCGCCGGGTACTTGCAACGTTCCATTGTTTATCGTCATTTGTAGGACCTTCCTTTCTTCTCATCTCCTTTAACTTTACACAATTGGCCAAAATGTTCATATGCAGGAAATAACTAAGAAACAAACTCGCCATAAAAAAAGCACTGATTATATTTCATCAGTGCTTCCGTTTTGTTTATTTAGAGTAGACAATTTTTTTTATTGTTTCAATAGAGAGGTGATATTCATCAGATAAATTATGAATGGTTTTTCCGTTTTTAAATGCTTTTTTAATAGAAGCGTTTCTGTCATCGATCAGCTTTCTTGTTCCTGAACACGCACCCCATTTTTGATGAGAGGATTCAGTTTTAGGGATATATAATGTTTTTCCTTGAACATACTTTTGAATTTCCGATATCAGCTTTTCAGGTAAAATAGCGGTTGCTTTTACATATGTCATTTCTGCCAGCTCCTTATTTTTTATGTTAAATAAGGTGCAAAGCCACTATATCAGAAAAGCTTACTAGGGCGATCTTTTAGAAAGTCTACCCCATGCAAAGTATCGCCTTCCCAATAATAGGCTTTGCATGGGACGTTGCGGAATCTGGCATTCTCATCTTGCTTGCCATTTACATCACCTCCCTAACGATTTTCGATGATCACTTCCATTATAAAATAGAGTAAAGCCTTATGGCATCTTGTTAATGAAAGTTGAAGCAGTATGAAAATCAAGGGACCTTCCCAGTGAGAGGGGCTAAGGCTGATTGGCAATGAAAAGAGTAAGATTCAAGCTATATTACTTTAGATTCAAAATATTGACGAATTGATGTATTTTCAACAATAGGGCAGTCTCTTCATGTATACTGAGTCTGTATTTACAATATTTAGAAAGGGGAAGTGCAATGAAAATCAGTATGCAAAAAGCAGCGATCTCATTACTTGTTTTCACCATGTTTTTTACCCTGATGATGAGCGAAACGGTTTTTGCGGCGGGACTGAATAAAGATCAAAAGCGCCGGGCGGAACAGCTGACAAGTATCTTTGAAAACGGCACAACGGAGATCCAATATGGATATGTAGAGCGATTGGATGACGGGCGAGGCTATACATGCGGACGGGCAGGCTTTACAACGGCTACCGGGGATGCATTGGAAGTAGTGGAAGTATACACAAAGGCAGTTCCGAATAACAAACTGAAAAAGTATCTGCCTGAATTGCGCCGTCTGGCCAAGGAAGAAAGCGATGATACAAGCAATCTCAAGGGATTCGCTTCTGCCTGGAAGTCGCTTGCAAATGATAAGGAATTTCGCGCCGCTCAAGACAAAGTAAATGACCGTTTGTATTATCAGCCTGCCATGAAACGATCGGATAATGCCGGACTAAAAACAGCATTGGCAAGAGCTGTGATGTACGATACGGTTATTCAGCATGGCGATGGTGATGACCCTGACTCTTTTTATGCCTTGATTAAACGTACGAACAAAAAAGCGGGCGGATCACCTAAAGACGGAATAGACGAGAAGAAGTGGTTAAATAAATTCTTGGACGTACGCTATGACGATCTGATGAATCCGGCCAATCATGACACCCGTGACGAATGGAGAGAATCAGTTGCCCGTGTGGACGTGCTTCGATCTATCGCCAAGGAGAACAATTACAATTTAAACGGACCGATTCATGTTCGTTCAAACGAGTACGGTAATTTCGTAATCAAATAAGCAGTAAGGAAAAGAAACCGCTGCGGATTGAACTCAATCTAAAAGATACCAATGATGTATGTTGGTATCTTTTTATTTGCAGTAAAAAGTATTCAATTCTCTATAATGATTAGGTCAGGCTTGAGGCAGATACCTTAAAGGACATTGGCGATTTCATGTAAAACAATAACAATATAGAGGCTTTTTTTAAAGCCATGCCGGATTACAATGGATCTGTGCAAGAAGGCGCCTTCAATCCATCTATTAACGATGGAAAGGGGGAGGCTTTTTGCACAGTCCATCTACATCATTTGATAGTCTCCATGCGTATAAACTGTTCCGTCCATAATACGTCGTGCGGTACGGACGATCTTTATACCAGTGGGCTCCACCATTGTTTCAATAATACCAGAAGAATGAGCTAGCCGAACCTTTGTAGAGTGGTTTTTTGCTATTCTTGCAGGGATTGCACCTTCCACTGAAAGGGCTCTTGTTGTACATATCGCTCCAGTGACAGCCAGTGCTTGATGTGGCTTTTGCATGGACATCATCCTGATGTGTAAGTCCATCTCAACGTTTGAATGCCAAGCACCTGTACTATCCTTATATTTCTCTGGTTTTGATACTATAGCCAGTTTGGGGACAGCCGGTGATAACTTTGTAGCTGAAAATCGACTGGCAAAGCCGCATTTCTCTGCCGCAATGGATCTTAATTCTTCAAATTGAGCCAACTGTAGATCAGTAAATTCTTCTGCAAGTTCCGTTCCATCCAGGCCGATACTGCTCGCTTCCACAAAAACTAATGGATTTGCATAGTCGATAATAGACACCTCTATTTGGCCTTGACTTGTATCTAAAAACTCCGAACTATTTCCAGTAGGCAATAAATGACCGGTAACTGAACCAGCGGCATCATGAAAGTTTAAATAGATTGGAGATCCAGATCCAGGCACTCCAGATATCGTAACATCTCCGTCATATTTGACCTGACCGTCTTCCACTTGCACTTCCGCAATGATCATTTTATTCGTATTGGTATTCAGGATCCTTACCGCAGTCATTGGTTCTGTCGCTTTTACAAGTCCTTCTTCGATAGCAAATGGCCCAACAGCAGCGGAGATATTTCCGCAGTTCCCCTTAAAGTCCACTTTTTCTTCTGAAATGCTGACTTGACCGAAAGTATAGTGAACATCAATATCCGAGGTATGTGCTTTCTTGATTATCGCCACTTTGCTAGTAAGAGAATTGCCGCCACCCAAACCATCTATTTGTCTTTTATCAGGACTTCCCATGATATCAAGCAAAAAGGGCTCCCATTCGTTTTTATTGTTAGGCATGGCTGATTCATGGAAAAAAATTCCTTTGCTTGTTCCGCCTCTCATGATTGTTACATTCGTCTTGACCATCGTCATCATCCTCATCTGAAAGGTAGTGTTTTATGTTTTTCAGTGTAGAAGGTAAAAAAATAAAAATAAAATATAAGTTTTCTTAATATTCAATAAAAAAACTTTTATAATTGTCAAAAAAGGACTAGAAAGGAAGATGAAAATGGATGAGAAAGATTGGATTTTATTGAAAATTCTTCGCGAAGAACAAAGTGTAACAAAAACAGCAGAACGATTATTTACATCACAGCCTTCCATCACTTATCGGTTGAATAAGATTGAGGAGATTTTCGGAATTGAATTATTCACCAAAAGGCATAAAGGAATTACCTTTACTGCGGAAGGAGAACACTTGGTTGCTTATGCAAGAAGAATGCTACAGGAACTTCAAGATACCAAAGATCATATTTCTAATCTAAGCAAAGAGGTGCAAGGACATCTAAGGCTGGGGGTATCAAGCAATTTCGCTCAATATAAGCTCCCTAAGTTATTAAGGGAATTTTCCACTATGTATCCTAATGTCCAATATAGTGTACAAACAGGCTGGAGCACAGATGTCATGAAATTATTAGATGCTGGTATTGTACAAGTCGGTATACTGAGAGGAAGCCATCGCTGGAAAGGGGTGGAGGAACGGCTGACACGGGAAAAATTACATATCATCTCAAAAAAACCAATAACGATAGAGCAGCTTCCTTTTTTACCTTTTATCAAATATAAAACGGATGCTTCTTTAAAAACGATTATAGAAGATTGGATGCATACGAATCTAAAACAAGCCCCCATTATTGCAATGGAAGTGGATCGACAAGAGACTTGCAAAGAGATGGTAAAGCATGGTCTTGGTTACTCCATAGCACCAGAAATTTGCCTGCAGGAATCTGATCATTTGTACACAATGGAACTGTATAATGCTAAGGGTAAGCCTCTAATGAGAGATACTTGGCTAATGTACGATCAAAAATCATTAGGAATCAAACTCGTTAAAGCATTCATTGATTTTTTAAAGGGTGAACAAATGGTAACCATTTAAAGTTATGATAGAATTTTTTTTGGAATACAGTAAAAAAATATTTATTTAACTTATTACACCGTATAAGATATGTTAATCAAAAGTCATTTGAAAGCGTATTCTTGGAGGTGTAATATGCTTACTATTTTAGGTTTTTCGATGGTAACTGTTTTTACAATATTAATAATGACAAAGAAAGTCTCGCCAATTGTTGCCTTGACCATCACTCCCATTGTTTTTGCTCTTATTGGAGGTTTTGGTAAGGATATTGGCGACATGATTTTAGAAGGAATTCAAACAGTTGCAAGTTCAGCGGCATTGCTATTGTTTGCTATTCTTTTTTTCGGAATTTTAATTGATGCAGGTTTATTTGATCCGCTAATAGAAAAAATTTTATCTATAGTAAAGGGAGACCCTGTGAAAATAGCGATAGGGTCTGCCGTCTTGGCAATGCTTATCGCTTTAGATGGGGACGGTACAACAACCTATATGATAACAGTCTCAGCAATGTTACCTTTGTATAAAAGAATTGGTATGAATCCCATGGTTATGGCGACATTAGCAATGCTGTCGTTGAGTATCGTTAGCGGAATGACTCCATGGGGCGGACCAGCTACAAGAGCGATTTCAGTGCTGGGTTTGGATCCTTCAGATTTTTTTGTGCCATTACTTCCGACCATGCTTGGAGGTATTGCTTGTGTGATATTTCTGGCTTTTCTAATGGGAAGGAAAGAGAGGAATCGAATAGGCATCGTTCAATTAGAGCCTAGACATATAACAAAGGACAGCTCTCAATCTTATATGGCTGCTAGTTTGGAGAGCGAGCAATTGAAAAGGCCACGCTTAATATATCTTAATTTATTCCTCGTTATAAGTATCATGGTGTTTATTGTGCTTGGAACTAAGCATCCGTCAGTTTTATTTTTAATTGGTTTTGTTCTTGCCCTTACTATAAATTATCCGAATGTAAAAATGCAGAAGGAGCGAATCGCCGAGCATTCTGGTAATGCCATAACTGTAGTATTATTGGTATTTTCAGCAGGAGTATTTGCTGGTATATTATCCGGGACAAAGATGGTGGATGCCATAGCAGGATCATTAATATCCGTTATTCCCTCATCAATGGGAGGGTTTTTCCCCGTTATTGTAGCACTCACTAGTATTCCGTTTACTTTTGTTTTATCAAATGATGCATATTACTTTGGTATGGTACCTATCTTTGCAGAAGCTGCCTCAGCATATGGTATAGAACCAGTAGAAATTGCGAGGGCTTCTATAATGGGGCAGCCGGTTCATCTGATGAGTCCATTAGTTGCGTCAACACTACTGTTAGTAAGCATGCTTAAAATGGACTTGGGGTCATTTCAAAGGTTTGCCGTTAAGTGGGCTGTAATTACATCATTAGTTATTACGTTGTTAGCAATCATTACAGGGGCTATTACTATTTTGTAAAGAAACAATAATAATATTTAGACTGCCAATGAATCATTAGTTTGATTGATTTAAATACAGCTGAAAGGGGTCCCAAGCTGATTAAGCCAGTTGTCTTTCCAGTTACTCTATTGTTTAGGGTTCTTTTTTAGAAGCGGCAGCATTTTTGTCGATGTTTAGCCAGCATTTTCAACATGATGTGGAAAAGACAAGAGACAAACAAGCTCTTGTCTTTCCTAATATGATAGTTCAGTATAAATATTTAAGAAAAATGTCAGTATTGAGTAATGAATGTATCACCAGGCGTATGCCTCAGGTGTCTCTCCTCCAGGTCCGGGAAAGATATCATTTAACATGCGGAGAATCTCCTTATCCAGACTGATTTCAACGGCTTTTATCGTATCACGCAGCTGCTCAACCGTTCGGGGTCCGATGATCGGCGCAGTTAAAACTGGATTTGCCAGCACCCATGCCAAAGCCACATTTGCTTCTTTTTCTCCTAGTTCTTTGCATAAATCTGAAAATTTCTCGAGTTGCAAACGATGTTTTTCAATTAAATCTGCTCTTTTTGCTGTACGAGTTCCGGCATTGCTTTTCAATGCCTTCCCGCCAAGAAGCCCTCCTGCAAGGGGACTCCACGCCACTACTCCTAAACCAAGATCCCGTGCAGCCGGCAGCACTTCCATCTCAGCTGTTCGTTCTAATAAACTATACTTATGCTGTTCAGTGACAAGTCCCATGAATCGCCGTTTTTCAGCTTCAGCTTGCGCTTTAACTAAATGCCAGCCTGCAAAATTACTGGATCCAATATAGTCTACTTTGCCGGAGCGAACCTGACTCTCAAAAGCTTCCCATATCTCATCCCACGGTGTCCGCCTATCGATATGATGCATTTGGTACAATTCGATATGATCTGTCTGAAGCCGCTTCAGTGATCCTTCCAGGTGACGTCTGATTTTGTATAGAGACACGCCCCTCATATCATTTGGCCCGTCATTCGGATCAGAAATCGGTTCATATACTTTTGTCGCCAGAACAACTTTCTCGCGGCGCTGTCCTCCTTGTGCAAACCATTTTCCAATGATGCTCTCTGTCAATCCTGCGTTTTTGCCCCAGCCGTAAATATTGGCAGTATCAAAAAATTGGATGCCGTTATCAAGCGCTTCATCCATGATACGGAACGCAGTCTTTTCGTCTGTATCAACTCCAAAATTCATCGTGCCTAAACATAAACGGCTCACCCGCAATCCTGTTCTCCCTAAATAGGTATACTCCACAACAAACCTCTCCTTTATCATTATTTTTTGCAACAGCTGCAATACAATTGATTCAACAATTGTTTCGCTCTTTGTTACGATTAAAAAGACGAAGCAAATGTAAAGCAGACGCAAAATTATAGGAGGTTTTTTCAAATGAATATAGAGGATCTATGGGATCAATTTCATCAGCCGTTAAAAACATATATTTCACAAAGGGTTAACGATCAATCTATCGTTGATGACCTCTTGCAAATCGTATTTATGAAAATACAAGTGCATCTCCCAAATCTGATCGATGAACAAAAGATCGACAGCTGGATTTATCGGATCACTAGAAATACGATTATTGATTTTTACCGTACAAAAAAAACAAGCGAAATATTGCCTGATGATCTACATTTTAATAACCGTGCAGAGGAAGAAAATTTCACCAAGGAAGCAGCTGTGTGTATTCGATCGACCATCAAACGGTTGCCTGAAAAGTATCGAGAGGCGCTCGAGTTAACTGAATTTCAGGGGTTATCACAGAAAGAGTTGAGTGAAAAGCTCGGCATTTCTTACTCAGGAGCAAAATCAAGGGTACAACGCGGACGGGGAAAATTAAAACAGCTGCTTGAGGGGTGCTGTCATATTGAAGCGGATCGATATGGAAATATCGTAGACTTTCGTATTTTAAAGGAATAACTGATGAACAAAGTCAGTTATTCCTTTAAAATAGTCCATCCGCATGAAGAGCATTTTCCCTTTGATGTTTGCAAGAGATGTATGTATAATATAAATCGTAATGTTTTCGATTTAATAAAAAGGAGTGTTGGAATGAACATTTTATTTTCAAAGCGGCTAGGCATATTAACGATTGGTTCATTACTCGTATTGGCAGGATGTCAGACTTCCGGTTCTTCTGCAGGTGAGTCTAATCAAACAACATCATCCTCAGCAGTTGAAGAAGACTCTTCCAAAACGCAAGAGCAAACATCTGACAGTCATACACAAGAACATTCTCACGATCATAGTCATGCGCATGATGAAGAAACAGAAAAAATATATGAAGGCTATTTTAAAAACAGCCAAGTAAAGGATCGCTTACTTTCTGATTGGGAAGGAGATTGGCAATCTGTATATCCATACCTGCAAGATGGTACTCTTGACGAAGTGTTTTCATATAAATCAGAACACGAAGGCGGCAAGACAGCTGAAGAATATAAAGAGTATTATAAAAAAGGCTATCAAACAGATGTTGACCGTATTGTAATTCAGAAAGATACTGTAACGTTCTTCAAAAATGGAAAAGAATATTCTGGTAAGTATACGTATGACGGATACGAAATTCTAACCTATGATGCGGGCAATAGAGGGGTAAGATACATATTCAAACTAGCTAAAAAAGCAGAAGGGCTGCCTCAGTATATTCAGTTTAGTGATCATAGTATTTACCCGACTAAAGCTAGTCATTACCATCTCTATTGGGGGGACGACCGTGAAGCTTTACTTGATGAAGTCAAAAACTGGCCTACCTACTACCTGTCAAAAATGGATGGACACGATATTGCCCATGAGATGATGGCTCATTAAATGATGATTACTCTATGAAGTATGGTGTTCTTTTATCATAAAGCTGTTCTGCAACAGCCATTTATCAATGTGGAAAATGGCGCCTGTCCTTTATAGAGGTGAAATGCTTAAATGCTCCTGTGTTAGCTGCTGACTCTTCGCCAGCAGCTTTTTGTCTGTTTTCTCTCTCCGCCAGCGGTAACTTCTTTTTCATTGACTCCTAAAAAATAAACAAAACATTAATAAAACAACGTTATTGCATTAACAAAGTGAAAATATCCCTTAGCCGGGTTCGTTGAAGAATAGGGTCCGCGTAACGTATTGACCAAACTCACGATGCTGCCGAGACTGGAGCTCGTGCTGCCGGAATTGGTTCCTTTATCATTATATTTTTTTATCGTGGCATTTGCCGGGACCCTGTTAATCGTTGTCGTCGCCCCCGCCTTCATTCGATATACATTGGTAAGTGGACCAAGACCGTCAATTACACTGTAGCCTGATTTCTGCGATATCAAAATATGCGGCATTTTCCTCTCTGAAAGTACGGCGTTCTGCAATGAATGTTGGCATCCAACAAGGGGCAATTGATCAGTTGGGGGAGCCACTTCATAAAGAATATGTTTCAAGCTGGTGCTTATTGCTGCCAGCTTGTTTATGTTTATCGGTTGATGATGCCGGTAAACAGGCTAGCGGATTGCCGAAGAAAGGCAGGGGTACCAACGAAAGCCTCTGTTTGTCCAATGCGCCCGAATAGCTAAAGTAGCTTTCAGAAAAAAGCAACTGAATTTTTAATTTACTGCCCGATCTGCAAATTGTTAATCATAGTTCTTTTATTCACATATTCATTATTGTTAAATAAAGTAGAGGAAATCAATTGCTAAAGAAAAAACTTTAGGCAGTTATTTATATGTAGAAGGAGAGGCAAGCAATGAAAAATAGAGAGGAAGCAATTGATTATTGTTTGAGCTTTAAAAATGTATATGAAGATTACCCGTTTCGTGATAAAAATTGGACGTTAATGCGACACATAGAAAACAGAAAGGTGTTTGCGTGGATATTTAAAAAAAATGATTATATTTGGATCAATTTGAAGTGTGAACCCGGTTTTCTCGATTTTTGGAGACAGAAATACACTTCGGTCGTTCCAGCATTTCATCTCAATAAAGAGCATTGGAATTCTATCATTCTTGACGGAACTGTCTCAGATAAAGACATATACGATATGATAACACAAAGCTACATGTTAACTAAAACCAAGTATGCGACAGGCCCGAGGGAGAGGGGATGTAATATGTAAAGCCTTGAAGTGCTATAAGAGCCTTGCGTCTTGATATGGAATCTATAAGGTGAGCATTGGAAAGGAAAAAAGCTTAATCTTTTTAAGGATTAAGCTTTTTAAAAAGTTCAATTATATGTAACGACCTGACCCATTTACATCATCTATGCCTGTCAGTCTTGAATGACTTGCCTCATAAACTCAGCCACGACTACAGTGGATACTTTAAACATCTTCTGACAGACACTCCCCCTCCTTTTTCCAACTATTTTAAAGTTGCGTAACAAATCATAAACCCTGTTGTGACGATAGGGTCAATACTTTTCCTGCTTAACATGCAATTGTTATGAAACTGGAAAGATCATTTCTTGGCGGATCTTTTTAAGAAAACGAAAAAGAAGATAACAGATTGCTCTCAAGATTGCTCAGTTAAGATTTTGAAGGTAACCGTGTATAGTGAAGAAAGAATTCTTAGAGCTAAGACGAAAGGATGAGATGGATGAAGGAATATTTTACAATTGGCGAAACAGCCCGTCTAAATAACATCTCAATTCAAACATTGCGCTATTATGATAGGATCGGAATTTTCAAGCCTTATTATACAGATCAGGATAATGGTTATCGGTATTATCATGTCAAACAGTTCTTTTATTTAGATGTTATCAAGTATCTAAAATATATTAGGACACCTCTAGAAGAAATTAAGCGTTTCAGCTCATATACTTGCACCCCAGAAGATATGCAATACTTTCTTGAGGAGAAAGAAAGCGTTATTGTGCAAGAAATGGAAAAGCTCGAACGTGCTCGTCAATTACTTCATAGGAGACGAAAACAGCTTAATGAACAATTAGAAATATGCAGTAAAAAAGATGAAGGTTTCGTTTATTTTCGGTATATAGATAAACAAACAATATTAAAAGTAGAGACGCCTCAAGTTAATCCTCATAATCAATCCGATTTGTATTACAGAAAGCTGGCTGACGTTGTCGAAAAAATAGGGGATGTAATAGATAACTATTATGGATTCATTTATGATTTCAAGCCCTATAAGGATTCTCGTGAAATTTATTGCAATAGTATTTATACGACTGTTTGCAGTGGGAAAAAAATAGACATAGGAGAAAAAAACATGAGGTTAGATACGATCCCATCTGGTGAATATGTATGTATTGCATTTAATTGGTCTGCAAAAAATTATGATGAGTATTATCAAAAGCTTTATCAATATATTGAATCTCACGGCATCCAAACGGATGGAAAAGTATATCAAGTTTCTCTTCCAATCGACTATAACTCATTAAGAGAAGAAAACTTCCTTACAGAATTAAGAGTGCTAAAAAATAACTAACCCTTGACCCTATAGCTGCTATAGGGTTTATGATTTGTTCATCATATTCATTCATGAAAGGAAGGATGTATAAAATGACAAATAAAGAAGGTATGCGCTTCGGTTACTCATGCCGCAATGGCAAGGCGGTAACAACCCTTACGTACTCGGAGCACATTTATTAAACTGACTTGCTCCCAAAACGAATGGCCCATTTGAAGAAGTACTTGTCGATTTAGATGCGGATCTTGAAAAAGAGCAGGGGATTATTGGAAGGAGTTTTTGATTAAAGCAAGCTCGGTCTGCCAAAAGTTTAATTCAAAAGCACAGCCCTGATCGTGTTATTGTTTTTGGCGGGGCGTGCGGTGTAGAGCTTGCTCCTTTGCATACTTAATCGAAAAATACGATGGAGATACTGCTTTATTATCGGTTGATTGACATCTGACACCTCAGTCCCTGACCACCATCTCATGTACTTCTAATTTGCTGGGTTAGCTTTTATCATTGTTGTTTTGCTGCATCTCAAATTTTAATAAAAATTAAATCTAAAACAAAAGGAGCGATGAAGATGAGAGCACCGATAGATGAACCAATTTGGTACGCCTACCCTGGAATGGTAGCTGTAGTTACGGCTCAATATGAAGGTGAAAAAAACGCAATGTCTTCTGGGTGGCATACGTACATTGGATCTTCTCCAGGAATGTATGGGATATCCGTAAACAAAGAGACATATACTTACAAATTGATTGAGAAAAGTGGTATTTTCGGTGTGAATTTTCTTCCAGGGAGATGTTCGGGATTAATTCAAGCATTAGGCACCCGTAGTGGTAGAGATATAAATAAGTTTGAAGCATTTCATATTCAATACGAAAAAGGGCTAAAAGCCGAGGTGCCGATTTTAACTGATGCTTATTTTGCTTATGAGTGTAAAGTACACAGTGTTTCCACGTTGGGCGATCAAGAGTGGATTGTGGGAGAAGTTTTACAGAGATATCAAGATAAAGAGCTTTTCCTGAAAAATGGAATGCCAGATTTAGAAAAACTGGATATTCCGCTTCATATTGGAGGGGCCAACTATCGAATATTAAATAGTCAAGCAGAGGAGCGTCAACATGTTTTTTATCCCAAAACTGATTGAAACATTCAGGTTTCTCCGCATAGAGTAGAGGAAACCAATCAATGAATGTATTTCCGCGGACTCCGCTGGAAATCTATTGACTTATACGAAGTAAAAAAGAGACTCAAAGACCGCAACGCTTCTCTTTAAGAAGGCTTTGCGGTCTTTTTATATTTATAAGGCTCAATTCATTTTACCCTGAAAAGGTATTTAAATTTCCATTTGCAGACTATCTGTTGTAGTAACTAGAGGGCATTTATGGATCTGAAAATGAGTCTAGTCTAGCATATAAGCTTCAATTGGTTTAATTTAAAATTTTCAAAAAACGGTAGACAAACGCTGTTAAGAATTGTATAGTGTTCTCATAAGTCACTTGTATTACAAGTTAACAAGTGACTAAGAATATAAGTTTACATTTTAAACAATGACTGAGGTGATCGGAGTGAAAAAAGCAAGTTTGGCAGAACTGCAAGCGAAAGCCATTGAGCTTAGGAAAACAGCGGTAACGATGATTTACGAAGCCCAGTCCGGGCATCCAGGAGGTTCATTATCCGCTGCTGATATCATCACAGCCCTTTATTTTAAAGAAATGAATATAGATCCTAAAAATCCCAAGTGGGAAGACCGGGATCGTTTTGTCTTATCGAAAGGCCATGTGGCACCTATTCAATACGCTGCCTTAGCGCTGCGAGGATTTGTCCCGTATGAAAGCGTATACAAATTAAGGCGGTACGGCTCGCCTTTCCAAGGCCATCCTGATATGAAGAAATGCCCGGGAATCGACATTTCAACTGGTTCATTGGGCCAAGGGCTTTCCTGTGCCGTGGGTATGGCGCTTGCAGGCAAACGGGACGGCAAAGACTACCGGGTATTCGCTATGGTAGGCGACGGAGAATGCCAAGAAGGACAAATTTGGGAAGCGGTTCAAACCGCAGTAAAATACAGCCTTGATAACTTAATTGTTTTTGTCGACAATAACCGCCTGCAAATTGATGGCTATTGTGATGAAGTAATGCCGCTGCAAGACATCGAGAAAAAGTTTGAAGTGTTTGGTTTTGAAACAAAGCGAATTGACGGACATTCGATGAAAGAGATTGTAGAGATATTAGACAAAGTGACAAAAACGAAAAATGGAAAGCCGAAATGCATTGTAGCAGACACGATTAAAGGCAAAGGCGTTTCTTACATGGAAAATATCTGCTCATGGCACGGAGTAGCGCCAAATGAGAAAGAATACGAACAAGCATTAGAGGAACTGGCAGGGGGTTTAAGATCATGAGCCAAACCGAAAAAGCATTAATCACGAAAAAAGCGACACGGGAAGCTTTTGGTGATGAAATCGTTCAATTGGGAAAAGAAAATAAAAATATTTACGTAATCGATATCGATATCGGCAAGTCATGCAAAACAGGAGAATTCATAAAACAGCTCCCTCATCAGCATGTGAACGTTGGGATTGCGGAACAGAACGGTGCCGGCCTGGCAGCAGGTTTGGCGACAACAGGTAAAATCCCATTTGTAAGCACCTATGCTGTCTTCGGTTCGCTGCGTATGGCGGAACAAATTCGCCAAGAAGTTTGCTATCCAAATTTGAATGTAAAGATCGCCTGCTCACACGGCGGATTAACACCTGGAAATGATGGCGGAAGCCACCAGGCGATTGAGGATATGGGCGTATTAAGATCATTCCCAAATATGACTGTGATCATGGGTGCTGACTACCACTCAACTAGAAAACTGATCAGGCAGGCAGCGAATATGTACGGTCCAATGTACCTGCGTTTTACCCGAGACGCGGTGCCGGTTATTTACGACGAAAATGAAGAATTTATCATTGGAAAAGCCAAGCAATTAAAGCACGGAAAAGATATCGCAATCATTGCAAATGGCGATACAGTATATCTTGCTTTAGAAGCGGTCAAACAGCTGGAAGAGCAAGGGATTTATGCAACTCTTTTAGACATGCATACGATCAAGCCTTTAGATAGAGAAGCCGTGGTAGAGTGTTTGGATCTCGGCAATATCGTGACTGTGGAGGATCACAACATCCTGAACGGGCTGGGAAGTGCTGTATGTGAAGTAGCAGCCGAAGAAGGGCGGGGCAGAGTCAAACGAATCGGAGTGCAGGACCGATTTGGAGAATCGGCTCCTTATGAGAAGCTGCTGGAAATCAACGGCATTACCATCGAAAATATTATAAAAACGGCTAAAGATATGCTTAGAATATAAAACATGAAAGTGGGAGTACGCCATGTTTACATTAAATAATCAGGTAGCTATAGTGACAGGAAGCGGTTCTAAAAAAGGAATCGGCAGAACCATTGCATTAACTCTTGCCAAACAGGGAGCTTCAATTGTAGTAGCAGATATGAATCAGACAGGTATTCAGGATACAGTAGAAGCTATCACAGAAAGCGGAGGGAGAGCGGTTGGTGTAGAAGTTAATGTAACGAATAAAGAATCAGTTGACCATATGATAGCCAAAACACTTGAAGCGTTCGGCCGCATTGATATTTTAGTGAATAACGCAGGAATTTCTCAAAAAGTAACGGTACAGGATATGACATTGGAAGATATGACAAGGGTATTTAACGTCAATATGTTTGGGTTGTTCTTGTGCACACAAGCAGTTCTAGAAACAATGAAAAAGCAGCAATATGGACGTATTATCAACCTGTCTTCTGTATCTGCAAAAAGGGGCGGCGGCGTTTTTGGCGGTGCCCATTACTCCGCTTCCAAAGCAGCCGTATTAGGCTTTTCTAAAAACCTTGCCCGTGAAGTAGGGAAGGATGGTATAACTGTGAATTGCGTAGCGCCAGGCCTTGTAAATACTGACATTTGGAAATCACTTTCTGAAGAAGATGCGAAAAAAGTCATTGATAATATCCCCGTGGGTCGCCCGGGTGAAACAAAAGAAATTGCCGCCGCAATTACGTTTTTGGCTGCTAAAGAAGCAGCCTACATCACAGGGGAAGAAATTGATATTAATGGCGGTTCACATATGGACTAATGGATCTATGCAGAGCTGGTATGTTTAACATGCCTGACCCTCTCTATTAAAGACCAAACAAAACGAAAGAAAAAATGTAAGCGTTTAACAAAAGGGGGCTTTTGTTTCTGAAGACAATATGATTCTTTTATCTTTGGAGGACAACACTAGGGTTAAGGGGGAATCTTCTTGGACCAATTAGCATTAGAGCGTTCAACCACTCGTAAAGTAACAATTCGGTTAATTCCATTTTTATTCTTATGTTTTATTATCGCGATTTTAGACCGAGTTAATATCGGCTTTGCAGCTCTCCAGATGAATGAAGATCTAGGGTTTTCAAATGCTGTATTTGGACTGGGAGCCGGGATCTTCTTCCTTGGTTATTTCATATTAGAAGTTCCGGGTAGTGCTATCATGACAAAAATCGGAGCCAGAAAATGGATCAGTCGGATTATGATCACTTGGGCCATCATCGCGATATTAATGGCTTTTGTACAAGAACCATGGCAGTTTTATACTGCACGTTTTTTATTAGGTGCAGCAGAAGCTAGTTTTTATCCATGTATGGTCTTTTATTTGAGTGGTTTTTATCAAACGAAACACCATGCTAAAGCAATTGCTGGATTTATGCTGGCCATTCCCGGGGCGAATGCATTGGGTTCTCCGCTTTCTACATTTCTCTTAGGAATTGAGTGGCTTGATATATCTGGATGGCAGTGGCTGTTTATTTTAGAAGCGATTCCTGCGCTTATTCTTGGTGTAATTGCATTTTTTTACCTGGATGACAAAATTGAAGATGTGAAATGGCTGGATAAAGATGAAAAGCAGTGGCTTATTAACGTAACAACAAAAGAAAGGATGGAAAAAGAACAGGTAAAGCACTATACATTTACTCAAGCCTTAAAAGATCGGGACGTGTTAATACTATCGATTGGTTATTTTTGCTGGATGATTGGATATTACGGCATTAACATGTTCTTGCCGACGATCTCACAAGGATTATCTGAAACGATTTCTCTAAGCACGCAGGGGATGGGCTGGCTGTTAGGGTTTATGTATTTCTGTGCTATGGTGGTTATGATTTTCGTTGGAAATCATTCTGACAAGAAAAACGAAAGGCTCTGGCATGTAGCTGTTTGTTTAACTGTAAGTGCTGTTGCAATGGTCATTAGCAGCTATGTAGCAAATTCAAGTGTTATATTAGCATTTGTATTTTTAACAATTGCGTTATGCGGCGCTTTTGGTGCCTATTCTCCGTTTTGGGCAATTCCGCCTTCTTTCTTAACAGGAGCAGCAGCGGGTGGTGCGATAGCATTAATTAATAGTATCGGAAATCTTGGCGGATTTTTCGGTCCATACATTGTCGGTTATATTAAAGATATGACAGGTTCTTTTAATATCAGTATAATTTTCTTAGGCCTAAGCATGATCCTTGCTTCTTTTATTCTTGTATTTCTAGTGAAACAGTCTGGAAAAGCGCTTAAAGTAAAAAATGCCACATATAAATCCAGCATTGAAAAATCTGGTTGAAAAAGATTTCATTAAGAGTACTGGGTAATATTCATAACAACAGTCATTTTTAGGGATATAGAAAATTCTAAATCTTGCAAAATATATGTGTCCATAAAAATTCGGGGCTTAATCAGCGAAAGGGATGATCCAGGAATGAATACTGTCATTCGGGCTGTGGTCACAGTTGCGAAGCACTATCACTACGTGCAGACGTTGTGGGGAAGCGGCCATCAAGACTTGATTTGATGAGGGCATTTATGAAATGAAAATGATTGGAGGCAATAAAACCATGGTACAGAAATCGAAAGTGCAACAAGATACGATTGTATGCCAGGTGTGTGAAAAAGTGATCGATACAGCTGATAGTTCTGAAGGTGTTAAAGTGTTATATGGTATTTGTCAAAGATGTTTAGGATCAGGAGACCAAAAAGCAAAATAGGCAGGAAAAGGCGTATAGAAATGGAGGTCGGCTTGTAGCCACTATACGCCCGATTTTTTATTTCTTCCTTTATAAACAGGGGGCTTCTTATAACAGAGTTTAGCTTTTCCAATATCGATCATATAAGTTCTGCATGTGGGCAGTCATTCGTTCAACAGCTTCTTTTTCGTTACGGTCTTCAATCGCTTTAATAATCAGTTTGTGTTCCTGGAAATTCACTTCCCGGTATTCTGAACGAGTAACGGTTCGGTCACGGATAAATCGCCACATTTCCTGCTGCTTCATAGCATTCGTGATAGCGGACATGAAGGTAATAAATAAATCATTATGTGATGCTTTTGCAATCCCCATATGCAATTGTTCGTCAGTTTCAGGAACGTATACACCAGAAAGCGTTTCTTCTTCCATTTTTTTTATTGTCTTCCTAAGCTCCCGAATATCTTCGTCAGTCGCTCTCAAAGCCGCAAATTTTATAATTAAAGGCTCAATGTTCATTCTTGCTTCCACAATATCTTCCGGAGATGCTGACTCCATGGAAGCAGAAATCCCATTGGTTATTGTGGTATTCTTAACAAACACCCCTTCTCCCTGGCGAGAATAAATGACACCATTCATTTCCAAGGCACTCAAAGCCTGCCTAACCGGCGCGCGGCTGACACCAAACTGTTCGCATAGTTCCCTTTCTGAAGGCAGTTTATCTCCTACTTTAAAAGAACCTAACTGAATTTCCGAAAGGATCTGATTATAAATTTGTATGTATAATTTTTTATTGGAAACAGGATTGAATTTAATAAAAATCATTCCTTTCAATTGTCATACAAGTATATATATTATATACCTTTCAGATTTGAAGGGCAAAATAATTATTCCTCAATACGTTCATGTAATCGGGAACTAAAAAACCTCTGTGCTTACTAATACTGCTGAAATCAGAGGGGAATGAAAGCAAAAGAAGATTTATTAGAAGAGATGCCAATCCAATGACTTTTATCCTTAAGAGAGCGGTATGCCTAGTAGACAACTTTAAAAAACAGAGGAATAGAATGTAAATGAGAACCTTAATTTTTCCGCACTTATCACATAGTTTGTAGCTGAAAAGAAGGAGAACACAGAAAAGTGATTCGTTTTAAAAAGAACCGCTTACGTTGAAGCGGTTTTGCCGTACAATCCGTTAGCTGTCTTGGCTGCCAGGCGGGCTGCTCCTATCACCTTACAATGAAATGAAAAAGGGGCTTTTAAAGCCCCCTTTAAGTGTGTTTAACATGTTTTAATTTTTCACAACGGATAAACTGACACTGTTGCCTGAGACTGTTACTTTAGCGAAGTCTTGTGTATCAATTACAGGTGTTATTGCTTTGTTGTCGATGGTGATGTTTGTAAAAGATGTTGAAAAATTTGATTTGATAGATTGGCGTGAACCTGTTGTAGCAACTGTAGCAAGCGCTTTCCATTTGGAGATGGAGCCGACATTTGTTTTGCTGATTTCTGAAATGAGACGGCCGTTGTATCCCGCATTGTTCGTGCCCCAGTATGTAGCGCGGGTATTGCCGTTAAGATTTTTGTAGATGGTAAGTTGTACGGTGCTGCCGGGACGGAAGCCTTTCGTATTCGTGAATTGGCTTCCTCCTTCGAGGTACTGAACCTGATCCTGTCCTTTTGAACCGACTTTCATATATGGTTTCCATACGTTATATTTATCACTGTACTGAAACCCGATATCGGATTCTGTGCCCCCGCTAAAGCCAGAGTAGATGTAGGCTGTCCCATTTGAAACCTGAATGGAGCTAGGAAGCTGGATTTTCGTAACAAAAATGGCACCAGTGCTGTTCAAGTAAGCCCTTCCGCCGATTCCATCAGTTAGCTGTGATGCAGCTTCTGCGGTTTTTGGACTAATAATACCCGGCACATCTACTGCACATGTGCCAAAAAGCACAGTTGCCGTAAGCGCACCCGCGAGCAGTCCTTTTTTCATCATCATTATTTCCCCCTATCATTATAATTAGAAAACGCTATCATCTTGTATTATAAAACATTATGAAAATAATTCCATAATCAACATGAAAATAGACACAGAATTTACACATTATGACTTTGTGTATCTGGCAAACGGTCGATTTCTAATCTCGAAAAATGTCCTGTGAAGTGTAAATGTTACGATAACTTTTCAATCGAGACTTGTGTTTTATTGAAATAGAAAAGCTATAAGAGATGGGGGAGAAATAAGAGGGGAAAGAGCGAAAACACTGTAATCAGATATGTGTGTATAACTCAATTGTTTGTTAGAAAAAAAGTGGGCTTTTTAAGCCCGCTTCTTAGTTCATGTTTCTCTTCAGGAGATTGTCTTTTTCATTTACATTCAATGTCCAACATGACTCCTTTGAGTTTCATCTAATATTTCAAACAATCTTTTGTACTTTGATATGACTACTTGGTCCACAATTTTATGGCCAGAATTGAAAAAGGTGATTGAGCCCGATCCTTTACCAAGCTGGTTACGATCTGCAAGAACTTTTTTCAACTGTTTTGCAGTACCGACACTGCCTGAAATCATATCAACTTTTATCCCAAACAGTTTTTCAAAACTGTTTTTGAAAAACGGAAAATGAGTGCATCCTAACACAATCGTTCCATATTGTTTCAGATCAAAAGAAGATAGTTCGTTCTTTAGATATTTAATGATTTTGTCTTCACTAAAATCAAAGTTCTCAGCAAATTCAACTAGTCCTGGAAGAGCTAAGCAATCAACAAGGTCATGGTGATCAATTTCTTTAACTAGATTATGAAATTTCTCTTCTTTAAGCGTCAAATTAGTAGCAACTACCAGAACTCTTTTTCTTTCCTCTGTACATTTATTTATAGCAGGCTTTACAGCGGGTTCGATTCCGATTATCGGAAAGTCGAAGTTTCTCCGAAGATCCTCTATCGCAATGCTAGTAGCTGTATTACACGCAATAACAAGAGCTTTGATATTTTGACTGGCCAGAAATTCAGCTGCATTGAAAATATATTCTTTAACTTTACCCTTTGATTTTTCACCGTATGGAACGTTTAACGTATCTGCATAAAAAATGTAATCTTCATAAGGAAGAACTTTTATGGCCTCATACAATACAGTCATGCCACCAATTCCTGAATCAAAAAATCCTATTTTCATCACTTCTCACGCTTTCTGTCTCATTCTTTTTTTATCATATGACTTTATATCATCTGAATCAAACGAAAAAGAACCATTTTACTATTCGAATTTAATATGGGAGTTATCGATTTTTCGAATAGGCAGCAAAACTTGAGAAGGGGAGATAAGATCGAAATGTTGGTGATGTATTGTGGTGAAATCATCAAGATCGCACCGTATCAATGGGATGATTTTAGCTTTGAAAATGTAGAGTATTTAGATTTCCAGAGTCAGGGGATGAAATTACGAAAAAAAAGCAAACTGCCTGTCGAAGTTTGCTTTTTGCTCTATCAATGAGGTGCGCCTATATTTTTATATCCTCTTGGCAAAGCTGATTTAAAAGCTGCTTAACCGAAATTTCCTCAGTCAATGACCGTATCCCTTGACCTGCCCATAAAGACATCTGATCATGGTTATTTTGAAGTGAAGCCTTCTGTCTCATTGCCTTCGTTAGTGTATTTTGATAAGGGTACGGAAGGGTTTGTGTCTCAAACTGTTCTTTTTCTTCCATCCATTTATTTACGATTCCTCTGGCCTCTTTACCTGAAAATAATGTCGTAAGCTTTGTATCTGCTTCGTTTGCTTCTAGTATTTTCTGTTTATGTACTGGATGTGCGTTACTCTCGTGACAAATTAAAAAGGCAGAACCGATTTGAACGCCTTGGGCTCCAAGGGTTAAAGCTGCTTTTACTCCTCTGTGGTCTATCATTCCCCCAGCAGCTATGACAGGTACGCTCAGTGCATCTGCTGCTTGTGGAATCAGAGCCATTAAACCTACGGCAGATTCACCTTTGGAAGGTAAGAATGCTCCGCGATGTCCACCGGCTTCACTTCCTTGAAGGACTACTATATCCATTCCCCGTTCTTCCATTAACAATGCTTCTTCTACTGTTGAAGCGGTTCCTATTAAACAGCATCCAGCGGTTTTTAGCTCCTTTACTGCGTCTTCAGGCGGCAGATCAAAAGTGAATGAGCAAGCCTTAACCTTATATTTTAAAATTAGATCAATTTTTTGATAGAAGTCATCCCACTCTTCTTGTACAGATGTGAATTGATTTACTTGATTAGCTAACGGTATGTTTTCTTTCCACTTTTTAACCTGATCTTCTGGTGGCATTTCTAGACCAAGCGGAACAAACACATTAATTTGAAAAGGAGCGTCTGTCAGCTCAAACATTTCTTTTATCTGTTGTTCTAGCAGGTCTGGCGTAAGATACCCCGATGCTAAGCTGCCAAGAGCACCTTGATTCGAAACTGCAGATGCAAGTCGGGGCTTTGTAATACCGCCGGCCATTGGAGCTTGAATAATCGGTTTTGTTAAGGAAAACTTCTTCATAAATTCATTCATACCGAATCCCCCCGTTAAGACATGATTTTTGAAAAAGTGTCATTTTTAAGTTTACTCAAAAACTCGTATTCGCTTAAATATATTGTTTTCCTTCTTTTTGTCAATCTCTCATACCAGTTAACATGTCGATAAAGCAGGGGAGATTAAAGTGTGTCAAAGAGTGTCGTCCCATGGCGGCTCTACAAAAAACTGAATATTCATGTAGTCCTTCATAGTTGATATCTGATTTTGAGATGTCTTGCATCTTAATTTTGAATGATATATAGAAGGACTTCATGTACAATAAAGCTTAGAAGAATACATCACATTCAAGAGTAAAAAAATCTATAAGACGTACAGATCAATATTCGGTTTTACAGTTAGATATTAAGGCTGAAACGGAGGAACATGCGATGCGAAGTGAGCAGGAAATGATGGACATTTTTTTGGACTTTGCTTTGAACGATGAGAGAATCCGATTGGTCACTTTGGAAGGGTCGCGTACAAACAGAAATATCCCTCCTGACAACTTCCAAGATTATGACATCTCGTATTTTGTAACTGATGTAGATTCTTTTAAAGAAAATGATCAGTGGCTCGAAATCTTTGGGAAGCGCATTATGATGCAAAAACCAGAAGATATGGAGCTTTTTCCTCCCGAATTAGGTAATTGGTTTTCATACATTATTCTTTTTGAGGATGGCAACAAATTAGATCTAACCCTTATTCCAATTCGTGAAGCAGAAGACTATTTTGCTAATAACGATGGTTTGGTTAAGGTATTGCTTGATAAGGATTCGTTCATCAACTATAAAGTGACCCCAAATGATCACCAATACTGGATGAAAAAGCCGACTGCAAGGGAATTTGATGATTGCTGTAATGAGTTCTGGATGGTTTCGACTTACGTAGTAAAAGGATTAGCAAGAAATGAAATCCTTTTTGCCATTGACCATTTAAATGAAATTGTACGTCCTAATTTATTGAGAATGATGGCCTGGCATATCGCATCTCAGAAAGGGTATTCATTTAGTATGGGGAAGAACTATAAATTTATGAAACGGTACCTTTCAAATAAAGAATGGGAGGAACTCATGTCTACATATTCTGTGAATGGGTATCAGGAAATGTGGAAGTCTTTATTTACTTGCTATGCATTATTTAGAAAGTATTCAAAAGCTGTATCAGAAAGTCTTGCATATAAGTATCCTGATTACGATGAAGGCATCACTAAGTATACGGAAGGTATTTATTGCTCAGTAAAGTAATAAGAATATAGGATTGTTTTCATATGATATTTGATTCTCGCTGACAATGGAGACCAAGGAGTCACCATGTTTGTAAAAAGATGCGTAAATCGTTATGTTTAAGAATGTCTACGCATTTTACTATGATTATTCTTGTCCAAAATTTTTGTTCTTTTTAACGAAACGAGGCATTATAATTAACCTATAGGCACATTAAAAAATAATAGAATGTAAAGGAGGATTTTTGTGTTCCAAACCTTAGACCATTTTTTGAAATCTTGGGAGTTCGAAGCAGATGCTACACAGAAACTATTAAATAGTCTGACTGATGAATCACTTAAACAAGAAATAACTTCACAAAATTGGACTCTAGGCCGTATTGCTTGGCATACTGTTGCTGCCATTCGCATCATTACCTCAAACACAGACTTAACGTTCCATGCCCCAGCTGAAGATTATCCTGTTCCAACTTCGGCTCAGTTTATAGCTGACAGCTATCATCAAGCCAGTAATGCATTTGTACAGGCATTAAAAACCCAATGGACTGACCATACACTTCAAGAACGTATCAACTTTATCGGACAACAATTGCCTAACGGTTCACTTTTGATGTTTTTAATTCAACATCAAAATCACCATCGGGGACAAATGACTGTTCTTATGAGACAAGCAGGGTTAACTGTTCCAGGTATTTATGGTCCAGCAAAAGAAGAATGGGCAAAATTTGGTTTGGAAGCCCCGAAAATGTAATCAACCTTTTTATAAAAAGTTACGCTATGACAACATATAAGAAGATGTTTTGATCAATCTTTTTTCAAAACATGTTCTTTTTTTGTTCGTTTACCAATGATAAGAACATATTCGAATCATTTTTACTCCAAACCACTTCAAATGACAACGTTCTTCCGCTTTATTGTTGGCCTGTTCCCAACGATGTAAGTATTTTAATGCTGTCAAATCTTCTAGATACACATGTCTATAGATTCCTCTCTAACAAAACCCCCGTTTTTTCTGCCATCACTCGAGGTGGGTAAGGCATTTCATTTTTCAACCACCATTCGACTACTCCTACGTATGCATTTGTAACAAATTCAGCAACGATCGATGGTTCAGAAATTCCAATGAAACATTCAGGTGTTGCTCAATTTTTGAATAAAAGCAGCTGCGCCAAAAGGAAGCCTATTGGAAGAGTCTAGCTGAGTTGGAACGTCTTCTCAAAAGGGAAGGCAATTTATTTACTGTAATTCATACAATGAGTAAAGCCTCCCAGGTATAATCTTTACTTCGTTCGACAAATTCTGCAAATTGTAGACAACTTCCTGATTATTTGGATAATTAACTGGATAGGAGGGGAAAAGTTGTCATATTTCATTATACTTATCATCGTTCTATTATCGGAGCATTGGTAACAGCAGCAGTCGGTATCATCTCTTCAAAAGTAGAGGTAATCTCGCCGATAACTACAATAGAATCTAAAGAGGAAGAACAGAAAAGTTTTTATACGCTGAAATAAAGCAGAGAAAGAGCATCTCCTGCGGGGGTGTTTTTTATAGAGGAGTTGGAAAAACTGAATCAGACTAATTTACTTTTAAGATTCACCCTTGAAATCGCTGCACTAATCTCCTTAGGGGTGTTTGCTTGGATAAGCTTTAATGGTTATTTTAAATATATTTTAACTTGGGTTTTGCCTATTGCAGTTATGATTGTATGGTCTGTATTTGCAGTACCTAATGATCCTAGTCGAAGGGGACAAACTGTAATAGCTGTAAACGGGGTAACAAGGTTAGTTATTGAATTATTGATCTTTGCAATGGCTGTTGCAGCACTTTATTTTAGTCATTTAAAACCAGTTGGCATTGTCTTTTTATGTCTAATAATACTCCACTACATCTTTTCAGCTGAGCGTATCAAATGGCTTCTAAATCAATAGTTTTTCATTTCGGCACTCGTTATTAGAGTGCTTTTTATCATTCTCTGTAGAGCCAGTGATTCTCAGATTAGATTATTGAAGGTTAACGGCTTGGGCACAGTTGCAGTTTAGAACGCATTTTCCAATAAAGAAGGCGCTCATTTGAAATTCATCATTAAACAATTGTACAAAAGTAAAATTTGTATTTAGAATGTAGTAATAAATAGAAATTCTACATAGGAGGGTATCTTGTGGAAGAAAAGAAAAAAGCTTTAATCATTGTGGATGTACAAAAAGCCTTCGATGATAAAAAATGGGGGGAACGGAATAACGTAAAGGCGGAAGAAAATATTAGTAAAATACTAAAATTATGGAGAGAAAAAGGATGGACAGTCATATACATACAACACACTTCTGATAAACCTCATTCTTTATTCCATCCAAAGAATGAAGGGTTTGCGATAAAGGAAATAGTTAAGCCTATGGATGAAGAAGTCATTATAACCAAGACAGTAAATAGCAGCTTTATTGGTACGAATTTAGAAGAATTCTTAAAATTAAATGAAATAACCACTGTAGTCATAACTGGTTTAACCACGCCTCACTGTGTATCAACCACCACAAGAATGAGTGGTAATTTAGGGTTTGATACATACCTGATTTCAGATGCAACAGCAGCCTTCGGAATGAGAGACCAAAATGATACATATTATGATGCGGCGACTATTCATAATATATCTCTAGCTACATTGCATGATGAATTTGCCACAATATTGACAACTGATCAATTAATAAATGATTTTATAAAAACTCACTGATGAAAAACATTTTGGCACAGTAAAACGGCAGGCGCCTTTCCAATAGGAAGGGCGCTTTAATTCGATTTCCTGCTTTACTGCTCAGAGGAGGTGCATCAATGTTTCTTTATCGACAAGCAAGAGCAGATGAAGTAAGCAAAGTGGCAAAGCTATTCCATCAATCTTTCAATCAATATCCTTTTATGGATTTACTCGTAAAACGCGAAAAAAAGATCATTCATTTATTTTTGAAATGCATAAAGTACTGACAAGAGCATATTTTAAAAAGCATTTCTTTTTTGTTGGCATTCAGAATGGTGAAATGGTTGTTGCCGCTCTATTAAAACATCGTGATAAACCCGACATTAAACTTGATCGATTATATAGCAGCAGGGGGGATAACATTAATCAAAATGGAGCTGAAAAATTTTCCAAATCCTTAAAAGAGCCGGCATAGAAGTATTAGGAGTTTCGCCATTTTATCAGGGAAAGAGTTTAGGCAGCAAAATGATTAATGACTGTCTCATATCTTTTATTTCAAAATGAGGGGACGGCATTTTGGCCCTTATCATCAATGGATCATTTTACAAATCGTCCTGATTTTATATTTAAAGATTATCATAACCTTTCAAAGATGGAGGTCGAATGAATGTCTTCAAAAGAAAAAAAGAGTGTAACCATCTTGACGGAAAGTCAATTGTCTTCGAGAGCATTTAAAGATGAAGCGTATGAATTTTATAAAGAATTGCGAAAATCACAGCCTCTCTACCCATTATCTTTAGGATCTCTGGGGAAAGGCTGGCTCATATCGAGATATGATGATGCAATACATTTATTAAAGAATGAAAAATTAAAGAAAAACTATGAAAATGTATTTACCGCAAAAGAAAAACGTCCTGCTCTATTGAAGAATGAAGAGACTTTAACAAAACATATGCTTAATTCAGATCCCCCTGATCACAACCGCTTGCGAACTCTTGTTCAAAAAGCATTTACGCATCGGATGATTTTGCAGTTGGAAGACAAAATCCAGCATATCGCAGATTCTTTATTGGATAAAGTGCAGCCCAACAAATTCATGAACCTAGTAGACGATTATGCGTTTCCATTGCCGATTATCGTGATAAGTGAAATGCTCGGCATTCCCTTGGAAGATCGTCAAAAATTCAGAGTATGGTCGCAAGCAATTATTGATTTTTCAGATGCCCCTGAAAGACTTCAGGAGAATGACCACTTGTTAGGGGAGTTTGTTGAATATCTGGAATCCTTAGTTCGCAAAAAAAGGAGAGAACCTGCAGGAGATTTAATCAGTGCATTAATTCAAGCGGAAAGTGAAGGCACACAATTAAGTACAGAAGAATTGTACTCAATGATTATGCTGCTTATCGTTGCAGGTCATGAAACAACCGTAAACTTAATCACCAATATGACATATGCTCTGATGTGTCACCATGATCAACTAGAAAAGCTCCGCCAGCAGCCGGACTTGATGAATTCAGCCATAGAAGAAGCATTGCGGTTTCACAGCCCTGTTGAGCTAACGACAATTCGCTGGACGGCTGAACCGTTTATACTGCATGGGCAGGAGATTAAACGGAAAGATGTGATCATCATTTCTTTAGCATCAGCAAACCGTGATGAAAAGATATTTCCAAATGCCGACATATTTGATATTGAAAGAAAGAACAACCGCCATATTGCTTTTGGCCATGGCAATCATTTTTGCCTTGGTGCACAGCTAGCCCGCTTAGAAGCAAAGATTGCGATTTCCACCTTATTACGCCGCTGTCCAAATATACAGTTAAAAGGCGAAAAGAAACAAATGAAATGGAAAGGGAATTTTCTGATGAGAGCACTCGAAGAACTGCCGATTAGTTTTTAATTTTTTGGGGATATGTGATTTTCAAACATATCTTGTTTTACTCCTCAATTAGATTAAACGATAGTAAAAGCTGTAACATAAAAATTTGATATGATAGCTTTTCAAAACAAAGTTTAGCATTATTTATGCCTACCGGGCATGAAGATGTCTTGCAAACACCAATAGTTTCATCCTATCGGTGTTTTTTATTTGTTTTCAGCCTCATTTGGACAAACAGCTGTTACATAGTAAACGTTTGTTAAGATAAAATAATGGAGGGCATAGTTTCTAATGAGAAAAATAATGATAGATGGAAAAGACTTTGAAAATATAGAAGTTTTACATGATGTTTTAAAAGATAAATCTTTATGGGATTGCCTGACAGGGTGGGTGGATTTGCCGCTCACTTTAGTCTTGAAAAATTTTGAGTTCATACATTTTTAGGTTCATACGCTGACGATGTATTAGAAGTTTTACAAGAGGCTCAAGAGGAACTAAAGGACGAATTTAAAATAATAATAGAGTAGACTTTCTGTTTTGCGAATTTTAACAATTTTCGTTCGCGGAAAAAGGCAATGGGCACCGCAAATTCAATTTTCGGTGAGACCGCAATAACTTTTTGGCTTCTGATAAGTTTCTTATGATGTTGGTATCAAGTCACACAAGTACATAACTCTCCCATGACTTCTTTCTGATGTAAGTTAATTTCATTATGAGTTAATCACGGGGATAATTTTATTCTGTGAATAATATTTTAAAGGGATTTAAATTTAAATAATATTTGATTATCGAATAAAAATTCGTTATTATTTAAATTGGATGAAATATAATTCTGTTAAGGGTATTGGGGGTTGTGAAATGGGTATTATGCTTGACGAAACTGATAAGGCCATCTTAAGAGAATTGCAGGAAGATGCTTCAATATCAAATTTAAATTTATCTAAGAAAATTGGGCTTTCACCATCAGCTTGCCTTGCAAGAACAAAGAACCTAGTAGAAGCAGGTATAATTAAAAAGTTTACGACTATTGTTGATGAGAAAAAACTTGGAATCGAAGTCACAGCACTAGCTCTCATCAACTTATCACCCTTAAATAGGGAGACAATTCATTCATTTTTAGAGGATATAAACAAATTCCCACAGGTTCAAGAATGCTACACACTTACAGGAAGCCATGACTATATGCTTAAGATTGTGGCGAAGGACATGGAGAGTTATCGGAATTTTATCATTGATTCATTAATGCAGAACCCTGCTATTAGTGGAGTTGACACAAGCATAGTCATGAGTACAGAAAAAAGAACTGTCAGTGTGCCAATTGATGAAATGTAGGAGGTTGTTGATTTGAATAAAAATAAAGAATCGTTACATTTAAGCTCTCCAGCTATAAACACTCATATGAATAAGAGAAGTCAAATATGGGCTGCATTTCGTTCTGCATTCCCATATACAATTCCGATTTTTGCGGGGTTTTTGTTTTTGGGGATAGCTTATGGAATCTTTATGCATTCTTTGGGATTTAGCGCAATCTATCCAATCATCATGAGTTTTATGATATTTGCGGGCTCAATGGAGTTTGTTGCAGCGAATTTTTTACTTGGTGCGTTCAACCCTATGAATGCTCTTTTTTTGACGTTAATGGTCAATGCCAGGCATTTGTTTTATGGAATTTCCATGTTGGATAAGTACAGGGGGACTGGAAAGAAAAAGCTTTATCTGATTTTCGGAATGTGCGATGAATCATTTTCTATCAATTATACCGCTAATGTTCCGGCGAATGTTGACAAGGGCTGGTTTATGTTTTTTGTGACACTGCTTAATCATTTATATTGGGTCGCGGGGGCAGCGATAGGAGGTATTTTTGGATCGTACGTGAAGTTTAATACCGAAGGGCTTGATTTTGTGATGACTGCTCTGTTTATTGTGATATTCATAGAACAATGGATGAAAGAGAAAAAGCATTACAGTGCTCTCTCAGGACTTGGACTTTCAGTAGCCTGTCTTATCCTTTTTGGCGGAAACCAATTTATTATTCCTGCTATGCTCGCCATTTTAGGGGTACTGACTGTTCTGAGAAAACCATTGGAGAAAGCTGAGGTTTCCGTATGACGATGACTATGACGCAGCAAATGATCACCATTGCAATGGTCGTGCTTGGAACAATGCTGACACGGTTCCTTCCATTCATGATTTTCCCGTCTGGCAAACCGACACCGAAATATGTACAGTATCTTGGTAAAGTGCTGCCATCAGCGGTAATCGGGCTTTTGGTCATTTATTGTTTAAAAGATGTGAGTCTGCTTTCTGGAAGTCATGGCATTCCTGAATTGGTTGGAGCAGCTGCAGTTGTACTGCTTCACTTGTGGAAGAAAAATATGCTTCTTTCCATAGCGGGGGGAACCGTTGTTTATATGGTTTTGGTGCAATTGGTTTTTTAACCGATATCGGAAACGATCAAAATGATCATGCTTTTATTGAACTTGATAAAAATCTATAAAACTGACACAAGCTTATTTTGGAATCAACACTGTGCCAGTGCAAATAGCACCTGTAATGTTTCCTGGCTATTCAAGAAGTGTCTACTTTAATCGGAGGATGTATAATGTCAAAAAAAGTGTCGGTTTCCTATATCATCATTATAGGATTAATGCTATTTGCATTGTTTTTTGGAGCAGGAAATCTCATTTTTCCGCCTATGCTTGGTCAATTGGCCGGGAAAAATGTATGGATCGCTAATGCAGGTTTCTTAGTGACCGGAGTTGGATTGCCATTACTGGCTATAACAGCATTTGTTTTTTCGGGTAAACAAAACTTACAGTCGTTAGCCAGCCGTGTTCACCCGGTGTTTGGCATTGTATTTACGACGATTCTCTATTTGGCAATCGGGCCTTTTTTCGCTATCCCGAGATCAGGAAACGTATCGTTTGAAATTGGGGTAAAACCTTTTTTATCAAATGATGCAGGCCCTGTCTCATTGATCATATTTACAATATTATTTTTCGGATTGGCATGCGTGTTATCACTTAATCCTTCAAAAATCATTGATATAGTTGGGGAATTTTTGACACCAATTAAGCTGACATTTATCGGATTGCTTGTAGTGGTAGCTCTTATTCGCCCAATTGGAACCATTCAAGCACCATCAAAAGGGTACACATCACAAGCGTTTTTTAAAGGATTTCAGGAAGGATACCTTACTCTGGATGCCCTTGTAGCATTTGTTTTTGGAATTATCATCGTGAATGCATTGAAGGAACAAGGAGCTTCTACCAAAAAACAGCTGATGGGTGTTTGTGCAAAAGCAGCCGCGATTGCAGCTGTACTCTTAGCAGTTATGTATACAGCCCTTTCCTATATGGGGGCTTCCAGCGTTGAAGAACTGGGGATTTTAGAAAATGGAGCAGAGGTCTTGGCTAAGGTTTCATCCTATTATTTTGGATCTTATGGTTCAATCTTATTGGGCTTAATGATTACAGTGGCGTGTCTGACGACAAGTGTCGGACTGATCACTGCGTGTTCTTCATTTTTTCATGAACTATTTCCGAACATTTCTTATAAAAAAATTGCTGTCGTTTTATCAGTGTTTAGTACGCTTGTCGCAAATATAGGATTAACCCAGCTCATTAAGGTGTCAATGCCTGTCTTACTGACAATGTATCCTATCGCGATTTCCTTAATATTTTTAACGTTTTTGCATTCTGTATTTAAAGGGAAGACAGAAGTGTATCAAGGCAGTTTATTATTCGCATTCATCATCAGTCTATTTGACGGTTTGAAGGAGGCTGGAATACAAATTGAAGTTGTGAATCGTATTTTCACTCAGATTCTTCCTATGTATAACATAGGGCTTGGGTGGCTCATTCCAGCTATTGCAGGGGGAATATGCGGCTATATACTGAGTATATTCCGAACAAAAACAAGTTGATCAATCAACAGCAATATCACTCAGATCTGCAGGATCTCCTCCATCAGTGGATACTTCAACTGTTACAATTGGATGTTCTGCCCCTGTCCAACCGAAAATATCAATCTTCCCGTTGTCACCCGAAATCTGTAGGTGAATATTTAATAGTTGTGAGAGCGATTGACGCTTTAGGAAATAGTAGCCTTTAACTTCAAGACGCAACCAAGTGTCTAGGGCAATGACCTTCGTTCAAAATTCTTTGAATGAGGAAAATCTACATCCTAATATCGACTAGGTTTCACGATTCAGAGTGCAAAATCACGAAGAAAAAGCAAACTACATACCGAAGTTTGCTTTTTTGCTCTATACAAACATTGAGATGCGCCTATATTTTTATATCAGACAACTGATCAGGGGTATTTTGAGGCGAAGCATGCCTTCCATCCATTTATTTACGATTGATCTGGCCTCTTTATCTGAAAATGATCCCTCATATGCGTTAAAAAAGCAGATAAAGCAGGGGTAATTAAAGTGTCTTTCCGCCTTATAAACATGGTTGATACGAAAGAATATTTGTCAGAGATAGTGTGGCTGCGGATGCGGCCTTCTTTTTCATGCGAAGCAATGATTGAACGAGGCAGCAGTGAAATCCCCAAGCCGGCGCTTACACAGCCAATGATCGCTTCAAGTATGCCAAATTCCATTAATTTTATAGGTAATAAACCTTCTTCTTGCAGGATATGATTGAGCTTTGCTCTGTAAGAGCATCCTTTACGGAATACAAGCATTGTTTGTGTTTGAACATCCTGAATGGAAGAAATCACAGGGTGTGAAGCACTTGTAACAAGAACCATCTCTTCATCCAATACCTTTTCTTGAACTAAATCAGGGTGTTCAATAGGCCCTGAAATAAAAGCGCCGTTTAACTCATAATGTAAAACTGCTTGTATTTGTTGTTCCGTAGGACCGGTTACTAGGTTCAAATCAACATTTGGATAGAGGTTATTATAATGTGCAAGGAGTTGAGGAAGCCAAACTGCAGCTGTTGTTTCCATTGATCCTATACGCAGTGGCCCAGAAGGCGCGGATGATTCGCCCATGGCTGCTCTAGCTTCTTCAATAGTATGTAGAATTTTCTCTGAGTAAGAAACAAGAATTTGCCCTGGGGGAGTAAGTGTGATTCCTCGACTATGGCGATAGAATAATTTTGTCTGTAAATCGTTTTCTAGTTGTTGTATCTTATTCGTTACATTCGATTGTGCATAATTTAAAGTCTGAGCAGCCTTGGAAATACTGCCTTCACGAGCAGTAGTGAGAAAAACCTGTAACAACTGAATATTCATGCAGTCCTCCATAATTGATATCTGATTTTGAGATGTCTTCCATCTTAATTTTGAATTATATATGATAGCAGAGCTTCATGTAAACTAAAGCTTAGAAGAATAAATGATTTCTAGAGTAAGTGATAAGGCTATTTCAAAAAATGGTTAATTACTCGAAGTTGATTCTGTATATTGCCTATGGAAATACACATCATAACATAGGCTTGACTAACAACAGAATGAAGGGGTTATTGGGAAATTACTTTATTCTAAATGTAGCAGCTGCTTGGAAATAGCTGACACATTAACGAATGAAATTAAAAAGACTGTTGTAGTAGAAGGAGGGGATTTTATGCCATTACTTCGTTTTGACTTAATAGAAGGGCGAGATCAATCAAGTTTGAAAAAACTTTTAGATGTCGCTCACAATGTTGTAGTAGAGGCTTTTGATGTGCCTCAACAAGACCGTTATCAAATTGTTCATGAACATCCAGAAAATCATATGATTATTGAGGATACTGGGTTAGGATTTAACCGAACTAAAAATCTTGTTGTTCTTTCAGTTACAAGTAAATCCCGACCGGAAGAGAAGAAACAAAAATTTTACAGGCTGTTAGCTGAAAGACTGGAATCTGAGTGTGGTATCGCATCAACTGATTTAATTGTATCTATTGTTGAAAATGATAATGCTGACTGGAGTTTTGGACTTGGTGAGGCCTAATTTTTAACAGGTAAATTGTAGTTGAATACTACCCTCAAATGCTTGATTGAAGAAAAGGATAGAGAAACTAGGGTAGCGGAGCAAACCATGTGTTTGCTCCGCTTTTTTATGTTTATAAAAGAATAATTAAGGAGGTATTGTGGATTTCTATAAAAAATATTTTGACATTTCAGTAAAGAGCAGATATATTTATATATGAACACATGCTCATATATAAATATTGTTTGCATTATGTTAGAATGCTTCATAACAGATTTGAAATAATAAATACATATGTATCAATAAACTTTAGGTAAGGAGGAGTTTTTTATGGGTCACAATCATAGTCACAATCATAATGAAGGAGCAAATAAAAAGGTTTTATTGATCTCTTTTATCATGATTACAGGTTATATGATAATAGAAGCTATAGGTGGATTTTTAACAAATAGTCTGGCGCTTTTATCTGATGCAGGCCATATGCTGAGTGATTCAATTTCATTAATGGTTGCCCTGATTGCTTTTACATTAGCTGAAAAAAAGGCAAATCACAATAAGACATTCGGCTATAAACGATTTGAGATTCTTGCAGCTGTGATAAACGGTGCTGCCTTAATTCTTATTTCTCTTTATATCATTTATGAAGCAATCGAACGCTTCTCTAATCCACCAAAAGTAGCAACAACCGGCATGCTTACAATTAGTATCATCGGGTTAGTTGTGAATCTATTGGTCGCTTGGATTATGATGAGTGGCGGAGATACAAAGAATAATCTGAATATAAGAGGAGCTTATTTACATGTAATAAGCGATATGCTCGGCTCTGTAGGTGCCATTTTAGCTGCCATCCTCATCATCTTCTTTGGATGGGGCTGGGCAGACCCATTGGCTAGTATCATTGTGGCTATTCTTGTTCTAAGAAGCGGTTACAATGTGACTAAAGATTCCATTCACATATTAATGGAAGGAACTCCAGAAAATATCGATGTCTATGATATCATTCGTACAATTGAAGGGACAGAGGGAATTCAAAACATTCATGATTTACACATATGGTCTATCACAAGCGGATTGAATGCTCTTTCTTGCCATGCAGTTGTTGACGATCAACTGACCATTTCAGAAAGTGAAAATATTTTACGCAAAATTGAACATGAACTTGAGCATAAAGGCATTACGCACGTAACCATTCAAATGGAAACCGAAGCGCATAATCACGACAATGCGATCCTTTGTCAGCCCAAAATGGAGAAGCCGCGTGACCACCATCACCATTAAATTTTTTATCTAACTTTATAGTGAGGAGATCAACTAGCATTTTGCAGATTCTGTCTACTGACAATTTGAAATTGGCGGGGTGATAATGTGTACGACACTATAGTAATCGGGGCTGGTCAAGCAGGGATCTCGATAGGGTATTATCTAAAGCAGTCCGATCAAAAGTTTATTATTTTGGATAAAAGTCATGGGGTGGGGGAGAGCTGGAAAGATCGGTATGACTCATTAGTTTTATTTACTTCTCGAATGTATAGCTCTTTGCCTGGAATGCATCTTGAAGGAGAAAAACATGGATTTCCTTCAAAAAATGAAATTGTTGCTTATCTAAAGAAGTATGTTAAAAAATTTGAAATTCCAATCCAATTACGGACAGAAGTAATAAGTGTCCTAAAAATAAAGAATTATTTCTTAATAAAAACAAATCGGGAAGAATATCAAACGAAGAATCTTGTCATTGCTACAGGGCCTTTTCATACCCCTAATATTCCATCAATATCAAAGGATTTATCCGATAATATTAATCAACTACACTCATCACAATATAAGAATTCAAAACAATTGGCATATGGAAATGTACTAGTAGTTGGTGGTGGGAATAGTGGTGCTCAAATAGCTGTTGAATTATCCAAAGAAAGAGTTACATATTTAGCTTGTAGTAATAAACTTGTTTATTTCCCTTTAATGATCGGAAAAAGAAGCATCTTTTGGTGGTTTGATAAACTAGGAGTTTTACATGCAAGTCATACATCAATAGTAGGCAAATTCATTCAAAAGAAAGGTGATCCAGTATTTGGGCATGAATTAAAACATGCAATAAAACAGAAGGAGATCATCTTAAAAAAAAGAGTCATTGCCGCAAAGCAAAATGAAATCATTTTTAAAGATTCATCTACATTAGAAGTAAACAATATTATTTGGGCTACTGGTTTCAGGAATCCCTTATGTTGGATAAATATAAAAGGTGTTTTGGATCAAGAAGGTCGAATCATACATCATAGAGGTGTTTCACCTGTAGAAGGATTGTACTTTATAGGTTTGCCTTGGCAGCATAAGCGAGGTTCAGCGTTGCTTCAAGGCGTAGGAAATGATGCTGAATACATTGTAAAACAAATGAACGGTGAATAAACGAAGCAGAGCAGTAACTCACATGTTTACTGCTCTATTTTTTGCGTGAATAAGGGTAGCGAAGTGGAGATGAGCCTTCTCTTTTATTTAAGAAGTTAGAATATAGAAAGAGAAAAATCACTTTAAGCCATACTCATATTTTTATGTTCAACAATGGTCTTAAGGAGGCTGCGCATTGAATTTGTCAGGTACGCATCTTTATGGCGTATAAAGATTGTGGAGATACAGCTGTCTTTCTCAGGCAATGGGTGGCAATAAACCTTACCTTGTACAGCTAGATGCATAACAGCAGATTCCGGTACCACTGTTATACCGAGTCCAAGTGCAACACTATTTAAGATTGTCTCTAGGATGTTAAATTCCATCATTCTGTTTGGGAGCACACCTTCATCTTTGAGCCACTGTTCAAGCCTAGACCGATACCCGCACCCCTGATTAAAAACAAGAATCGGAGTCGTTGAAAAATCCTCTATATTAAACGTTTTGTTACTGGTTACAAGAGTAAGTTTTTCAGTATAAACATCATACTGTTCCAGGATAGAATGTTTCAAAGGGCCTGAAATAAAAGCTCCGTCTAATTCGTGATTCATGACCTTTTTAATAAGTTCCTCTGTTAGACCAGCCTGCAATGATAAATCCACATTAGGATACTTTTTATAATAGGAAGCTATGATGGTCGGCAGTATCCTCACTGTTTCCACTGTACCGATTTTTAATATTCCAGACGGTATATCAGTATCTAGAAAGACTTGCTCCAGTTCTTCAACATCTTTCAAAATTTTGTTAACGTATTCAATCATTTTTCGGCCCTCTGGGCTTAGTGAAACCCCTTTTTTATGGCGATTGAAAAGAGGTGTTTTGAGTTCATTCTCTAATTGCTTAATCCGCGCAGTTACATTAGATTGTACATAATTTAACTCTTTTGCAGCACCGGTAATACTCTTGTGATGGGCTACGCATTTGAAAATTTGTAAGTCTCGCAGTTCCATGAAGATCCCACCTTCATTAAAGTATCATTATCAATGATGTTTTTCATCACTTTTGTTCATTTTACTTGATGCTTACTTCTTTTTATAATTCTCATTGTAATTTTAAAGAAAAGGGGGGGAATTCAATGAAAAAAGGTCAATTATTCATTGGTGCCCTTACATGTTTAGTAGCAAGTATGTCTTGGGGCGCGATGTTTCCAGTTGCAGATCATGCATTAGAATTTGTTGATCCGTTTTATTTTTCATTTATTCGCTACGGTGTGGTAACGATTATGTTAGTGATTTTATTATTGGTGAGAGAAGGAAAAAAATCATTTTATTTAGAGGGTAAAGCAAAATGGATCATTTTATTTGGGGTGATGGCGTTTACTGTATACAATGTTCTTATTTTTTTAGGTCAAAGGTTGATGGGGAAGTCTGGAATTATGACAGCATCCATTGCCGAGGCACTCATGCCGATGCTTTCAATTGTTATTCTATGGGGATATAAACATGTGAAACCTAAAAAATACACAATGATCAGTATATTGATTGCCTTTTTGGGGGCTTCGATGGTCATAACCAAAGGTAATATAAGTTTCTTTTTTTCATTAGGGGATCATCTATTCTCGATACTCTTTATATTCATTGGTGTTTTAGGGTGGGTTGTCTACACAATGGGGGGACAGATATTCCGAGAGTGGTCCACACTTCGTTATTCAACTTTGACATGTTTATTCGGCACAGCTATAACAGGAATCATGACAGCTATACTTACCGCGCAAGGTTACGTGTCGGTACCGAGTATTAAAGTGATTGCAGCAATTAAGTATGATTTTTTATTTATGATTACTTTACCAGGTATCATAGCCCTCCTTAGTTGGAACTATGGCATTAAAATCCTATCATCCATTAATGGGATTTTATTTATTAACTTTGTCCCCATTACTACATTGTTAATCATGGTGATCAAAGGATATAACATAACTGCATTTGATATAGTAGGAACACTGTTTGTCATTATTGGACTCATTTTAAATAACATATATCAGCGTAAGGAAGATTATAAGCAGGTATTACAAAAAGAAAAAACAAATTTGACTATCACTTAGACGGTGGGGGATTTAAAATGTTTGAAGGTTTATTGTTTTTCATTTCAGCTGGAATTGTCTGTGAACTTGCTGCAATTAATAGAAATGGCCGCAAAAATATAAAGCAACAGGCGGAATTGATTCAAATTTTAAAAGAAAACCTTAATAAAGACATTAAATAAATCAAGACGGTTGGATATTATTGAAACACACCAGAAAATTCAGGTGTGTTTTTATTTTGCTTTCTATTTTAAGCCTTAAAACGTCACTAATCGTTAGTTGAAGACTATGGGAACCACTCTCCATACGGAAAAAGATGATTATTTACATCATTCAGAGTTGATTTTAGGTTCTTTTGAACTTATAATGTTATATATACTGTTTTTTGTTTATTCAATAAATATTTACATCGGAGGTGTACGCCTTACTAGGTAAGGCAAATCATTGACAACCATTAACCTTATAATCTTTACTCTTTTAATTGTCTTAACAGCATTTTTTGTTGCGACTGAATTTGCGATAGTAAAGATCAGGTCATCAAAAATTGACCAACTCATATTAGAGGAAAAAAAAGGTGCCATATCAGCCAAAAAGGTCATTACTCATTTGGACGAATATTTGTCAGCTTGTCAATTAGGGATCACGGTTACAGCGTTGGGAATTGGCTGGGTTGGAGAATCGACTTTTGAAGTGATTTTGCACCCCTTATTTGCTCATTTTCATGTAAGTGAAACAGTCTCACATGTATTGATCTTAGTGATTGCTTTTGTGATGGCGACTTTTTTGCACGTTGTAGTTGGAGAACTTGCTCCTAAAACACTCGCTATCCAAAAAGCGGAAACCATCACTCTTTTGACTGCAAAGCCAATTATTTGGTTTTACCGCATCCTGTTCCCTTTTATATGGTTTTTAAATGGTTCAGCCCGGTTTATAGTAGGACTCTTCGGTTTGAAACCTGCATCAGAACATGAACTTGCTCATTCTGAAGAAGAACTGCGCATCTTACTGTCTGAAAGCTATAAGAGCGGTGAAATCAATCAAAATGAGTTGAAATATGTAAATAATATTTTTGAATTTGATGAAAGAATCGCCAAAGAAATTATGATTCCGAGAAGAGAGATCGTAGCGATTTCTAGTGAGGATTCTTATGAAACTATTGTTAAGACCATTAAGACAGAGAGTTATACAAGGTACCCAGTCCTAAATGGAGATAAAGATTCAATCATTGGTTTTATCAATGCTAAAGAATTCTTGTCAGCTTATATTGACACAGACCAGAAGATAAAAGAGGATTTCAAGTTAGAAAATCATATCAACCCTGTTATCCATGTTATTGAATCCGTTCCAATTCATGATTTATTGGTAAAAATGCAAAAAGAGCGAACACATATCGCTATTCTTGTGGATGAATATGGCGGAACTTCAGGTTTAGTCACTGCTGAAGATATTCTTGAAGAAATTGTCGGGGAAATCAGAGATGAATTTGATAAAGATGAAGTGCCTAATATTAGAAAAGTAAATGATAATCACTATATCTTAGATTCGAAAGTGCTCATTGAAGATGTAAATGATTTATTGGGAACGACGTTAGCAAGTGACGAAGTGGATACAATAGGCGGCTGGTTTATGACTCAACAAATAGACGCTGCAGTTGGGTCCGTTATAGAAGCCGATGGGTATATTTTTAAAGTGTACAAAACAGTTGGCCGGCATATTAATTATTTAGAAATTGTCTGGAAAAAAGAATAACATCTGGATAAAACACATGAGATTTTGACTAATAAGATGCTTAAAGCCTGAGATGAAATTTTCATCCAGGCTTTTTTAACTTGCAGTTTAAGTAGGTAATCATTATCGAAGTTCAAACGTTTCTCAGCAAACAAGGAGGCTTGGATATCTATAGCTCTTTTACCATTACCTTCTCACCATTAAAGTCGAGTTCACCATTAAATTGAAAACCAAACCTTTGATAAAGGCGTATAGCATGAATATTATTTTCAAATATACTTAAATAAATTCTTTTGCATTTATATAGCTCAGCAAGGTGCTGAATGAGGGCTTTAAGCATTTTCTTCCCTAATCCTTTTCCCTGATAGCGTTCGTCAATAAAAAATCGGTCAAGCCAGACTCGTCCGTTTTTATTATCTTCATCATACTCGGGAAACAATCCATACATTGCAAAACCGACTAGATCTCCTTCATAGTAAAGCCCGACAGGTTTATAATAGTGACATTCGTTTGCATCCTCTAAACATATTTTTGTAGATTCAATATATGATAATTGATTCTGGCTGACATGTAGATCAAGAATTGCAGCACGATTATCATCAGTTACTCCTTTTATTTTTATACTCATACTACCTTCTCCTTTTTTCTTATCCCGGTATCCTGATATTGCTAAAACTCAGCTTAAACTATATTCACGTCAAGCAACATGTAGCCTATCATATTAAGTACCTTTTCTTATTGTGCCTAACCAGGGGCATTCCCTGCATCCAAATGACTTGACTTTATAGAAAATGAATTAATTCAAAGCTGCAGCATCATTCTTTTTTTCTTTCCAAACCATTGTAAGACCAAGGCCGACAATCATAACGAAACCTGCAAAAAGGAAAGGATAATGAATGTTAAGATCAAATAGTATACCGCCTAGAGCAGGTCCAAATATATTTCCCAGGCTGGTGTATGTGGAGTTCATGCCTGCTACGAAACCCTGCTGGTTACTGGCCATATTGGATAAATGAGCGGTTAAGGCCGGACGTAGCAAATCGAACGCTAGAAAAATAAAACAAGTTACAAGCAAAACAGTTAAAAATCCTGACATAACAGTAGACACGAAAGCCAAGATCGCACCGGTTATTAAGCACAGCTGAATCATTCTTTTCTCTCCAAGTTTGTTGACCAATTTCCCGAATAGTAAAACTTGAATAACTACCGCAACAATGGAGCTAATCGTAATAATGGTTGCAATATCTTTTGGTGTGAAGCCAAATTTATGATCAGAAAACAAGCTGAATACCGTTTCATAAGCTGATAAACCAAAAGCCATTACAAAGACGATAATAAATGCAATGAAATAGACAGGATGAATGGATCTCTTCAAGTCTTTAATAAAATTTGATTCCTTTGTATGAGATGAGAGTTGATGGCGTTCTTCTGTCGACAATGACTCTTTTAGTATAAAAACGGAAGTGACAGCTGCTATTAACGCGATGGCGGAGGCGAAGAAAAACGGCATGCGGATACCAAAGCCGGCAATAAATCCTCCCGCACCAGGCCCAATAATAAAGCCGGTGCTAATTGCAGCAGAAACATACCCCATAGCCTTTGACCTTTCCTTTAGGGTTGTAATATCAGCTACATATGCTGTTACCGCGGGCATGATAAAAGCCGCACTTACACCACCCAATATCCTCGAGAAATAAAATATTGAAACATGGGTCCCTAATCCGAAAATCAACTCAGATAAACTGAATATAAGCAACCCGAGAATAATCATTTTTTTTCTCCCGAAACGGTCAACCCACCTACCTGCAAAAGGTGAAGTAATTAACTGAGAAATGGCAAAAGCCGCAACAAGATAACCCATTGTGCTGCCGGATAAATGCATGATTTTCATAAAAGAAGGCATAACTGGAATGATTAAACCGATACCAAGAAATGCTACGAAGATGTTGCTTAATAGTATAATGAATATCGTTTTTTGCTCATTTATTGATTTTTTCATCTGAATTCCCCTTTTACTCAATTGAACCCTTTTTACCTATCCTTTTCGCTTGAAGCTTTTTTCAAGTACAATCAAATCATAAGGTATATGGTTACCGTATAGTCAAGGAGGTTTTTATGAGCGAAGATGTTAAGAAGTATTTCACAACAGGGGAGTTTTCGAAGCTCTGCCGTGTAAAAAAACAAACCTTATTTCATTATGATGAGATTGGTCTTTTCTCGCCGGAAATAAAAAAAGAAAATGGGTATAGATATTATTCCTATCATCAATTTGAGATTTTTCAAGTCATCAGTCTATTTAAAGAGCTTGGGGTTCCATTAAAAGAAATAAAGTGTCTAATAAAAGGAAAAACACCAGACAAGATCCTGCATGTTCTAAAAGAAAAGTCTATTGAGATTGATAAAAAAATAAATGAGCTTAAGCAGTTGCAAACGATTTTACAAACAAAAGTGACACTTACAGAACAAGCACTTGAGACTGATTTTTCCTCAATTTCTTTTGAATATTTAAATGAAGAAACATTCATGTTAAGCCGAAAAACATTAAACTTACCGGAACGAAAATATGTGGCAGCCATTTCAGAACTCATTCATGAAGTTCAGCAATATGAATTAGATGAAGGATATCCGATAGGCGGAATCTTTGCACGGGAACAAATCTTAGAAAAAGACTTCTACAATTACAGTTACTTTTATATAAAAGTAAAAGATGGGGCAGAGAACATAAATTATCATGTACGACCAAAAGGCCTGTATGCAGTTGGATATGAAATAGGCGGAAATACTGAAGAGGCATACCGGAGAATCATTGAGTTCATTGAAAGAAATGGAATGCAAATAGGGGAAAATGCATATGAGGAATATATGCTGGATGAGATGGTAGTTGACGGGTATGAAAATACATATGCCAAAATCCTCCTTCAAGTTAAAGAGGTGTAAGATTACGAGATTTTCATATGGAAAAATTGTTTCTGTTGTGTGCCCAAAAAGAATATAAACTGGTTTACTAAAAACGAGCCCACATACAGGTGACGGTACAAACGGCACTGGGAACCGCAAGTCTATCGGCGTTGAAATATGCTATAACGCTTCAGGAGGCGCTAAATACTACGCTGCTGAAAAGCTGGCCATCAAGGCGCATCCAAAGAGATAAATCTTAAAGAGCTGGGATAGGGGGGGACAAACAACAGAATTCCGTATACTCTGTTGTTGTGCTATGTAAATGTTCAAAAGCCATTTAGGATCGTCGACCTTTGATAATCCATCATATAAAGGTGTCATTCGATGTCTTGTTAACAAAGGCTAGTGAAATTCAATATCCAGAAAACGATTACAAGGTCGGTGATAAATTATTCATCCGTGAATCAAACGGTGATCGAACATTCATTTTTGTGTTTAATATGAGTTTTCTTGATTTAGCACACTCCCTTAATAAATGCATAGGATACTATCACAAAAATTTATAATTGTGGGGATCAAAAAATGTACTATAACCCTTTTTCGCCTCAATGTTATTATTATGTGACTGTACCGATGTATAATGATGGAAGATCTGTTTATTGGACTATTCCAAATGAGATGGAGAACGTACACAGAGGTGCCGATTTGCGCTTTTCATATGAAGATAGAAACCTTCTTTTGAAGGATTATGGACCAAAACCATTTGTTGTAAATATCAATAGAGCCACAAAACAAAACAATACGTTCCGTACTGCTTTATGGACAGGAAAGCATTTTCAAGTGACTTTGATGAGTCTTGGTATTGGAGAAGACATTGGTTTGGAAATCCATCCTAACGTTGACCAGTTCTTACGGATTGAGCAGGGGCGTGGGATCGTCAAAATGGGAAAGAGTAAAGATCATTTGAACTTTCAAAGAAATGTATATGATGATTCTGCCATGGTTGTCCCTGCCGGCACTTGGCACAACGTAATTAATACAGGAAATACGCCATTAAAACTTTACTCCATTTATGCTCCTCCTAACCATCCATTTGGTACAGTTCATGAAACCAAAGCAGATGCAGTGGCTGCGGAAGATTAGCACAGATATTCTGCAGAATTCTAGAATAATTAAAGTCACATTCAGCATGAAACATGGGGAACCAGTACCATGCTAATGAAACCCCATTTAATATCCAAGCAGCGTGTCTTGTGCTAATTTTAAGTAATTGATAAATAAAGCCGATTTAAAATTAAATCGGCTTATTGCTTTATTCGAGTTCCTTTTAGCAGAATTGGCATTATCGAATGTAAGTATTTTTTCAATCCGCGGATATCGAAATGAATCTATCAGCTCAAAGAAAGTAACTTTCACACTTGACTATATACCTATGGGGGTATATTATTGTTTTGTGAATAACAAAGAGTTAATAAGGTGGTGTAAGTAGTATCAATTATTTAGTTATTGCATTCCTGCTTATTTTTGTGATTATCATTGCAACGTATAGACGTTATTATCCTATAACCGGAATCTCTTGTATCCATAAAGATAAATTAAAGGCTATGGACATCACAATATTAGATATTCGCCATTATAACGATGTACCCAATTTTTCGGATAATATTATTTTAAACATCCCATATGCGTATCTAAAACGTTTTTATTTAGAGATTCCACGTGATAAAATACACATAATAGCTCGTGACCGGGTGGAATTAAATTTAGGAGTGCGTTTTCTAAAGCGCAAAGGTATCCATGTAAACAGTTATGAACTGGCAGCATGTAAATGTAAAAATAAATGAAAGAAAGGATTTCATTGATATATGGAGTATGATCAAAAGATTAAAAACCGCTTACGACGGATTGAAGGACAAATTAAAGGTGTATTGACTATGATGGAACAAGGAAAAGATTGTAGAGAGGTTGTGACCCAATTAGCAGCTTCCCGTAATGCGATCGATCGAGCGATGGGTTTAATTGTGAGCACAAACCTTGAACATTGTGTTCGTGAAAGTTTAGAAAAAGGCGAAGACACACAAAATTTAGTAAAAGAAGCAGTCGACTTATTGGTAAAGAGCCGATAAAAATTCATCAACCTAAGGTTGACGAATTTTTATATGCGTTATATTATACCCCCTATGGTATTTAAAGAGTTGAATAAAAGCAGATCTTTCGAAAAAATTTTTTGACTTTAATATACCCGAGGGGGTAATTAGTTAGGAGAATAAACATGACAGAACAAACAAAACGCACAACAATTGTTTTATTTAGCGGGGATTATGATAAAGCAATGGCAGCCTATATTATTGCAAATGGTGCAGCTGCCTACGATCATGAAGTGACGATCTTCCATACTTTTTGGGGATTAAACGCTTTACGTAAAGAAGAGCTGATTCCAATGAAAAAAGGATTTCTTGAAAAAATGTTTGGAAAGATGATGCCTCGTGGTGCTGATAAGATGGGTTTATCTAAAATGAACTTTGCAGGTATGGGCCCTAAAATGATTAAAAATGTGATGAAAAAGCATAATGTACTTACTTTACCTCAGTTGATTGAGATGGCTCAAGAACAGGGGGTAAAGCTCGTAGCTTGTACGATGACAATGGATCTTCTTGGTTTACAGGAAAAAGAACTATTAGATGATATTGACTATGCTGGTGTAGCAGCCTATTTGGCTGATGCTGAGGAAGGCAGTGTCAACTTATTTATCTAATGTTACTCATTTACTCATTGCTAAGCGGAAGGAGAAGTTTAAAGGGAAGTAAAAATATTGAAGAAACAAGGATTTAAAAAGATCACAAATATAAAAGGGGCATGAATACATGGTATTAACTTCTAGTGAGAAACTTTTTGTATATTTATATACCCCCACCCCTATATGAGAAAAGGAGGAAAAAAATGATGAAAGCAACTATTGTACTAGACGCTAAAGGTTTGGCGTGTCCAATGCCTATCGTAAAAACGAAGAAGAGAATGAAGGATTTAAAAGCTGGTGAAGTATTGGAAATTCAAGCAACAGATAAAGGTTCCACAGCAGATCTGGAAGCATGGGCAAAAAGTACAGGCCATGAATATCTAGGTACTGAAGCAGAGGGAGAAATACTTCGTCATTTTCTTCGAAAAGGAGGAGAGCATTCATCAGAAAATGCATCTTCAATTCCTGAGATTTCATTAGAAGCTTTCAAACAGAAAGTGGATAGTGACGAGTCTCTTAACATTTTAGATGTACGAGAGATAGAGGAGTATGAAAAAGCTCATATTCCTGGAGTTGTGCATATCCCTCTTGGTGAAGTGGAAAAGCGCTCTAATGAATTAAACAAAAATGATGAAATTTATATTATCTGCCATTCGGGAAGAAGAAGTGAAATGGCGGCCCACACCATGAAAAAACAAGGTTTTAAAAAAGTTATTAATGTTGTCCCCGGTATGCGGGAGTGGACAGGTAAAACCGAATAAATAAAAAGCATGATGAACAGATGAGTACAAGAGTAGCGATTATTGCGGCAAATGGCGGTCTGTTTGATGCTTATAAAGTCTGTAATATTGCGACAAGGAAAAGAGCATGTCGCAGAAGGTTGTAGGAACGCAAATGTGCCTTCTATTCTTAACTGATTGAAATGGGAGTTGCATGATTTGATTGTCAAATAACGATGGACGTTATGGGTTTAACAAAAGATGATTTTATGGAAGGAATCGAAGTAGGCGGGGCTGTTACCTTTTTAGATTTTACTAAAGATGCTGATGTATCCTTAACATTTTAGTCCCGCTAAAAGATTTGATATAGGAGGTATTGAAACATGACCGTAAAGGCAATGACCCCAAAAGAAGTGACAAAAAAAATCTTTAACAAAGAACCTTTATTTATTTTGGATGTGCGTAATGAAAATGATTTTAGTGATTGGAAGATAGAAGGGCATGACTTTGACCATTTGAATGTTCCTTATTTTGATCTTTTAGATGGCGTAGAAGATATATTGGAGAAAATTCCTTCTGATAAAGAAGTGCTGGTCGTTTGTGCAAAAGAAGGTTCATCCGTCATGGTATCCGAAATGCTATCTGAAGCAGGTCATTCTGTATCCTATCTTAAGGGTGGAATGAAAGCATGGAGCGAACATTTAGAGCCGGTAAAAGTCGGGGATTTAAAAGATGGCGGTGAGATGTATCAGTTTGTTCGAATCGGTAAAGGCTGCCTGTCATACATGGTCATTTCCAATGGTGAAGCAGCAATTATTGATGCGACACGTATGGTAGATTTCTTTATGGATTTTGCGAAGGAGAAGGGTGCAACGATTACTCACGTATTTGATACACATCTTCACGCGGACCATATTTCAGGCGGCAGAGTCATTGCTGAAAAAACAAAAGCAACCTACTGGTTACCGCCTAAAGATGCTGAAGAAGTGGTATTCGATTATCAGCCGTTGGAAGAAGGAAACGACATGATCATTGGAAATACAACGATTAAAATTCAACCGATTTATTCTCCGGGGCACACGATTGGGTCCACTTCTTTCATTGTCGATGATCTGTATCTTCTTTCAGGTGATATTTTGTTTATTGATTCAATCGGCAGACCAGACTTAGCCGGTATGGCAGAAGATTGGGTAGGAGATTTAAGAAAAACGCTTTATAGCCGTTACAAAGCGTTATCAAAGGATTTAATTGTATTACCGGCACACTTTATGATCATTGACGAGCTAAATGAGGATGGAAGTGTTGGTAAAAAACTAAGTACATTATTTAGCGAGAACCATGGTTTGAACATTGCGGATGAAACAGAATTTAGACACCTAGTAACAGATCATTTGCCTCCGCAACCAAATGCATACCAAGAGATTCGAGAAACAAACATGGGGAAAATCAGCCCAGATGAAGAAAAACAGCGTGAAATGGAGATTGGCCCAAACCGCTGTGCAATACGGTAACACAAGTTTCTGCTAAAAAGAGGAGAGATGAACATGAAATCAGATAAAGTATTAGATGCAAAAGGCTTGGCATGCCCAATGCCAATTGTCAGAACAAAGAAAGCGATGAATGAACTGGAACCAGGTCAAATATTAGAAGTGCATGCAACAGATAAGGGAGCTAAAAATGATCTTGCAGCCTGGTCTAAATCAGGCGGACATGACCTTTTAGAGCAAACGGACGAGGGCGATGTATTGAAATTTTGGATTCAAAAAGGCTAATGAATGTGAAAGGGTATCGAATAGAAAGATACCCTTTTCCTATGAAAGGAGGCAAATAAAATGGATATTGCCTTTATCACAACTCTTTTCATTATAGGGTTTATTGGTGCCTTTATTTCCGGAATGATTGGTATTGGCGGGGCAGTTATTAATTACCCAATGCTGTTGTATATTCCCTCTTTAGTGGGAGTGATGTCATTAACTGCCCATGAAGTTTCAGGGATAGGGGCTATTCAAGTTTTCTTTGCGACACTTGGCGGTGTTTGGGCTTATCGTAAGAGTGGTCTTCTAAATAAAGCATTAATAATTTACATGGGAAGCAGCATCCTTTTAGGGAGTGTATTGGGGAGTTACTTTTCTCATTATATATCTGAAAAAGGAATTAACTTTATATACGGAATTCTGGCTATTATAGCAGTTATTTTAATGTTTATACCTAAAAGAGGACAAGCCCATAGAGAAGGCGAAGAAGTGATATTTAATAAATGGTTAGCTTCGTCCCTAGCGTTTATCATTGGTGGCGTATCAGGTATTTTAGGAGCTGGCGGCGCCTTTATCCTAGTCCCCATTATGTTATCGATTTTAAATATTCCTGTTAGAATCACAGTCGCTTCATCTCTTGCGATTACATTTCTTTCATCTATTGGCGCAACAGTTGGAAAAGTAATGACGGGCCAGGTTCTTTTTGTACCAGCCCTGGTTCTTATGATTGCTAGTTTCATTGCTTCTCCTATTGGCGCATCAGTTGGGCAAAAAGCAAATACAAAATTCCTGCAATGGATTTTAGCGCTATTAATAAGTGCGACAGCCATTAAAATTTGGTTAGAGCTCCTTTGATATAAGTCAGCGGGTAAAATGAAAGATTAACAGGTTGATACGGCTGAAGTTTTTGAAAATCAAATGAATATGAAACATCAATTGAGGGTTTTTTATTGAATGGTTTAAAACTATGAGTCAGAGAGAGAAAAAGGCAATAGGGCACCGCAAATTAAAATTCTCAGTAGATCAAAATAACTTTTGGATTGGTATTAGAATCTTGATTATATGCTGCGGAGAAAGTGACGGGTTGGAACTGCTGTTAAGGAAAACATCAGATTATGAAAAACCAAGAAGAAAGAAACTAAGTTAGAGGAGTAAACCATACGTTTGCTCCTCTTTCTGTTTATAAAGGACTTTGTACCAAAAGTAACGTTTGCTGCTATGAATAGGGATCAAAATGATTTGTTTTTTGATTATTTTTTAAAATAATTTAATAGGATAAAAAAGAGAGTGAAAATCATCCACCACTTAATATTGAAAATAATTCGACTTAATGAAATAGGTAATAAGGTTTAAATGCAAAAGGGAAAGTTTGCTTTATAGTCTGTGAGGCATACAGTAAAAAATAGGTGAAACGTCTGATGAAAGAAGATATTTTTCGGTTTAATATAATTAATGCCCAAAAAATGGAGATTTACAATGGGTAAATGCAAATATCTCTAAGGAAGGTCTCTCTTATTTTAAATATGAAAAGGGGATGAAAAAGCGTAAATGACTTAATAGATTCTGTGCTTTATAAATCTTTAACAGAATAAATGATTAAAATAATAAAAAGTAGAAGACGGAGAATATTATGTATAAAAAAATTGCTGTTTTTATATTACTATCTTTCATAATCGTTTCATCTTTTTCACAGTCGGCTCTTGCTCATACAGTTTACCCTGTGAATCCTAATGCACAGGCAACAACGAAAGAGTTGATGAATTGGCTGGCTCATCTGCCAAACCGATCTGAAAATCGCATACTGTCAGGTGCATTCGGCGGATTCACAAATGCTTCGTTTTCCATGAAAGAAGCCAACCGAATTAAGAATGCTACTGGCCAGCTACCCGCAATTTATGGTTGTGACTATTCCAGTGGATGGTTGGAGAAGCCCTATATTTCTGATATTACTGAGACGATCGACTATAGTTGCAACAGTGACTTAATCTCATATTGGAAAAGCGGTGGAATACCACAGATTAGCTTACATCTAGCTAATCCTGCATCCAGTACTATTGGGAAAAATGCTTCCCATATTTCAAACAGTGAGTATGAAAAAATCTTAGACTCATCAACTACAGAGGGTAAGCGATTAGAGGCTGTTCTGAGCAAAGTTGCAGATGGCCTTGATCAGTTAAAAAATGAAGGTGTACCTGTTCTATTCAGACCTCTTCATGAAATGAATGGAGAATGGTTTTGGTGGGGACTAACCGAATATAACAAAAAAGACAGCCAGCGCTTCTCACTTTATAAACAACTGTATCAAAAAATCTATCATTATATGACTGATACAAGAGGTTTGGACAACCTGATATGGGTTTACTCACCAGACGCCAATCGAGACTTTAAGACTGACTTTTATCCTGGATCTTCATATGTTGATATTGTTGGATTAGATGCGTATTTCTCAGATGATTTTACAATTCAAGGATATGATGAGTTAACAGCTCTTAATAAGCCATTTGCGTTTACAGAAATCGGCACACAAAAACAAGATGGTAATTTGGATTATGCTGTGTTTCTTAATACAGTCAAACAAAAATATCCGAAAACCGTGTACTTTCTAACTTGGGATGAGGTTCACAGCCCTTCGGTTAATAAAGGTGGGTCTAATTTTTATAATGACAGCTGGACCCTTAATAAGGGAGAGGTATGGGCTGGTAGTTCACTTACACCAATAGTTGAATAACTGAAATGACAAAGGACATAATGAGTAAACAATTTCTTCATATGGTTTAGTAAGGCTTGCTGAATTTCTTACAGAAAAATTCATCTCATCATAGAAGAAATGGACGTTATGGTTTCCAAAGAAGATACTAGACGTTGTGCAAAGAAAAACGTTAAGACGAAGACATAGGTTTGCTCCTCTTTTTCTGTCCATGAAAAGAGGAGTGGTGACTTTTGCGTAAATCGCAATTTGTGTAAATATCATTATTATTTTTGATGATTCTAATCGTGTATTTAAAAGGAAGAGAGTAAAAAAGCCCGACGTTTACTGTTTTGAGCTCACCATTTTTTAATATATAAGCTTCATAATCAATGATAGTGAGCGGAATAACTCGTGCGGGTTCAATTCTTCTAAACCACATTAATAATAAAGTGGGAGGATTTGAGAAGGGGATAGTTTAGCCGATTATGAGGGCTAAACTATCTTTTTTTACATATTTGATTAGTTTACAATACGGATTTAAATGTCATATGTTTACTAGCACTTAACTATTCAATTCAGGCTGCAATTTGTTCCTCAAAGCATAAAGCATGATGGCACCTACAAGGAATGCGACTGTATCTGCAATGACAAGTGACCAAACCACCCCATGAAAGCCGTTCACCTGATTGGCGATGAACAATACAGGAATCAGAGTAATTCCTTGTATAAATGACATAACAAAAGCGGCCGTTCCTTGCGCGGTAGCTTGGAAGATACCAGTAAATAATGAGGACATCCCTGTAATAAATATGGATAAAAACGTAACATGTAGAATGTAGCTGCCTATTTTAATTAATTGCGGGTCATTTGTAAATAAACCTATTAGATGGTCGGAAATTAAATAGACGATAACGCCAAACATTACTGCTAGCGTCACAATCGCTTTTAATGTAAATCCAATGGTATTTTTCATGCGTAATTTATCCGCTGTAAAAGAGAATGCAATTAACGGTACAACCCCTTCACATAGTCCCATCAAAATAAATTCAGGAAATTGAAATAAGCGGGATGAAATTCCGTATGCAGCAACGGCTTTGTCCCCATATTCGACAAGAAAATGATTAAAGATAAGAGACATTGCCCCCAAAAAAATACTCATAATAAAGACCGGAATGCCGATTTTTAATACATTGCTCAGAATATCCAGGCCAACCTTGAACCACTTTACGGAGACAGTTAAGAACTGGCTCTTATATCCCATGTGGAAGGCATAGAATGAACTCGCAGCCAAGTTGGAAATGACGGTAGCAGACGCAACTCCGATTACACCCCAATGGCATACGAAGATGACTAACGCATCAAGCATAATATTTACAACAACACTGAGAATCATACCGGTCATCGACGTGATTGCTGAACCCTCTGAGCGCACGATATTCTCCAGCGTGAAAAATAATACGACGAAAGGTGAACCAATAAGCATAACCATGACATAGTCCTTCGTGAAGCCGAAGGAGTCAGATGTTGCCCCCAGGCCATGAACAATTGGATCGATTAAAGGGAGACCCACTGCCATCACAATAAGACCAAGAACTAAACTGCTGTAAAAGGCAAATGAGGATACATGCTTTACATCATCATATTTTTTCTCCCCGAGCAAACGGGAGATGAATGTACCGCTGCCCATGCCAATCAAGTTGCCTAGCGCCATAATGATTGCAAATAACGGCAAGGTTAATGCGAGTGCGGTTAATATGGCGGTATTATGGAGTGTACCAAGGAAAAAGGCATTTAGAATGGAATATATGACACTCATTGATGTACCTAGCATCATCGGTATAGCGAAGTGAGCAACAGCTTTTGCGATCGGTGCTTTTTCAAAAAAATAGAGGTTTTCTGTATCCATTATATTTCACTTCTTTCTTGTTTATATTTAATCTAACACTGTTAGTTTGAGTCTTACAGTGTTAGATGGTATCATCATTTTATAAACCTGTAAAGAGAAACTTACACTGTTAGATAAAAGGACGGATAATATGAAAAAGCAACAGCCTCAGATTTCAGAGGAAAAGATTTTAGAAACCTCGTGGGAACTTCTTGGGGAGGGAGGCATCGAAACATTCAGCATGAGACGATTGGCCAACAGGCTAGGGATTCAGGCTCCCTCTCTGTACTGGTATTTCAAGAGCAAACAGAAGCTTTACCAGCGTCTGGCTAACCAAGTATCGAAAATGATTCTGGAGGAGTTCCACTCCGAGGGAGACTGGAAGGAGCAGCTGATGGGGCTTGCGATAACGGTACGGAACGTGCTCAGCCGATATCCTTGCTCTACGCAGCTCATGATGATGACGCTGCCCCATGAACCGGACATCATCCGATTCACGAACCGAATGTTACTCTGCGTGGAATCAACACCACTTAAGCAAGAGCAGAAAATGCAAGTGGTTACTACGCTTGTAAACTATGTCTTCTACTTCGTTTTAGACGATTATCAGCATGAGCGCAATGTCACTGCTATCCTAAAGGACCAAGAAGAGCATCCGGGGGAGGAGATGATACGCCTTCTTGATTCCATGAGCGAGACAGATGCGGGATTATTCCGGAGGATGTTTACGAACGGGCTGTTTGAGTTGATGGGGACTGACAGAGCATTTGAGTTTGGCTTGAAACTGATTTTATATGGGATTGAGAGGGTGATAAAGGAACAGGAGAGGTAATAATTAAACTGCCCGCCATCGGATGGGCAGTTTTAATGAGATTTTCTCGTCCCTCTATATGTGTCACCGTACTGGAGGAGCACTTATTAGGGATTGGAGTCAACAGAAGAGATTGTGAAGAATTGTACTTAAACGATCAGTGATTAATTGAAGAAGAAATAAAATGAGTAGTTCTTTAAAACGAACTGCTGCTAACCAATGTTTTTTAACTGATTCTTCATATTCATTAAAAGTCCTCTCATTGTGATAGTCATATATGTAAGGGTATCGACAGCATAGATGAGGCCTCTATAAAGAAAGCAGTGACTAGGAATGTACTGAAGTATACCGATCTAAGGATTTTCTCAGGAGAGCTTTTAGAACGTCCGGCTTAGAATCGCTTGATGGAGGGAAGTAACGCCCCATAAGAGAAGCCATCTGCTATGATCCAGACGCTTTTCTCGAAGAGTTTATCAGTGATGACAAAACTGATTTTCATCACTCTTTTATATATTTTTTCTCTATTTCTTTTTAAAAAAACTTTAATGAAATAGAGAAAGCCGGAATATGAGATCCGGCTTTTTCCAAAATCATTTCCCCTTCGCCTTCTTCCGCTTTTCCTTCTCTGCCCGATAAAACTCATGAAACATCTTCATCAGCGCCCGTTTTTCAATCCGCGATACATAGCTGCGTGAGATACCGAGTTCTTTGGCAATCTCTCGCTGCGTTTTTTCCTTCTTCAAATCAAGTCCAAACCGCCCGACAATCACTTCTTTCTCACGGTCATCTAAAATGTCAATGTATTGTTTTACTTTTTCAAGCTCCATATTGAGCTGGATCGTATCTATCACGTCTTCGTTTTCTGATTTCAAAACGTCAATCAGGCTTATTTCATTCCCTTCCTTATCCTGCCCGATCGGATCGTGAAGGGAGACGTCTTTTTTTGTTTTTTTCAATGCGCGCAAATGCATGAGGATTTCATTATTAATTACAAAAGGGGGGTGCACAGATTTCCCGTAACTGTTTGATTAAATAAAGGTTGAGTCAGCTTCCTGTAATAAATGCTCAAACGTTTCTTCGCAAACGAAGGGGATACCTTAAATAACCAAGCTATATTTTCAATTGCATGTGATTGTATGTACGAAAGATTAATATTACGCAACATGAAAGTTGGAATGCAAAAGTGATATGTAAAATAATTGGACTGCCACTCTAAATAATCTGTCCAAGTTGCAGGCATTGTTTTTTTATCGCCTTCATGTCTATATATATGGCAAAATTCATGAGCGAAATCATACCATTGTTCAGTTCGGCTTTTTCGGCTGTCCAAGCATATATTATAAATCCCGCTGTGTTTAAGTGCGAAGCTTGTAACAGGTTTAAACGAAAGCCTGATATCTAAAGCCTCGGCAATCCGTTCAAAATTAATTTGTTCTGGTTCTGTAATATCAATCTTCTTGTATAAGTTTTCAATCCAATCCTCTAAATGACTGTTTGTATACCTCAAGATGAAAAACCTCCTTAAAGACGACAATCTAAAAATTGGATTCGTTTAAATATTATATGGAAATCAAGACTTTTTTCATAGGAAAATGCGTCTAAGGAGATGGAATATGAATCCGTTTAATAATGACTGTTTTCGTAAGTATTATGATTTTAACACGCATCTGGATTTCCCTCGAAAAGTAAAGGTCTTTTAGGGATTTATGTCAAAATAATAGTAAGTACGTTATGCAACAAACAGGGAGTTTGGTTGCTTAATAAGGAGGGGAAGTATGAAAAAAAATATTCACATATTGGGAGCCTCTGGTGTCGGAACTTCAACATTGGGTGCTGCATTATCAAAGCGTTTGCCTCATACGCATCTTGATACTGATAATTACTATTGGTTAGACAAATTCACTAAAAAAAGAGAAATTCCTGAAAGAAGAAAGTTGCTTGAAAAAGACTTAACAATCAATGAAAAATGGATTCTTTCTGGTGCAGTGTGTGGCTGGGGCGATAATCTAAAAAGTTATTTTGACCTTGTCGTCTTCTTATGGATTCCACAAGATATACGGCTTGAGAGACTAAGGCACAGGGAATTTCAGCGTTATGGAAACGAAGTGTTAGCCGGTGGCAGTAAATATGAACAATCAAAAACATTTTTAGAGTGGGCTTCTTTATATGATAATGCTGGAATGGAAGTTAGAAGTAGAGCTTTGCATGAACATTGGATGGCAGATTTATCTTGTCCAGTGTTAAAGATTGAAGACGACTGCTCAGTCAATGAAAGAGTTGACCGTGTCTTGGATTATCTGAGTTCTAATTAAACTAACGGATAGCAATAGCTGCATCAGAAAATAAATCCAAAAATCAAAGACAGTTCCAGTATGGCATTTAATGAGCTGTTTTTTTAATACCGCTATCAATTTGCCTACTATTTTTGGTAGCATCCCCACAACAGAGAAGAGATTGTTCTTCATAAGGAAGTTTTTGGATCAGTTGCAGGAAATGGAACCTCAACGATTAGATACATCCTAAAACCTGTCCAGCTAGTGCTTATGTTGGTTACCATTGAGTGAAAAGCACTTGCCGATCCTTTTTTGTTGGTGTAATCATTAGTGAATTATTACAATTGCAAATGATAGGGGCAAGGGAATAAATGGACTTCAAAGGAGTTTAATCATGAAAAATAATGATAAGAAGAAAGAGGTTCAAAGAAAATACAGAGAAGAGATTAAAAAAAAGAAACAAAAGAATGAAGATAATAAAAATTTTATTAAAGAAACAATTATTGTTGTTACGATAATTGTATTGTTTATTTTTTTCACATACACTTTGCAAGGTTTTTAACAAGAAGCCCTCTTTTCCCATTTCGATACTCTGCAATTTCCCTCACAATAAACGCTCAATTTTTTTACATGAGAATATAAAAGAAACATAAATGAAAATATAAATGAGAAAAACAACAAAAACCCTTGTCACGTAAGGGTTTGTAAAGGATTCAAAATCACTTTTTAAATGAGGGTATGAATGAAATATAAATGAGAATCTAAATCTTATTAGTAAACAGAATTAAACATAATAAACAGAAATAAATAATAATAAACTAACTGCGTTTATTTATCTGATTTCCGTCTTTCTTTTAATTGCTCCGTTATAATCTCCAAAGCAGCCTGTAAGATCTCATCTGTTACCTCACCGTCTTTTGCTGCAAGGAATGTTTCAGGATCGTTTAACACTTTTTTTGCTTCATCCTGAAATACTTTTTCATTGCTTTCTCCTTTAAGAAGATAATCCAAAGAAACATCAAGTATGTTTGAAATATTAATTAAGGTTTTATAGTCAGGCTCACGACTACCTAGTTCATAGGCGGTGTAGGCAGGCCGAGTAATTCCAAGTTTATCAGCCATATTTTGTTGGGTTAGTTTCTTTTGTTTTCTGCACTTTTTCAAGTTCTCGGAGAACATATTAATCACCTGACTTTTGTTTTTATTCTATATCTCATTGTAACGTAACAAAGGGTTACATATAAGTTTTGGTAACAAAACGATACTTTTTTTATGAAAATGTGTTGACAATGTAACGAATCGATACTATTATCTAAGTAACGAAACGTTACATTTTCTGATTAAGGGGGTGAAAAATGATGAGAAAATGGCTTAAGAAAAACCGCTTAGAAAAAGGGTTTACTCAAGAAGAAGTTGCCAAAGCTGCACAGATTGGTAGAGCATACTACACCATGATAGAAAATGGTACTAGGAAGCCTAGTGTTATTGTCTCAAAAAAAATAGGAGAGAAATTAGGCTTTGACTGGACTATTTTTTTTGAGGATGTATGTAACGAAACGAAACATAATTCTAAGGATTCAGCATGATTAGAATTCACAAAGGAGGCCTTTTAATTATGAAAGTCATCTTGAAAAAAGGACCACTGTTTGAACAGGCAGAGGCCAAAGCCTACAAATACCTCAGTGGCATACTTGTTCAGCGTATGAATGAACACCAAGAGAAGCTTGCGCAAAAAAATAAAAAGGAATCAGCCTAAGTCATTTATAAACAGCATGGTCTTTCAACTTCAATTTTAAAACTAAAAACCTAATATAACAGGAGGCAAACATATGGAGAACAACCCATACAACATGCGGAATTTACCGCAGATTATGCGTAGTGCCCGTAAGGCTGCAGGTCTTTCCCAATACCAAATCGGAAAGTTAATCGGAGGTAAGGATCAAAGGTATGTTTCAGATGTTGAAAATGGACTTGCCAAGCTTACTCCAGAGTTATGTATCAAGTGGTTTGAGAAGTGCGATGCCTATGAACATATTGATCTTGTTCATTACTTATTTAAACTTCATCCCACAGCCGCTGCTCCTATTGATCCGGCACTCAATGAATGTGCAAGTAATGCGGTGATTAATATGGTTCACCAATTGGAGGAAGCATTACAAGCAACCAAACATTTAGCCCGTTGGCTTACTGATAATAGACCAGGTAAAACTGAAGAGCTGCCGATGGCTGATATTAAGCAGATTTTTGATTTGATTGCGGCTAACAAAACATTGATTTATTCACTTGTTCGTACTCACGGGTTGAAAATGCAGGAGCTTGCAGATAGGTGGACGCGGAAAGCTCTAGTTGATCAAGTTGCTATGGCAAAACAAGAAGGAAGGCAGGCGGTTTCAGTATGAATACTAATCATTTCTTGAAGTCAGATGTTCCTATCGCAAAAAGAAAAATCGAATCAGCAGAAGAGCTATCAATCATGCTGTCAGAGGCTTTACGTGATGGTGATTATGAAGAAGCGATTAGTCTCGCTGGAAGCATCAAGGTTCTTACTGAGGATATTAGCCGGCTTGCAAACAAAGGACGTCTTTATGAAACGGCATTGAAAATGCAACAGCAAGGTATCAACTTAACTGTAGTGAGCAGGTGTATAGGATGATGGTTCATTTTGTTCATAAACCGGCAACTGCTCTGGAAGTTCGTAAATGGTGTGCGATGATTCGTAACAATAGTGAATTCCATCTGTTATGGGATAGACGTGCAGACAAATTCAGAGAGGAGAATAAGAATGGTCGAAAATCCAATGGTCATAAACAACTGGCACGATAAGCTGACTGAAACGGATGTGCAAATAGATTTTTACGGTGATGAAGTAACACCAGTTGATGATTATGTAATTGATGGCGGCGAAATCATTCTGAGAGAGAACTTGGAAAGATATTTAAGGGAGCAACTTGGTTTTGAATTTAAAAATGCGCAATAAAAAAGCCCACTCGGCAAAGTGGACTTCTTTAAAGGCTATCTAAAAAACTCATGTGCAAATATTTTATCAGATAGCCTCAATAAAAACAATGGGGGTTAGGGTTATGACAAGAAGAGCTGAGGTTCTTGCTAAGACTTCTGAAATGAGCCGTGATGAATGGCTTATTGAAAGAAGAAAAGGGATTGGCGGCTCAGATGCATCCATTATCTTGGGGTTAAACAAGTGGAAGACACCTTTTGAATTATGGTTAGACAAAACAGGACAGGTCCCTGTTAGTGAATCGCAAAGTGAAGCTGCTTACTTTGGATCATTGCTTGAAGACATTGTTGCAAAAGAATTTGAGATTCGTAGTGGCAAGAAGGTTAGACGTAAAAAAGCAATACTTAGACATCCAGAACATGATTTCATTTTGGCTAATGTAGACCGAATGATCGTTGGTGAAAAAGCGATCCTTGAATGTAAAACAACCTCTGCTTACAACTTAAAAGAATGGGAGGACGAAGAAATCCCCGAGAGCTATATCGTTCAGGTCCAGCATTACCTGGGTGTACTTGGACCTGAATATCAGAAGGCTTACTTTGCTGTGCTGATTGGCGGAAACAAGTTTGTTTGGAAAGAGATTGAGAGAGACGACGAGTTAATTGACATGATCTTTGAAGCAGAGATTGAGTTCTGGAATGAAAAGGTCTTAGGTGGACAAGCTCCTGCTTTAGATGGGTCAAGTGCTGCGGAGGAATACCTCAAAAAGCGATATGCCGAAACGGAAAATAACAAAGCTATTGATTTAACTGCGACTAATCGAGAACGTATTCAACAATATTTGCATCTTAAAGAACAGCTCTCAGAGCTTCAAAGTCAGGCAAAAGAATTAGAAAACCAGATCAAACATGAAATGAAGGATGCAGAGTATGGGTTTATCGGCAACTATCAAGCTTATTGGAAGCCTGTTGTCTCAAATCGAGTTGACACGAAAAAGCTGAAAGAGCAGTTTCCGGATATTTACGAGGAGGTCAAAAAGGAAACTCATTTCAGACGTTTTAGAATCAAGGAGGTTAGCTGATTATGGCTACTAATCAATCAATTAAAAACAACATCCAAAAGAAACAAAAAAGCGCACCTGTGCAACAGCAAGGAGCAACCATGAAGGGTTTACTTTCCTCCCCATCCGTTATTAAGCGATTTGAGGAAGTATTAGGGAAGAGGGCTACACAGTTTACTGCCTCTATCTTAAGCCTATATAACAGCGAGCAGATGCTGCAGAAAACAGATCCTATGAGTGTCATATCCTCAGCAATGGTGGCAGCTACACTCGATCTGCCTATAGATAAAAACTTAGGATATGCCTGGATTGTTCCTTATGGAGGTAAGGCTCAATTCCAGCTTGGGTACAAAGGATATATCCAGCTTGCCTTACGAACAGGCCAATATAAGTCCATCAATTGCATACCGATTCATGAAGGAGAATTGCAGAAGTGGAATCCATTGACTGAGGAGATCGAGATTGATTTTGAAAAACGAGAATCAGACGCGGTAAGTGGTTATGCAGCTTATTTTGAGTTGATAAATGGCTTCCGAAAAACAGTGTACTGGACAAAGGCACAAGTAGAGAAACACAAAAAGAAATTCAGCAAATCTGATTTTGGATGGAAAAATGATTGGGATGCGATGGCTCTTAAGACTGTATTAAAAGCAGTTTTGAGCAAGTGGGGGATTCTCTCTGTGGAAATGCAAAAAGCAGTTATTGAGGAAGATAAAACAAGAGAACGGATTGACATTACCAATGAAGCGGATAGCTCAGAAATTATCGATTCCGAGCCTTCAAACAAAGACGAACCGGAAAAAACAAGCGAACAAGAAGCTGATCCTTTTGACGGTAAGCCTGTAGACATAAAAGAAGATGAACTTCCGTTCGATTGAGGCCGGCACCTGTGACATAACTGCACTCTGTGAAAGGAAGTAGGTGAGTGACTTGGACATAAAAGCAATGGGGTATGTGGTCATACCCCGACTACCATTCAAAGAGTTTAGGGATGAAAAAATTTATGATCACTTGTTCAAAAGAGCTGAATACAGGCCAAATCAAGAGCTAGAGCTTGGGCAGACCATTATCAAAATTGTGGAACTTGCAAAAGATTTTAACTGGTCAGCTGCACAGATCAAATACTCACTAGACCGAATGGAGAAACAGGGATATATCAAATTGCACCGTCTTCCACAAAAAAGAGGGTTCATCGTCACCATACTTCATTATGCGGACTACATACAGCTAGGAAATTACATGAAGAAAAAAGCTTTGGAACCAGCTGAGATTGAACATCAGGAGGTCGATGACAAAATGAAAAATGCCTTTGAGCTATATGAAAACAAAGTTGCTCGGTCAGTCGGTCCTATAGAGGCACAGCGAATTGGATACATGGTCGACGATTATGGTGAAGAAAAAGTGATGGAGGCTATCAAGACAGCGTTTCAGCTAAAGGGGAAATCAGCAAGTTTGTCATATGTTCAAGCCATCTTATCAAATCCATTCACTCAAAAGAGAAAGGAGAAACAATATGGCTATAAACAAAGCAGTCAGTATAGACACCGCATTTCAAACGATCATGCAGGAACTTCGGGAAAAGTCAGCCCGCTTTTTGGGAACAAAACAGGCCGCATCCGTAGAAAAGGCTGAATTTAATTGTCCTTATTGTAATGATCGTGGAATTGTCGTTTATCGGGTCCATAAAGATACTCCTTGGCATTTAGATGAACAGTTAGATCTTATGGTTCCAGACGAAATGGTACTCGAAGATGATTTTCTTTTGGGGAAGGTTTGCACGCCGGACAAAGCTAGTGAATGGAAAGATACTTATTCAAAACAGTGTGAATGTGTGAGACGAAAGAAAATAGCCAGACTCATGTCAGCTAGTGGCATTACAGAAGAGTTTGAAAAGCTTCTCTTTGGTAACTTCATCACGGACGGTAAGCCAGACATGATCAAGGACGCCTATGAATGTGCAGTGGAATACTATAAAGATTTTCAAAAAATCAAAGGAGAACGGCAAAACAGTATCGCATTACTTGGACAGCCAGGTAGCGGTAAAACTCATTTGCTCACGGCGATAATGAATAATCTGATCAAGAAAAAATCAGTACACTGCATGTATTTCCCTTATGTAGAGGGCATGGGTGATTTGAAAGCTGACTTTGACAATTTAGAAGCAAAACTGGATGCCATGAGAAAGGTCGAAGTTCTATTCCTTGATGACTTATTTAAACCAATAAACGGTCAACCAAGGGCAACCGACTGGCAGGTTGAACAAATCCAGTCAGTCCTAAATTATCGTTATTTGAATCATAAGCCTTTGCTGATTTCTTCGGAGTTAACAATTGATGAGATTTTGGATATAGACGAGGCTCTTGGTTCACGTATTCACCAGATGTGTCGTGATTACATAGTGATTATTAAAGGCGATCGAATGCAATTAAATCATAGGTTAGGTGATTGGGAATGAAGGAGAAAATGAATGTAAAAGCAACTGGTGGACTTTATATATTTGGACCTTCAAATCCAACTGAAGGTAAAGATCTTACACCAACAATCCGTTTACTTAAGGAAAAAATAAAGCAAATGGAGCGGATGCTGAGTGCTTAAAGCAGTCGTGTCTCTGCTGACAATTTTACTCTCCGCATCGAGAATAGAAAAAGAAATTCAGCTATGGGAACAGCTTGACGGGAGGTAAAGAACAGTTGGATTGCATTAAGTTCACTGTTTATGGTGAGCCAGTCGCACAGGGGCGACCGCGTGGATCAATACGAAATGGGAAGGTGCATATGCGAGATCCAGCGAAATCAAAGTATTTCAAACAGTATGTAGCTTTGGTTGCGTCTCAGCATAGACCAGAAAAAGTTATTACTGGTCCTGTCTCAATGGATGTCAAAGTTTACAGACCAATGCCCAAATCAGTTTCAAACTCATCAAAGAGGAAAGAAAAAGCTGAAAAGGGTCTTCTGCGGCCTACTACAAAGCCTGATGTTGATAACTATGTAAAGGGTGTAAAAGATGCCCTGAATCATCTTATTTACAAAGATGATAGCCAAGTAGTGGACCTGAAAGTTAGCAAGTTTTATAGCGAAGAGCCGCGAGTGGAGATTAAGATAGAAGAGGTTTCTGCCTAAAAATAAAAAACACCGAAGCGCTTAGCCTCAGTGTTCTTGATATGAACTGGTACATATATCATAACACAGGGGGCGCTTTGAGTGTACAATCCGAGAGAAATAAACATCAAAAAAGACTTCACTATTCAGCAGAAAATTGACCCAGGAAAAGTTCAGATCATTGTTTTAGATGGGAATCAAGGAACTGCCCATGTCTTAGATGCTCCGGAACATGGTAAAACAGTGATTCAAACTGTAAAGGGTAGCTTTACGAGGGTTGATCATGAGATAGGGTTTAAGGTTATGTAGCTATATAAGTGCTATTATTGAGTGTTTTAAACACTTGAGATGAATTTAAGGGGATACTCTCGTATCTCCCCCTTAAATTCATCGCTTTGTAAGGAACATTTCATCTTATCAAAAGTTATATTACTACGGTTTAAATGGATTCGATTTCTTAAAAAGAAAAGTATTATTAAACAAGATGTTTTTCGATTATATTATTATCATAAGCTACTTTGAAAAAGTATTCCAAAGTTTCTGTCTTTAGTCTAGATTCTTTAGATACTCTAATTAACACATGAAAAAAATCTTCTAGAGTTTTTTCAGGTATTAAAGCTAAGATTATCTTTGTAAAATCGCAATAGTTTAAAAAGGTTAGATAGACTCCTTTTTCCTTTGCATTATTTATTAATTCTGTATGGGTCTTGGATGTGTGGACAAGGTTAGCACGAGGGCCAGTGACAAACATTAATCTTTTACACCCAGAGTTTGCAGCTTTATTTACTGCATGCTGTACATCTTGAGGAGCATAATTTTTGTCTTTTGCCTCTATTGCGTACAAAATAGATTTGTTATGATAAACTTCTATGTCACCAATCTCTTTAGAAGAGGCACCAGACTGATTCACTACATTTACTATTGCATGATTTGTACCTTCAAGTGAATCTACTAAAATGTTAGTTAGAGTACCTACTGCTAATGCAAGACATTCGCCCTGATAAGAATTCTTTAACAACTCTTCAACAAAATTTTCAATTTGAAATAGTGAGGGTGTTTTTATTTTTAGTGATGCCATAGTCTCCTCTTTATCCTTAATTTGCTTTAAAGCATAATATATAGCATCTACTAAGGCATAAAAGGCGATTTTATCTGTTGTTATTTTAGGAAGGAAATCGCAGAGTAAGTTTAAAAGCTGCTTGTCCTTTCCTCTGCGTACTGCATTATCAGGACTTAATTCAGGAAACCTTGCTGGTTTGTTTAGAAAAGGTTCATTGGAACCTCCTAAAATTCCTTTTAATTTTTCCTTTTCAAATGGGACAAGAACCTTGTGACATATCGATCTAGCGTCATATGCACCTTCCAATTCTGATTTTTTTTGTAAACATAAAGGATTAATATCTGAGAATGTAGCTTTTGATAATAATGCATTAATCATGATATACTTAAAAGTTAAATGGCCAGAGGATAATATTCTGAATACCTCATGAGAAAATTTTGATTTTGGAGAGAAATTTTCGCTATTTGCAATTTCGAATGCATCTTCAATTATTTTTCTAGCTGATTTAATATCATTGTCAGTTATTTTCATATAAACCACCTATAGTTAAAAAGTTGAGTAAATTTTACCATAGTATTCAAGAAATGAAAAATATTTATTTTGTGGAGTAGATTAATATGAAAAAAAATTTTAAAGCAATCTCCTTGTTTTCAGGAGCAGGGGGTATGGATATTGGATTTCAAAAAGCAGGCGTTGATGTTGTATGGGCTAATGAGATAGACAAAGATGCTTGTAACACATACGAATTAAATAATCCGGATACTTATCTACGTAGAGGGGATATAAGTGAAGTTTATGAAGAGTTGAAAAATTACAATGGGATTGATCTTCTTTTCGGCGGACCTCCGTGTCAAGGTTTTTCAGTTGCAGGTAAAATGGATCCTACAGATATAAGGAATACATTAGTATGGAACTTCTTAGATGTTTTAAAAATAGTTAAACCAAAAGCTTTTGTTATTGAAAATGTAAAAGCTTTAGGGACCTTAAAAAAATGGGAAAATGTTAGGGAAAGAATATTTAAACTTTCAAATGATATGGGGTATAGTTGTAATGCATATATATTAAATTCTTCGCATTTTGGAGTGCCTCAAAAGAGGGAACGTATATTTTTTGTGGGGTTTCTTGAGAAAAATGTAGATTCCAATCTGTTTATTTCTCGATTAGAAAAGAAAAGAAAAAAACCAAAGTCAGTTCGTGAAGCCATTAGTCATCTAGGACCCGCAGGTACAGATAAGAACCCTCTTACTTGTACAGCTAAAATAACCCTAGCAGCTAATCCAGTCTTACGAAAATCACCCTATGCTGGAATGATTTTTAATGGTATGGGAAGGCCTTTAAATTTAGAGGAGGCTTCTAATACTTTACCAGCATCAATGGGGGGGAATAAAACACCAATTATAGATGAAGATCTCTTATATCATGGCTCGGAAATTAATTGGGTCGTTGAATATCATAAAAGTCTTATGGAAAACAAAACTAAAGCTAAATACGAAGAGGCTCCTAAACATTTAAGAAGGCTTACCATTAAGGAAGCTGCATTACTTCAAACATTTCCTGAAGACTATGTGTTTTCTGGTAGCAAGACTGCAATATATAGACAGATAGGTAATGCTGTTCCTTGTTTGTTAGCCGAAGTAGTTGCTCGTACTGTAATAGAGGGACTAGAGGACGACCAGCCATTTAATCCGGAACAATTAACTTTCGAGTCAGTTCAAGAAAAGGCTTTATACAGTGAGAGCCATTTAAAAATATTCAATTAAATTGTTATTAATAAATCAAATATTTTCTTTACTTAATTTTTTAGAAAGATAAATTAAAATTAGTCCTAGACGGAAAGCCTGCGGACACTGAACTTACAACATTTACGTTGTTTGTTTGGTGTCCGTTTTTTATTTGGAAAAGGAGGACACAATCATGAATCGAAAAGATATTGAAAATTTAATCAATAGCTATCACTGGATGGTGAAAGAGGTTTATCGATTGCAGAGAGTACTCTATGGTTCGACTATTCCCATGAGAAATTGGGGGGTTGCCCAATATGGATTAGAAGCAGCTATGCCGAAAGGAAGTCCTGGGAAGAGTCAGGCTGAGCTAAGGCAAATGGATATGAGAGAGGAACGTCTTTTCAAACGTCTTAAGTATTATGAAGAGCGAGTATATGCAGTGGAGCTAGGGGCCGAAAAGATCAAAGGGGAGCAACATAAGGTCATTTATGACTGCATGATGGAGGGAATGAGCTACCGTGCAATAGGTCTTCATCTTGGTATTTCAAGGGAAACTGTACGCAAAATGAAAGACGAATTGATCAGCCAATTATGCCAAGATTGCCACTCTGAGCGTTTGTTGAATCTGAAAAAATCTGTGGTGTAAAATGGGAGGCAGGTCGGCGCGGCAAAAATTGTATTGAGCCACCTAAACCATATAGTACACAGGATAATAAATCATTCGACAAATTTTGCAAAATGTTCTTTGTCATAACCTCTTGCCGATATTAAGGTAGGAGGTGAAAACATGACAAGAACAATTAATGTTAATCAGCAACATTTGCTTGAACAACTAGCAGGTGGATCGGTAAACCGTCAATGCACTTTAGAAGCTCTAATTGATATTCTCATCGACAAAAAGGTATTTACAGAAGAAGAATTCGTTAAATATCAAATGCATCATTTAGAACAATCAGCAGATGAGCATTCTGCGGAGCTTTTAGGTGTCAGTAAGGAAGATTACATAAAGAGCAGAAAATAATTAGGTGCACATAAAGTTGTTTTAAGTTGTAGGAGGTATTAGGTGAGTATTTTAAAGCAATTGGTCTTTTTCTTATGGGGTGGCATAAAAAAGATTTTAAAATTTTTGTTTGTACCATATCGAAATTTATCACTCAGATATGCTCAATATCTTTTATGGGAATTTTCAATAGGAATAATTTTAGCAATCATTTTCTCTCAATACAGAGAATCAATATTACAATATACAATGTTTATATTTGTTCATTTATTTTTCTTTTCAGCCTTATACTGGTGGCTTACTTTTATGTATTTTAGGAGAAACAAAAAAGGTAGTAAGTTAGAAAGAGATATTAAATATGAGGGGTTTTTACATGAGTATTCTGATATAAATGAAGTTATTGAAGCAGTTCATAATCTAAAAATAAAAATTATTGATTGGGCAAGAAATGATCAGAACACCGAAAATGATGAAAATGTTAAAAATGATGAAAAAAAAGTTTTGAAAAAGGTAAAGTTGCTAAGGATATACTATAAATCCAGCTCTGCCAAAAAAGTTCTAGAGTATTTAACTAATACATCGATTGGTATTATTTTAGGTTTAATCTCTGGTTTGATTTTGAAGCCAGAGGTTATGGATTTTATAAAAAATATTTTTAAGGACAGTTTCAATCATATTAGTGACAGTATCATTAATTACGTTAATGGTGGCACTCTACTTATTACAGGCCTCATGATTGTAAGTAAAATACTAGTACAAAACCACAGGGTTACTAGGATGTACCAACTTTACGATGAAGTATTGGACAGTGTCGTGGAAGATCTTGAGGAAGAATTAAAAACTGAAGATAATCTTGGCGCCTAGTAGGCGCTTTTTTCTTTGATTTCTCAAAACAACTCAATTCAAAGGAGGCAGCGATGGATGTAGATGATTGAAAAGCATATACAGGCGTATAGGGATTACCTCAAAGGTATGAAATACAAGGACCTTGCCGAGAAATATGGAGTATCTGTGAACACCATTAAATCATGGAAACAGCGGCATGGTTGGCAAAGAAAAAAGGGTGCACCCTTAAAAAAAGGTGTGCACACAAAAAAAGTTGGTGCACCATTAGGTAACAAAAATGCATTAGGAAACAACGGAGGAGCACCACATAGAAATCAAAACGCTGCAACTCATGGATTTTACTCGAAATTCCTGCCAGAAGAAACACTATCCATCATGGAAGGGATTCAAGAACGTTCACCTGTCGATATGATATGGGATCAGATACAGATCCAATATGCCGCAATTATAAGGGCACAAAAAATCATGTTCGTTTCTGATAAAGGAGAAATGATTAAGGAACTTAAAAAGAAAAAGTCTGTCCTATCTGAGACAAACGAAGTCGAAGAGGAAGAATACGAATTTCAATTTTCTTGGGATCGTCATGCCACATTCTTGAACGCTCAATCTCGGGCCATGGCAGAGCTCAGAAACCTTATAAAGCAGTTTGACGAATTAGCTCATAATGAAGACGAACGACGTCTTAAATTGGAGCAAATGCGTTTAAATATCAACAAGAAAAAATTAGAGATTGAAGAGCTTACGGAAGAAGATAAACCTTTTGAAATCACCATTGTGAACAAAGGTGATGACAGTGATTAAACAAGTAAATCCACATTTTAAAGAATTTCTCTTTGACTGGAATCAAAAGTTTCAGTTTCTTGTTGGTGGTTATGGATCATCCAAAAGTTATCATGTTGCTTTGAAGATTATTCTGAAATTGCTTAAAGAAAAACGGACTGCTCTTGTTATCAGAGAAGTGTACGACACACATAGGGACTCCACATTTTCTCTTTTTGATGAACTTGTAAGTGATCTGAAATTAGATCATATCGTTAGGTGTGTATCTTCTCCTATGCAGATTCGATTTTCAAATGGCAGTCGCATCATCTTTAAAGGGATGGATAAGCCAGCCAAACTGAAATCAATCAATAATATTTCGCTTATTTGGATTGAGGAATGTTCAGAAGTGAAGTATGAGGGATTCAAGGAGCTGTTAGGACGTCTTCGTCACCCGACATTGCCGCTTCACATGATACTTTCAACAAATCCAGTTGGAGAAGATAATTGGACTTTTAAACATTTCTTTAAAGATGATCGAGAGAAACGATTTGTACTGGATGATAAGGAGCTTTATGAAAAGCGGATAATCGTTAGCAACGACACCTATTATCATCACTCAACGGCGGATGATAATCTTTTTCTGCCAGAAAGCTATGTCCAGCAACTTGAAGAATTGAAGGAATATGACCCTGACCTTTACCGAATTGCGCGGAAAGGTCATTTTGGCGTGAATGGAATTCGGGTACTACCGCAGTTTGAAGAATGGCCTCATGAAGAGGTTTTGAAGGCTATTGCTGATATTAACCGCCCTCTTAAACGAGTTGGCATGGACTTTGGTTTTGTTGAGTCGTATAACGCCGTCGTTAGGGTTGCTGTTGATCCTGAAAAGAAATACCTCTATATCTACTGGGAGTATTACAAAAATGGATTGACTGACGATAAGACAGCCGAAGAACTCAAGGAATTTGTAGAGACTAAAGAGTTAATCAAATCGGATTCAGCAGAGCCCAAAACAATACGTTTCTTTCAGCAACACGGTTTCAATATGGTGGGTGCCCGTAAGTACCAAGGATCACGTCTCCAATACACAAAGAAGATCAAACGGTTCAAGAAGATCATTTGCTCTGACAGTTGCGAGAACACGATTTATGAACTTAAACCGCTCACTTATGCTACTGATAAGCTGGGGAACATCATAGAAGATGAGTTCACCATAGACCCGCATACACTGTCAGCTATTTGGTACGCTCTCGATGATTATGAGGTAACCGATTTGAAAGAAGAATCTAAAGGTAGACCGCAAAGATCAAGACCAGGAAGGAGGTAAAGCATGTCAAAACAATCTGTTAAAGCACGAGTGATCAAAGCTTCTCCACCTACTGAATCAACGAAACAAATTTATGAAGATGAATTTGCGGACAGCTATGACAGCAATATTTTGCCGCCTCCGTATAACCTTAAAGAATTAAAGATGATTGCTGAGTATTCAACGATATTGCAGCAATGTGTTGATGCCTACAGGACAAATATTGTGGGTTTTGGTTTTGATTTTGAGTATTCGTTTGATGTCAATTCTCCAGATGTGACAAATGAAGAAAAAACAGAAGCTGAAAGTGAATGGACTAAGCTTGAAGAGTTCGTTAAATATCTTCACTTTGATGAGTCAGCAGAGACTTTACTCGGCTTTGTTATTGAAGACCGAGAAAAGACAGGAAATGGCTTTATCGAAGTGATTCGAAACGGTGAAAATAAGCCAGCTGGTATTGAATATATGGACGTTCAAAATGTTCGGGTTTGCAAACTGTCTGAACCAATCGAAGTTGATTTTACATACTTCGAACAAGGACAAATGAAATCAATCAAAAGAGAAAAACGATTTCGTAAGTATGTTCAGATGATTGACGGCCGTATGGTTTACTTTAAAGAGTATGGGGACCCACGCACTTTAAATCTGGAGTCAGGTCAATATGATGAGCAGACTCCATTCGAGAAACAAGCTAATGAAGTAGTTCATTTCAAGATAGGAAGCGGTACTTATGGTAAGCCCAGATGGATTGGCCATATTGTTAATTTGTATGGTGCTCGTAAAGCTGAAGAGCTGAACTTCATGTACTTCAAGCAAGGTAGACATATTCCCGCAGCCATTACAATTGAAAATGGTATGTTGTCAGAGGACTCATATACACAATTGCAGGATTATATGAATGGTCTTGAAGGAGTGGAGAACGCACATAAGTTTCTTTTACTTGAAGCGGAAGGCATAGCGAAGGGGAAAAACATTCATGGTGATGAAGAGATTGCTCCAGTAAAAGTTGATATTAAATCACTTGCTGAAATCCTTCAAGAAGATGCTTTGTTTCTTGAATATGACCAAAAGAGCCGAGATAAAATTAGATCGGCTTTTCGTTTGCCTCCACTTTATACTGGTGAAGCTCAAGATTACAACAGAGCGACTGCAGATACAGCAAGAAAGATTACTGAGGAACAGGTCTTTCAGCCTGAACGAAAGTTGATCACAGGTAAACTGAATGCTTTATTTCTAAATGATCTTGAAATTCATAAGGTTCGTCTTATGTTGAAAGGGCCAGACTTTAGAGATCCTTTAGAAATTGCTAAGGTTCTAACACCGTTTATAACAGCAGGTGCAGTTTCTCCGAATGATCTACGTGATTTGGCTGGCCGAGTACTCGGTAAGACACTTGAAGAATGGCCAGAAGAAGAATACAACAGGCCGCTTGGTAAAACTAACGAGTCGTCCGCTTCCGATTCTTTGGCTGCGCTGTTTAAATCTAAGAACGGTACTCCTGATATGATCGGGTTATTAAAAGATATGCGGGATGTTCTGGAGGATTTGAAGAGATGAACAAAGCGGATAAGCTATTGGACAGTTTGAACGCATTTATTCAAAAAGCCAAGGAAAATCAGTATAAACAATTGGGGGAGATGGTACCTGACTTTCCTGGCAAATCTAATATACCCAAGTATGTGGAGGAATATGAAAAAGGCATCGCTAGATTACTCAGGCGCCAGCGTAAGAAGTTTTTAGATGGTGTGAATGGTTTTATAGGCAAAGACTCAAAAGAGACGCTAGAAGCCCTTCTAGTGTTTTTTACGCAGAACCTATTTGCCGAGGACGACTTTGAGGAAGAATTTCAGGAACTTACCGAAGGATTCCTGCAACAGACTATTGAAGAGCTGGCTGAAGTAATCATGGATTCTATAGATCCAGAAGTGCCTTTTAAAGTCTTATCTACCCGTACAGTTAATTGGATTAAGGATTGGTCAAAGAAGTTGGCTGGGATCATGAAGCTGAATACTCATGAAGCAGTGGAAAACGTACTGACTGATGCTATCGAGAAGGGATTATCTATACAGGACATTGAATTGACTCTCAAAGACATGCTGCAATTTGATAGGGACCGGGCACGTACTACGGCCATCACTGAAGTGCTTGCTGCTTCCTCTGCCGCGCAGCATGAATCATATGCACAATCGCCAGCAGTAAAGAAAAAGAAGTGGCGGCACAGCGGAGGGAAGAAGAACAATCTTCGTGAAAATCACATCGATCTTGACGGCACAGTCATTGGAGTGGATGAAGAATTTCATATACCAGGTAGCGGAGAGACCTGCATGTTTCCACGAGATCCTAAACTATCGGCAGGGGAACGGGTAAATTGCCATTGTGTTCTATCGCCTGTGGTAGATAACGAGATTTTGGGATTGTCAGCAGATGAAAAAGAAGAGATTCGAAGAGAAGCCTTAGCAAACATGGAATAAAATTGTATAATTTCCTCATTACTTTAAGAAATGAGGGAAGTCATGAGCTGGCTAGAGTTTTTTTCTACGATTTTTAATTCTTGGCCTATTGCAATTGTGATTATCGTAATTCTTTTGAGAAAGACACTTATGTCTAAACTGGGTAAATTATTGAGTTTAACCTATAAAGATATAAATATTAATTTCCAAGAAGAATTAGAAAAGGTCAGTAAATCACTGGGTGAATCTGAAAGTGACTCTGATTCTGAAGATGAGAATGTACTAGAAAAAGCACGTGAAGAAGTGGAATTTATTACTGATATAGCAGAGCTTTCTCCGTCGGCGGGTATTATAGCTTCCTGGGTCAGTTTCGAGACGACAATAGACGGATTAATAGAGTCAAAGGGTGTAATACCTGAGGGGTTAAGCTGGTCTGAGAAAAAAAGAGCTTTAGAAAAATTATATAAAATCGATTTAAACATTTACAATTCAATAAATCATTTAAGGAAATTCATGTTGGATGTTAATCATTACTCAAAAAAGGCAGATGATTCATTAAGTTTGATAGAAGCTATAGATTACTATGAACTAATTTTAAAAACATCTAAGAAAATTATTGAAAGGAGGTGAACAATATGCCAAGAGAATTGGTAAACGCAAAAATCACACACGTTTCCTACGTAGACAAGGCTGCTAATCAAAAGCAGTTCTTTTTTATGAAATCAGAAAAACAGCCAGACTTTCAAAAGGAAGTCGAGGTCCTTACGAAAGAAGCGGACGAGCAAAAACTTGTGTACGGTATTGTATATGAACCAGACACAGTGGACGCTCACGGAGATTTCATGACAGCGGCAGAAATCGAAAAAGCCGCTCATGGATTCCTGAAAGATGCCCGAGAAATTGACAAGCAGCATGATTTTCAAGGCGGCGTTGGTGAAGTGGTGGAATCCTATGTCGCGCCTGCAGACTTTGAAATGAATGGGGAAACCATCAAAAAAGGATCATGGGTCCTTGTGACGAAGGCTTCCGAGGAAGTATGGGAGCAAATCAAAAAAGGTGAAATTACCGGTTATTCAATGGCAGGGACTGCTGAGACAATTGAAAAACAAGAAGAAAAGCCCGTTTCTCAAGATAAAACAGATGAGAAAGGGCTTTTTAATTTGCTCAAAAACTTTTTTGTTGGAAAACAACAGCAATCTTATGAAGAGCCAGTTACAAAGGCGGGCAGAAAGTTTTCCGCTTCAAACCTACAAGAAATTAAAAATGCTCATACTGCTCTGGGAAATTTACTGAGCCAAGTGGAAACAGAAGAGGGGGAAGAAGAAATGACTTCGGAGGAAGTAACGAAATCCATTCAAGAAGCATTAGAGCCAATTAAGAAACGGCTCGAGACATTAGAAAAAGAGGAAGAGCTTAAAAAGAAAGATAAAGAAAAAATAGAAGAAGATGCTGAAAAGGAGGGCGAGAAGTTGAAAAAAGCAATTTCAGAAGCTGTTCAACCACTCGCTGATCGTATTGAAGCAATTGAAAAAAGCCGGGGAACATCTAAGCAAACTGAAGAATCGGGTTCTGAACAAGTTCAAAAATCAATCTGGTCAGGGTTGTTTTAATGGATAAGGAGGATACGAATGAGGAATCAAGAGGTTATTAATAAAGCAGAAATGACGCTTTCTACTTTAGAGAGCGGTGGGATTATGAATCCTACTCAAGCTTCAACTTTTATTCGAATGGTACAAGATACGCCAACTATTTTAAGAGATGCGCGAGTTATTCAAATGGATCATGATACGCAAAAAATCGAGAAGATCGGTTTTGGTCAGCGTATTTTAAGGGCAGCCCAAGAGGGAGTTGCGCTAATTAAAGATCAAAAGTCAGTTCCATCAACTAGTACAGTTAACTTAAGCACAAAAGAAGTAATTGCTGAAGTTAACATCACTTATGACACACTTGAAAACAACATCGAAAAAGATGGTCTTCAAAATACAATTATGCAAATGATAGCAGAACGTGCTGCAGTTGATATTGAAGAATTGCTTGTAAATGGTGATACATCTTCGTCCGACTCATATCTTGCACAATTAGATGGCATCAGAAAACAAGCTACATCTCATATTGTCGATGCTGCAGGTGAGGAACTGACACGCCAAACGTTCAAGCGAGGATACAAAGCTGTACCTCCTAAATATTTGCGAATTCCGCAGGAGTTCCGTTTCTATACATCGCCTGGTATTGAGGTTGAATGGAAAGATCGTGTAGCGGATCGTCAAACGAACTTAGGGGATGCAGCTGTTCAAGGTGGTCTTTCTTCTGCGTTTGGTGTTCCGGTCAAAGGTATTGCGAACTTACAACCTTATACGATTGGAGAAGGAGATACAGCCACAGATGTTTCTGATATCATCCTTACTCATCCGAAGAATATTATTCTCGGATTCTCTCGTAACATTCGGATTGAAGTAGATAAGGACATCCGTCGCCGTATGTTTATCATCGTTTTGACAGCGAAATTGGATAGTGTTTTTGAAGAAGAAGACGCAGTAGCCAAGATTGTGAAAGTGAAGGAGTAGGTGGTCTGGCGTGTATACTGCAAAGCTTATTAAAGGCAAAACATACAATGTGATGGGAGTTACCTTTCGATCAGGTGTCAGTCAAACAGTATCGAAAAAACTCTATGAGTATTTAAATGAAAATCCATATTTTGTGCTAGATAAAGATCTTAAGAATCAAAAGGATGATCCGATAAATTATACTGAATCGGAATTGAAAGGTATGAATAAAGCAGAGCATGAATCCATTATTTCTAATCTTGGTGGCAATCCGTCTGACTTCAAAAACGCAGATGAAAGAATTGCCTACATCCTTAACGAAATAGATAACAAAGGGGAGTGACCTTATGCTGTTAATCACTCCCGATGAATTAAAGAGTTATTCAGTTTTTGAGTCTGTAAAGACCAGGCCTGACGAGTTGTTAAAACAGGATATACTTGAGGCAACTGCCGATATCATTCTTAAAGTTGGACATGATTTTACAGATGCAGAGTATATTCCTTTGCCTGAAACGGTTCGACTGGCCCTATTAAAGTTGTCTCAGTTTTATGCTCTTATAAATGGCGACGAGTCAATTATTAAAGGATATACAACTGAAAAAATTGGTGACTATTCATATACTCTGGGGGATGGCAGTTCTCTTCAAAAACCTGATGTGTATGCATTAATAAAAGATTATGTGAAACCGGCTGACCCTGATTTAGAAGGGATTGAAGCGAAAGTGCGGATGAGATCAATATGAGTTATCAATCCTTATTGACTCACAGATGTGACATTTACCATCTACAGGAGAAAAAAGAAAATAGACAGCAAAAATTCGGGGTGCCGGTTGAAGATGTTCAACCGGCTTTTTCGTACCCTGATGAGCCGGACATAGAAAATCAGCCGTGTTATTTTACAGAAAAGAGTCAGTCCATTATCCAACAAGAACCGAATGTAGCTATTTATCAATCATTCCTTGTGCATTTCCCTGCTACTGCTGATATTCGAGTAAATGACAGGGCGGTTTGGGATGGTACTGCTTATAAATTACAGAAGCCCCGCAAAGTCAGGAATCATCATTGGGAAGTTACGGCAGTACGGGAGGTTGAATATTTGTGAAGATCAAAGGTCTTGATCAGTTCATTCAGTCATTAAACCGTGCTTCTCGTGGAGAATTGAAAGGGAAATACGAGGAGTGGCTTGAAGCTATGGGTTTTGAGTTCCTAGACATTATTCAAGATGAAATTATCAGGACGAAGACGGTAGACACACGCCGCTTGCTTAATTCCTTTCAGAAAGGTGACCAGGGTAATATCTTTTCAATGACAAAAGGCAGCTTAAAGTTGGATGTTGGAACAAATCTGGAATACGCCTCATACGTCAATGATGGTCACTTTACTATCGATCCGTCTAAAAATCAGGATAGACGGTGGGTTCCAGGGCGGTGGAAAGGCGACCGTTTTGAGTATGACCCTGCTGAAAGAAATTCCGGAATGATGCTAAGGTTCCAGTGGATCGACGGTTCTGGTTTTTGGGATAACGCCATGGCTATTTTTCAGTTGATGTTTGAGAGAAGCCTTGAGCGGAAGCTGCAACAATGGATCGATGAAGAATTTTAAGGCGGTGCTGCCATGAATCAAGAAGTAGGTTCAATTATGGGCTATCTATACAAACTGTATCCTGTTCAAGTGTATGAAGAAGGAATACCGCAGGACTTTGCTGTTCCGTCTCTTTACTTTCCACCGGCTTCAACGGTCGATGGGGCGGACACAGTATCTACGTTTCAGAAAGCCTATGTTTTAAACGTAAAACTCTTTCACGAAAACGCACAGAAGGCTCATAATGAAGCAGAAAGGATTGCGGATACACTTAGAAGCAGAAGGGGCATAATTCCGCTTATACAAGAATCTGGCGAGGATACGGGGGATTTTATTCGCCTATCTCGAATAGAAACGCGGGTATCAGATGATTACGCCACCATTGTCTTAAACTGGACGAGCCGCTATTGGTATGAGCAGGAAGAACAGCGTTCAATTGATGGTTTTAAATTTAAAAGTGGGGTGAAATGATGGCCACTAAAAAAGAGAAAGCAGAAAATGCTTTTTATATTAAGGATTTGCGAGAGCACAGTCGAGAGCTCTTTGGGGTAAGACCCGAGGTGTTTGACGGTGCTCTTTTTCATGTTCATAAAACAAGTATTACAAAATCGGAAGCGAAGAAGTTGATTACTCAGTTTCTTCAAAAGGAGGTCAAATAGATGAACGGCGGAACATTCACACCCGGCAAGGAAAAAGAGCGTGCCGGTATTTACTTTAACTTTAAAACGACCGCGGAGAACCGTGTTTCTGCCGGAGAACGTGGAACAGTTGCGCTACCGATAGCATCCAGCTGGGGTGAGGTTAAGAAATTCATTTCTATCTCTTCAATCGAGGACTTGAATAAAAAAGTGGGGTTGAACATTGATGATCCTTCGCTGTTGCTTTTACGTGAGGCAATGAAAAAGGCAAGTACAGTCTTGCTTTATCGTCTGACGGAAGGTCTTCGTGCCTCAGCAGACATTAGCGAAGGTGTAAAAGCTACTGCTCTTTATGGCGGCACAAAGGGGAATGACATCATTATCAGTATTACAGAAAACGTTATTGACTCTTCGAAAGTTGATGTCACTACCTACCTTGATCAGTCAGAAGTGGATAAACAAACAGTGTCTAAAGCTGAAGAGCTTAAACAAAATAACTATGTCACGTTTACGGGGAAAGGGGATTTAACAGTCACTATTCCGTTAACCGGTACGGCCCCTGAAGACGTCAGCGGTGCTCTTCCGGCAACTTCCGGAATCCGCTTGTCAGGTGGAACAGACAAAACACCGACCAATGCTGATTATACAGCTTTCTTGGAAGCGGCTGAAACGGAATACTTTGACACAATTGCACTGCCTGTAGAGGATAACGAGCAATTAAAAGCAACGTTTGTTGCGTTTATCAAACGGCTGAGAGACAACCAAGGGCAAAAGGTTCAAGGTGTACTTTCAAATTACAAGGGAGACCATGAGGGTATTATCAATGTAACTGGTGGCGTCCTACTTCAAGACGGAACGGAGATCACTCCTGAAAAAGCTACTGCTTGGGTTGCAGGCGCAAGTGCGGGGGCTACATTTAATCAATCACTTACATTTGTAGAATACGAGGGAGCTGTAGATGTCCTTAACCGAATTGACAACGATGAAATCGTTGAACGATTGTCAAATGGCGAATTCTTGTTTACTTATGATTCTCGTGATAAATCAGTATCGGTTGAAAAGGACATTAATTCACTCACAAGCCTAACAGCAGAGAAAAATAAGATGTTCCAGAAAAACAAAATTGTCCGTGTACTTGATGCAATCAATAATGACCTGACATCTCAATTGAAAGCATTGATCAAGTCTCGCAAAGCAAGCGGCAGTGACGTTCCTGCTACAAATGACGGACTACAGTTTGTAAAAACGCTGATTACTCAATACTTGAGTGTTCTTCAAGATAATGGGGGCATTACTGATTTTGATTCAGAGAATGACATTACAATTGCTCTGAATAATGATCGTGACGGCTTCCTGATTGATCTAGCAGTTCAACCGGTGGATGCAGCTGAAAAGTTCTACTTTAATGTTGAGGTGAAATAGGAATGGCATTAAAAGCGCAAAACACCATTTCAGGTAAAGAGGGCAGGTTGTTTCTTGATGGAGAAGAAATGGCCCATATCAAAACGTTTGAAGCCAATGTAGAGAAAAACAAATCCGAGGTCAATATCATGGGTCGTCGGATGACGGGGCACAAAACGACCGGAGCAAATGGAACGGGAACAGCCACTTTTTATAAAGTGACTTCTCAATTTGTTCTTATTATGATGGACTATGTGAAAAAGGGAAGCGATCCTTATTTCACCTTACAAGCTGTTCTGGATGATGCTTCTTCAGGACGTGGTACTGAACGAGTCACCTTGTACGATGTAAACTTTGATTCTGCGAAAATCGCTGGGCTTGATGTTGATTCTGAAGCATTGGAAGAAGAAGTGCCGTTTACCTTTGAGGATTTTGATGTTCCTGAAAAGCTTAAGGAAACTTTTTAAGAATCAACTGTAATGCATTTCAATTCTTCTTGAAAAATTTTAGACGGAACTCGTAGAATCTAGGGAAAGCTAATGGAATCTAAGAAAATCTAGTACATTACCACTTGATAACGCTGTGGTAAAGTGGTTAAAATAGTAGTATAAATACTATTGATACTATTGGCAAAGGTATTCACGAATATCAATGTAATGCATTTCTTTTTCTTGGATTTCTGTGTATTTCTTTCATGAGAAATGCATAAAATAAAAAAGACCCGGTTGCCGCCGGGTCGGTATAAATGTTGGCCCATCAAGAGGGCTGGCTTAACAACTTCATGAAAGTATTTAGGATAGACTTTACCCTTTAACTTTGCCGAGCTCAAGGGGTGGGTCTATTTTTTCTTTATATAAGTCAACAGGGCAATTATAAATGACCCGAAAGCAAGCATAAGCATTAATGCTTGAAATGTTGACAAGTGCATCACCCCCTTTCATGAGGGAGTGAGCCAGACCGCCCTTGAGATGTTGAAAGCCAATATTCATTTATACTAAACCATATTGTACCATAACACTTTCGAAATCCTAGGAGTTTTTCATAAAAGAAATAGGGTGAAGACTTCTAAAGATAAGGCCATTTTGAGATCTGAGATAAAAAAAGTAACGAATAAAAGATACAAATAATTATATAATCAATATATATTCATGTTATAATGGTACCAAGCAAAAGTATTGCAACTACTGGTGTAAGCTTATAGTTGGTACCAATTACAACAATACAACTTGTTAACGTGTATTTCTTTCATGAGAAATGCATAAAATATAAAAGCCAGGGTGCTGCAACACTCTAGCTCTTATAAACGAAGCTACCTTTTCCTTTTAAAGCGTCTATTCGGGCGAATATTCCGTTTATATCTTTTATTCGGACTAATCACCCGTCGCGTCTGTTGACACAAACATACTTTAGACACTGCAATGTCTTTTGATTCGTTTGTGTCTTTCTTTCTAAAATATCTGTCTGCAACAACCTTTAACGCTATCGGTGCCAAAACTTGCAGAAACTGGACAGTGGTCATTGTTTTTCACCTCCTCTCAGGAGGTGTTTACATGAATTCATTATCTACCACCCTCCTTTATAGATAGGAAAAGGTAGTTTCAAGAATCTATTATACATGAATATTATGGTAAGCACATCCCCTAAATAAATTGATCATTTCAATTTGTTTGCACAGGAGAATGTGCTTTTTTTATTGCGAAAAACTTTAAATCGAATTTTGAAGGAGTTAATAAACATGAGTGAAAAACAAAACGAAAAAGTATACGATCTTTCATTCTTTATGCCAGGACAAACAATTGAAGCGGAAGAGGTAGAAGTTCCGATTTCTAAACGGTTTGTAGACAAAGAAGGCAATGTTGTTCCATTCATTTTCAAAGCAATTACGACTGAACGAATTGACGAACTTGAGAAAGAGAACACCACTTACAAAAATGTAAAAGGCCGCGGCCGTGTGAAGGAGTTGGACAGCCAACGCTTTTATGCTCGTATTGCGGTTGAAACGACTGTTTATCCGAACTTTAAAGCTAAGGAACTACGTGAGGCTTACAAAACAGAAGATCCAGTGGAAGTCGCCAAACGTGTTCTTTCAGTCGGCGGTGAATATGCAAATTGGCTGAACAAAGCAATTGAAATCAACGGTTTTGATGATGATCTCGAAGACCTTGAAGAAGCAGCAAAAAACTAGTAAAAGACGGGGACAAAGAGGCTGTATACCTTTACTATGCTATGCATGAGCTCAAATACGCCCCGTCAGAATTAAGAGAACTATATGAGGCTCCGAAAGCATTCAAGGCGCTCTTATATGGATTAATCGGTTTTAAGCTTGAGCTGTTAGAAAAAGAAGCGAAGAAGGGAGGTAATTAACTATGGCTAAACTAACAGCCACGTTTGAATTACATGATAAGATTTCCCGCAAGCTTCGAATGATACAAGGCAATGCTGAAAGACTTAAGAGGGCTGCTAATGGCCCTCTTATTTTTGAGGCTGAAGACCGGACTGAAAGAGTTATGCGGCAAATTGATCGATCAGCCAACCGTTTGACGGCTCGGGCTCGATTGCTTGAAATGGGTTTAGATGATCGAGTTTCGAATGGCTTACATTCTATACGCCAGCAAGCAGAGGATCTTACCGAAGGCAGTCATGAGGTGACGGTTTCCGTAAATGATCAAGCTACACCACGTTTTCGTTTGATCCGTGGAGGTCTCACTGATTTGAATAGCTCGCACGCTGAGCCAACTGTTTCAGTACGTGATCATGCTTCTAACCAATTAGATGAGATCCGTCGTCATGTGACTGATGTAGATAGCGAACATGCAGAGCCAACTGTTTCTATTAAGGATAGAGCTTCAGCGGCTCTGGATGCTATTGAAGCGAAAATAGACAGCTTGAAGGGTGCTACCATTACTCTGGCAGTTGCAGGTGGTTTTTCTGCAGGTTCAATTATGGGTTCTGGTAAAAGCACAATGTCTCAGGATGCTTATGTGTCAGCAACTTCAAACGTTAATAAGAAAGATGTTGCAAAAATGACGGATCAGATCTATTTCAACAATAAAGCGGGCAGTTCTCGGGAAGAAGTCAGTTTATCTCTAAGAAACTTATCGCAACAGACAGGGGCGTCTAAAAAAGCTCTGGCTGAATTGACTGAGTCATCAAGTAAGATTGCCCAGCTTATGAATGCTGATCAGGCAGAGGTAGATCGTGCTTTCAGTTCAATGTATAACAACTTGAAATTGTCTGGGAAACAAAGCGGAGACTTAATTGCTTATGTATACCGGAATGCCGGTGACCAGGCTGATGATTTATTAGACACGATGAATGAATACAGTTCCACCTTTAAAGACTTGAAGCTCACAGGCGGCCAAATTGCAAACGCGATGATAAAAGGAACAAAGGGTGGAGCCAGAAACTTCGATAACCTAGCCGATAGTATGCGTGAGTTTAACATCCGCCGAACCGAAATGTCTGATAGTCAAGTGGACGCATTTAAAACACTGTTCGGAGCCAAGGAAACTAAGAAAATGTTCAAGGGCTTCAAAGATGGTTCAATAAGCGGAGAGGAAAGTTTATTTAGGGTGGCAAAAGCCCTTTCTAAAGTGAAAGACAAAACAAAGCGGGCTGCTATTGCGACTGAGCTTATCGGGACACAATATGAAGACCTTAAGCAGCCTATTTTAGATATGGCTGAGGGTATTGGTACAAGTGCCAAAACAAGCGGTGAATTGGAACGAAGCTTTACGAAACTTCGGGATAATAACCCGATGACACCGGTTAATGATGCCATGAGAGATTTTGAAAGCATATCTAAGGATATGGGAACCTCTCTGCTAACTGGATTAGGACCGGCCTTTGATAAAATCAGCTCGTTCATTAACAGTAAAGAAGGTCAGGAAAAACTTAAAGAGATCAAAAAAGATATTGCTGATCTAGGTGAGGAGATAGGTGATAAGTTAAACGTAGCCATTGAGTGGAGCGTCAACCATTGGGATGATTTGAAAACAGCGATTAAAGTTGTGATCCCCTCTTTAATTGGATTGATTGGTTATTTGAAAATACTTCGTCCGCTGTTAAAAGGCATAGGTACTGTCGGAAGTGATGCAGCAGGCGTAATCCGAAAATTAATTCCAAAACGTACTCCTAAAGCTGGTACTAATACGCAAAGTGAAAGGAGGAATAGAAACAGTAATCGTAATGCTAGCACAAGGGGCAGAGAATCCAAAACTGCCACAGGTCCAACGAGTTTACCTCGAAGCGGCAGCTTGACATATTGCTGTTGTAGCGATGGAGGTAAAAATGATCGCATTCGTAGAAGACGAGGGAAAAGAGTTTTAGGTCGACGCGGTAATCCAAACCGAATGAACCCTTCTGATAGTTCAATTGCTGTGTCATCTGAACGGTTGGAGAGAAGGCGTTCCGGTAGAACTGTAGGTACTAATCCAACTAGAGATTCAAGATCAGCAATAATCACTACGAGATCGGAGCTATACTCAGCTGGTAGAGCTGCAGGCGGTACATCGAAGTTCGGGAAAGTCTTAAGTCCTCTGAAAAGTGTTGGCAAGTTTGCAAAGGGAGTCCCTCTATTAGGAACAGCGTTAGCGGCAACCGATTTAATTGGGATGAATAAAGATAATGTTGGTGAAAAAATTGGATCAGCTGGCGGTGGCCTTGCTGGAGCGGCTACAGGAGCAGCTATTGGCAGTGTTATTCCAGGAGTGGGAACAGCTATTGGTGGATTAGTTGGTGGTATAGCAGGCACCATGGGCGGCTCAAGTTTAGGTAAAGCGTTTGATGGTTCAGAAGTAAAGAAGAAACTAAACAGTACATTATTTGATCAAAAATGGTGGTCTGAAAAATGGTCAGGCATTAAGAGTAATGCGAAGACTTCCATCAATGGGTTAAGTGATACATGGTCTAATGTAAAAGAAAAGGTGAAGTCCACTTTATTTAATAGTGAATGGTGGTCTGAAAAGTGGTCTGGCGTTAAAAGCTGGGCACAAAACAAATGGAATAGTGCATCATCTGTTTGGGAGTCCGTAAAGGGAAAAATAAAATCCACTTTGTTTAGTGAGAAGTGGTGGTCAGGTAAATGGGAAGGCGTAAAAAGTTGGGCTCAAAGTAAGTGGGACAGCGCGTCTTCTGTTTGGCAATCAGTTAAAGGAAAGCTGAAATCCACTCTATTTAGCGAGAAGTGGTGGTCAGGAAAATGGGAAAGTGTAAAAAGCTGGTCCAAAAATAAATGGGACAATGCTAAATCAATATGGAAAAGTGTTAAGAGTTCCATCTCAGAAACCCTTTTTAGTAAGAAGTGGTGGTCTGAAAAGTGGCAGAGTGTAAAGGAATTGGGAAGCAGTATTTTAGGCGGGGTAAAAGAAGTTGGTGGTAAAGTAGCTTCAAGTGCGAAAAAAACTGCTGGTAAAGCGTGGGGATATGTGAAGAGTGGCGTAAATTATTTATTTGGTTCGGGAAAAGAAAAGCCAAAGAAACATGCTACTGGTGGTTACATTACGAAGCCAACAATATCTTGGATTGGTGAAGCTGGTAAAGAATTCGTTATCCCTGTTGAGAATAATAAAGGTCGCGGCAAAATGCTCCTTTCTCAAGCTGCTTCGAAATTAGGGATGAGTGTGGTTGATGATATAGCGTCTGCTTCATCTGCAGGAGGTGAACCGGCAACTTCCCCGCTAGTCCGTAGTGCGGCGGTGACTGCTTCTGTATCTCCTATTATTGACACATCCAGTCTTGATGAACAAGCAACATCATTTGGTCAACAGTTCACGAAGAGCTTTGATCAAGGAATTAGAGATAATGTTGTTTCTATGGAAGCATGGAAACAGAAAAACGTTGGACAACCAATGAACAATTTAATCTCTTATTCTCCGAATTACGGAAAGCAAGTGGTCAATGGTTATGCTAAAGGTCAAAACAGCACTTCGACCGGTACAGATGGCTTCTTGCAGACGAAGGTTAAAATGCCATTTCAGAACACTGTTAATAAATCTTCATCATGGGGAAGCGGAACGATCAAAGGTTTTGCTTCCGGACAAAATAGCTCACAAACTGGTACTGATCAATACGTCAGCACTCATATTAACAAGCCGTTTATCCGCTCTAAAGAATCATCAAACGGATGGGGAAGCGGTATGATCGGTAATTTTGTTTCAGGCATGACTTCTAAGGCAAGTGAAGTCAATGAGGCTGCCAAGGAACTGGCGAAAAAAGTTGAGAAGGCATTTCGTGAAGAGCTGGATATTCATTCACCTTCCCGTGTCATGATGAGTCTTGGGCGTTTTGCCTCTATAGGTATTGTAAAAGGTCTGGATTCTGTTGATGTAAAAAAGTTTGCTGAAAAACAAGCAGGCTCACTAGCTGCCGCTTATTCTGGAATGGGCGCAGTAAGCGGAAATGTGAAGCAATGGCTCATGGCTGCTATCATGGCTACAAAGACACCGATGAGCTGGCTTCCAGGGCTGATGACAATTGCTCAGCATGAGTCAGGCGGTAATCCGAAGGCAATCAACTTATGGGATAGTAATGCGAAAGCAGGACATCCATCTCAGGGGCTCATGCAGACAATCCCAAGTACCTTCAACGCACACAAATTGCCGGGCATGAATAACATTCTTAACCCGATTCACAACGCTGCTGCTGCGATTGGCTATATCAAAAGCAGATATGGATCAATTAATAATGTACCAGGCATTAGAAGCATGAGACATGGAGGTCCATATGTTGGCTACGCTAACGGCGGACTTATTACCAAAGAGCAGATTGCCCGTGTCGGTGAAGGAAACAAAAGGGAATGGATCATTCCGGAGGAGCGAGGCATCCGTGGACGTTATTTATTAGCCCAAGCAGCTAAGGCACTCGGAATGGAAGTCACAGACCCATCTGAAAAAGGTCAAACTGAATTATCTTCAGGTCAGGTAACAGCTGCCACAACGGGTCGTAATCAAACAACGTTTAAAGCTGCAGGTGGCAAAGAGGTCATTATTCAGTTTAATGGCGATCAGCATTTTCACAATGACCAAGACATGAACAGTCTTGTAGCTAAGATTAAGCAGGCCCTTGTCGATGAGCTTGAACAGGATATCAACATTGGAACGAAGGGAGTCGTTGCTTTTGACTAAATCCATATATGAATTCTGGATTTCACAAGGGAAGGACAAGCTGCGGCTTCCGGTCCTTCCTGAACAAATTGATATATCCAACACAATTCAAAATGAATCAGTAAAAGTGGCTAGTTTTGGGGAGATCACTTTTATTGATAAACCGGGAGCGAAAGAAATTTCGTTCTCTTCTTTTTTTCCAAAGAAACACAGCCCGCTTGCTGAGTATAAGGGATTTCCTTCTCCTGAAAATGCTATTGCAAAGATCGAGAAATGGGTGAAATCTAAAAAGCCGGTTCAATTCTTAATTACTGGAACGAAAATTAATTTAACTTGCAGTATCGAGGTTTTTTCTTATACAGAGGGCCAAAAAGATATAGGTGATCGTGATTATGAAATAAAGCTGAAGGAATACAAAACTGCTTCGCCGCGGAAGATCAAGCAGAAGAAAAAGACGAAGAAGAAACGGCCATCTAAATCAGCTCCTAAAACATACACCGTTAAGAAAGGCGATACACTGTGGGACCTTGCCGGCAAATTTTATGGAGACAGTACAAAATGGCGCAAGATATGGAAAGTCAATAAAAAGGCTATGATCAAACGAAGCAAACGGAATATAAGACAGCCAGGACACTGGATCTTTCCTGGGCAAAAATTAAAAATACCGCAGTAAGCAGGTGATGACATGATAGAACTTTTCGTCATTAAAGAAACGGAATGGCTTGAGCTGGTAACTGAAAGTGTTTCCCTCGAAGGGCAACGGTATCAGGCGCCGCGATCGATTACGGCCAAGATCATTACGAAACAGGGAACCCATTCATATTACAGCGTATCTGAAGGGGATACAGTTTTATTTAAGTGGAAGGGCAAAGAACTGTTCCGGGGCATTGTGTTTTCTCGCAATCCGGAAGAACACTGGATGACTTTTACGGCTTATGATATGCTGCAATATTTGGTCAAGAACAAAGATGTTTATGTTTTCTCAAATCAACGTGCAGACGAGATTATAAAACGGTTGGCGCGAGATTTTCAGATTCCGACTACATCCATTGCAAATACAGGTTACACCATTAAATCATTAGTGTTTAAAGATGATACGAGCCTTTATGACATGATTCTAAAAGCCTTGAAACAAACGAAAAGCCAAACCGGAAGGAATTATCAATTATATTCTGCGAAGGGGAAGCTTGGCCTTCGCGCTTGGCCAGATCTGTCAGAAGTATGGGTGTTGGAGACGGGTGTGAACATCACCGGCTATCAATACAGCACTTCAATTAATGACACGGCCACAAAAGTAAAGCTCCGCCGGCAGAAAGACAATAAAACATACACAGCCACTGCAAGTGACAGCTCAGGGATCAGTAAATATGGTGTGCTTCAGTATGTCGAAACGGTTTCTGATAACATTAACCAGGCGCAGCTTCAGGAGCGTGCGAAAGTCAAACAGGCACAGAAAAAAGGTGTTAAAAAAGAACTCAAGAGTATTCAAGCGATTGGCATTCCGGATCTTCAGAGCGGGTTGCCCATCTATATCTCAATTCCGGAAGTCGGGGTTAAGAAAACATACTGGATCGATACAGACAAACACGAATTTAAAGGATCGACACACACGATGACCATTGATGTGGTTGAGAAAAATTCTATCCCTGATGGTGTTTCCTCATGAGATTAAGTGAAGCAATCAAACATTTGGCTGTCCGTGCAGTTGATTCTGAGTCGCCAGTGGATATTCTACCGGCTGAAGTGGTTTCCGTTTCCCCTGTTGAAATAAGGCTTAATGAAAATGACAAATTAATAATACCTGCTGATTTGATTATTGTTCCAAAGCGGCTGCGGGCCGGTGAAGAAGCATTAAATACAGGTGAGCGTGTGATGATTGTCTCCTTAAAAGGCGGGCAATCATTTTTTATTCTCGACAAAATATAGGAGGTGTTTGGAATGGCTTTGTCTCCGGAAATCGAGTTTGAGGATATAGAAGATGACAGCGAAGTCATAGAGACCTCGCAAACCTACAAAATAGATTTTGAAAATGGCCGTATCACAAATGAAATCATCACAGGCCTTGAAGCGATCAAGCAGTTTGTATATTTGTCTCTCCATACTGAGCGATACGCATATTCTGTTTACAGTCATGACATTGGAAATGAACTTCAAGACGTGCTGGCAGATAACGAAACAACAGACGCATATAAGAAAATGGAGATCCCTCGGCTGATAGAGGAAGCACTGATCTATGACGATCGGATTTCTGCTGTTACAGATTTTGAAATAGAAAAACAAGGCGAATCGTTCCGTGTCTCCTTTACAGTCGAGACTGACGAAGGAACATTGGAGATCGAGGAGGTGCTTGGCGAGGATGTTTGAAGATCAAACCTATGAATCGATTATGGATCGAATGTTGAACAGCATTTCAGCGGACATTGATAAAAGGGAAGGCAGCGTGATTTATAACGCGTTAGCTCCTGTAGCCGCAGAATTGGCCAAGTCTTATATTTGGCTCGATACTGTTCTGGAACTTGTCTTCTCAGACACGGCCCAAGGGGAATTTTTAGATCGACGAGCTACTGAAGCAGGCATTGAGCGGACTGCTGCCACAAAAGCAGTCAGGGCAGGGGAGTTTACTGAAGGCGTGACCATTCCTGTAGGGTCTCGCTTTTATGTTGATAATCTTTATTTTCAATACACAGCTGACGGGACGTTGGAGTGTGAAACAGCGGGGGAAGCAGGGAACGCAAACATATCCGGTCAGAATCTATTGTCATTAGACACTATACCTGGGCTTCAAAAAGCGATTGTGAAAGAGATTCTGATTCCTGGACGTGAAGAAGAGGATGATGACAGTTTAAGAGCTAGATATTTTACCCGCGTGCGTCGAGAAGCTGTCAGTGCCAATAAAGCACACTATAAACAATGGGCTGAAGAAGTAGACGGAGTGGGGAAGGTAAAGGTCTTTCCGCTTTGGAACGGGGACGGTACAGTCAAAATTGTCGTGACCAATGCTAACTTGGAACCTGCTTCCGATATTTTAATATCAAAGGTGAAAAACTATATTGATCCTGAACCCGGACAAGGTGAGGGACAAGCGCCAATAGGTGCCTTTGTCACAGTGGAGAGTGCGGTATGGAAAGAGGTTGAGATTTCAGCCGAGGTACTTCCCGAGGTCAATAGCTCTATCGATCAGGTAAAGCAAGAAATTGAATCAGGTGTTTTAAATCTTTTTAAAAAGATTGCCTTTGAAGATAACGTCATCCGTTTATCGCAGATTAATAATATCGTCTACAATTCACCTTCAGTAAGTGATTACGCAGATATTAAAATCAACGGCGTGGCCGAAAATTTGGTTCTGAGTGCCGTCGAAATCCCTAAATTGGGGCAGGTGAACATCATTGAGCAAACTCGATGAAATGACTGCTTACCTGCCGCCGTTCCTTACCAAGTTAAAGGAAATGGCTGAACTTCTTAAAGCGGAAGCTCCGGAATTTGAGAAGCAAAATAACAGCATCTTTGATCTGACAGATCAGCTGTTTGTTACTACGGCAACCTGGGGGCTTGAACGATGGGAAAAGATTTTGAACGTACCGCGGGAATCAGGTGACACCGATGAGATCCGCCGATTGCGCCTAATCTCTAAAATGTCCAATATACCGCCGGCAACATATAGGGCCATTGAACACGCGTTGAACCGGTTCCTGAAAAATCCGTCAGCTCAGGTTCGGCTGCTTCCCGGAGAGTACCGTTTTAAGGTTGATATTGATATAGATGATATGCAGCATATGAGCGAGCTCATAGAAACATTGGAGAATATGAAGCCAGCTCATTTGGCATATACCTTGCGAGCTGCTTTGAATGAGCCACTCCAAATAAAAGATACTGTCATTTTGAATAACAGAAGGTATCGAAAAGCAAGTGAGCTAAAGGTAGGTTATTCCGTCACGCTCAATAATAACGAGGTGGTCCTTGTATGATTACACAGCTTTATAGAGAGCGTACAGCTGCAGATTTGAAAAATAGAATATCGAAAGTGCTGCTGAATGGAAATGAAACAGAAATTGTGGAACTCACCATTCAGGGTGCCGTTGTCACGGTGCTTACTCAACGAGAGGAAGACATCAAACATATTAAGAGTGTTCAGATACTTGATGATCAAAACAACGTGATTACGGAAAGAACAACAGATTTAGACGTTAGTAATAATAGAACGCTAGATTTTAGGATTACTTTTGAGGTGGTTTAACAATGGCTTATGATGCAAAAACAGATTGGCTCCCGGACGATCCGATTAATGAAGATGATGTGAACCGTTGGGAGAAAGGCATTCAAGATGCGCATAAAGATTTAGCTGTACATAAAAATGACATGAACAACCCTCACAATACAACAAAGGCGCAAATCGGGCTAGGGAACGTTGATAATGTACAGCAAGCTTCGAAAAAAGAATTTGAAGAGCATCGTAATGATTTACAACGGCACATTACACCAGTGGAACGGGAGAATTGGAATGCAAAAGAAACAATTGTCGGAGCTCAGGAAAAAGCGGATAAGGCTTTATCGGATGCAAAATATTACGTGGATACCAACTATAAAAATAACAATCTGACGTTAATTACTGGAGACAATGCTATTCAAGATGCAAGAACAGGAGGGGAAGAATATCCTTTAGGACTGACCTTAATGGACATTGGGCAGGGAAATACTACAGGCTACCCCTTGGGTTATGGCATTGTCAAAAATGAAAAATATAATAATTACCGTTTCACTCAATACTTTTACGGAACAGGGAATGAGTCTGGGACTTACTATGACAGTACAGGAGTTTGGATTAGACACTGGTGGAGTGGTTCAGGCTGGACTCCGTGGCAAAAGATATCAGGTTTTGCTCATGCGAATATTGGAACTACAGGTGTTCAGTATTTAAAAAAGATTGATCACACTAAAATTGCATTTAACAGGGTCATCAAGGATAGCCATAATGCTTTTGATACTAAAAACAATCGATTTATTGCTCCGAACGATGGAATGTACTTAATCGGGGCAAGTATATATACCTTAAATTATACATCTTATATAAACTTTCATTTGAAGGTTTACCTAAATGGAAAAGCATATAAAACACTGCACCATGTAAGAGGAGACTTTCAGGAAAAGGATAATGGGATGAATCTTGGTTTAAACGGCAATGCGACTGTACCCATGAATAAAGGAGATTACGTTGAAATCTGGTGCTACTGTAATTACGGAGGAGACGAAACACTGAAAAGGGCAGTAGATGATAAAAATGGTGTATTTAACTTTTTTGATATACAAGAACTTGGAGGCCGAAACTATCCAAGATTTTAGGAGGTAACGATGAATATAGGTGAAGCTATTCTTTTTAAATACCCAACAGCTGATCCCACAAAGGATTTTATTGTCCAGAATAATGGTGATGGAACTCCCTCATATATAGCAGAGTGGAATATTAGGGCACCTATACCCACGGAAGCAGAGTTAAAAACTTGGTGGGAAGAGCTTCAGAGTACATCTGCATATGAACCACCAGTTCAAGTGGATCTACTTGCAAGAGAGTTGTCACAGGAAAAACTGGCTCGTAAACAGCTTGAAGAATTAAACCAAACTTTGGGAAGCGAGCTTTCAAAAATAAAGTTGCAACTGCTTACTCTACAAGGAGGGCAAGGTTCATGAATTATTGGGTGCTGGCTTTGCATTATAACTGGGCTTCTTCTGAAATGGTGAAACAGGCAATTCATCTCAAAGATTGTTCGCCCGAAGATTTACAGGAAGGAATAGAGAAAAAACTCATTACAGCTGAACAGTATAAAGAGATCACAGGAGAAGCCATTTAGGGCTTTTTTATTTTTCCTTAAAGGAGGTGGTTCCGTTGTAAACCCATGCTCACCACTAATGATCTACAATAGCAAGGAGGATTTATAATGGCATCATATAGTTTTCAATTTTCAACAGATGCAACTGGTAAGCCGGGGGCAGCCAAGCCATACAGAGAAGGAAACAGAGATTTTGTTGTGCCGGTAGCTTCAATCTCCGGTAATTCAGAGCTGCTGACGAACGCAGTTTTAAAAGCCACTGAAGTCTACACGCAATATGGACAAGATCGATTAGGTCAGGTTTTAATTTCAAAAGTAAAAGGTCACGCTTATTCTGATCGTGAAGGTACCTTATTCATTGAAGAAAGTAACGATATGAATTCATGGACCACAATCTCTTCATTGGTTGTTAAAGCAAATACGCTTGGCGAGACTGAGTGGATTCATTTAACTAAACGATATTTCCGTTTCAGATACGCAAATGGTAACCTGCAGCAATCTGAATTCTTACTTTACCAGTCATTGGGCGCAGGTGAAGAGGATATAAACATTAACCATACTGTTCCTATTACAGCAGTTGCTCCGTTCTCAGTCCAGTTAGATAAAAGCGGGTTAACTAATGATGGTCGTTTAAAAGTTCAAACTGAAGGCTTGAATCTTAGCTCATTAGACACTCAATCAAAAACAATGGATATTGTCTTTCACGATAAAACAGAAACCATAGGTGAGGGTAACCCATTCACCGTTGGATCATTCAAAACGTTGCTCATTGAGGTTTATGGGACGGCTGAGACAAGTGAATTGAAGTTCTGGGGTAAATCCTTATCGGGAACAAAAAGAGCCCTTAGAGGGCAGAAAGTGGATGACGGAACGTTTGCCACTAGCACAAAAGGAAAATCAGAAGCTTGGTCTTTTAGCATTACTGGCTTTAAAGAAATTGTTATGGAGCTTACAGCTTTAACAAATGGAAACTTTTCAGTTAGAGGGACGGCCGTCTCATAAGATCCGGCTGTCCTTTTTTATTTGCCTCGGAGGAGGTGATTAGAATGGAGGAGACAAGTTTGTTTATCAATTTTGAAACATTAGATTTAGCAAGAGTATATTTATTTGGAGGGGTGAAGTACCTTGATTTACTTCTAGTACTTAGCATAATTGACGTTTTAACAGGAGTAATCAAGGCATGGAAATTCAAAAAACTGCGAAGTCGAAGCGCATGGTTTGGCTATGTCCGCAAGCTACTCAATTTCTTTGCGGTCATTTTAGCAAACGTGATTGATACAGTACTCAATTTGAACGGTGTCTTAACCTTTGGTACCGTTCTTTTTTATATCGCTAATGAAGGTTTGTCAATAACTGAAAACTTAGCACAGATTGGTGTTAAAATACCATCATCAATAACAGATCGATTACAAACAATTGAGAACGAAAAAGAACAGAGTAAGAATAACGCAGACAAAGCTGCTGGCTAAGCCAGTGGCTTTTTTTATCTTACTGACAGAAGGAGAGAGGGTATATGGCCATTAAAGTTGTAAAGAATCTAGTCTCTAAATCAAAGTATGGATTGAAATGTCCTAATCCAATGAAAGCTGAATATATCACTATTCATAACACTGCGAATGATGCTTCAGCAGCCAATGAGATTTCTTACATGAAGAATAACTCTAGCTCAACAAGTTTTCACTTTGCAGTAGACGATAAACAAGTCATTCAAGGTATTCCAACGAATCGTAACGCTTGGCACACAGGAGATGGAACAAACGGTACAGGGAATCGCAAGTCTATTGGTGTCGAAATTTGTTATAGCAAGTCAGGAGGGGTACGATATAAGGCAGCGGAAAAGCTTGCTATTAAGTTTGTGGCTCAGCTACTTAAAGAACGTGGATGGGGTATTGATCGAGTCCGCAAACATCAAGACTGGAATGGTAAGTATTGCCCGCACCGCATTTTGTCAGAGGGAAGATGGATTCAAGTTAAGACTGCAATTGAAGCAGAATTGAAAAAGTTGGGCGGAAAAACAAACTCAAGCAAAGCAAGTGTAGCTAAAAAGAAAACAACAAACACAAGCAGCAAAAAAACGTCATATGCGCTACCATCCGGTATTTTTAAAGTGAAGAGCCCAATGATGAGAGGGGAAAAGGTAACACAAATTCAAAAAGCACTGGCTGCACTATACTTTTACCCGGATAAAGGAGCAAAAAACAACGGCATTGACGGCGTGTATGGTCCGAAAACAGCAGATGCAATTAGACGATTCCAGTCTATGTACGGGCTTACTCAAGACGGTATTTACGGACCAAAAACGAAAGCGAAACTTGAAGCTCTCTTGAAGTAAATAAATAGTCTCCTTGAGTATCTTTCTCAAGGAGATACTTATGTTTATTTTGTTACAGATAGTTCAAAATTATTCTAATATTTGAGTAAAAAGTATTATTTTTCTAGTCTGAACATAATGTTATCATTTACATGTAAATAATTTAAAAGAAAGGGATTGATTTCATGTTTAAGAAATTACTTTTAGCAACATCTGCATTAACATTCTCTTTATCATTAGTTCTTCCGTTGGATGGACATGCCAAAGCTCAAGAGGTAACATTACAGGCACAGCAGGAAGTCACTTATCAAACTCCCGTTAAACTATCCGAATTACCAACTAATACAACTGAACAATCTGGTGAATTTCACACAAATGGTATTAAAAAATGGATTGCTAAAGAAGCAATGAAGGCAACAGCCAGTGCGCTTCGACATGGTGGGAGAATTGTTGGTGAGGTAGTCGATGAGTTAGGTGGATCAGCAGGAAAAACATTCGCAAAACATACTGATGATGTAGCAGATGCTTTGGACGAGTTAGTTAAACGAGGTGACGTTGTGGAGGACGCAATTATTGACACGGTTTCCTCATATCTAATTGATGCTGGTGTAAAATCTTCTACAGCTAGAACTATTGCAAGTGTATTTACTTTCTTAGCTTTTTAATTGAGGTGATTTGAATTGGTAACAGTAGAAGAAAGGCTTGACAACCTAGAAAAAAAAGTCGAGAAGCAGGCTTTTCAACTAAGGTTAGTCCAACAATTAGCAGCTGATTATGATCGGTTTGGCTTATTTGATCAAGTTTTGGCCTATGATTTAAGTGAAAAACAGTATCAAGAATTAAGAGAGTTAACGAGCCAGTACACTGATAAGATTAAAAATGGCGAAGAGGTCTCTCTTCATAACTTTACTGAAGAATTTAAAAGAATTTTGAAAGATATTGAAAAAGAAGTGGATTTCGAAAAGTTTATTTCTCTCTGGTTAAAGGGACCAGAAGAAGGTTTTGGATTTTCTAAAGCTTTACATAACCATTTCTTTAATTAAAGATAAGGACCAGCCACATAATAAGCTGGTCTTTCTTTATTTTCCCTCAAGTTCGAACTCCTATGAACAGAATACCAGGTATCTATCCTTCCAAATATATTGTTATTAGCTTGAGGGTTTGTGTGTTTTTCTTCATTAATCATAGAATTCTCCTTACCTCAGTCATTTTCTTCTATTATTTGCAGCTGATTTCAAATTAAATAAAATAAGCCCTTCTCATTGAGAGGGGCTTATAAAGTGACTCTTCTTTATTAAAGTCATTAAACAACAGATTCTCTCTTTATATCAAAAATATCAATCTGTTTTGATTCCAGAAGATCTTGTAAATAATCTGAGCCGTGTTTTTCAGCTACTTGCAATTCTCCTTCGGATATAGGTAAAGCCATTAGCCAAGTAACATTTTTGTTACTAAATTCAAGTAGTTCTAAATCTTCCTCCCATAAAAATGGGGGAACGAACATAATATGTTTCATATCGGTTTCCTGATCATACATACTAATCACATTTTTAAAAATAACACCTGGTGCACAAGTGAAATTTGAGTTGATTATATTAAAGGCACAAGTTGATAAAACATTAGCATATATGTCTGAAGCTGACTCCATTGCAGCTACGATTTCTATCCGCAACGGAGTGCCATTCACCTCATAATTAATAGAATGATCCGACAAACCTAGAGTTGAATATGACGTGATACCTTCCTGAGGCTGGTCACTGACCGATAAAATATCAATGCTGCTACTCTTGTTATCATCCCAATATTTCGTAACCTTCGGTTTACCTCCAAAAGCTCCTAAAACTGTTCTAGCAATTACTTTATTTTCTTGTGTAACGCCCATTAGACAATCTCTCCTTAATCTCCAAAGTAATCATCCGTCATATCTTCCCCTTTATGACTCCTATTGGAGGAAGGTAATTCAGGTTGATAATGGTCTGGATTATTATGTTCATCTAAAAATTGCTTTCGACTAATATTTCTTTCCATTGCACTTTGTTGATGTTTTCTAAATTCATAACCTGGTTTATGACCCATATCCCATGGTTCATCTTTTTTCATTACCTGTTTTGTTAACGGGTCTTTAACAGATCCGGTTGAATCCTTAGCATTTTCCCAAACCTTATCTCTAACGCCTTTACGGAAATAAGTTGGTCTTTTGTACGTTTTAGGAACTTTAGGTTTTTTGCTGGTGTTAGTAGATGTTTCGCTAACTCGGGAACTCGATTTTGCATTAAGCTTTTTGTTAATTCCACGAGCTCCGAAAGGAACCAACATTGCCATTGCTCCACTAAGGCTCTGTTCTTGCCTCTCTTTAGAGACTTTATTCCCGAACATATCGCGTCCTGTTATGGCCTCGCTAAAACCATTTGCAGAAGCAAGTCCATAAAGTCCTTTGCTGGAGTTTTGAAGAGCATGGAATGTCTTAGGTGTTTTGTATACATCGAGAGCTTTGTCTGCTCTATACAATGCCTTACTTGTTGAATAAACAGCTTTTCCGCCTTTAGCTAATTTACCTGCCCATCCTACGATAGGGATGTATCCTGCCGCAGCCATTGCACCGGCAGCGACCCGTTGTCCAGCAGTTAGCTTTTCGCCGGTAACAGGATCAACCCCATCAGCGGCTCTTTTATAATCATAATATCCAGAGACCTCTCCTGTAAAATTACAAACAGCATCCCAAGACTTTTCATACCATGGTCTGTTCGCCAGTTCTTCTTGTTCTTTTGCTATTCTTCTTTGTTCCGCCTGTTGGTCCTTAAAAGAGATGTAGTCTGTTGATTGTTTCTTTACATCCTCAGTCATCTTGTGAATCTCACTGTCTCTATAAGCCATCGCATTATAGTGAATAGGAGAGGCGCTTTTGCCTTTTGCTGTCGCATTCATTAAAGCTTGATAATCAGCTTGAATCATTTGTTCATTTGCTTCTGATAGTCCGTATTCTGATGTTAAGTTTTCGTCAACTTCATCCATTTTCTCAATGGCTTCTTTTCGTTTCTTTTCGGCAGACGAAAGTTCATTTTTAAAAGTTTCTGTCGAGAACAGATCCAAAGGCAGTATATCGTTGATATCATTTAATATATCTTGCATGGCTTTTTTCTGTTCAGACATGATGGATTTTGATTTGGTGGAGGCGTTAGCAAGCTCATGCGCTAAAAAGGTTTCTTCTATGTAGGCATCTGATAAGTTGGCGTCTTCTAAGAAACCAGGAATACTCGTTAAGAAAGAAATTTTCATCTCAATTAAATCAATCCATTGGTCAGCAATGCCAGCTTGATCTTCATAAAATGATTTGATGTTATTAGCACCTTTGCCTGAAAACTCGCTATCATCTAAATCTGCAACAGCTTTGAACGCTTTCTTTAATTTGACCATTTTACTTTTTAAATCTTTGTATTCCTTTGCTCGCTTTTCAGCCTCGGTGAGCAAGGTTTTGGCTTCAAATACTTTCATGATCATATCCTTTCATTTAATCGTCATAACAAAATATTACCATGGAAGAATGATGAAACTAACTGTTATGTGGATCAAATGGTGGAAATGAATCATTCGATCTGTGTCATTTTACCTATTTGTTAATCCTTTCAATGAAAGGGGACTTTCCAATTGTAACATCGCCATCATGAAAAAATTCGATAACGTAGCCAAATTCACTAAACATAAAAGTATCTGATCCAACGGCAGTTACATCATCAATTACGTTTAATGCATGCTCAAGACTGGTTTTTAATGCTGGCTGTTCTCCGTAACCCCAAAGAATAATAATGTTCCTATCTTTAAAATGGTGTTTAGCTAGCCAATCGTAAATCTCGTCCTCGTAAACTATAGATTGATGACAACAAACTTCTTTCCACTTGATTTGTCCCCAAGATGTAAAGGGAAAACTGTTTGAAAGCAGTTCATAATAATTTGCCGTTAATTCTTCTGATAAGATTTCTTTGTTTTTCCCTAGAGCTTCTAAGCATTCATCAAATAAGTCCAAAATGTTCACCTCAAAAGCTTTATGTATGATGGATTTTTTCAGTATCAGAAATAAGAAAAAGCCGTTATGAAACGGCTAAAGGGAATCAGAACTAATGTTGTTTATCGAATCAAACAAGGAATTCATGAGTAGGTGCTAGAGTTACATTCCGGGATGCTTCCTTCATTTCGCCATTAGACATAGATCCGAAAAAGGCAAGTCCAATTAAAACGGCGGATAAACTGATAAACAATTTAGATTTCATACATGCATTCCCCTTTCGATATTTGCTTTTGAGCATATACCATCTTCTTGAAACAGATGATACTATCCTCTATTTTTCCATTATAATCGAAAAGGTTGCCTCCTAACAATGCCAGCTCTTCCAGATAAGGGTATCCTTTGCCGTTCTCTAAACGAGAAAAAATGTTGAGGAGTTTAGGTGTATCGCCATTTCTTATATAAAGAACGTCTAATGCTTCAAATAAGTTCATAAAAAGTTCGTCTTTAAAATCTACAGCACTTCTAATTCCTTTGCGGAAGCAATCCATTGCTTGTTCTTTTTTGCCTTGTTTAAAATAAATCAATGCTAGGTCATGATAAGCTTGCGGAAGTACGTCAGAGTTAATTTTTCTGTATTGAACCAAGGCTTGTTCGATGTAACGAGCAGCCTTATTTAAGTTGTCCATTTTGTGATAACAATTGCCGAGATTGAAAAACGCAGTGGCATAGATATGAGTATTTTTACTTTTAAGCAGCTCAGCACCTTTTAAAGCTTCTTGAAGGTGGGGGAGAGCTTTCTCATGATTTTCAAGGTCATCATAGTTACCGGCAATGACAAAATGGCACTGTATACGCCGAACAGAATAAAGCTCGTGTTTTTTATAGATGTTATATGAAAGCTCAGCGTAATGCATCGAAATGTGTGTCATTTTCATATGATAATAGACTTCAGACAGTTTAAAATAAAACTCAGCTTTTTCAATCTTGTCGGAGATTGTAGGAATTTTGCGTTCAGCTTTTTTGTAATATGTAATGGCCTTTGTGTATTCACCGTTTCTAAACTCATACATCCCGCGGAAGAAGTTATAATAATATGCCCGCATATTGTCTAGCTTCTTCTTATGCCCTTCGATTTTCTTTAAATATTCTGAAAGTTCCATTCGGTTTTCATCGGATGGCATCGTGTATTCCAACATGATTTTATGGCGGAAGGCCATTAATTGATAATAAATAAGCAAATCTTGATCTTCTTCCATAACCTCTATATCACGTTCGATTTCAGCTTTTAACATTTCAGCATCAGTAACGTTGAATTTTTGAATATGCCTATGCCATTCATTAATCTTCATTCCCACTTCAGCTGATGTGATTGATATCAAGATATTCACCCTTCCCTTAACTCTACTAGTAATGTAAATATTAACAAGTTTTTGTTCGCAGAAAAAGGCAATAGGGCACCGCAATTTAAATTTTCGGTGAGACCGCAATAACTTTTTTATTACACTTGTTGGCCTCTCATCTTCTTGTTTTAGTTAGTCAATTTGTCTAGAAGATCACCAATTACATAGCATCAAATACAAGTCAATGAAGGTGTACCTCACCAAATGCACAATTAATCTCACGTCACATATTATAAGTTATAAAAAGCCACTTTAACTTTAAAGCAATGAATTGAGTTGGTTTAACTTGACATGCTGCATCATTGAAAAACTTAAACGAATTCAAAGTGAAAAACAAATAAAAGTTGATGAATGTTTTGCTGTAACACCAGTTTTTTTAATTAATCAAGAAGGAGAACATTTTATTGCATCTGGCATATCGAATGGAGAACTATTTCAGACGTGTTATTTTAAAGTTATTTCGGTTAATGAACTGCGAAAATGTGTTGTGCTAGAATTACTCGTTCCTTGTTGTATGAAAACATTATGTGCCAATAAGGTTTTGTATCGTTCAGATTCACGTATTTTGATTGATATTTCATTTTTTTGTGGTATTGGTGAAGTTAAAATTCCTGTATATGATTATCTGATTTTAAAACCAAGTATAAAAGATAAATTTGAAATTTGTTTTTTAACAAATGAAAATAAAACAGGAGTTCTATGGAACAACGAATCTAACTTTGCTAATACTGCTACAGTCACTCTTCATCATAAAGATACCAAGAATTCTTCGATTAAAATTATTCTTCAGACTAAAGAAAATATATATTCATTAGGTGTGAATAAAGGAGAAAGTTGCTCTATTACGGTTAAAGATCTTGAGTGTCTTAAGATCGAATCATCAAAAAGAAAATCGAAAGGACAAATAGATGTTCAGCTGAATCACATTATTAAATCTATTAAATATTTTTAAGTTTGGTTGATTATCCAATCGAAATTGTTTTTAATAACATATTTTTATAAAGATAATATGAATGAGGAGGATAATTATGGCTATTTTGGGCGGTTGTAGTAACGAGCAAACGGGTTTTGTAAACGATGCTGTATGTTTCACGATTGATTTGGGGGATACTGGAGCTGTAGCTACACCAGTTTGGGAAGACGCAACTTCTTTTGTTATAAATGGAACAATAATGGTAGAAAACAATGGGATTGTAGGAGTAGGCCCCACAGCTTCTCTTACAGTTAATGGAACAGCAGTTGCGGGATTTACAGTAGCACCAGGAGAAAGTAGATCAATCACTTTGAATGATATCAACTCAATAGGTATTGTTGGGGCAGGGGGAACTGGAACAGCAAATGTGACCGTTTCTTTTTCATTAAATTATCAATATTAATCAGTTTGTATCTTTGATTCCACAAACTTTTGCTGAAAGTAGTGACAGAAATGTGCGCTCAACTTAACGCATGTGGAGGTAGTAGTAGAGGACCAACAGGACCGACCGGAGCAACGGGAGCAACCGGACCAACGGGTGCAACCGGAATAACAGGAGCAACCGGACCAACGGGTGCAACCGGAATAACAGGAGCAACCGGACCAACGGGAGTAACGGGAGCAACAGGAATAACGGGACCAACCGGACCAACGGGTGCAACCGGAATAACAGGAGCAACCGGACCAACGGGAGTAACGGGAGCAACAGGAATAACCGGACCAACGGGTGCAACAGGACCAACCGGAGCAACGGGAGCAACAGGAGCAACGGGAGCAACAGGAGCAACCGGAATAACGGGAGCAACAGGAATAACGGGAGCAACGGGACCAACGGGAGTAACGGGAGCAACAGGAATAACCGGACCAACAGGAACAGGCGGAAGTGTAACAGGAAACTCTATGTATGCATCTAATACAGTTGGTAGTACAATTGCAGTGGTACTGGGTGGTTCCCCAGTACCCTTACCGAACAATCAAAGCTTAGACGGTTTTACAGTAAATGGAGGTAATAATATGTTTACTGTGCCAGTGGCAGGACGTTATTATCTCTCATATCAAATCAATACCACTCTTTCATTACTTGCTGGTTCTAGATTAATGCGTAATGGTGATCCAATACCAGGTTCAATCATTTCTCCAGCAGTATCAACTTCTAGTTACAATGATGATGTGTTCGCTACTTTGGATGCAGGAGACAGAATATCACTTCAATTATTCGGAGTAGTAGCTACAGTTATTCTTTTAGGAGGGGGATCAACCGGAGCAGCCTTGACTATCATTCGATTAAACTAATAAGTTATAAAAAGGAATTCAAATGAGTTCCTTTTTTATTTGTCTTTAATTACAATTTCAAAGTTATGTACATCTTAAGGGATATGTGTAGATACACGAACTTGTCACTAATGAAAGTTCGAATAACCGATGCTGACCAGAAACGGCTTGTTTTCGCATTTGGCTTTTTCAAAGTCTTCTTCTCTCCAAGGGAACCAGTCAAACAGGGGTGTGGGTGTATTGTAGTAAATATGGAGACTTCTCAGCATTAGTCTATTGAGTTTATTGTGACAAGGTGGGTTCCTATTTATTTGAGCTTTGTTTGCCCATAAACGAAACTCTAGACTAGGAGCCACATTTATAATGTACGATGAATAAGCGTTTTCATATCATTAAGACTGTGTAAGCTGAATGGGGAGGATCACTCCTTATATTTTTGCATTTACATAAAGTAAGCTATAATAAGTAAAGGAATTCCTGTTGAGAATCCCTTTACTAGCCCTTTAAGACATTGTTTCATCTTTAGCAACTGGATGAGTTCTGATGAATAATCATACGATATTTACAATCGTTCTCCCTCTTACTTGTCCTTCCAATATTTCAGGAAGAACGTTAGGAAGTTGATCTAAAGTAATTTCTTGTGAAATAAATTCCTCTAAACTAGATGGTTTAAAATCAGTTGCTACACGATGCCATGTTTTTAACCGTGTTTCCATTGGACAAGATACAGAATCAATCCCAAGTAAATTAACACCTCTTAAGATGAATGGAAAAACAGTAGTTGGCAGTTTTGTTCCAGCTGTTAATCCACTAACAGCAACGGAACCTCCATATTGAATTTGGCTTAAGATAGAGGCAAGAGGTTCCCCGCCTACAGGATCAACAGCTGCCGCCCATTTTTGTGATCCTAAGGCTTTGACCTTCCCTCCATAGGTCATATCCCGTGAAATAATTGTACTAGCTCCAAGTTTTCGTAAGTAATCATATTCTGATTCTTTACCTGTACTAGCTTCTACTTGATAACCGAGAGAGTTAAGGAATGAAACAGCAAAACTACCAACGCCACCTGTTGCTCCTGTTACCAGAACTTTTCCTTTTTCAGGAGATAGGTTATTTTCTTCTAGACGTTGAATAGATAGTGCCGCTGTGAAGCCAGCTGTTCCTACTATCATTGCTTCTTTGAGGGTCAAATTATCAGGTAAAGGTACAATCCAGTCTCCAGGGAGACTTGCATATTCGCTAAAACCGCCAAAATGAGAAACACCTATATCATAACTTGTGGCAATCACCTTATCTCCCTCTTTAAAGCGAGGATCATTAGAAGAAATGACTACACCTGCTAAATCTATACCCGGTATAAATGGGTATTTTCTTACGATTTTCCCATTGGGGTTCCCTGCAAGTCCATCTTTGTAGTTAATTCCAGAGTAGTGTACTTGGATGTGGACATCACTTTCTGGTAAAAACGCTGGAGAAACATTCTTTACTTTAATTGAAAATTCATCATCAACTTTGTTTACAACTAGAGCCTTGAATTCGTCTTTCATTTTATAAATCCTCCAATATGCTATCTTGATGTGAAACCACTTTAAGTATACACAATTATTCTGACCGGTCAAACTATTTTGTCTGGTCAGAATAATTTTGTGTGGATTTCATGAACTGTTGTATACTAATTGAAGGTTAGCTTTCTGGAGGTTTATTATGAAGAAAAAAGCAGAAGAAAGAAAGAATCAAATATTAAGGGCAGCTTTCCAAGCTGTGTCAACACAAGGTTATAATTCAGTTACACTACAAAGTATTGCTGATCACGCAGGAGTTAGTAAGGGCGTCGTGCATTATTACTTTGATAATAAGGAAGATACCCTTTCTCAACTACTTGAGTGGATTACAAATAAAATTTATAAACATGAATTGAAAGCAGTGGATTCGGAATCTACGCCACTGGATAAGTTGAAAGCTTATGTAAATTCAATATTTGTCTCTCCCGAGGAAAATGAAAAGTTTTACAAGGTTTATTTAGATTTCTTGTCTCAGGCAACCCGAAATGAAACGTACAGGAAAATTAACCATAGCTTTTATCAACAGTGCTGGGGCATCACATCTAACATTATTATTTTTGGACAGGAAACAGGAGTATTTGACCAAAGTATAGATGTTGAAAAAGCTTCAAAAACAATGCGATCTATTGTAGATGGATTGCTCATTCAATGGCTAATGAGTGAAGATATAAATTCACATGAATATTATAAAGAGATTTGTTATCAGAGCTTTTTAAGTCTTCTAAAGCTCACTTAATTCTATTGGTTCAATCTCTACTCTTTACGTAACAGAAAAAGATATAGCGAATATAAAAACAGAAATGAGGCCTGAAGTATAACAAGCGTTGAGGTAAGCAAGGATTATAGTGCTAGCCTTAAAACCATATAATGAATGACTTCACTACTTCATAAGCATTCACTTTATTTAAGATACCAAACTATATTGGTATCTTTTTTGTTTTGGAGTTTTATTAAATCTTCTTTAGGATTTCATGACTTGCACCAAAGTAAGGTTATTCTTGTTTGAAAAAATGGAATCTAAACAAAACCTATGCGTAAAATCTTAAAAGACCTTAAAAGAGTCTTTTTTTGTTATGAAATAACATAATTCAACAAAAATTAACAAATATTAACATGATCGTATTGTTGTTATAAGGTCTCTTTAGTATTTTTTTAAAAAGAGAGAATGAGGAAGGGGCTATGTAATTTGTCTTGCACATTTCTTTTTGTAACAACATTAAATATTGACTTTGTGATAAGACAATAATTTGTTTTAGAAAATAAAAAGGAGAAAACAAATGTTAAAATCAGATTATTCTGCAATTGAAAAGAAGGAATATTCTAAGAGAAAAACAGCGAGAACTTCACTTTATCAGACAGTTTGGCGATGGCATTTTTATGCGGGTTTGATCTTTTTGCCTTTCTTACTTATATTGGCTGTCACAGGTGGTGTGTACTTGTTTAAGCCTCAAATCGAAAATCATTTATACAAAGATCTATACGAGGTTCAGGCAGAATCAAAAACAGTCTCTCCATCAGTACAATTTGAAGCAATAAAAGAAAGGTATCCTGACGCTGAAATAATAAAATATAGACCCAGTGATCATCCAGAACGATCTGCCGAAGTGGGTATTGTTTCCAAAGACAGTTCCTATATTGTGTTTGTTAATCCACATAATGGGCAAATTATAGGGCAACTTGCTGATGATAATCGAATAATGGATAAAATCGAAGAATTTCACGGTGAATTAATGGCAGGAACAGCAGGGGACAGAATTGTGGAATTAACAGCTTGTTGGGCGCTAATACTTATCGTGACCGGTATTTATTTATGGTGGCCCAGAAATAGAATGAAGGTACGGGGTGTCATGATTCCCAGAGTTACAAAAGGAAAGAAAATATTGACTAGGGATTTACATGCAGTACCTGCATTCTGGATTTCTGCAGGCATGTTATTTTTGGTTTTAACGGGATTACCATGGTCTGGTTTATGGGGAAACACATTTCAGCAATTAACTACAAATTCAGGATTCGGATATCCTCCATCTATTTGGGTTGGAGAAGCTCCGACATCAACTCAAACAAAAGAAGTTGCCGATGTCCCTTGGGCAGCTGAGAATCTAGAAGTTCCTGTTTCAAGTAACTTTCTATTGATGATGTTGTAACGATTGCAGAAGAACAAAACATTACGCCTGGTTATGATATTTACATTCCTCAAAAAACTGACGGAGTTTATACAATGTCCGTTTTTCCGCCCAAAGCACAAGATGAGGCAACGATGCATATAGATCAATACACGGGGGCTGTCCTAGCAGATTATCGTTATGACAACTACGGCACTATGGGAAAAATAATTGCTCTTGGAATAACTCTTCACAAAGGGACACAGTTTGGACTGGTTAACCAATTGATCGGTTTAATGATCTGTATTGGAATTGTAGCAGTTGGGATAAGTGGATTTATTCTTTGGTGGAAACGTAAACCTGCCGGAAAGTTAGGGGCACCAAAATCTCCCGAACTCAAAACCATGAAACTCCTAATACTTATCATCATAATGTTTGGTGTCCTATTCCCTTTGGTAGGAATATCTCTTGTGCTAGTCTGGATAATTGATAATCTCCTCATTAAAAGGATTTCAAAGTTGAAAACCATAATAAATTAATAAAAATTGATTGATTAGTGAGGTCGATTTGAATAGTAGAGGATTGTCTTTCTTTTTCCTAATCATATTAATGCTCCTATTAACTTCATGCACTGTTGATCCTAATGCTGCTGACCAGTATGTACAATCAAAACAACTTGATGTAGAGATAATTTTACCTTCTAGCCTATCAAAGAATAAAGAACAAAATTTAAAAATGAAACTGACGCAAGAAGGAAAAAAAGTAGAGTATGCAACGAATGTAAAGTTTGAGATATGGAAAGAAAATCATAAAGAGCATTTAGAAGTGGTAGAAGCTGAGTATGAAAACAATGGGATATACGTTGCTACAAAGACATTTACTGATGATGGCTTATATAATATTAAAGCAGATGTAAAAACAAGAGACGCACATGTAATGCCCACCAGACAGGTTATAGTCGGTAAGCTACTTGAAGAGGACAAGAACGTTTTTAAACCTGATAACAAAAAGCATCAAGAGCATCAAAATCATCACTAATCTAAGTGCATACTGTTTTAGAGATAATACCAATATGTTTACTTTTTACTCAATTAAAGATCGTTTGTTGGTGTTAAAATAAAAAAATCCAGAAAGTCCGGCGTTATACGTTTTGAGGGCTGAGTGTGCATGAACGTCTAAACGCAGACTTAAACCTGGATTTTTGTTTTTTGTGATAAGCAAATACTACTTACCCATTAAAGCATTAACCATTTAATTAATATTCATTCGGATTTATGAAAAAGTAATTAGACATTCACCTCCTTCGTGCTCCCGCAATACATTATGATAAATGCCTTCGGAGGTGGATTTATTGACTGAGTTATATGCTAAAAGTGATCTTGAAAAAATTAAAGAAACGCTACCTGGTTGGCAATTAGATTCGTTTAACTATTTGAATGAAAAAATAGGTGATAAAGAAAATAAATTTCCTTGTATACCGGGAAGGCAAGCATTTTTAAGCGACCAGCTGCGAATTGCTTTTGTCGGTGATCCTAGGAATCCCGAGACTGCGAAGGAATTAGCGCCATTGCTTACTCGGTATGGAACTATTTCACGAGAGACAGGAAAGTATGCATCATTAACTGTAATATTTCATACACCAGAAGAATTACTGACTGATTACAAAATTGAGGATTACGAATCGTTGTTTTGGCAGTTGCTCAATTCATTGAGTATGGAAGATCCAGCTGATTGGCCAGATGATATACCAGAAAATCCAGATAACTTTCAATGGGAATACTGTTTTAATGGAGAACCATATTTTGTTCTGTGTGCTACACCGGCTCACAGCAAAAGAAAAAGCAGAAGTTTTCCTTATTTTATGTTGACGTTTCAGCCTAGATGGGTTTTTGAGGATCTAAATGATACTACTGCATTTGGACGAAATATGAGTAAGCAAATTCGAAAAAGGCTTGAGGCATATGATGAAGTACCTATCCATCCGCATTTAGGATGGTATGGAAAAAAAGACAATCTGGAGTGGAAACAGTACTTCTTGCGAGATGATGAAAATCAAGTGTCACAATGCCCTTTTATGAAAATGAAGAACTTATTCAAAAAGAAAAGGTCTGATTAAATTGTTTAAAACCTTATGTGGAAGGATGGATTGAATGGCTTATATCTTCACATAAGGTTTTAATTGATGATAAATCTGTGTGCTCTGACTAAATACGTATTATCTCGAATTATTATCGATTCTACATATTCACAAAAATTATTTAATGTTTTTTTCTTGAAATTAGAAATTAGCGTTTATGATCTCCGTTGCTGTAGTAGCAAAGTAGCGATGGAGGAAATAATAAAAATGGAAAACCTCTATCTGGTTACACAAGCTTTTAGCGGGTTTTACAATTAATCAAAATAAATTGATTTATTTGCTTGCATTAATTTAAAAATCATGAGTATAATAAATACATCAAAAAAAATTGATTAAAGAAGGCGATATGAATGGATGAGACGAAATCAGAACTGCTACGGAAATATGAACAAAAATTTAAGGCTCTTGCTGATCAGAAACGATTAGAGATCATGTATGAACTTTGTCAAAGGGGAAAAACCTGTGTTTGTGATCTGACTGAGATTTTTGAGGTGACGCAATCTAAACTTTCTTATCATCTAAAAATTTTATTGGATGCCAACTTAATAACGAAAGAGACAAAGGGAACATGGAGTTATTATGATCTAAATGATGAGGAAGTAAATGGTTTATTATCAGAAGAGCTTTGTTGTATATTTAGAAAAAAAGGTGAAGGAGATTGCTGCTAAAAAAATTTTTTAGGTATTATATCAAATTTTTTTGATTAATATATAAGAGGGGGAATTAAAATGAAATATGTTCATGTAGGGGTTAACGTTGTCAGTTTAGAGAAATCGATCAATTTTTATGAAAAAGTTTTTGGAGTAAAGGCTGTAAAAGTAAAAACAGACTATGCAAAGTTTCTATTAGAGACTCCTGGACTGAATTTCACTTTAAATGTCGCAGATGAGGTGAAGGGAAATCAAGTGAATCATTTTGGATTCCAAGTAGATAGTTTGGAAGAAGTTTTGAAACACAAGAAAAGGCTTGAAAAAGAAGGGTTTTTTGCACGTGAAGAAATGGATACGACTTGTTGTTATGCAGTCCAAGATAAATTTTGGATTACTGATCCAGATGGGAACGAGTGGGAATTTTTCTATACCAAATCGAACAGCGAGGTTCAAAAACAAGATTCCTCCTCTTGTTGTGTAACACCGCCAAGTGATATTACAACGAACTCTTGCTGTTAGTAAAAAAGGTGAGGATAAAGTAATGAAACGTTTATCTTTTTTAGACCGTTATTTAACCATCTGGATTTTTCTTGCGATGGCATTGGGGATAGGATTAGGTTTTATATTTCCGAGTTTTGTTGGTGGATTAAACAAATTACAAGTAGGAACTACATCTATCCCTTTAGCTATTGGATTAGTATTAATGATGTATCCACCACTAGCAAAGGTTCGATATGAAGAAATTGGACGGGTATTTAAAGATATTAAAGTGTTAATTTTATCTTTAGTGCAAAACTGGATCATCGGACCGACTCTCATGTTTATTTTGGCTATCATCTTTTTGCCAGATAAACCGGAGTATATGATTGGGCTTATTATGATTGGATTAGCTCGCTGTATTGCGATGGTTATTGTTTGGAATGACTTATCAAAAGGTGATACGGAATACGCGGCAGGATTAGTTGCTTTCAACTCAATTTTCCAAATGCTTTTTTTCTCAGTTTATGCTTACATTTTTGTAACAGTTATTCCGCAATGGTTAGGGATGGAAGGAGCAGTAGTGAATATTACGATGGCAGAAGTCGCAAAATCAGTATTCATTTACCTTGGAGTTCCTTTTATTGCAGGAATGGTGACACGTTATATTTTTGTAAAAGTGAAGGGCAAAGAATGGTATGAAAAAGTGTTCATTCCTAAGATTAGTCCAATTACGTTAATTGCTTTGCTATTTACAATTATCGTCATGTTTTCCTTAAAAGGTGATGTAATTGTTAGCTTGCCGTTAGATGTTGTCCGAGTTGCGATTCCATTATTGATTTACTTTGTTTTAATGTTCTTTGTTTCCTTCTTTTTAGGGAAGAAAATCGGGGCAAACTATGCTGTAACTACTACTTTAGCTTTTACAGCAGGAAGCAATAACTTTGAATTAGCGATTGCTGTAGCTGTTGGTGTATTTGGAATTCATTCGGGTGCAGCATTTGCCGCCGTAATTGGTCCGCTTGTAGAAGTGCCAGTCATGATAGCACTTGTTAAGGTTGCTTTATGGTTTCAACGAAAATACTTTGGAAGTCACTCGATGTAGAGGTGGAATATATGGAGAATAAAATCATTTACTTTTTATGTACAGGGAACTCTTGCCGGAGCCAAATGGCTGAAGGATGGGCTAAACAATATTTAGGTGATGAGTGGAAAGTGTATAGCGCGGGGATAGAAGCACATGGATTAAATCCGAATGCTGTTAAAGCGATGAAGGAAGTTGGTATAGATATCTCTAATCAAACGTCAGATATAATCGATTCTGATATTCTGAACAATGCTGATTTAGTTGTTACGCTTTGTGGAGATGCTGCTGATAAATGCCCGATGACGCCTCCACATGTAAAACGTGAGCATTGGGGTTTTGATGATCCGGCAAGAGCACAAGGGACAGAAGAAGAAAAATGGGCGTTTTTCCAAAGAGTTCGTGATGAAATAGGGAATAGGTTGAAGGAATTTGCTGAAACAGGGAAATAAATAAACTCTTTTGTTAAAGGATGCATATTTATATGTGTCCTTTTTTTATTAATGTCTAGCTATACGAACTTGACACCAGTGAAATGTCATTAACTATCTAACAATGAAAAACACTACTCCATTGTACTCTCAAATAATAATAAATCATTGAAAACTATAATAAGCGAATGTTGAGGCATAGAAAATAAAATCTTTTCTATTGAGGACCTAAAGGAGTGTAGAAAAGTCACAACAACTTTTTTTAAATTTTTTGCATATTCATTGAAACGTTTAATAACACTATAGTTTAATTTAAAATCTCCTCATTTGGACAAACAGCTGTTACATAGCATTACCCAAGGGGTGATGCATTTTATGAAAGTGATAATCATCGAGGGACCGCAAGCTGACAAATGCATTAACGATTGCTATCATTATTTAATAAAACTTTATAGGAAGGAGATTCAGGGTGATAGCAATATATGTAAGGGTATCGACCGAGGAACAAGCGATCAAGGGATCGAGCATCGACAGCCAGATCGAGGCCTGTATAAAGAAAGCAGGGACTAAGGATGTGCTGAAGTATGCCGATGAAGGATTTTCTGGAGAGCTTTTAGAACGTCCGGCGTTGAATCGCTTGAGGGAGGATGCAAGTAAAGGACTAATAAGTCAAGTTATCTGCTACGATCCAGACCGTCTTTCTCGGAAATTAATGAATCAGCTTATCATTGATGATGAATTGCGAAAGCGAAATATACCCTTGATTTTTGTAAATGGTGAATACGCCAATTCTCCAGAAGGTCAATTATTTTTCGCAATGCGTGGAGCAATCTCAGAATTTGAAAAAGCCAAAATCAAAGAACGGACATCAAGCGGCCGACTTCAAAAAATGAAAAAAGGCATGATTATTAAAGATTCTAAACTATATGGCTATAAATTTGTTAAAGAGAAAAGAACTCTTGAGATATTTGAAGAGGAAGCAAAAATCATTCGGATGATTTTTAACTATTTCACCGATCATAAAAGCCCTTTTTTCGGCAGAGTAAATGGTATTGCTCTACATTTAACTCAAATGGGGGTTAAAACAAAAAAAGGTGCTAAAGTATGGCACAGGCAGGTTGTTCGACAGATATTAATGAACTCTTCTTATAAGGGTGAACATAGACAGTATAAATATGATACAGAGGGTTCCTATGTTTCAAAGCAGGCAGGAAACAAATCTATAATTAAAATAAGGCCTGAAGAAGAACAAATCACTGTGGCAATTCCAGCGATTATTCCAGCCGAACAATGGGATTATGCTCAAGAACTCTTAGGTCAAAGTAAAAGAAAACACTTGAGTATCAGCCCTCACAATTATTTGTTATCAGGTTTGGTTAGATGTGGGAAATGCGGAAATACAATGACAGGAAAGAAAAGAAAATCACACGGTAAAGACTACTATGTGTATACTTGTCGGAAAAATTATTCTGGAGCAAAGGACCGCGGCTGCGGAAAAGAAATGTCTGAGAATAAATTGAACCGGCATGTATGGGGTGAGATTTTTAAATTCATCACAAATCCTCAAAAGTATGCTTCTTTTAAAGAGATTGAACAAACAAATCATCTATCTGATGAATTAGAACTTATTCAAAAAGAGATAGAGAAAACAAAAAAAGGCCGCAAGCGTCTTTTAACGCTAATCAGCCTAAGCGATGACGATGATTTAGATATTGATGAAATTAAAACACAAATTATTGAACTGCAAAAAAAGCAAAACCAGCTTACCGAAAAGTGTAACGAAATTCAATCAAAAATGAAAGTCCTGGATGATACAAGCTCAAGTGAAAATGCTCTAAAGAGAGCCATCGACTATTTTCAATCAATCGGTGCAGATAACTTAACTCTTGAAGATAAAAAAACAATTATTAACTTTATCGTGAAAGAAGTTACCGTTGTGGATTCTGACACCGTATATATTGAAACGTATTAAAGAGGGGTGTATGCACCCCCCTTTTGTAATTACAATCTCATTTTCAATACACCTCGCAGCATACGTCGCCAGCTTTGTACCTTTACCAGCGGAATAGCTTTCAATTCCTTTTATCAGCCCGATCGTTCCGATGGAGATTAAGTCCTCTGCATCCTCACCTGTATTTTCAAATTTTTTCACAATATGGGCGACCAAGCGAAGATTATGCTCAATCAGCATGTTTCTGGCATGTTCATCCCCTTTAGCCATGAGCTCTAAGTATTTTTTTTCCTCGCTGCTTGAGAGCGGTTGTGGAAAGGCATTGTTTTTCACGTAAGATACTAAAAAGACAAGCTCTTTAACAACAAAGCCGAGCGCTGCGAAAACACCTGTCACCATCGTCACCTCCACAAAAGTATGTAGGCAAAAGCCTATATGTAAATGTATGTGACCGGGAGGCTGTCTGTGTCTGTACCGGGAAATTTCTCGCGGGGGAGTCCGGCTTTTGTAAGCAGCATACTAACTTCAAATGTTAAAAATAATCTTTATCAAGCGCCCATACATTGAAATGAACAAAGGTATGGGGGGATGGGAATGAAAAAATGGATGGCAGGCCTGTTTCTTGCTGCAGCAGTTCTTCTTTGTTTAATGGTTCCGCAGCAGATCCAAGGCGCATCTTCGTATGACAAAGTGTTATATTTTCCGCTGTCTCGTTATCCGGAAACCGGCAGTCATATTAGGGATGCGATTGCAGAGGGACATCCAGATATTTGTACCATTGACAGAGATGGAGCAGACAAAAGGCGGGAGGAATCTTTAAAGGGAATCCCGACGAAGCCGGGCTATGACCGGGATGAGTGGCCGATGGCGGTCTGCGAGGAAGGCGGCGCAGGGGCTGATGTCCGATATGTGACGCCTTCTGATAATCGCGGCGCCGGCTCGTGGGTAGGGAATCAAATGAGCAGCTACCCTGACGGCACCAGAGTGCTGTTTATTGTGCAGTAATAAAGAAGAGGCTCTTTCTTGAGCCTCTGTTGTTACAATCCTTCGCCGAGCTGAATTTTCGGGGGATAGGTTTCTGCTTTTCGCCAATATTGGCGTGTGCCTTCGTCCCGTACAACGATGCCCAGCTGTGCCAGTTCGAGACGGAATTCTTCAATATCGTCTTTTTCTTCGTCTTGCAGCGCTTTGTGACGAGCTTTTAATAAGGCATGGGCGCCTTGCGATAGGTCTGGTGCATCAGGAATCCATCGGCGAAATTGATCTTTAAACGGATCACCATCTGTTGCCCATTCGTAATGATGCTGTCTAAAGGCCTTCTCAACGTTTACTGGTTTTTCATCAATTTCTTCCCGTACCAATTCATATCCGGCTGTTCCCAGGAGGACAAGCCGTTTGTGATCCATAAATACAAGAGCGATGTCATCGGAATGAATTGTTTGCACTTTTTTTCCTTTGATGAATTCCACTGTGTGATCTGTAATTTTGACAGACAGCAGCATTGCAATAACAGAATGAGCGAACCAAATCCCCGCACACATACCGAGAAGAGCAGTGATAAATGAAGCTGTAGATCCCTGAAAAGAGGTAATGAGCCGAAGCGGTCCTTCAAGAGGGATCCAGGGGAGGGATAATGCCCATTTCGCAATCTGCGGAATAAAATACCCGATTGCAAAACCGATGATTGCAAGTGCAGCGTATAAAAAGAATACAGCGGTTTTCGTAACTCCGATAAGAGTATGAGATTGATTCTGCAACATGTCACCTTCTTTTTACTAAAAAAATCGAATACCTTCCCATATTTTAACTTAAATTGATGGTAAATCAAGGATAAAGTGATAATTATGGATATAAAGAGATTCAGTAATAGAACTGGCAGGCACAGTCAGTCATGAAAAATAAAATTTACATGCGCAGACGATGTAAGCCCCATTTGTTTTCTGCGTATCACAATACAATCCAAAGGGAACATAAAGAGTAAAGGCTTTTTAGACAATCAGGAGGAACAGATATGAAAATCGGATTAATCGGCTTAGGGAAAATGGGCATAAACTTAGGAAAGCAATTCATTGACCGCAATCATCAAGCGGTTGGATATGATGTAAATCAAGCGGCTGTTGATGAACTGAAAGCATACGGGGCTGAGGGGACAACGAATCTTAAAGAGTTCATTTCTTTATTAGACCCGCCGCGTATCCTATGGGTTATGGTACCGCATGGCATTGTCGATGCTGTTTTGCGTGATGTATCACCTTTATTAAGTAAAGGCGATATGATTATCGAAGCTGGAAACTCTCATTATAAAGAATCAATTCGCCGCTACAATCAAATGAAAGAAGCGGGTATCCATTATCTCGATGCCGGAACGTCGGGCGGAATGGAAGGCGCACGGCATGGAGCCTGTTTTATGGTGGGGGGCGATCATGAAGCATGGGAGATTGTGGAACCGCTTTTTCGTGATACTGCCGTCGAAAATGGTTATCTATACACTGGTGAAGCGGGAAGCGGACATTTTTTAAAAATGATCCATAATGGAATTGAGTATGGAATGATGGCCGCGATTGGTGAAGGATTCGAAGTGCTTGAAAACAGCCAATTCGATTTTGACTACGAGAAGGTTGCCAGAGTGTGGAATCATGGTTCTGTCATTCGTTCTTGGCTTATGGGACTGACTGAGCGAGCTTTCGCTAAGGATGCGAAACTGGATCAGATCAAGGGCATTATGCATTCCTCAGGTGAAGGAAAATGGACGGTGGAAACCGCGCTTGATCTGCAGACGGCAACGCCGGTCATCGCCATGTCACTAATGATGAGATACCGTTCTTTAACAGACGATACGTTTACAGGAAAGGTGGTTGCTGCGCTTCGAAATGAATTTGGAGGCCATGCGACAGAAAAAAAGTAAGGGGGCCAACAAGCCTCCTTATTTTTTTGGCACCTTCAGAAGATGAGGGAACTTTTTATAAATGACCACCATGATGATCAGAATATATGTACCGTAAATGCTGATAGACAATAATTTATTGCTGGTGAAATTGGCACCTGCAATAGTGACAACAATAATATTGGGGATTTTCCCTATTAAAGAAGCAAAGAAAAAAACATGCCAGCGAACCTGGCTCAGACCGCAGATCACATTCATTATAAGGGAAGGTATGACAGGTATCAGCCTTCCTAATAAAACAGCGGTAAAAGCGTTTTTGTTGAAGGAAGCCTCGTAGCTTTGTATGGCAGGATAGGCCTGAACTTTTTTTCTGGCCCAATCTCTAAAACTGTACCTGGCGAGAAAAAACAGCAATATTGTACCAAGCATTGAGCCGGTCAGTGTAATCCAAATTCCATTTGCAGTCCCGAACACTGCGCCATTTAAAGCAGCAATCAAAGCAAACGGCACTATTGGGAAAAAAACATCGGCAGCAATCAGCAGCATACTAAATAAAACGGAAAACATCCCTCCTGTTTTGATTGCATCAAGCCAAGCTTCTTTCTGAAAAAAACCGACTGCAATGATAGCGATAATCACAAGTATACCTATTACTTTTTTTAACATGTCTATGGTCACTCCCAACTTAGGTGATGTCAGGAGCCAAAACCTCCGTCATCTAAATTAGTATAACTGGTGCCATTTCAGCTGTTCAACTGAAAACCAGGTTAAGAACACAATTCTTTTTTACCTCATAAAAAAGGCTGTCCATCTCTCTGTTTTCTGCATTCTTATTAATAGGGAGGGATAGAAATGGTAACCATAAAAAAGGATTTTATACCGGTATCAAATGATAATCGTCCTGGCTATGCGCTGACGCCTGCTTATATTACGGTGCATAATACAGCGAATACAGCAAAAGGCGCTGATGCGAAAATGCACGCCAATTTTGTGAAAAACCCGAGCACATCCGAAAGCTGGCATTTTACAGTTGACGATTCAGTCATTTATCAGCATCTCCCGATAGATGAAAACGGCTGGCATGCGGGAGACGGTACAAACGGGACAGGAAACCGCAAATCGATCGGGATTGAAATCTGCGAAAATGCTGATGGCGATTTTGAAAAAGCAACATCAAATGCCCAGTGGCTGATCAGAAAGCTGATGAAGGAAAACAATATTCCGTTACATCGTGTTGTTCCCCACAAAAAATGGTCTGGGAAAGAATGTCCGCGGAAACTCTTGAACCACTGGAACTCTTTTATAAACGGAATTTCTTCCTCGGATACACCTCCAAAAGAATCTTCACCATCATATCCTCTGCCGTCTGGGGTTATAAAGCTCACTTCGCCTTATCGAAAGGGCACAAACATTCTCCAGCTGCAAAAGGCTTTAGCTGCACTTCACTTTTACCCTGATAAGGGAGCCAAAAACAATGGCATAGATGGAGTTTACGGACCGAAAACAGCGAATGCCGTCAAGCGTTTTCAGCTCATGAACGGATTAACTGCAGACGGGATTTATGGGCCAAAAACAAAGGCCAAGCTTAAATCGAAGTTAAAGTAAATGCAGGATTTAACGGATAACCTGTTTCCGGTGCGGATTCAGGTTATTTTCTTTTTCTTTGGTTTGTGTGTTTTTCAGATTGGAAAGAAGGGAATTTTAAAAAATCATCAGCTGCGCCGCAATGAAAGCAGAATGATATTCACTGAGGGGGACACGTTAACTATAGGAAAAAACAGTGATAGCAAAAAACTCTTCATTGAACGAAGAGAAACAGAGGTATAACATTAAGGTGAGGCTTTTGGGGGTGTAAAGATGAAACATTTTATCATCCTTTTCCTTCTGCTGTTCGTTACAGCAGGATGCGCGGGAAGGGGATACGAAGACGTTGTAGCATTTGGTGACAGCAATACGCGTGGCTCTAATTGGGATTATCGCGATTATCCAAAAGCACAGCAGTGGGTCAATATATTAAAAACAGCTGAGCGCGGTAACCTTGATATACTCAATGCGGGAATCGGCGGACAGACGACAGAGGATGCCCGTCTCCGATTTCAGACAGATGTGCTGGATCAAAAACCGAAGTATTTGTTTATTATGTTCGGCACCAATGACGCTGCCATACTGACTGAGGGGAAACCGAGAGTGTCGAAGCAGCGTTTTAGAGAAAATCTGGTTTATTTTATTGAAGAAAGCAGAAAACACGGAATCAAGCCTATCTTAATGACGTGTATCCCAATTATAGAAGGTAATGGGAAGCATCATCTGTTTTACTATTCCAGATATCAAGCAGCTGCTTTTAAACCAAAAGGCGGAGCAAGGAAATGGCACAACTCATATAACGATATTACAAGAGATGTGTCGAAGCGCCTGGATGTCCCTCTTGTAGATAACTGGAAGCATTTTATAGAAGCAGACGGCGGAAAAGCAACTGATGAAGCGCTTATCCAATCTGGTTTAATAGATCCTTCTGGAAATCATATGACACCTAAAGGGGCAAGGATCGTATATGAAGGAATACAAGATGGGCAGATCCTGCAGCGTTGAGCCGGACAACCGCCTAGTCCGATTTATTTCTCCTACATAGGCTGTTATAAAACCTTATTAAGGAGGCGCTTCACATGTATTGGGCAGGCAGAGCATATGGATACGCTTTTATTGTTGTTTTAGTTGTTGTTCTCCTGGTTGTGGGCGGCATATACTGGTTAGCATAATAACCGGCCCTTTAAAACACCTCTTTTTAGGGGTGTTTTTTGCTGAAAGTAGTAGTAAAGCGCGCAGCCAAAGTGATATAATATCAGTCATCTGAGTAAAAAAAGGAAATACGCCCGGAAAAAATAGACAAATTCCTATTAAGAAGATACGGAAATAATATGTCCGAGCGATCTTCTTTTTATTTCGTTTTCAATTAACTCGATAAAGTCACGGTTTAAATTCATTTCGGTGGCTTTGAAATAAGATTCTATTAGTAATTCATCAGACAGTTTTCTCATGCTAGGAACCCAATTAATGGGAGAGGCACCTCCTTCAAAGTTGGAATCATTCATGATTTTAACGCATACAATGATAAGTTGCGTTCATCTGAGGTTGAAGTTATCTTTAATCTACCATGAAATGCATATAAGAACAATCGTTCTGTTATCCACACCAAAAAGTGGATAACTTGTGAGTATCGTGTTTATAATTTGTCTAAAGAGTGATGTAATAAGAGTGGATAGTGTGTGTAAATTTATCCACACCTGGTGAAGAAACCCAATTTTTGTCGAAATTTTTTTGCTCAGTTTTTCTTTAGGCGCAAGTTCGATTTTTTTCGACAATCATTTTGAAAGAAAGAAAAAGGGAAGGGTGCGGGTTTTGTTAAAAAAGTTTTTTTTACCTGACGAGTTTGTAAAAAATATTTTTCATATTACACCTGAGAAATTAAAGGAACGAAATGTAAAAGGAATTATTACTGATCTGGATAATACGCTTGTTGAATGGGACAGGCCGAACGCGACGCCGCGATTGATCGAGTGGTTTGAAGAAATGAAGGAACACGGCATTAAAGTGACAATTGTCTCTAATAATAACGAAAGAAGAGTGAAACTTTTCTCAGAACCGCTTGGAATCCCATTCATCTATAAAGCAAGAAAACCGATGGGTAAAGCCTTTAATAGAGCGGTGCGCAATATGGAGCTGAAAAAAGAGGACTGCGTTGTCATCGGAGACCAGCTGCTGACCGATGTACTCGGGGGAAACCGAAACGGCTACCATACGATTTTGGTCGTGCCAGTCGCTTCCTCTGACGGATTCATTACGCGCTTTAACCGCCAGGTCGAACGCAGAATACTGAGTGCTCTCAAACGAAAAGGGCACATTCAGTGGGAGGAGTAAGAAATGGAAAAGGTTGTTTGTATCGGGTGCGGAGTTACGATCCAAACCGAGGACAAAACAGGTTTGGGGTACGCGCCGCCTGCATCGCTTACGAAAGAAAATGTGATTTGCCAGCGTTGCTTCAGACTGAAAAACTATAATGAAATACAAGATGTCTCCTTAACTGATGATGATTTTTTAAACATTCTTCACGGTATTGGAGAAACGGACTCTCTTGTCGTAAAAATTGTTGATATTTTTGATTTTAACGGCAGCTGGATTAATGGGCTGCAGCGCTTGGTGGGGGGAAACCCTATCTTATTAGTTGGCAATAAAGCGGATATTTTGCCTAAGTCACTGAAAAGAGAGCGTCTCATCCAATGGATGAAGCGTGAAGCGAAAGAGCTTGGCTTAAAACCGGTTGACGTATTTTTGGTCAGTGCGGGACGCGGCCAGGGAATCAGAGAAGTAATTGACGCGATTGAGCATTACCGCAACGGAAAAGACGTCTATGTTGTCGGATGTACAAATGTAGGAAAGTCAACCTTTATTAACCGGATTATTAAAGAAGTGTCAGGTGAAGAAGATATTATTACAACATCCCAATTTCCTGGCACAACCCTTGATGCGATTGAAATCCCGCTGGATGACGGTTCATCGCTTTATGATACACCGGGAATTATCAACAACCATCAAATGGCGCATTATGTCAATAAAAAGGATCTGAAAATATTATCTCCTAAAAAGGAGCTGAAGCCTCGCACATTCCAGCTTAATGATCAGCAAACCCTGTATTTTGGCGGACTTGCAAGGTTTGATTATGTGTCTGGGGAAAGATCTCCTTTTATTTGCTATATGCCGAATGAGCTGATGATTCATAGAACAAAACTTGAAAATGCAGACGCGCTTTATGAAAAGCATGCAGGGGAATTGCTCACACCTCCGGGGAAAGATGAAATGGATGAGTTTCCTGAATTGGTCGCCCATACGTTTACGATAAAAGACAAAAAGACAGATATCGTTTTCTCTGGGTTAGGCTGGGTTACTGTCCATGACGCCGATAAAAAGGTAACTGCATATGCGCCAAAAGGCGTTCATGTATTTATTCGGCGTTCATTAATTTAAGAAAAGGGGAGAGGAGTATGAAAAAGCTGTACGGGGTTATCGGAAATCCGATTGGCCATTCTATGTCACCTGATATTCATAACGCATCATTGAAAGACCTCGGGCTTGACGGACATTATCATGCCTTCAAGGTAGAAGAGAATGATCTGGAGGATGCGGTAAAAGGAATAAGAGCTCTAGGCGTACAAGGAATCAATGTGACTGTTCCGCACAAGATTTCCATTATGGATTATCTGGATCATATTGATGAGAGTGCAAAATTGCTCGGTGCCGTAAACACGGTCAGAAGAGAGGGAGATAAGCTTGTCGGATACAATACCGATGGGGAAGGCTTCGTGAAGTCATTAATGAAGGTATTAGACAAGCCCATCTCTGAACTGTCATTCTTAATGATCGGCGCTGGCGGAGCGGCGAGAGCCATTTTTACAACAATTGTCCGAAATACCCCGAAAAAATTTGACATTTGCAACCGGACGTTAGAAAAAGCAAAGCGGCTTACAGAAGCTACTCCCTCGTTTCACAATAAAGAAGTATTAAGCATAAAAGAAGCAGAAGAACGTCTTGAGCAGTATGATGTTATCATCCATACAACGTCTGTGGGCATGTATCCGAACGTGGACGATGTGCCGCTTTCATTACAGCGTGCCGCGAGCAGTGCCGTCGTATGTGATATCGTGTATAATCCAATACAGACGGCCCTTTTAAAAGAAGCAAGCCAAAAAGGCTTGAAAACACTCGATGGTGTGGGCATGTTTGTTGAACAGGCAGCATTGTCTTTCCAATTGTGGACTGGACAAGAGCCTGATATTGAAAAAATGAGATCTATTGTAATAGGAAAATTAGGAGGAACAGAATGTTAACAGGTAAACAAAAACGTTTTTTGCGTTCAAAAGCGCATCATTTAACGCCGATTTTTCAAGTAGGTAAAGGCGGAGTAAACGACAACATGATTAAACAAATTGCTGAGGCGCTTGAAGCGAGAGAGCTGATTAAAGTCAGCGTGCTTCAGAATTGCGAAGAGGATAAAAACGATGTAGCGGAAGCTCTTGTAAAAGGAAGCCGCTCTCAATTGGTGCAGACAATCGGCAATACGATTGTGTTATATAAGGAATCAAAGGAAAATAAACAAATCGAGCTTCCTTAAAGGTGGTTGAAATGAAGAAAATCGGAATTTTCGGAGGCACGTTTGACCCTCCGCATAATGGTCACCTCTTAATGGCTAATGAGGTGCTGTACCAGGCGGGGCTTGATGAAATTTGGTTTATGCCTAATCAAATTCCGCCGCATAAACAGAACGAAGACTATACCGACAGCTTTCATCGCGTGGAAATGCTAAAGCTTGCAATTCAATCTAATCCGTCCTTTAAGCTGGAGCTTGTTGAAATGGAAAGAGAAGGGCCATCATATACCTTTGATACCGTTTCTTTACTGAAGCAGCGTTATCCAAATGATCAGCTGTTCTTTATTATCGGCGCTGATATGATTGAATATTTGCCGAAATGGTATAAGCTGGACGAGCTGCTGAACCTCATTCAATTTATTGGAGTAAAGCGCCCCGGTTTTCATGTTGAAACCCCTTATCCGCTTCTCTTTGCAGACGTTCCGGAATTTGAGGTATCATCAACTATGATAAGGGAACGGTTTAAAAGCAAGAAGCCCACTGACTACTTAATCCCTGATAAAGTGAAGAAGTATGTAGAGGAGAATGGTTTATATGAATCGTGAGGAGGCACTTGCATGCGTGAAGCAGCAATTGACCGAACACCGATATATCCATACGGTTGGCGTGATGAACACGGCGATCGAACTTGCGGAGCGTTTTGGAGCCGATTCTAAAAAAGCGGAAATAGCGGCAATCTTTCATGATTACGCCAAATTCCGCCCGAAAGAAGAAATGAAACAAATTATTGCGCGTGAAAAAATGCCTGCGCATTTATTGGATCATAATCCGGAGCTCTGGCACGCTCCGGTCGGCGCTTATTTGGTCCAAAGAGAGGCAGGGGTTCAAGATGAAGACATTCTTGACGCCATTAGGTATCATACCTCAGGCCGCCCCGGCATGACACTTTTAGAAAAAGTCATTTACGTTGCCGATTACATTGAGCCAAACCGGGCATTTCCCGGTGTCGATGAGGTGCGTAAGCTTGCTGAGACAGATTTGAATCAAGCGCTGATTCAGTCCATTAAAAATACAATGGTTTTTCTTATGAAAAAAAATCAACCGGTTTTTCCAGACACATTTTTAACGTATAACTGGCTTGTGTCTGGCAGCTGAACAGGAGGAATTTGTGAATGAACCAAAAGTCCATTTTAAAGATCGCAGCTGCGGCTTGCGATGATAAACGGGCAGAGGATATTTTAGCACTGGATATGGAAGGTATTTCTCTGGTTGCTGATTATTTTCTGATCTGCCACGGAAATTCAGATAAACAGGTACAGGCGATTGCCCGTGAAATCAAGGATCAAGCTGATGAAAACGGCATTCAAGTCAAAAAGATGGAAGGCTTTGATGAAGCAAGATGGGTTCTCGTTGATCTAGGCGATGTAATTGTCCATGTCTTCCACAAGGATGAAAGAAGCTACTACAACCTTGAAAAGCTGTGGGGAGACGCTCCACTCGCAGATCTTGATCTTGGAATGAATCAATGATTTATCAAGGCTTTGCAAGCGTGTATGACGAGTTAATGTCACACGCGCCTTACGATCAATGGACAAAATGGATTGAAGCATCTCTCCCGGAAAAAGGCCGTATTCTCGATCTGGCATGCGGCACGGGGGAAATCTCCATCCGGCTTGCCGAAAAAGGCTTCGAGGTTACAGGCATCGATCTCAGCGAAGAGATGCTTTCTTTCGCCCAGCAAAAGGTATCGAGTAGCCAGCCTATTTTATTTCTTCAGCAGGATATGAGAGAGATTACCGGCTTTGACGGTCAATTTGACGCTGTTGTGATATGCTGTGACTCATTAAATTATTTAAAAACAAAAAATGATGTGATCGAAACCTTTAAAAGTGTATTTCGGGTATTAAAGCCTGAAGGCATTTTGCTGTTTGATGTTCATTCATCTTATAAAATTGCGGAAGTCTTTCCGGATAGCACATTTGCTGACCAGGACGAAGATATCAGCTATATTTGGCAGAGCTTTGCCGGAAGTGGCGAGCTTTCTGTCATTCATGATATGTCGTTTTTTGTGTGGAACGGAGAAGCGTATGATCGTTTTGATGAGACACACGAGCAAAGAACGTTCCCGGTGGAAGAATACGAAGAAATGCTTAAGAGCTGCGGCTTTCAGCTCCATCGCGTGACAGCTGATTTTACGGATACCGAGCCATCAGCACAATCAGAACGCCTATTTTTCAAGGCGCAGAAATCAAAAACCATCGTTTCCTAAAACGATGGTTTTTTAAAATGCTTTTTTATGCCTTTGCAGTACAGACGAACGTATGACATACTCGTCTACACATGAAACTGCTTTTTCACTGCGGAAATATCCTCCTCGTACTTCATATGAGTATTTTGAAATACTCGGTGAAACATATCCTGCACACCGCTTTCCAGCGCTTTAATGCCTTCTCCTGTTACACCGCCTTTAACGCAAACCTTTTCCTGTAATGCAGGCAGGGTATACAATTCGGTTTCTAACAGTTTTCCCATTCCGACAAGCATTTCCTTACACATCAAAATCGCGTCCTGTTTAGACACTGATGTTTCCGAAACAGCTGCATCTATAAACCGCTGAATCAGATAGCTCATAAAAGCGGGGCCGCAGCTTACGATGTCTGATGCAACCCTGGTGATGTCACTTTCAATTTGTAGCGGATGAGAGATATGCTGCATCAGCTCATTGATTTTCGTTTTTGCAGATTCGCCGCAGCTTGTGCCGAAAGTGACGAGAGAAACACCTGCCAGCGCTCTGTTCGTAATACTTGGGATCACTCGCGCCACTTGACACGGCACATATTGTTCGAGCTGTTCGGTTTGAACGGGGCTTGTAATTGAAATGAGAATATGATCTTTTCTTAAATAAGGTAACGCTATTGCCAGTAAAGGATATATATCAAGCGGCTTAACACAAATAAAAATCATCTCGTTCTCAGAAACGAGCTTTTCGAGACTTTCGGTAACGTTTATGCTGTTGTAGCGTTTTTTTATGTGCAACGCTTTTTCAATTGTGCGGTTTGTGATTGTTATGTTTGAGGGATCGGCCGCTTTTGATTCAATAAATGATTCGATAAGGATCGTACCCATATTTCCTGTGCCGATAAAGCCTATCTTCAATGGTTTCCCCTCCTTTGAGCTATTATCCTCTAAACCATATGTGTTATGAAAATAAAATATGACGAAAGTGGGGAACATGCACGATGAATTGGTTGAATCAGCATAAGAAAGCAATTATTTTAGCGGCTTCTGCGGCTGTTTTCACAGCGATTATGATCTTTCTGGCCACAGGGAAAAATAAAGAGCCGGTGAAGCAAGCTGTACCAACAGAGACAGAAAATACAGTGGTAAAGCAGGAAGCAAACAACGACGAGTCAAACGAAACAATTGTGATAGACATCAAAGGTGCTGTTCAGCATCCTGGCGTTTATGAAATGCGAACAGGGGACAGAGTATCTCAGGCAATTGAGAAAGCGGGCGGGACCAGTGAACAAGCAGACGAAGCGCAAGTAAATTTGGCGGAGATTCTGCAGGACGGGACAGTGGTGTACATCCCGAAAAAGGGAGAGGAAACAGCAGTGCAGCAAGGTGGCGGAGGGTCTGTCCAAAGCGATGGAGGGAAGGGAGCGCTGGTGAATATCAATACAGCAACCTTAGAGGAGTTACAAGGCATCTCAGGGGTGGGGCCATCCAAAGCTGAAGCTATTATTGCATACCGGGAAGAAAACGGTCGTTTCCAAACAATTGAAGATATCACTAAGGTTTCAGGAATAGGTGAAAAGTCATTTGAGAAAATAAAGTCTTCCATTACAGTAAAGTGATTTGACGGTCATGCATTATGATAGGTAAACTAAAGGTCAGGCAACACAACATTTGGAGGGAACAACGTGGAACGAATTTCATGGAATCAATACTTTATGGCTCAAAGCCATTTATTGGCGCTGCGCAGCACATGTCCGAGATTATCTGTCGGCGCTACCATAGTCAGAGACAAACGCATGATAGCAGGAGGCTATAATGGGTCAATCGCGGGCGGCGTACATTGTGCAGATGAAGGATGCTTAATGATAGATGATCATTGCGCAAGAACCATTCACGCTGAAATGAATGCGATTCTTCAATGCTCTAAGTTTGGGGTGCCGACTGATGGAGCGGAGATTTATGTGACGCATTATCCGTGCATTCAATGCTGCAAATCTATTATTCAAGCTGGTATCAAAACGGTTTATTATGCTGAGGATTACAAAACACATCCGTATGCGCAGGAATTATTTGAACAGGCGGGTGTAACTGTTGAACAGGTTGAACTCGATGAAATGATCGTTGATCTGAAAAACAGGGAAAAGCTTTCATTTGTAGCGGATCTTATAGGGAAATTGGCCGATGCCGGTTTAGCGGAGGAAGAATTGAAAAAGATACATGAACAGGCGAATACACTTTTCACGAGCTACGTGTGATGAATTCGCGTTTGTTATTGCCTATGGCGGCAGCTTCGGCAACGGCTGGAATTACTGCCGCCGCTTATTTCCCCGCTATTTTTCTTTTCATCCTCTTTCTCCTCATCATTTTAATCAAAACGAGGCACGCTTTTCTTATTATTGTTTGTTTCTTCTCTTTTATATTGTTTTTTGTACTGTATGCAGTCACAGATTCTCAGAATGTCTCTTCCTATCGGCAGGGAACCTATCAATTCAAGGCAGTGATTGACACTATTCCCAAAATTGACGGCGACCGTATGTCTATGGTGGTTAAGACACCTGATAAGGAAAAATGGGCTGCTGCGTATCGCATTCTGTCTGCTGGTGAAAAAGAACAGCTGTTATACATAGAACCAGGAATGTCATGTGAGTTGACTGGTACATTGGAAGAACCGAATCACGCAACTGTGCCGGGAGCATTTGATTATAACGAGTATCTTTATCGGCAGCATATTCATTGGAACTACTCTGTCACGTCTATTCAAAACTGCAGCGAACCTGAAAATTTTAAGTACAAGGTGCTCAGCTTGAGAAAACATACCATATCATTCACAAACAGCCTTTTGCCTCCTGATTCGGCAGGGATTGTACAGGCACTTACAGTTGGTGACAGATTTTATGTGGAGGACGAAGTGCTTACCGCGTATCAAAAGCTTGGTGTTGTCCATCTTTTGGCAATATCAGGACTCCACGTGGGGATTTTGACAGCAGGTTTGTTTTATATCATGATTCGCCTTGGTATAACTAGAGAAAAGGCGTCAATTCTGTTGCTGTTATTTCTGCCGCTCTATGTGATGTTGACCGGCGCTGCTCCTTCAGTGCTACGCGCCGCTCTCATGTCGGGTGTTTACTTAGCTGGAAGCCTTGTCAAATGGCGTGTCCACTCTGCAACTGCAATTTGCCTTTCATACATCGTCCTTCTGCTCTTCAATCCTTATCATCTCTTTGAAGCCGGTTTTCAGCTATCGTTCGCCGTCAGTTTTTCTTTAATTCTATCCTCTTCTATTTTTCAGCAGGTTAAAACCTCCTTGGGACAGCTGACAATTGTATCACTCATCGCTCAGCTGGGCTCGCTTCCGATTCTTCTATATCATTTTCATCAGTTTTCTATCATCAGCGTACCGATGAATATGTTGATGGTACCATTTTATACCTTCTGTATTTTGCCGGGAGCTGTAGCAGGTGTTCTTCTATTAAGTCTTTCCGCTTCGTTTGGGAGATTGTTTTTCAGCTGGTTTGATTTATTGATAAGCTGGACCAATAGGCTAATCACAAACATTGCAGATGTTGATGTGTTCACGATTATGATCGCACATCCTGCACCTGTTTTGCTTTTTTTATTCACGGTTGCGATCATCCTATTGCTTATGGCGATTGAAAAACGCTCCTTGTCGCAGTTGATGATAACCGGCGGCATTTGCTGCACGGTGATGTTTCTGCTCTTTATATATCCGTGTCTTAGTTCCGAAGGAGAAGTGGATATGATAGATATTGGACAGGGTGACAGCATGTTTGTAGGTGCTCCGCATCAGCGGGGTCGTGTCTTAATTGATACCGGCGGCACTTTGTCTTACTCGTCAGAGCCTTGGCGCGAAAAACAGCATCCGTTTTCACTGGGGGAAAAGGTGCTGATTCCGTTTTTAACTGCTAAGGGAATCAAACAGCTTGACGCTTTAATTCTGACGCACGCTGACCAAGATCATATCGGAGAGGCGGAGACTCTGCTGAAGCATCATAAAGTAAAGCGCCTCGTGATTCCGAAAGGGTTCGTTTCTGAACCTAAAGATGAGAAAGTGCTGCAGACAGCCAGAGAAGAGGGAGTGACAATTGAAGAGGTGAAGCGAGGCGATGTATTGCAAATAAAGGATTTGCAGTTCCATGTACTGTCACCTGAAACACCTGATCCGGCAAGCAAAAATAATTCCTCTCTCGTTCTGTGGATGGAGACGGGCGTTCTGAGCTGGATTTTGACGGGTGATCTGGAGAAAGAAGGGGAACAGGAGGTGATGGACGTGTTTCCAAATATTAAAGCAGATGTCTTAAAGGTGGGGCACCATGGGAGCAAAGGCTCTACCGGTGAAGAATTCATCCAACAGCTTCAGCCGAAAACGGCCATTATCTCAGCCGGGAAAAACAATCGGTACCATCATCCTCATCAAAAAGTTCTGCAACTATTACAGAGACATTCTATCCGCGTGCTGCGAACAGATCAAAACGGAACGATCCAATATAGATACAAAAACAGAGTTGGAACCTTTTCTGTCTATCCTCCATATGATACATCAGATATAACAGAGACGAACTAAAAAAGACTGCCGAGAAATCAGCAGCCCGGGCAGTCGCTGTTATGAACCAACTAGGTGAATAACCGTTGCCATGACAAACAAGAAGGCGAAAAATCCGAAGGACACAACAAAACCAACAGCTGAATCTACAGCATCATTTCGTTTGCTTTGAACGTTTTTTTCAAAATCATTCAACTTTATCCCTCCTGACTGACTTAAGTATAATGGAATTGTTTTGAAAAATCTAGAAGCTAAGGTAACGTTTTCTGTTCTGGTGATTATCGCCTTTTTACAAGCTGTCCCGGGGGCTTGCGAACAGGCGTTTAATATAAATGGGGAAGCAGCAGTCAGGCTTCCTCTTTACTATTTTGCAAACTCAATTTAGGATAGAAGGGGATGATGAAAGAGAGGAAGTCGTACAACAATGGTATTTGATGTGTGGAAAAGCCTGAAAAAAGGAGAGGTCCATCCAGTTTATTGTTTATACGGAAAAGAGACATATCTGCTGCAAGAAACCGTCAGCAGGATCAGACAGACGGTCGTTGATCAGGAGACAAAAGATTTCAATCTATCCGTTTTTGATCTGGAAGAGGACCCACTGGATCAAGCGATTGCAGATGCTGAAACGTTTCCGTTTATGGGGGAGCGGCGTCTTGTCATTGTGAAAAATCCATATTTTTTAACAGGTGAAAAGAAAAAAGAAAAAATTGAGCACAACGTCAGTGCGCTTGAATCATATATACAATCACCTGCGCCTTACACAGTTTTTGTCCTGCTTGCTCCGTATGAAAAGCTTGATGAGCGGAAAAAGCTGACGAAAGCGTTAAAGAAGCACGCGTTTATGATGGAGGCGAAGGAATTAAACGCAAAGGAAACGACAGACTTTACTGTCAACCTTGCAAAAACAGAGCAGAAAACAATCGGCACGGAAGCGGCGGAGCATTTGGTTCTGCTTGTGAACGGTCATCTGTCATCGATTTTTCAGGAGATTCAAAAGCTCTGCACGTTTATTGGAGATCGTGAAGAAATTACGCTGGATGATGTGAAAATGCTTGTTGCTAGAAGCCTTGAACAAAATATTTTTGAGCTGATCAATAAAATCGTCAACCGAAAACGAACAGAGAGTCTGCAAATTTTTTATGATTTGCTTAAACAAAATGAAGAACCGATCAAAATTATGGCGCTTATTTCGAACCAGTTCCGGCTGATTCTGCAGACAAAGTACTTCGCGGAACAGGGATACGGACAAAAACAAATCGCTTCTAATCTAAAAGTTCACCCATTTCGGGTAAAGCTGGCGATGGATCAAGCAAGGCTTTTTTCAGAGGAGGAGCTCCGTTCAATTATTGAACAGCTTGCCGTCATGGACTATGAGATGAAAACCGGGAAAAAGGACAAGCAGCTCCTGCTCGAACTGTTCCTTTTACAGCTGTTAAAAAGAAATGAAAAAAACGATCCCCATTATTGAGGATCGTTTTTATATTATGCAGAAAGTCCGTTCACTTTTTTCGCTAGTCTTGATTTGTATCGAGCTGCGGTATTTTTGTGTACAAGACCTGTTTTCACTGCTTTATCAATACGTTTAGCTGCTTCAGTAAGAGCAGTTTTCGCTTTGTCAGCTTCGTTGTTGGCAACAGAAGCTTCAACTTGTTTGATTGCAGTACGCATAGCAGATTTGATTGTCGCGTTATGAACGCGGCGTTCGTTGTTTGTTTTTGTACGTTTAATCGCTGATTTAATGTTTGGCATGTGTTTCACCTCCTAAGATACAACCTGTAGCACAGTGTCTTAAGGTTAAATCTTCTTCACAATAGAACAAATTGTATTCTATCAAACACACCTTTAGATTGCAATATAAATGTAAAGTATTTTTCATTGAAGGTTCTCTTTTTAGCATGATTTATTCAGCAAATGGCAACAATATAGGTACTTAATGTGAAGGAGGCCCCTGTATGAAAAATAGTGAGCTGGATGTGAATCAGTATTTGATACGGACCGATTTGGCAGTGGAAACGAAGGAAGCAATGGCCAATCAGCAGGCTGTGCCGACAAAAGAAATTAAAGGCTTTATTGAAAAAGAGCGTGATCACGGCGGCATTAAAATCCGCACAGTTGATGTTACAAAGGAAGGCGCAGAGCTTTCGGGAAAAAAAGAAGGGCGCTATTTAACGCTTGAAGCACAGGGAATCAGGGAGAATGATTCGGAAATGCAGGAGAAGGTCTCTGCTGTCTTTGCGGAGGAATTCTCAGCTTTTCTTGAAAACCTTAATATCTCAAAAGATGCGAGCTGTTTGATCGTTGGGCTCGGCAACTGGAACGTGACACCTGATGCGCTTGGGCCGATGGCAGTAGAAAATCTGTTGGTAACAAGGCACTTGTTTAAGCTTCAGCCGGAAAACGTACAGGAGGGTTACAGGCCTGTCAGTGCTTTTGCACCGGGTGTAATGGGGATAACAGGAATCGAAACAAGTGACATTATTAAAGGTGTGATTGAGCAATCGAAGCCTGATTTTGTCATCGCCATTGATGCGTTGGCGGCGCGGGCGGTGGAAAGGGTCAACACAACCATTCAAATATCGGATACAGGCATTCACCCGGGGTCTGGAGTGGGGAATAAACGAAAAGATTTAAGCAAAGACACGCTTGGTGTTCCGGTGATTGCTATCGGTGTTCCGACAGTAGTTGATGCCGTGACAATTGCCAGCGACACGGTGGACTACATATTAAAACATTTTGGCAGAGAAATGAAGGATAACAGGCCATCAAGATCGCTTGTTCCGGCAGGCATGACGTTTGGGAAAAAGAAAGTGCTCACTGAAGACGATCTTCCCGATCAAAAGCAGCGCCAATCGTTCCTAGGTATTGTCGGAACCCTTCAAGAAGATGAAAAACGGCAGCTCATTCACGAGGTGCTTTCGCCTTTAGGGCACAACTTAATGGTTACACCGAAGGAAGTCGATTCATTTATCGACGATATGGCAAATGTTTTAGCGAACGGATTAAACACAGCGCTTCATGAAAAAGTGTCACAAGAAAACAAAGGCTCCTACAATCACTAAACAGTTCTACTTCCTCTAGCTTGTTCATAGAGTAATTACTAGACAAGCGCTGGAGGGATTCAATGAGAAATAAACGCAGAAACAGACAGATTGTTGTTGCGGTAAATGGAGGGAAAGCGGTAAAAGCCATCTTTCTATTTATCGTAAGCCTTATCGTGATTTTTGTTCTATCCGGTGTGCTGACGTCTCTCCGGCCGGAACTTAGGCCGTCGTCTGACTCTTTTTATGGGATTGCTGAAGAATTGCCGGGTGACGTATTTGCACATTTGCTGCGGATGGAAAACCATTATTTCGCTTCTGACCTCTCTCAAACAGACAGCTCATTTCATCTTTCTCGTCTTTCTTTAAAGCTGGCGACGAGCATTAACCTCGAAGATCCGCGGAGCTTTCTCGGTCGGGAGCTGCCGGGATTTGCACAATTTGATACCGAGATTTTGTTAGCTGGACAAGGAACGGATTATACGAATATGCCTGCGGAATCGCCGCCGCCGTCTAAGGTGATGGAGGAAGAAAGAGAAGCGAATTTGGCAGAGATTGAAAAACAGCAAACGCAATCAGATAATGCGCAAAAAGATCCGCCGAAACAAACAACAGGTGATAAAAAGGTCGTGTTTATCTATCACACGCACAATACGGAATCATATCTCCCTCTATTAAAAGGCGAGACCGATCCTGACATGGCGCGCCATTCTAAAGCCAACGTCACGCTTGTAGGAGATATGTTCGGACAAGCGCTTGAATCCCAGGGAATCGGAGCCACAGTGAATAAAACCGATATACAGTCAAAATTAAATAAAAAAGGCCTAAACTATGCCAGGTCCTATGATGAATCAAGGCCGGTTGTGAAAGACGCCCTTGCTTCAAACAAAAATCTGCAATATATCATTGACATCCACAGAGACTCACGGCGCAAAAAAGACACAACCGCAACGATTAAAGGGAAAAGCTATGCCAGGGTAGCCTTTGTCGTCGGGAAAAAAAGCAAAAACTTCGAAGAAAACTATAAAATTGCGAGTGAGCTTCATAAACTGATGGAGAAAAAATACCCCGGACTTAGCACAGGTGTCTTTTCCAAAGGCTCGCCAGGCGATAATGGTGTTTACAATCAGGATTTAACCGATAGAGCGCTTTTGCTCGAGTTTGGCGGAGTAGATAATAATCTCGAAGAGCTGCAGCGTGCGGCTAACGCGGCCGCGGACGTATTCAGCGAAATGTACTGGGATGCTGAAAAGGTCAACGCAGCGAGCGGGGAGACGAAAAAACAATAAGAAATAGGTGGTTGATTTGATTGCATACTTTGGAAAATGCTTACTGCTTGTCACGATCATGTTTTTAGGCGTTCTGTTCGGCATGCAGCAGGCAAACAACGGGATGCTGAGTATGAAAGGCTATCATGACCCTTCACTGAAGGGGGCGTTTACGCTCACCGACGGAAAAGATAATGAAAAAGAAGCCTCAATCCTAGGAGAAACAGTCACGGCAAAAGATTTAGAAGAAAAACAAAAAGAGCTGGAAAAGGTGGAGACATTCAATATGTTTTCAAAAGCCGGAAAAGCGCTTTCGGACACCGTAACCAATACTGCCCAGTCAATGTATGAATGGATACGGGATATGAATCAATAAGTACGTGAAAGAGAAAAGCAGCCCAGATATGATAGGGAACTTTTCTCTTTCTTGTTTTACATTGAATCTTTACAATCCTATTGATATAATCTAAGCTAGTGTATTTTGCGTTTAATAGTAGGAGTGATAGATTGTGACAGATAAAGAAAAGCGTTTAGAGAGGCAATCGAGAATACGGAATTTCTCTATCATTGCCCATATTGACCACGGAAAATCGACCTTAGCGGATCGTATTTTAGAAAAAACGTCGGCAATCACTCAACGAGAAATGAAAGAACAATTGCTCGATTCTATGGATCTTGAACGTGAGCGGGGCATAACCATTAAATTAAACTCTGTTCAGCTTAAATATAAAGCAAAAGACGGAGAAGAATATATCTTTCATCTAATCGATACGCCGGGACACGTCGACTTCACGTATGAAGTATCCCGAAGCCTTGCTGCCTGCGAGGGAGCGATTCTTGTCGTGGATGCAGCCCAGGGGATTGAAGCGCAGACGCTCGCCAATGTCTACTTAGCGCTTGACAACGATCTTGAAATCCTTCCGGTCATCAATAAAATCGACCTTCCGAGCGCCGAGCCCGAACGTGTGCGCCAAGAGGTAGAAGACGTTATCGGCCTTGACGCATCAGAAGCCGTGCTTGCTTCAGCAAAAGCCGGTATCGGGATTGAGGAGATTTTAGAACAAATCGTAGAAAAGGTGCCAGCTCCGACCGGAGATCCGGAGGCGCCGCTCAAAGCGCTGATCTTCGACTCGCTTTATGACGCCTACCGCGGTGTCGTGGCTTATATCAGAGTCGTTGAAGGAACGGTAAAGCCGGGACAAAAAATCAAAATGATGGCAACCGGGAAAGAATTCGAAGTAACAGAGGTGGGCGTGTTCACGCCGAAAGCAACTCCGACAAATGAACTGACGGTCGGTGATGTAGGCTTCCTGACTGCCTCAATCAAAAATGTCGGTGACACACGTGTCGGTGATACAATAACGAGCGCTGCCAATCCTGCAGAAGAAGCGCTGCCGGGATACCGCAAGCTAAACCCGATGGTGTACTGTGGTTTGTATCCGATTGATACAGCGAAGTATAATGATTTAAGGGAAGCTCTTGAAAAGCTTGAGCTGAATGATTCCTCCCTTCAATATGAAGCGGAAACTTCGCAAGCGCTTGGATTCGGGTTCCGCTGCGGATTTTTAGGCATGCTTCACATGGAGATCATTCAGGAGCGAATTGAGCGTGAGTTCAACATCGACCTGATTACGACAGCGCCAAGCGTTATCTATGACGTGTATATGACAGACGGCGAAAAGGTCGTTGTCGACAACCCGTCCAACATGCCGGATCCTCAAAAGATCGAAAGGGTTGAGGAGCCATACGTAAAAGCGACGATGATGGTGCCGAATGACTATGTCGGCGCTGTAATGGAGCTTTGCCAAGGAAAACGCGGCAATTTCATTGATATGCAGTATTTAGACGCAAACCGTGTCAGCATCATTTATGATATGCCATTAGCGGAAATCGTATATGAGTTTTTTGATCAGCTGAAATCAAGCACTAAAGGCTATGCGTCCTTTGATTATGAACTGATCGGCTACAAACCGTCCAAGCTTGTGAAAATGGACATTATGCTGAATGGTGAAAAAATCGATGCCCTTTCCTTTATCGTGCATCGTGATTACGCATATGAACGGGGAAAAGTGATCGTTGAAAAACTGAAAGAACTCATTCCGCGCCAGCAGTTTGAAGTTCCGGTACAAGCCGCAATCGGCCAGAAAATCGTGGCCCGCTCCACCATAAAAGCAATGCGTAAAAACGTATTGGCTAAATGTTACGGAGGGGACATCTCGCGTAAACGGAAACTTCTTGAAAAACAAAAAGAAGGAAAGCGCCGTATGAAGCAGGTCGGCTCAGTTGAAGTGCCGCAAGAAGCATTTATGGCAGTTCTGAAAATGGACGACAGTCCGAAAAAACAATAGAAGCCGCCGCAGTCTTGTACTGCGGCTTCTTTCTGTAAAGAAGGTGAATCCGTTGAAATCAGCTTATATCCATATCCCATTTTGTGAGCATATTTGCCACTACTGCGATTTCAATAAATATTTTATTCAAAGTCAGCCAGTCGACGAGTATTTAAACGCACTCGAACAGGAAATGATAAATACAATAGCAAAAACCGGGCAGCCTGATCTCAAAACAATCTTTATCGGAGGAGGCACGCCGACCTCCCTGTCTGAGGAACAGCTTAAAAAGCTGATGGATATGATCAACCGCGTGCTAAAGCCCTCAAGCGACTTATCGGAATTTGCGGTTGAAGCGAATCCGGACGATTTGTCCGCAGAGAAATTAAAAATATTAAAAGAAGCAGGCGTAAATCGCCTTAGCTTTGGTGTGCAAACGTTCGAAGACGATCTGTTAGAAAAAATCGGCCGAGTGCACAAGCAAAAAGATGTATTCACCTCTTTTGAAAGAGCGCGGGAAATCGGTTTTGAGAATATCAGTCTTGATCTCATGTTCGGGCTTCCGGGGCAAACCCTCAAGCATCTGGAACATTCCATAAACACTGCTTTATCATTGGACGCTGAGCATTATTCCGTTTACTCCCTTATTGTAGAACCGAAAACGGTATTTTATAATTTGATGCAAAAAGGGCGGCTTCATCTTCCGCCGCAGGAGCAGGAAGCTGAAATGTATGAAATGGTGATGAGCCAGATGGAAGCTCACGGCATTCATCAATATGAAATCAGCAACTTTGCTAAGGCAGGCATGGAATCTAAGCACAATCTAACGTATTGGAGCAACGAACAATATTTCGGTTTCGGAGCCGGCGCTCACGGATATATCGGCGGCACACGAACAGTGAACGTCGGACCTGTTAAGCATTACATTGACCTGATAGCTGAAAAGGGTTTTCCGTACAGAGATACACATGAAGTAACAACAGAAGAACAGATTGAGGAAGAAATGTTTTTAGGTTTGAGAAAAACAGCCGGTGTCAGCAAAAAACGATTCGCAGAAAAATACGGCCGTTCCCTGGATGGACTTTTCCCAAGCGTGTTAAAAGACCTCGCTGAAAAAGGGCTGATTCACAATTCGGAGTCTGCCGTTTATTTGACTCATCAAGGGAAATTATTAGGCAATGAAGTTTTTGGCGCTTTTTTGGGTGAGTTATAATTGACATTTTTCTTGTGGTTTGATACTTTTGTTATAGAATTAGCACTCGCTTATTGAGAGTGCTAACAGAGGTGATGATGATGTTAACAAATCGTCAGCTGCTGATCCTTCAGGTTATAATCAACGATTTTATTAAATCGGCACAGCCGGTGGGATCAAGAACTCTTTCGAAAAAAGATGAAATCACATTTAGCTCTGCAACAATAAGAAACGAGATGGCTGACTTGGAGGAATTGGGCTTTATTGAAAAAACCCATTCATCCTCAGGACGTGTTCCGTCAGAAAAAGGGTATCGGTACTATGTTGACCATTTGCTGTCACCCGTCAAATTGACGAAAAGCGACCTGGACCAAATCCACTCGATCTTCAAAGAGAAAATTTTCGAGCTGGAGAAGACAGTTCAAAAATCAGCGCAAATTTTGTCCGATCTGACGAATTACACATCCATCGTACTCGGGCCGAAGTTGAGTGAGAATTACCTTAAACAGATTCAAATCATTCCGATTCAGCCTGATATGGCGGTAGCGATTCTCGTTACCAATACGGGGCATGTGGAAAACAAAACGATTAACTTTCCGACCAAAATGGATCTGTCTGATATTGAAAAACTGGTAAATATACTGAACGACCGTTTAAGCGGCGTTCCAATGGATGAACTGAATGAGCGCATATTTAAGGAAGTTGTCATGTACCTAAGACAGCACATTAAGAACTATGACAATATACTCGACGCGCTTCGTTCAACCTTTCATTCCACAAATCATGTTGAAAAGTTGTTTTTTGGCGGGAAAATCAATATGCTGAACCAGCCTGAGTTCCATGATATCACCCGAGTTCGGTCGCTCCTTTCATTAATTGAGAAGGAACAGGATGTTTTAAAGCTGGTTCAATCCCCGCACACGGGAATTTCGATTAAAATCGGAAAAGAAAACGACTATGAAGAGATGGAAAATTGCAGTCTGATAACGGCTTCTTATTCCGTAGACCAGAAGCAGATCGGCTCAATTGCGATCATCGGCCCGACCCGCATGAATTATTCCAGGGTTGTCAGCCTGCTTCAGCATGTGACTTCGGACTTGTCAAAAGCATTAACAAGTCTGTATGATGAATAAGGGAATTTTGGCAAATTTTATCGAAGGGCAGCACCTGTCCTTCTCCTTACACTTTGAGGGAGGTGAACACAATGTCAGAAGAAAAACAAACCGTTGAACAAAACGAAACAGAAGAGCAAGAAATCATTGAAGAACAAGCTGCCGCTGATGAACAGCAGGAAGAAACAAATGAAAGCGAACTTCTTCAAAACCAAATTAACGAATTGCAAGGTTTGCTTGAGGAAAAAGAAAACAAACTTTTGCGTGTTCAAGCAGACTTTGAAAACTATAAACGACGCAGCCGTTTAGAGATGGAAGCGTCCCAAAAATACCGTTCTCAAAATATCGTGACTGATTTACTGCCGGCTCTTGACAGCTTTGAACGAGCGCTTCAGGTTGAAGCCGACAATGAACAGACGAAAAGTTTGCTCCAGGGAATGGAAATGGTCCACCGTCAGCTCGTAGAAGCCTTGAAAAAAGAAGGCGTCGAAGCCATCGAAGCTGTAGGGCAGGAATTTGATCCTAATCTGCACCAAGCTGTTATGCAGGCTGAAGACGAAAACTACGGCTCCAACATTGTTGTTGAGGAAATGCAAAAAGGCTATAAGCTGAAGGATCGCGTCATTCGCCCTTCCATGGTCAAAGTGAATCAATAATTACATAGCAGGAGGTTATTCAAGTGAGTAAAGTTATCGGAATCGACTTAGGAACAACAAACTCATGTGTGGCAGTGCTTGAAGGCGGCGAGCCTAAAGTTATTGCTAACGCTGAAGGAAACCGCACAACGCCATCAGTTGTTGCATTTAAAAACGGCGAACGTCAAGTAGGGGAAGTGGCTAAACGCCAATCTATTACAAACCCTAACACAATTATGTCTATCAAACGTCATATGGGTACTGATTATAAAGTTGAAATTGAAGGAAAGGATTACACTCCACAAGAAGTGTCTGCTATCATCCTTCAACACCTTAAATCATACGCTGAAAGCTATCTTGGCGAAACAGTATCAAAAGCAGTTATCACAGTTCCTGCATACTTTAACGATGCTGAGCGTCAAGCAACAAAAGACGCTGGTAAAATTGCAGGTCTTGAAGTAGAACGTATCATCAACGAGCCGACTGCAGCAGCGCTTGCATACGGACTTGATAAAACAGATGAAGATCAAACGATCCTAGTATACGACCTTGGCGGCGGTACATTCGACGTTTCCATCCTTGAGCTTGGCGACGGTGTATTCGAAGTTCGTTCAACTGCCGGCGACAACCGTCTGGGTGGGGACGATTTTGACCAAGTTATCATCGATCATCTTGTGTCTGAATTCAAAAAAGAAAACGGCATTGATTTGTCAAAAGACAAAATGGCGCTTCAGCGTTTGAAAGACGCAGCTGAAAAAGCGAAAAAAGATCTTTCCGGCGTATCTTCTACGCAAATTTCTTTACCGTTTATCACAGCTGGAGAAGCAGGACCGCTTCACCTTGAACTTACATTAACTCGCGCTAAATTCGAAGAGCTTTCTTCTCATTTAGTAGAGCGCACAATGGGTCCTGTCCGTCAAGCGCTTCAAGATGCAGGACTTTCTGCAAGCGAAATCGACAAAGTCATCCTTGTCGGCGGATCAACTCGTATCCCTGCCGTACAAGAAGCAATCAAAAAAGAAACTGGAAAAGAAGCGCATAAAGGCGTAAACCCGGATGAAGTTGTAGCGCTTGGTGCTGCGATTCAGGGCGGCGTTATCACAGGTGACGTAAAAGATGTTGTTCTTCTTGACGTTACACCGCTTTCTCTCGGTATCGAAACAATGGGCGGTGTGTTTACAAAACTGATCGACCGCAACACGACGATCCCAACAAGCAAATCTCAAGTGTTCTCAACTGCTGCTGATAACCAAACAGCTGTTGATATCCATGTTCTTCAAGGTGAGCGCCCAATGTCTGCCGACAACAAAACACTCGGCCGCTTCCAGCTTACTGATATCCCGCCAGCACCGCGCGGCGTGCCTCAAATCGAAGTTTCTTTCGATATTGACAAAAACGGTATCGTAAACGTAAGAGCAAAAGACTTAGGCACAGGAAAAGAACAAAACATTACAATCAAATCTTCTTCAGGTCTCTCAGATGAAGAGATCGAACGCATGGTAAAAGAAGCGGAAGAAAATGCTGACGCTGATGCGAAGAAAAAAGAAGAAATCGAAGTCCGCAACGAAGCAGATCAGCTTGTTTTCCAAACTGAGAAAACATTAAAAGATCTTGAAGGCAAAGTGGACGAAGAACAAGTGAAAAAAGCCAACGATGCCAAAGACGCTTTAAAAGCAGCGATTGAGAAAAACGAATTTGAAGAGATCAAAGCGAAAAAAGATGAGCTTCAAACAATCGTTCAAGAGCTTTCTATGAAGCTTTATGAAGAAGCTGCTAAAGCACAGCAAGCTCAAGGCGGAGCAAACGCTGAAGGCAAAGCGGATGACAACGTTGTCGACGCTGAATACGAAGAAGTAAACGACGACCAAAACAAAAAATAAGTTCTTTTTAGTGTCAGCCCCGCTTCCGGAGCTGACCGAAAAGAACACATTTCATAATCTGATTCAATGATTAGAAAGTCAAAGTCAGGCATCTCTTGGCTTTGACTTTTTTTCTTGCCCGGGATAAAAGGAATTGAAAAATCATAATTCAAAATGATACAATCTAATTTATGTGAGAAATTCGGGAGAGTGAAGCGAGATGAGTAAGCGTGATTACTATGAAGTGCTGGGAGTAAGTAAGAGCGCTTCAAAGGATGAAATTAAAAAAGCTTATCGGAAGCTGTCAAAAAAATATCATCCTGATATTAACAAAGAAGCCGGATCAGATGAAAAATTTAAAGAGGTAAAAGAAGCATACGAAACGCTGTCAGATGACCAAAAACGTGCGCATTACGATCAATTTGGTCACACTGACCCTAACCAAGGCTTCGGCGGCGGAGGTTTTGGCGGCGGCGATTTCGGCGGTTTTGGTTTCGATGATATTTTCTCAAGTATATTCGGCGGAGGCACAAGACGAAGAGATCCAAACGCTCCGCGCCAGGGTGCTGATTTACAGTATACGATGACCCTGTCGTTTGAGGATGCGGCTTTCGGTAAAGAAACAACCATCGAAATTCCCCGCGAGGAAACGTGCGAAACATGTAAAGGCTCAGGTGCGAAACCTGGAACAAATCCAGAAACATGCTCCCACTGCGGAGGCTCCGGCCAGTTAAACGTGGAGCAAAATACACCGTTTGGAAAAGTCGTTAACAGACGGGTCTGCCACCACTGTGAAGGTACAGGCAAAATCATTAAAAACAAATGTGCGGACTGCGGCGGCAAAGGAAAAATCAAAAAACGCAAGAAAATCAATGTGACAATTCCAGCCGGTGTAGATGACGGGCAGCAGCTTCGTCTCTCGGGACAGGGTGAACCAGGAATAAACGGCGGCCCTGCTGGGGATTTATTTGTCGTGTTCCATGTACGCGCACACGAGTTCTTCGAGCGTGACGGCGATGATATTTACTGTGAAATGCCGTTAACGTTTGCTCAGGCTGCTCTTGGAGATGAGGTAGAAGTGCCGACGCTGCATGGAAAAGTGAAATTGAAAATTCCGGCCGGTACACAAACAGGAACGAAATTTAGATTAAGAGGCAAAGGCGTTCAAAATGTCAGAGGCTATGGACAGGGTGACCAGCATATCGTCGTCCGCGTCGTTACGCCGACAAATCTGACAGATAAACAAAAAGACATTATCCGCGAATTTGCCGAAGTCAGCGGAAACCTGCCTGACGAACAGGAAATGAGTTTCTTTGACAAGGTAAAACGGGCGTTTAAAGGCGATTAATTATTGGATGAGGAGTTGGTAGTTTTGAAATGGTCCGAATTAAGCATTCACACAACACATGAAGCGGTCGAACCTATCTCAAATATATTGCATGAAGCTGGTGCAAGTGGGGTTGTGATAGAGGACCCGCTTGATTTAATTAAAGAACGTGAGAATGTGTACGGGGAAATCTACCAGCTCGACCCCAATGATTACCCAGATGAGGGTGTCATTGTCAAAGCATATCTGCCGGTTAACAGTTTTCTGGGCGAAACTGTAGACGGCATCAAAGAAACGATTAATAATCTCCTTCTTTACAATATTGATTTGGGCAGAAACCACATCACTATTTCTGAAGTAAATGAAGAAGAGTGGGCGACTGCCTGGAAAAAGTATTATCATCCTGTGAAAATTTCTGAAAAGTTTACAATTGTGCCGACGTGGGAGGAATATACGCCGGTCCATACTGATGAACTGATTATTGAAATGGACCCGGGAATGGCTTTCGGCACAGGGACACATCCGACAACCGTACTCTGCATTCAGGCGCTTGAACGCTTTGTGCAAAAGGGTGATAAGGTGATTGATGTCGGCACTGGTTCGGGAATTTTAAGTATTGCGGCTGCAATGCTTGAGGCTGAATCGGTTCATGCCTACGATCTTGATCCCGTGGCTGTAGAAAGTGCACGCCTTAATCTCAAGCTGAACAAAGTCAGCGATATTGCTCAAGTGAAGCAAAACAATTTGTTAGACGGGATTGAAGGGGAACATGATGTGATTGTGGCCAACATTTTGGCTGAAGTCATTCTTCGCTTTACTTCACAAGCGTACAGCCTCTTAAAAGAAGGCGGCCACTTTATTACGTCAGGAATCATCGGTCATAAAAAACAAGAAGTAAAAGAAGCACTGGAACAAGCTGGCTTTACCATTGTAGAAATCCTTTCAATGGAAGATTGGGTCAGCATTATTGCGAAAAAATAACAGTTAGTAGGTGTCACAGCGTATGCAACGATATTTTATCGAGCTCACGAAGCAGCAAATAGAGGAAGCGCCGGCTTTTTCGATTACCGGCGAAGATGTTCATCATATTGTGAACGTGATGAGAATGAATGAGGGAGATCAGATTATCTGCTGCTCTCAAGACGGCTTCGAGGCAAAATGTGAACTTCAATCTGTTTCCAAAGATAAAGTGTCCTGCCTTGTGATAGAATGGACGAATGAAAACAGAGAGCTTCCGATAAAGGTCTATATTGCGAGCGGCCTTCCGAAAGGAGATAAGCTTGAATGGATTATCCAAAAGGGGACTGAGCTCGGAGCTCATGCCTTTATTCCTTTCCAAGCCGCGCGTTCTGTTGTCAAGCTGGATGACAAAAAGGCAAAGAAAAAGCGGGAAAGATGGACGAAAATTGCAAAGGAAGCGGCTGAGCAATCGTACCGTAACGAAGTGCCGCGAGTGATGGATGTCCATTCTTTTCAGCAGCTTCTTCAAAGGATGCAGGATTTCGATAAATGTGTCGTTGCATACGAGGAGTCATCGAAGCAAGGGGAAATAAGCGCATTCAGCGCGATTGTAAGCAGCCTTCCGAAGGGATCATCTCTATTGATCGTATTTGGTCCCGAAGGCGGTTTAACAGAAGCGGAGGTTGAACGGCTCACAGAGCAAGACGGTGTGCCGTGCGGCCTTGGACCGAGAATTTTAAGGACAGAAACCGCTCCGCTATACGCGTTGAGCGCGATTTCTTATCAAACAGAGTTATTAAGAGGTGATCAGTAATGGCAACTGTTGCTTTCCATACGCTTGGCTGTAAAGTCAACCATTATGAAACAGAAGCAATCTGGCAGCTTTTCAAAGAAGCGGGCTATGAAAGAAGAGACTTTGAACAAACAGCTGATGTATATGTCATTAATACATGTACGGTTACAAATACGGGAGATAAAAAAAGCCGCCAAGTGATCAGACGCGCCATTCGTCAAAATCCTGACGGTGTCATCTGTGTCACAGGCTGCTACGCGCAAACCTCACCTGCTGAGATTATGGCGATCCCCGGTGTCGACATTGTAGTCGGAACACAGGACCGTGAAAAAATGCTTGGCTACATTGACCAATACCGAGAAGAACGCCAGCCGATTAATGGCGTCAGCAACATCATGAAAGCAAGAGTCTATGAAGAGCTAGATGTGCCTGCTTTCACGGACCGGACAAGAGCGTCATTGAAAATACAGGAGGGCTGCAATAATTTCTGCACATTCTGTATCATTCCGTGGGCGCGCGGCCTGCTCCGCTCCCGCGACCCTGAAGAAGTCATTAAACAAGCGCAGCAGCTTGTCGATGCCGGATATAAGGAAATTGTTCTTACGGGTATTCATACAGGCGGCTACGGCGAAGATATGAAAGATTACAACTTCGCGAAGCTTTTGAGCGAATTAGACACCCGTGTGGAAGGCGTGAAACGGATCAGAATTTCTTCAATCGAAGCCAGCCAAATCACTGACAAAGTGATCGAGGTCTTAGACCGCTCAGATAAGATAGTGAATCATTTGCATATTCCTATCCAATCCGGATCAAACACAGTGCTTAAACGGATGAGACGCAAATATACAATGGAATTCTTTGCAGACCGTTTAAATAAATTGAAAAAAGCACTGCCAGGCTTAGCTGTTACTTCTGATGTCATCGTCGGATTCCCTGGAGAAACAGAAGAAGAATTTATGGAAACCTATAACTTTATTAAAGAACATAAATTCTCTGAACTGCATGTTTTCCCTTACAGTAAACGTACAGGAACACCAGCTGCGCGAATGGAAGACCAAGTGGATGAAAACGTGAAAAACGAACGTGTGCACCGCCTGATTGCTCTTTCTGACCAGCTTGCAAAAGAATACGCTTCTCAGTATGAAAATGAAGTGCTTGAGATTATTCCTGAGGAAGCCTATAAAGAAACAGAAGAAGAGAACATGTTTGTCGGTTACACAGACAACTATATGAAGGTTGTTTTCAAAGGCACGGAAGATATGATCGGTAAAATCGTAAAAGTCAAAATCCTAAAAGCAGGTTATCCTTACAACGAAGGACAGTTTGTCCGTGTGGTTGAGGATGAAATAACTGAACACATGCGTTTGTCTTCTTAACCTAAAAAATCGGTGCATTAAAATGTACCGGTTTTTTATTTAGCCGGGATAAGAAGGTGAATCAATCGGTAAAACAAGTTTGTAAGCGGAAGAAACAAAAGAGCTGTCACCACATTAAATAAAAGGCTGAAATGAGCAATCCTTTGGGCAGGATCAGGTGATAACTGTTCTACAAAGCCGGTCGCTGCGGTCAGAAAAGGCAATACTAGAGCGACCCCTAGCACGTTAAATACCACATGGGCATACGCTGTCTGTTTCGCCGCATATCCGCCGGATACAGCAGCCATGACAGCTGTAATGCATGTCCCGATATTTGATCCGAGTACGACGCTCATCGCCTGTGTCAGTCCGATAATCCCTTCATTCATAAAACTCATCAAAATGCCGATACAGACAGAACTGGAGTGAATGATGGCAGTTAACACCATCCCGATTAGCAAAGCGGACCAGTTTGAATCGTTAACATGGTATAGAACGTCGGCTCCCGTTTTCAGCTTCGTCAGCGGCCCGGCAAGATGGCTGAATCCGCTGATGCAAAAGAAGATGATGCCCAGTCCAAGGAAGCTTGTTCCCAGCTGTTTCAAAGGATACCTGCCAGTCAGAAAAAACAATAAACCTCCTATTAAAAGAACCCAAATCAAAATATCCATTTTGATAGCAATAAATTCAGTTGTAAAAGTAGAGCCAACATTTGTCCCCAGAATCATCGGTATCGTCCGCTTAAAAGAAAGAACGCCCGCACTTACAAAGCCGATGACAATGACCATAAAGGCTGAGCTGCTCTGAAGTATCCCCGTAAATACAATGCTGATAAGAAACGCTTTTAACGGATGGTCTGTAAATAAAAGCAAACGTTCTTCAATTTTTGAGTACGCCATTGAAATTAAGCCCTTTCGAAGCATGTTCATGCCTGCGAGAAAGAATAATATAAGAGCAGTAAAGCTAATCAGAATTAACATCCTATTCACCAACCCCTTTCTTTCATTATATAGACAGGCAGTCGCACTCATGACGGAAAAGTGAACTCACTTAGTTGACCTGACTGATGGCTTATATTATAATGTCAAAGTACATGTTTATATGTGTAACTTAAAGGTAGTCGATTGGTGTATTCGGAGGGAGGGAAAGAGAATGTCAAAAACGGTCGTTAGAAAAAACGAATCGCTTGAAGATGCTCTTCGTCGCTTCAAACGCAGTGTATCAAAGACAGGTACTTTGCAAGAAGCAAGAAAGCGTGAATTTTATGAAAAACCTAGCGTAAAGCGCAAGAAAAAGTCTGAAGCTGCTAGAAAACGCAAATTCTAAAAGAGGGTGGATTTATGAGTCTTCTTGAGCGTCTCAACCAGGATATGAAGCTGTATATGAAAAACCGTGAGAAAGACAAACTGACTGTCGTTCGAATGGTTAAGGCTTCACTTCAAAATGAAGCAATTAAGCTTAAGAAAGACAGTTTGACCGAGGATGAGGAACTCACTGTCCTTTCTCGTGAACTTAAGCAACGTAAAGACTCCCTCCAGGAATTTTCAAACGCTAATCGTTTAGATTTAGTAGATAAAGTTCAAAAAGAGCTGGACATTTTAGAAGTTTATTTACCTGAGCAGCTGTCAGAAGAAGAGCTGCGTACAATCGTAAATGAAACCATCGCGGAGGTCGGTGCGAGCTCAAAAGCGGACATGGGCAAAGTGATGGGGGCAATTATGCCTAAAGTAAAAGGTAAAGCTGACGGAAGTTTAATTAATAAGCTTGTGAGCAGTCAACTGTCTTAAATGGCAAAGAAAAGGACATCTTTCTAAGAGAGATGTCTTTTTTTATACATAAAAAAATGAAACCTTTGATACATTTGTTACGTATGAAGAGAAGGCACTTTATTATAAAAGGAAGGAGGGATACACCGCCCTTGCTTCAAATCAAAGGATTCCGTGCTGCTCTTTTGGGTATATTTTTGCTTTCTTTATTAGGCGTACAACTGAACGCAAAAGCAGAAAAGCAAGCTGTTTATGTGATTCCGGTTGAAAAAAATGTCGAACAGGGTCTCGCCTCGTTTTTGTCCCGTTCGTTACAAGACGCAAAGGATGCACATGCAGACCATATTATTCTTGATATCAATACCCCGGGGGGATTGGTCAAATCTGCTATTGATATGGCCGATTTGATAACCGAAAGCGAGATCCCCGTAACTGCATATGTCAACAAACGCGCGTTGTCTGCTGGTGCATATATTGCACTTCAAGCAGATCACATTTATATGGCGCCTGGCGGAAAAATGGGAGCCGCCGCGATTGTTGATGGCCAAGGCAATGCCGCTGACCAAAAAGCTCAATCACTTTGGCTGGCAGAGATGGAAGATGCCGCAGTGAAAAATAACCGCGATCCAAAATATGCGCTCGCAATGGCTGACCCAGATATAGATGCCAAGGAAGTCGGCGCGCCTAAGGGAGATCTGCTGATACTTAACGCAGACAAGGCGATTGAGGTAGGCTATTCAGAAGGCACTGCTGACAATTTGTCCACGCTCGTAAAGAAGCTTGGGTTCGAAAAGGCGCAGATCAGCTATGCAAAGGAGAGCTTTGCGGAAAAGACAGCAAGATGGCTGACGAATCCGGTCATTGTCCCTATTCTGCTGACAATCGCTTTTTTAGGTCTGACGGTGGAGCTTTTTTCCCCGGGTGTCGGCCTCCCTGGAACGGCTGGACTCATTGCGTTATTGCTGTTCTTTTACGGGCATCTTGCAGCCGGCCTTGCCGGGTATGAGACGGTTCTCCTCTTTATAGCAGGGGTGATTCTCATTCTGCTTGAGATTTTTCTTCCCGGAGGAATCATTGGATTACTGGGCTTGGGAGCGATTATTGCGAGCCTGTTTTTAGCCGCGGGGAGCTTCACTGTCATGGCGGTTTCTCTCTTGATCGCCTCAGCTGTTTCGATTACAGCTTTTATTTTACTGACAAGGGTGTTGGGAAAGCGTATGAAATTCTTTAAGAAATTGATATTAAATGATTCTACAAACACGGAGAGCGGCTACGTTTCAAATCAAACGCGCACGGACTTAATGGGAAAAGTGGGTATAACCTTTACACCGCTGCGCCCTTCCGGTACCGTCATTATTGATGATGAACGCCTTGACGTTGTATCGGAGGGATCGTTTACAGAAAAAGATAAAAAAGTAAAAGTGATAAAAGTAGAAGGCTCACGCATTGTCGTGAGAGAAATTTAAATAGAAACGAGGAGAAGTTATATGGATCCGTCAACACTTATGATTCTGGCAATTGTCGCAGTAGCGATCATTGTTTTGGCAGTATTTTTTACATTTGTGCCTGTAATGCTTTGGATTTCAGCTTTGGCAGCCGGAGTGAAAATCAGCATTTTCACTCTAGTTGGGATGAGGCTTCGCCGTGTCATTCCGAATCGGGTTGTTAACCCGCTGATTAAAGCCCATAAAGCGGGACTTAATGTTGGAACAAACCAGCTTGAAAGCCACTACCTGGCTGGAGGTAATGTTGACAGAGTCGTCAACGCGCTTATCGCTGCTCAGCGAGCTAACATTGAACTCACATTCGAGCGCTGTGCTGCCATTGATCTTGCAGGCCGGGACGTGTTGGAAGCTGTTCAAATGAGCGTTAATCCTAAGGTGATTGAAACACCGTTCATTGCCGGCGTCGCAATGGACGGGATTGAAGTGAAAGCGAAAGCGAGAATCACAGTAAGAGCGAATATCGAGCGCCTCGTCGGGGGAGCAGGGGAAGAAACCATTGTAGCTCGTGTAGGTGAGGGGATCGTTTCTACAATCGGTTCATCTGATAATCATAAAAAAGTGCTTGAAAACCCTGACATGATTTCTCAGACAGTCCTTGGAAAAGGATTGGACTCAGGAACTGCGTTTGAAATTCTCTCAATTGATATTGCAGATGTAGATATCGGCAAAAACATCGGTGCAATTTTACAAACCGATCAGGCTGAGGCTGATAAAAACATCGCGCAGGCAAAAGCGGAAGAACGACGTGCGATGGCTGTCGCTCAAGAACAGGAAATGCGTGCCCGCGTAGAAGAAATGCGCGCGAAAGTAGTAGAAGCCGAGGCGGAAGTGCCGCTTGCGATGGCAGAAGCTTTGCGTGAAGGGAATATTGGCGTCATGGATTACATGAATATCAAGAACATCGATGCTGACACAGAAATGCGTGATTCATTCGGCAAGCTGACGAAAGACCCTTCGGATGAAGACCGCAAATCATAATCTCTCTAAGAAGGGAGAACGCTGATGGAAGATTTACTGACCAATCCGCTTATTATTGCAGCGATCATCGGAATCATTTCTGCGATTTTCGGCAAAAAGAGCAAAGAAGAAAAGCAAAACAGCCAAAAAAGTAAAAAACCTCAACACGTGCAATCTGCTTCTCCTCAAAAGAAGCAGTCAAAAGAAGATGCCCCTGCACCTATCCCTAACCGTATGGAACAGGCAAGACGGGAAGCGGAAGAAAGACGCAGGGAAACAGCAAGAAACCTGAAAGGGCTGGAACGAGATCTTGCTGCTGCGAAACAAAAAACAGTATACACAAAACAAAAAATGCTTCAGGTGAATAAAGACACCGTCGTACAGGGGATCGTTCTAGGAGAGGTGTTCGGACCTCCACGGGCGAAAAAACCACACCGTACGATGCGCCCGGCCCGTAAAAATTAAAGTGTTAGAACCTCCTTTCAAATCATACATATGAGATGAAAGGGGGTTCTTTTTGTATGGGGCAAAGAAAGAATCGTATGAAAGCTTGGCTGACAAGAGCATTGGAAATTCCCCCGGACGTTATGATGGATCTGCCGAGGATTACAATGGTTGGCAGACTTCATATCTACATAGAAAACCACAGAGGCCTTTTGCTTTTCAGTGAGAATGAAGTGCGGCTGATGCTGAAGCAGGGCCAGTGCATCATATCTGGTAAAAATTTTGTCATCAAGGCGATTCTTCCGGAAGAGATACTTTTGGAGGGTACGATTGATGTCGTTCGATATGTTGAGTCATAAAGCCGAGGGGGAAATGTTGTGAAAAATAAATGGCTGTCTTTTTTTTCGGGTAAGGTCCAGCTTGAATTGACGGGAAGAGGGATTGAGCGGCTCCTTAATGAATGCACAAGACAGGGGATTCCGGTCTTTCATGTCAAAAAAAAGAAAGAAGCCGTATCGTTATATATACAGCTTCAGGATGTACATGCCTTTCGGCGGGTGAGAAGTAAATTTAAATGTAAAGCCCGATTTATCAATCGGAAGGGATTTCCCTTCCTGTTGCTGAAATCAAAGCTGAATATAGGGTTTACGATCGGTTTTGCGATTTTTTTCATCCTTTTGTTTTTGCTGTCCAATATGGTGTGGAAAATTGATGTGACAGGCGCTAAGCCTGAAACAGAACATCAAATGAGGCAGCATCTTAATGAAATCGGCGTCAAAAAGGGCCGTCTGCAGTTTTTAATGATGTCGCCCGAAAAAATACAGAAATCATTAACCAATGGGATAGACAATATCACTTGGGTCGGAGTTGATCTGAAGGGGACGACCATTCATATGAAAGTTGTGGAGAAAAATGAGCCCGAAAAAGAAAAATATGTTAGCCCGCGCAATATTGTCGCCAAAAAGAAAGCAACCATTACGAGAATGTTTGTGCAAAAAGGACAGCCCATGGCCGCCATACACGATCATGTTGAAAAGGGACAGCTGCTTGTTTCGGGACTGATCGGCAGCGAAGACCATCAGCAGGAAGTCGCCTCAAAAGCAGAAATTTACGGAGAAACCTGGTATAGATCAGAAGTGACAGTCCCGCTTGAAACATTATTTAACGTCTATACGGGCAAAGTAAGGACAAAGCACAAGCTTTCTTTTGGTTCTTTGGCAATCCCGATCTGGGGGATGACGTTTAAAAAAGAGGAATTGAAGCATCCAAAAACAGAACAAGAAAAGCATTCGCTTCATTTTCTCGGATTTAAGCTCCCTGTATCCTATGTCAAAGAGCAAACGAGAGAAAGTGAAGAGGCTTTGCGAAAATATACAAAAGAAGAAGCAGTTCAAGAAGGCATTAAATTGGGTAAACAGGATGTAGAGGATAAAATAGGCGAAAACGGCGAGGTGAAAAGTGAAAAAGTTTTGCACCAGACTGTTGAGAATGGTAAAGTAAAGTTGATTATTCTCTACCAAGTTATAGAAGATATCGTTCAAACCACACCTATTGTCAGGGAGACTGAAGAATGACAGAACATTTACTTGCGATGAATCAAAAACTGAAAAACCCGGACGAGGCGCTTTCACTCTTCGGGAACCAAGATTCTTTTTTGAAATTGATGGAGAAAGATCTGAATGTAAATATCATTACGCGCGGCGAGACGATTTATGTTTCAGGCGATGATGAATCGTTTCAGATTGCAGACAGGCTGCTGGGATCGCTCCTCGCTTTAATTCGCAAGGGGATAGAGATCTCTGAACGTGATGTGATTTACGCCATCAAAATGGCAAAGAAGAATGAACTTGAATACTTTGAAAGCATGTATGAAGAAGAAATTACAAAAAACGCAAAAGGCAAATCAATCCGTGTAAAAACAATGGGACAGCGGGAATACGTGGCCGCTATGAAGCGGAATGACCTTGTATTCGGCATTGGTCCGGCGGGAACCGGGAAAACGTACCTGGCTGTCGTAAAAGCAGTCCATGCTTTAAAAAACGGACATATCAAAAAAATCATTTTAACAAGACCTGCCGTGGAAGCCGGTGAAAGCCTTGGTTTTCTCCCAGGTGACCTAAAAGAAAAAGTAGATCCTTATTTGCGCCCGCTGTATGACGCTCTCCATGATGTGCTTGGGGCAGATCATACAGAACGTCTGATGGAAAGAGGCATCATTGAAATTGCTCCGCTCGCATATATGAGGGGGCGGACGCTCGATGATGCTTATGTTATACTTGATGAAGCACAGAATACCACGCCTGCTCAAATGAAAATGTTTTTGACGAGACTGGGTTTTGGCTCTAAAATGATCATTACAGGTGACGTCAGCCAAATTGATCTGCCGAAAGGCGTCAAATCGGGACTTGCAGTAGCGAAGGAGATGCTGAAAGGAATAGACGGCATTTCTATGATTGAGCTAGACCAGACAGACGTGGTCAGACATCCGCTTGTTGCGAAAATTATTGAAGCATACGATAAGCAAAATTAATGCTGAATGACCCGATCGCGCGTTATCGGGTCATTTTTATGATTGCTTATGGGCTTGATGTTTCAAGAGGAGGTTCTTGTGTTGAAAAAGAAGGCTAAGACCAAAAGCAGCTCAAAAAAATGGAGCAGTTTTAAAAATGCCCGCTCCATGCATGTACTGCTGTATCTTCTGCTGGCTGCCATTATGTTTGCTTTGCTCTTTGTACATGTTAAGCCGGAAACACTTGATTTAGACCTGTTTTCAGTCAGCGACAAGACCATTTACGCTCCGGCAACCGTGGAAGATCAAAAAGCCACAGAGGAAAAAAAGCAAGCCGCTGAAGACGCGGTTGAAGATCAATATACATTAAAAAAAGAATACACAGATAATCGGATAGACCTAGTGTCATCAATATTCGACAGTATTAGTGAAGTGAAAAAATCATCGGAAGAAGGCAGCAAATCACCATCGGAAAAATCAATGGTCAAATCCGTAAAGGATAAATTGACGTCAGATGTGAATGATTCCATATCCGAGGATTCCATCAAGACATTGCTGAAAGCAGACAGTGAAGACTTTTCTTTTGTCAGAGATACGGTCATTACCGCAGTAAATACGGTCATGAGCAGTGAAATCCCTTCGGATAAACTATCTGATGCAAAGGATAAGGTAGAAAAAGAGCTAAAGAGCAATTCTATTCCGTCTAAATACTTGGGAGCCGCGACAGAAATCGGGCGTTTTGCTATTATTCCGAATTACGTCTTCGATCCGAAAGCAACAGAGGCAAAACGGCAGGAAGCCTCAGATAATGTCCAGCAGGTTCAAATCAAACAGGGGCAAGTGCTCGTGGAAGAAAATGACCTCATTGATCGGGAAGTGTACAGGAAACTTGAGCTGACCGGGTTATTAAATAACTCAAATCTCTTTAAACCGATCAGCGGGCTATTGATTATGATCGGACTTTTCATTGCAACACTTGTATATTATTTTGAAAAACAGAAACAAAATCTGAAGTTTAAAAATCAATCCATTCTGTTATTCTCGATTATCACAACACTTTTGCTTGTGATCATGGAGGTTGTCAGTTTGTTTCAGAAGATGGAGTATAATAATATCGGCTATCTGGTCCCCATTGCGGCCGGCGCCATCTTAATCAAACTGCTGATGAATGAACGCATTGCCATTTTGGGAAGTATCATTCTTGCGATTTGCGGAAGTATGATGTTTAATCAGGGTGTGACAGGAACATTCAATTATGTCATAGGGATTTATTATTTGATCAGCGGCATTTCAGGTGTATTATTTTTAGGAAAACACAATGCAAGATCAAAGATTTTGCAGACCGGACTTTTCGTGGCGTTTATTAATATGGTTGTCGTTTTATCCTTATTATTGATCCAGAACACTGCGCTGTCGGGTCTTGAAATCGGCACGTTAATGCTCATGGGGGTTGTGTCGGGGTTTGCTTCATCTGTATTGATCATCGGCCTGATGCCGTTTTTTGAGACGGGCTTTGGCATTTTATCCACCATGAGGCTGCTTGAGCTGTCTAATCCTAACCATCCGCTATTGCGCAAAATACTGACAGAAACACCAGGTACATATCATCACAGTGTAATGGTTGCCAATTTATCAGAGGCAGCCTGTGAAGCGGTTGGGGCTAATGGTTTGCTTGCAAGAGTCGGCGCATATTATCACGATCTCGGAAAAACAAAGCGCCCGCAATATTTTATTGAAAACCAAATGAATATTGACAATCCGCATGACAAGCTGTCACCTCAGTTGAGTAAAAATATTATTATCTCGCATACGACAGACGGTGCGAATATGCTGAGAAGCTATAAATTTCCGAAAGAGCTTGTCGATATTGCTGAGCAGCATCATGGAACCTCGCTTTTAAAGTTTTTTTACTATAAAGCGAAGGAAAAAGGCGACCAGATTACAGAGGAAGAGTTCCGTTATCCGGGGCCGAAGCCGCAGTCAAAGGAAGCCGCAATTATATCAGTGGCCGACAGTGTTGAAGCGGCCGTCAGATCCATGCACAATCCAAATCCTGAACGAATTGAAAAGCTTGTCCGGGGTATTATATCCGATAAGCTTCAGGACGGACAGTTCAGTGAATGCGATTTGACATTTAAAGAGCTGGATACAATCGCAAAAACGCTCTGTGCAACATTAAAAGGAATTTTCCACTCCCGGATTGAATATCCGGAGGCTACTAAGAAGGTGAAATAGATGAGTTTACTGATTGATATCGTTGATGAAACAGGAAGCGTCTCAGAAGAGATGCTCAAAGAAGTAGAAAATCTGCTTCAATTTGCTGCTGAGCGTGAAGGCGTTCAGGATCAGGCTGAAGTTTCTGTCACGATTGTTTCCAATGACGACATACATCAGATTAACAAAGAATACCGGGGAAAGGATGCTCCGACAGATGTCATCTCATTTGCTCTTGAAGAAGAGGGAGAAGGCGAGATCGAAATCGTGGGCGCCGAAATGCCTCCGGTTTTAGGTGATATTATCATCAGTGCCGATCGCACAAGAGAGCAGGCAGAGGAGTATAATCATTCTTTTAAAAGAGAGCTCGGATTTCTAGCTGTACACGGATTTCTGCACCTTTTAGGATATGACCATATGACGAAAGAGGAAGAAGAGGAGATGTTTACTAAGCAAAAGGAATTGCTGGACGCTTATGGACTCAAAAGATCATAGAAATGAGCTGAAGCGGTTCTTCAAAAGCTTCGTGCATGCAGGCCGGGGCATCTGGGAAACAGCGCGGACGGAGCGGAATTTCCAATTTCATGCCGCAGCCGCCTGCGCTGTTCTCATTTGCGGCTTCCTTGTAGAGCTCAGCATGATTGAGTGGATGATTATATTCCTTTTGATAGGCGGTATGTTTTCGCTTGAGCTTTTAAATACAGCCATTGAACATACGGTTGATTTAATAACTGACAAACATCACCCTCTTGCTAAAGCGGCCAAGGACGCTGCCGCCGGGGCTGTTTGCGTTTTTGCCGTGATTTCGTGTATCATTGGTTTACTTATTTTTTTGCCAAAGCTGTAATGGCTGAAAATTCTTACATTTATTTTACATTTTTAGAAATGGGCGTGAAAAAAAGCGCGCGATTATGTAAAATATAAAGTGATAGCGGTACCATTATAGGTAAGAGAGGAATGTACACATGAACAGACAAGAATTAATAACAGAAGCTTTAAAAGCGCGTGATATGGCATATGCGCCGTATTCCAAATTCCAAGTAGGAGCCGCTCTTCTTACCAAGGATGGAAAAGTGTACAGAGGCTGCAACATTGAGAACGCGGCATACAGCATGTGCAATTGCGCCGAGCGTACCGCTTTATTTAAAGCTGTTTCTGAAGGGGATACAGAGTTTCAGATGCTGGCCGTTGCGGCTGACACCCCTGGACCGGTATCTCCGTGCGGAGCCTGCCGCCAGGTGATTTCTGAGCTTTGCACAAAAGACGTTATTGTCGTACTGACTAATTTACAAGGACAAATAAAAGAAATGACTGTGGAAGAATTATTGCCAGGCGCATTTTCATCGGAGGATTTACATGACGAACGAAAGCTTTAAATCAGGATTTGTATCCATTATTGGAAGACCAAACGTAGGAAAATCTACATTTTTGAACAGAGTCATTGGACAAAAAATCGCGATCATGAGCGATAAGCCCCAAACGACGAGAAACAAGGTGCAAGGAGTACTGACGACAGGCACATCACAAACCATTTTTATTGACACACCAGGGATTCATAAACCTAAGCATAAACTTGGGGACTTTATGATGAAAGTGGCGCAAAATACATTAAAAGAAGTCGATTTGATCTTGTTTATGATCAATGCTGAGGAAGGCTACGGGAAGGGCGACGAATTCATCATTGAGAAATTGCAGACGATGTCTACGCCTGTATTCTTAATCGTAAACAAAATTGATAAAATTCATCCCGACCAATTGCTTCTGCTAATTGACGAATACCGCAAACGTTATCCTTTTAAGGAAATTGTTCCGATTTCTGCTTTAGAAGGAAATAACATCGAAACCTTGCTCGCGCAGATCGAAGCGTATTTGCCGGAAGGGCCGCAATTCTATCCGAGTGACCAGGTAACTGACCACCCTGAACGATTTATCATTTCTGAATTAATCAGGGAAAAGGTGCTGCATTTGACGAGAGAAGAAATCCCGCACAGCATTGCGGTGGCCATCGAATCCATCAAAGGGCAGGACAACGGTTCTGTGCACGTAGCGGCAACGATTGTGGTCGAGCGGGATTCCCAGAAAGGCATCGTGATCGGTAAAAAAGGAAGCCTTCTAAAAGAGGTTGGAAAAAGAGCGAGAGCGGATATTGAAGCACTGTTGGGCTCCCGTGTCTACCTTGAATTGTGGGTGAAAGTGCAGAAAGACTGGCGTAATAAAATGTCCCAGCTTCGCGATTTTGGCTTTAAAGAGGACGAATATTAATCTCTTCCCGTGTGTGTCATTATCTCACAGGAACAGGGATACATTAGCAAATTTTGTTTAACATGAAATGGAGGACATCTGGTCAAGATAAAGGTAAGAATTTGGAGTTTAGGTAAGCTAGTTTAACTACAGAAAGGTGGGTTTCTTGTGTTGAATTTTACCTGGAACGTATTTTCTCAAACAGGAAATGTTGATACGTATCTTCTTTTTAAAGAACTGGAAAAAGAGAACATGGAAAGACCCGAAGAACTAGAAGATGAGCTAGCCCGATTTGATTATCCAATTTTATAAACCTCTTGGCCGCTCCTGCTTGAGGAAGGTGCGGAAATGCTGACAAAATGTGAAGGGATCGTTCTTCGCACAAATGATTACGGAGAGACGAATAAAATCGTAACATTACTGACAAGAGAACACGGAAAAATAGGTGTTATGGCACGAGGCGCCAAAAAACCGAACAGCCGTTTATCAGCAGTCAGCCAGCCCTTTTTGTATGGTTCTTTCTTAATGCAAAAAACATCGGGCCTCGGAACGCTTCAGCAGGGGGAAATGATCCTCAGCATGAGAGGCATCAGGGAAGACTTGTTTTTAACAGCATATGCTGCCTATGTTGCTGAGTTAGTCGACAGAGGCACAGAAGAAAAAAAGCCAAATCCTTATTTATTTGAATTCATATTAGAATCATTAAAACAGTTGAATGAAGGAACAGATCCGGATGTTATCACCTTCATTGTTCAAATGAAGATGCTCGGTGTCATGGGCCTGTATCCTGAGCTGAATCATTGTGTACATTGTAAAAGCCAAGACGGAACCTTTCATTTCTCTGTTCGTGATAATGGTTTTATATGCCACCGCTGTTTTGAAAAAGATCCTTACAGGATACCGATTAAACCGCAAACGGCAAGGCTGTTAAGGCTCTTTTACTATTTTGATCTGTCGAGACTCGGCAATGTGTCCTTAAAAGAGGAAACAAAAGCTGAATTAAAGCAAGTGATTGATTTATATTACGAAGAATATTCGGGATTGTATTTAAAATCAAAGCGCTTTTTAGATCAAATGGAAAGCATGAAACATCTTATGGGTGAAAACAAAAGTTGACATTTGGTCCATCTTTTTATATGATCATTTATTATAAAATATGTTGCAGTGAGAGAAAGAAGTACTTGCGTTTACCTCATGAAAGCGACCTTAGGGCGGTGTAAGCTAAGGATGAGCACGCAACGAAAGGCATTCTTGAGCAATTTTAAAAAAAGAGGCTGGGATTTTGTTCTCAGCAACTAGGGTGGAACCGCGGGAGAACTCTCGTCCCTATGTTTGCGGCTGGCAAGCATAGAGACGGGAGTTTTTTGGTTGCTGCCGCAGTCAACTTATGAAAGAAAAGTGGAGGTGCTTGAAATGAATATTCAAGACATGATTCTAACCTTGCAAAAGCATTGGTCCAGTCAGGGCTGTGTGCTTATGCAGGCTTACGATGTAGAAAAAGGAGCCGGCACGATGAGCCCGTATACATTTTTGCGCAGTATCGGTCCTGAGCCGTGGAAAGTGGCTTATGTAGAGCCTTCCAGACGTCCGGCAGACGGCCGCTACGGGGAGAACCCGAACAGACTGTATCAGCATCATCAGTTCCAGGTCATTATTAAACCGTCACCTGATAACATTCAAGAGCTGTATTTGGATTCCTTGCGTGCTCTTGGAATTGATCCGCTTGAGCACGATATTCGCTTTGTTGAAGACAACTGGGAGAATCCGTCTTTAGGCTGTGCGGGTCTAGGCTGGGAAGTTTGGCTTGACGGAATGGAAATAACTCAATTTACGTATTTCCAGCAGGTCGGGGGATTAGAGTGTAAACCCGTTTCTGTAGAGATTACGTATGGAATTGAGCGTCTCGCGTCTTATATCCAGGATAAAGAAAACGTGTTTGACTTGGAATGGACGTCAGGGTTTACAGTAAAAGATTTATTCATGATGGCTGAATATGAGCATTCTGTTTATACGTTTGAAACATCAGACGTCGATATGCTGTTCCAATTGTTCAGCACATATGAAAAAGAAGCGATCAAGCAAATGGACAACGGACTTGTTCATCCAGCATATGACTATGTGCTGAAATGCTCGCACACTTTCAACCTGCTTGATGCCAAAGGTGCGATCTCTGTTACCGAGCGGACGGGCTATATCGCAAGAGTGCGGAATTTAGCTAGAAAAGTAGCAAAAACCTACTATGAGGAACGAGAAAAACTAGGGTTCCCAATGCTTAAAGGGGAGGGTTCTTCTCATGAGTAAACAGGATTTACTTTTAGAGATCGGATTAGAGGAAATGCCGGCGCGCTTTTTGAATGAAAGCATGGTTCAGCTTGGCGACAAGCTGACAGGCTGGCTTAAAGAAAAAAATATTACTCACGGTGAAGTGAAACTCTTCAATACACCGAGACGTCTTGCTGTGTTCGTTAAGGATGTCGCAGAAAAGCAGGATGATATAAAAGAAGAAGCAAAAGGGCCTGCGAAAAAAATTGCCCTTGATGCGGACGGGAACTGGACAAAAGCGGCAATCGGCTTTTCAAAAGGCCAAGGCGCAAATGTGGAAGACCTGTACATCAAAGAAGTAAAAGGCATAGAGTATGTATTCGTGCAAAAATTCCAAGCCGGCCAAGAAACGAAGTCGCTTCTGCCAGAATTGAGCGGTTTAATTACAAGCTTGCATTTCCCGAAAAACATGCGCTGGGGAAATGAAGATTTGCGTTATATCCGACCGATCAAATGGATTGTCGCATTATTTGGACAGGATGTCATTCCATTTTCGATCACAAACGTTGAGTCTGGACGGACAACACAGGGACACCGTTTCCTCGGACATGAAGTGTCAATTGAATCACCTTCAGCTTATGAAGAGCAGCTGAAAGAACAGCATGTTATTGCTGATCCTAGCGTCCGAAAGCAAATGATTCAATCTCAGCTGGAAACAATGGCTGCTGAAAACAATTGGAGCATTCCAGTTGACGAAGACCTTCTTGATGAAGTGAATCATTTAGTAGAATACCCGACAGCTCTTTACGGTTCATTTGAATCCGAGTTTCTGTCAATTCCTGAAGAAGTGCTTGTCACGACGATGAAAGAGCATCAGCGCTACTTCCCTGTCAAAGACAAAAACGGTGACCTTCTGCCTCACTTTATCACAGTCCGAAACGGCAACAGCCACGCGATTGAAAATGTGGCCCGAGGCAATGAAAAAGTGCTGCGCGCACGTTTATCTGATGCGTCATTCTTCTACAAGGAAGATCAGAAACTAAACATTGATGCAAATGTGAAGAAACTTGAAAATATCGTTTTCCATGAAGAGCTTGGTTCTCTTGCTGATAAGGTTAGAAGAGTCACATCAATCGCAGAGAAACTTGCCGTTCGCCTTCAGGCTGATGAAGATACATTAAAACATGTGAAGCGGGCTGCTGAAATTTCTAAATTCGACCTTGTGACGCATATGATATATGAATTCCCTGAACTTCAAGGAATTATGGGCGAAAAGTATGCGAGAATGCTTGGCGAAGATGAAGCTGTGGCGGCGGCAGTCAATGAACATTATATGCCTAGATCAGCGGGCGGAGAAACGCCTTCTACTTTCACCGGAGCTGTTGTAGCAATGGCGGATAAGCTTGACACAATCGCTTCATTCTTCTCTATCGGCGTAATTCCGACCGGTTCCCAGGACCCTTACGGACTGCGCCGCCAAGCAAGCGGTATTGTTGCGATTCTTCTTGACCGCAACTGGGGAATTTCATTTGAAGAGCTGCTTACTTTCGTACAAACCGATAAAGAAATTGAACTGCTGGATTTCTTCACTCAGCGCTTGAAATATGTCTTGAATGCTGAACAAATCAGACATGATGTCATTGACGCCGTGCTGGAAAGCTCTGAGCTTGAGCCGTACTCTGCGCTGCATAAAGCACAAGTACTGGAGCAAAAGCTTGGTGCACCTGGTTTTAAGGAAACAGCCGAAGCGTTAGGCCGAGTGATCTCTATCAGCAAAAAAGGAGTCCGCGGAGACATTCAGCCTGATCTGTTTGAAAATGAATACGAAGCAAAACTGTTTGATGCCTACCAAACAGCGAAGCAAAATCTGCAGGAAAACTTCAGCAAAAAAGATTATGAGGCGGCGCTTGCTTCACTTGCAGCCTTAAAAGAACCGATCGATGCTTACTTCGATCATACAATGGTTATAGCGGATAATGAGGCATTAAAGGCAAATCGTTTAGCGCAAATGGTAAGCTTGGCGGATGAGATCAAGTCCTTTGCGAATATGAATGCCCTTATTGTAAAATAAAGAGAGAAAAGGCGGTTGCTGTGTGATCGGTAATCGTCTTTTCCCCATTTATAAGTTTTTTGTTTGATTACAAGATATTTACGTTATAATATGGATTATTATTTCTTTACATAGCTATGAAGTGAAAAGGTGGTGAGTACGATCGAACTAAATAAACGGCAAGAACATATTTTGCAGATTGTAAAAGAAAACGGGCCGATTACAGGGGAGCATATTGCAGAAAAGCTGAACCTAACCAGGGCGACATTGCGCCCGGATTTAGCCATACTCACCATGTCAGGATTCCTCGAGGCGCGCCCGAGAGTCGGTTATTTCTATACGGGAAAAACCGGCACACAGCTTTTGGCGGATAAACTCAAAAAGCTTCAGGTGAAAGACTTTCAATCTATCCCCGTAGTGATTCACGAAAACGTTTCTGTGTACGATGCGATTTGCACCATGTTTTTAGAAGATGTAGGTACTCTGTTTGTGGTGGACCGCGATGCTGTTTTAGTCGGGGTGCTTTCACGAAAAGACTTGCTCAGAGCGAGCATTGGCCAGCAGGAGCTTACATCGGTCCCTGTTCACATCATCATGACAAGGATGCCGAACATTACGGTGTGCAGACGCGAGGATTATGTGATGGACATTGCAAAGCATTTAATAGAAAAACAAATTGATGCACTGCCTGTCATCAAAGACACCGATAAAGGCTTTGAAGTGATCGGCAGAGTGACAAAAACAAATATGACCAAAATACTTGTCAGTTTATCTGAAAATGAAATCCTATAAGATTGCAAACTAACGGGGGGATAATATGAATAACCGCATCATCTATGTTGTATCGGATTCCGTCGGTGAAACGGCTGAATTGGTAGTAAAAGCAGCACTCAGCCAATTTAACGGATCGGCGGATGATACCCATGTAAGAAGAATTCCTTATGTTGAAGATATAGGCACTATCAATGAAGTGATTTCACTTGCAAAGGCAGACGGCGGCATTATCTGTTTTACACTCGTGGTGCCGGAAATCAGAGAATATTTGATAGCCGAAGCGGAAAAAGCAAATGTTTTATATTATGATATTATCGGCCCGTTGATTGATAAAATGGAAACAGCCTACGGTTTAACAGCGAAATACGAACCGGGGCGGGTGCGCCAGCTTGATGAAGATTATTTCAAAAAAGTGGAGGCCATCGAGTTTGCAGTTAAATACGATGATGGACGTGATCCAAGAGGGATTTTAAAAGCTGATATCGTTTTGATCGGCGTGTCAAGAACGTCTAAAACACCGCTGTCTCAATATCTCGCACACAAACGCCTGAAGGTTGCCAATGTTCCGATTGTACCGGAGGTTGATCCGCCGGAAGAACTCTTTAACGTTGATCCGAAAAAATGCATCGGTTTAAAGATTAGCCCTGATAAACTGAATCATATCAGAAAAGAACGTTTAAAATCACTCGGGCTTAATGATAAAGCGATTTATGCAAATATCAACAGAATCAAAGAGGAACTCGAGTATTTCGAAAAGATTGTGGATCGGATCGGCTGCCAGGTTGTTGATGTTTCAAATAAAGCGGTTGAGGAAACAGCGAATATTATCCATCATCTCAAAACAAAAAACATATAACTCAGGACGCTCTATCCTGGGTTTTTGGCTGTGCCAAAAGGGAATAATGAAAAACAATAGCATCTTTGTGAAGTTTGTATTATAATAAAAAATTGTGATAAAATGATTAATTTTAGGTTTAAGGATCATGTGATACGAATAAACTATTATGGGTAAGATGTCAAGAATTTCTCCCGGAAATTTTTCGACAAATTCATATACATCCACAATAATAAAGGATGTGCGATTTTGCTTGCTTTTATGCAGGAGTTTAATGGAGGGATGGAGAATTACTCTTCTTAATGAACAAGAAAAGACGATTTTTGTCGATGCTGATGCTTGTCCGGTAAAAGATGAAATTTTACAAACAGCATCCGAGTATGAAGTTCAAGTTCTTTTTGTCGCTTCATTTGAACATTATCAGCTTTCCAGAAGCAATGAAGAAAAATGGAAGTATGTTGATCCTCATAAAGAAGCTGCTGATTTATATATCGCAAATCACGTGAAACCGGGAGATATTGTTGTGACGCAGGACATCGGATTAGCATCTCTGCTGTTGAACAGAAATGTCTCAGTTATGTCGGAAAGAGGTCGTCTTTATAAAGAAGACACGATTGATTTTGCCCTAGAGGGCCGTCATTTTTCCGGCAAACAAAGAAGAAAAGGCGTATATGCCAAAGGGCCTAAAAAATTGAATAAAGAAGATCGAGAACGATTTATTGCACTGCTGCAAAAAATCCTGTCGAACGATGAAGGGATTTTGCACTAAAGCATCGAATAATGTACGACGGAGTGTTATAAGATGGGAAATCGGATACCAGATGAAATTGTGGATCAGGTGCAAAAGTCGGCAGATATCGTTGAAGTCATAGGTGATTATGTTCAATTAAAGAAGCAAGGCCGAAACTACTTTGGACTCTGTCCTTTTCATGGAGAAAGCACACCTTCGTTTTCCGTATCGCCCGACAAACAGATTTTTCATTGCTTTGGCTGCGGAGCGGGCGGCAATGTTTTCTCTTTTTTAAGGCAGATGGAAGGCTACTCATTTGCCGAGTCGGTTTCTCACCTTGCTGACAAATACCAAATTGATTTTCCAGATGATATAACAGTCCATTCCGGAGCCCGGCCAGAGTCTTCTGGGGAACAAAAAATGGCTGAGGCACATGAGCTCCTGAAGAAATTTTACCATCATTTGTTAATAAATACAAAAGAAGGTCAAGAGGCACTGGATTATCTGCTTTCTAGGGGCTTTACGAAAGAGCTGATTAATGAATTTCAGATTGGCTATGCTCTTGATTCTTGGGACTTTATCACGAAATTCCTTGTAAAGAGGGGATTTAGTGAGGCGCAAATGGAAAAAGCGGGTCTCCTGATCAGACGCGAAGACGGAAGCGGATATTTCGACCGCTTCAGAAACCGTGTCATGTTTCCGATCCATGATCATCACGGGGCTGTTGTTGCTTTCTCAGGCAGGGCTCTTGGCAGCCAGCAGCCTAAGTATATGAACAGTCCTGAAACCCCGCTCTTTCATAAAAGCAAACTGCTTTACAATTTTTATAAGGCCCGCCTTCATATCAGAAAGCAGGAAAGAGCAGTCTTATTTGAAGGGTTTGCTGATGTCATATCGGCCGTAAGCTCGGGTGTAAAGGAAAGCATAGCCACGATGGGAACGTCTCTTACAGATGATCATGTCAAGATCCTGAGAAGAAACGTCGAAGAAATCATTCTTTGCTATGACTCTGATAAAGCCGGTTATGAAGCCACCTTAAAAGCTTCGGAGCTTCTGCAAAAAAAAGGCTGCAAAGTCAGAGTTGCAATGATTCCTGACGGATTGGACCCTGATGATTACATCAAAAAATTCGGCGGGGAAAAATTTAAAAACGACATTATTGACGCAAGTGTCACCGTAATGGCGTTCAAAATGCAATATTTCCGAAAAGGAAAGAACCTGTCCGATGAAGGCGACCGCCTAGCTTACATTAAAGACGTACTGAAAGAAATCAGCACGCTTTCAGGGTCTCTAGAGCAGGAAGTCTATGTAAAGCAGCTTGCTTCAGAGTTTTCGCTTTCACAGGAGTCTTTAACTGAGCAGCTGTCTGTTTTCAGCAAGCAAAACAAACCTGCTGACAATAGCGGTGAAACTAAAACGCGGCGAGCGCATCTGACGACAAAAGCAAGGCAAAAACGTTTGCGTCCGGCGTATGAAAATGCAGAAAGGCTGTTACTCGCTCACATGCTTCGAGATCGGAGCGTCATCAAAAAAGTGATTGACCGGGTAGGGTTTCAATTTAATATTGATGAGCACCGGGCATTAGCCGCTTATCTTTATGCTTTTTATGAAGAGGGAGCCGAGCTGACGCCTCAGCATCTGATGGCCAGGGTGACGGATGATCATATAAGCCAGCTCTTGTCCGATATATTAATGCTTCAGGTTAATCAAGAGCTTAGCGAAGCCGAGTTATCAGATTATGTAAAAAAAGTGTTGAATCAAAGAAATTGGTCAATGATAAAAGAAAAAGAGGCGGAAAGAGCCGAAGCAGAAAGGCAAAAAGATTTTTTAAGAGCTGCTTCTTTGGCTCAAGAAATCGTTACATTGAACCGATCTTTAAAATAACTGGAGAACTGATGAGGAGCATTTATTGGCAATGATTCCTTGCGGAGGAGCAAATAGATCGCTTAACCTCATCATGAATTGTCATTTCATTATTCGCACATTGTTAAAGGCAGTTCACATAGAAAACGCCTGAATGGACCGAATAAGAATCATACCGCTTATAGAATTCGTTGCAAGCTTTGGAAGGAGGGATCCATAATGGCTGATAAACAAACCCACGAGACAGAATTAACATTCGACCAAGTAAAAGAGCAATTAACAGAGTCTGGTAAAAAACGTGGCGTTTTGACATATGAAGAAATTGCTGAGCGTATGTCCAGCTTTGAAATTGAATCAGACCAAATGGATGAGTATTATGAATTTTTAGGTGAACAAGGTGTTGAATTAATTAGTGAGAATGAAGAAACAGAAGATCCTAATATTCAGCAGCTTGCCAAAGCCGAAGAAGAATTTGACCTTAATGACCTAAGTGTACCGCCTGGCGTTAAAATCAATGACCCAGTTCGTATGTATTTAAAGGAAATCGGTCGGGTTAACCTTCTTTCTGCAAAAGAAGAAATCGCCTACGCTCAAAAGATTGAAGAAGGTGACGAAGAATCTAAACGCAGATTGGCTGAAGCGAACCTGCGGCTTGTTGTCAGTATCGCAAAACGGTATGTCGGACGCGGTATGCTGTTCCTTGATCTGATCCAGGAAGGAAACATGGGCCTGATGAAAGCCGTTGAAAAATTTGATTATCGCAAAGGTTATAAATTCAGTACGTATGCTACGTGGTGGATCAGACAGGCGATTACACGCGCCATTGCCGATCAGGCGAGAACGATCCGGATTCCCGTTCATATGGTTGAAACCATTAATAAATTAATCCGTGTGCAGCGTCAATTACTGCAAGACTTAGGCAGAGAACCAACACCTGAAGAAATTGCGGAAGATATGGATTTAACGCCTGAAAAAGTACGCGAAATCTTAAAGATTGCTCAAGAGCCGGTATCTCTGGAAACACCGATCGGTGAAGAGGATGACTCGCACCTTGGTGATTTCATTGAAGACCAAGAAGCAACTTCACCTTCTGACCACGCCGCATACGAGCTATTGAAAGAGCAGCTGGAAGATGTGCTTGATACGTTAACTGATCGTGAAGAAAATGTATTGCGTCTTCGATTCGGTCTTGATGACGGCCGTACAAGAACATTAGAAGAGGTCGGCAAAGTATTTGGAGTAACGAGAGAGCGTATTCGACAAATCGAAGCCAAAGCGTTGCGGAAACTAAGACATCCTAGCAGAAGTAAACGTTTGAAAGATTTCCTTGAATAAGATGGAACGGGTCTTGAAGATCCGTTCTTCTTTTTTTAAAAAGATATATGGATAATATGCCTTTATTTTACTGAAAAATGATGTCATTTGCAAATGAACATTGTGGTGAAAAATTTCAAAATCTAATTCCATATTTTCTATTGTAAGCGTATACAAATCATTATACAATAGAATAAAAAGGATATTAGAGATTTAGGCATGTTTCTATTCAATTTTGTATAAAGTGTGAATAAAAAACTTTTGTATAGCAATCCATTTACTTTTTGTAAAAATAAGTTAGAATTAGAAGTGTTTACATAGGGGGAAGGATCAAAAAGGGGGAAGGGAAATGAAATGGAACCCGCTTATTCCATTTTTGCTGATCGCTGTTTTAGGAATTGGTCTAACTTTCTTTTTATCAGTAAAAGGACTTGATGACTCTCGGGAGATTGCAAGCGGAGGAGAAAGCAAATCTGCTGAAAAGAAAGATGCAAACGCTTCACCAGAAGAAATTTACAAGGCAAACTGCATCGCATGCCACGGTGAAAATTATGAAGGTGTTTCGGGTCCGAGCTTAAAAGGTGTAGGGGATAAGAAAGATGTCGCTGAAATTAAAACAAAGATCGAAAAAGGCGGTAATGGAATGCCTTCCGGTCTTGTTCCGGCCGATAAGCTGGATGATATGGCAGAGTGGGTGTCAAAAATTAAATAAAAGAACCATTTTTCTCTTTATACATTCACAGGCCGCCGAGATGTTCTCGACAGCCTTTTATTTTTGACTGCCGCGTGCAGACCCGCATCAAAAGAAATAATCTCAAAATCATTTGCTTCAGCTTGGATTCCGGGCTGATTTTTTATATGATAGTAAAGGAAAAAATGATTGAGAAAAGTTGTGATGACAAGTGAACGAATTAAAATTATCTAAACGATTGCAAACAGTAGCGGAGTACATACCGAATGGAGCGGTGATGGCCGATATCGGCTCAGATCACGCATACCTTCCTTGTTATGCGGTGCTGAATCATAAAGCCAGCGGGGCGATTGCCGGAGAAATCACAGATGGCCCATTTTTGTCTGCAAAGCGGCAGGTTGAAAAATCAGGCTTAAACTCGCACATTTCTGTAAGGCAGGGAGACGGACTGGAAGTGATTAAAAAAGGTGAAGCTGATGCCATTACGATTGCCGGAATGGGCGGGGCTTTGATCGCTCACATTTTAGAAGCGGGCAAAGACAAATTAACGGGGAAAGAACGGTTCATTTTACAGCCGAATATTCATGCTGTTCATATCAGGGAGTGGCTTTATAAAGAAGGATATGCGCTGATAGATGAGGTAATCCTTGAAGAGGACGGAAAGTGCTATGAGGTGCTGGTAGCCGAAGCGGGAGACAGGGATGCGGCTTATGACGGTATTTCTTTATCAGCCGGGATGCTTGTCGGCCCTTTCTTGGCAAAAGAAAAAAATGCTGTCTTTTTGAAAAAGTGGACACAAGAGCTTCAGCACACTCAAAGCATTTATGAACAGATCAGCCAAGCGGCGGATACAGAGCAAAACAAACAAAAATTAAAGGAGCTCGCCGATCGAATGGAGCTGTTAAAGGAGGTAATCGATCATGGCTAAAAGTGTAAATGGGCAGCAGATCATCCAGCTGTTTGAACAATTTTCCCCGAAAGCCTATGCGGTTGAAGGAGATAAAATCGGCCTGCAAATCGGCACCTTAAACAAACCAATTAAAAATGTGATGGTTACACTTGATGTGTTAGAGAGCGTTATCGATGAAGCGATTGAAAAAGAGGTTGACTTGATTATTGCACACCATCCACCAATTTTCCGGCCGCTAAAGCATATTTCAACAGATCAGCCTGCCGGAAGGTTAATTGAAAAGTGTTTGAAGCATGATATTGCTGTTTATGCAGCTCATACAAATTTAGACGTTGCGGACGGCGGTGTGAATGATTTGCTTGCTGAAGCATTAGAGTTGAGTGAGACGGAAGTGCTGGTGCCTACTTATACGGATCCTCTGAAAAAGCTGGCAGTATACGTGCCGAAGGAATATGAAGAGCAGGTCAGAGCCGCGCTCGGAAATGCGGGGGCTGGCCATATCGGTGAATACAGCCATTGCGCGTTTTCATCTGAAGGAATCGGCAGTTTTAAACCATTAGACGGAGCTAAGCCTTTTATCGGTGAAGTGGGAGAGCTTGAGCTTGTTCATGAAGTAAGGCTTGAGACTGTATTTCCTAAAAGCGTCGAAAAAGCTGTTATCAATGCAATGATAAAAAGCCATCCATATGAAGAAGTCGCTTACGATATCTATCCTATCGAACAGACTCCCGCCGAAAAAGGGCTCGGCCGTGTCGGAACCCTTAAAAATGAGATGACGCTCAAGGAATTCGCTTTATTTGTGAAAGACAAGCTTGACGTCAATGGTGTCAGAATGGTGGGGGATGCTGACAGCATGGTGAAAAAAGTAGCTGTTCTTGGCGGAGATGGAAACAAGTATATTCATCATGCAAAACGAAAGGGAGCCGATGTTTACGTCACAGGAGATTTATACTTCCATGTGGCCCATGATGCGATGATGCTTGGCCTAAATGTGGTTGATCCGGGCCATTACGCGGAAAAAATCATGAAAGAAGGCGTCACGAGAAAACTGACATCAATGTGTAATGATAAAAAGTTTGGCGTGAATATCTTTGTTTCTGAAACAGATACAAATCCATTTACATTTCTATAAAAAAACTGAGGCTTTTACAGCCTCAGTTTTTTGCTTTTACTTTTGGAAGTATTTTTTTGAGCGGTATATTATGTTCAGTTGTCCAAGTTGATGGATCTTCGTGATCAAACTGCTCTAAAAAGCGAATGACTTCTTTTGTGATCGGCGTCGGTGTTGAAGCTCCCGCTGTAACTGCAACGGTATTAACGCCTTTCAGCCATTCGAGCTTCAATTCGCTTAAGTCACCGATCCGGTATGCTTTTGTCCCGGCTATTTCTTCTGACACTTGAGCAAGCCTATTTGAATTGTTGCTTTTCGGGTCTCCGACAACGATTGTTAAGTCCGCTTTTTTTGCCTGCTCTGATACAGCTTCCTGCCGCACTTGAGTAGCGAGGCAAATCTCTTGGTGATATTCGACATGAGGATATTTTTCTTTGACAAGCTCCATAATGTCGTGAACATCCCATTGAGACATTGTTGTTTGATTCGTCACGATTAACTTCTCTGCTTGGATATCAAGGTTCTTTACATCTTCTTCTGTTTCAACTAAGTGAACGATCTCCGGCGCTACGCCAACGGCTCCCTCAGGCTCTGGATGCCCTTTTTTGCCGATATAGATCACGTGATATCCTTTTTCTTTCATCTCTAAGATTAGATTATGAGTTTTCGTCACATCCGGACATGTAGCATCAATTGCGACTAACCCTTTTTCTTCTGCGATTCTTCTGACTTCGGGAGAAACACCGTGCGCAGTGAAAATGACAGTTCCTTTGTCAACCTGCTTTAAGATGTCCAGACGGTTAGAGCCGTCCAATGTAAAAATCCCTTCCTCTTCAAACGCATCAGTGACGTGTTTATTATGAACAATCATCCCGAGTATATAGATGGGTCTTGGCAAGCTTTTATCTAGTGACGCATTTTTGGCAATGACCATAGCATCAACAACACCATAGCAATAGCCGCGCGGTGAAATTTTAATTACGTCCATTTTCGGTTGTCCTCCAATACTGAAGTGAGTAAAGGCAATATAAAAAGCCGTAATCAAACGGCTCTATTCTTGCATTCTTCTGATCTCATTATAGCCAATCTCACTTCAGATATCAAAGAATGTTAAATATATAATCTCGGTTTTGAACTGCCTGATGTTCTTTTCGGAGCAGGAGAGGCAGCTTCCTTTTTCTTCGGGGCAGACGTTTTTGATTCTTGTTCTTTATTGTCAGTTGTTTTAGATTTCATTGGGAGAGAAGAACTTTTTGGTTTTGATTTTTTGTTCCCATCTGAGGTTTTTGTTTCAGTCTCTTTTTCTTTTTCTGATGATTCTTCTGAAACGGATTGTTTTTCACTTTCCTCATTGGCCTCTGTCTCAGTATCATCACTTTTACTTAATTGGCTGTACAGCTTCATCATTGCTGGCAGATTGCGGACTAATGGGCCGTACTGCTGGATCATAGGGGTGACTTGCTGCGCCATGCCGAGTACTTTTTGCACATTTCCAAGCATACTGGATAATGATGCAGGATTGGCGATATTTTGAATGCCTTGCAGGCCAGCACCTCCGCTCGCTGCGGCACCTGCTCCTGGAACTCCGGGAACTCCGGCGCTGCCAGCGCCTCCTCCGCCGGGTAGGAACCTTGACAGCATTCCTTTTAAGCCTCCGCCTGCACCTGCACTATTTCTCGCTCCGGCATTTGCCTGAGGAAGAAATTGTCCGGCTTGCTGAAAACCTTGCTGCTGTGCTCCAAATGAAGGTCCTCGCATATTAGGCGGTCTTCTGCCCATCATTCGCTGATTTGGCATGGGGCGGGGCGGTCCGGGCTGTGGGTAATTTCTCATTGGCTGCTGCGGTGAAAACATACTTGTACCTCCTTTCAGCTCTCTCTGCTATTAGAATATGCATGGGCTGCGGTATTTGCTTTACATAACTGAATAAAACAAACGCCTTGCAAACGTGGTGTTTTTAAGCAAAATCGGGTATAATGTGATGATGGACACATAATGTGCCGCTTTAAGGAGCTGGGAAAAATGAAAGAAACGAAATTTGAACTTTATGAATTGAAACCATTTATTATAGATGCAGTACATCGCCTTGGTTTTTACGAACCGACTGATATCCAGAAAAGGCTGATTCCTGCAGTGTTAAAAAAAGAAAGCGTCATCGGCCAGTCTCAGACGGGTACTGGAAAGACTCACGCTTATTTACTGCCTTTATTAAACAAAATCGATCCTGCTAAGGATGTCGTTCAGGTAGTCATTACGGCTCCGACAAGAGAGCTAGCCAACCAGATTTATCAGGAAGCGCTTAAAATCACGCAGGGTGAGGAAGGCAGTCAGATTCGCTCGAAATGTTTTATCGGAGGCACTGATAAACAAAAATCAATTGATAAATTGAAAATACAGCCGCATCTTGTTGTCGGTACACCCGGACGGATTGCTGACTTAATCAAAGAACAGGCGTTAAGTGTTCATAAAGCGGAATCTCTTGTTATTGATGAAGCGGATTTAATGCTGGACATGGGATTCCTTGCAGATGTAGATTACATCGGTTCCCGCATGCCTGAGGATCTGCAAATGCTTGTGTTCTCAGCGACCATACCGGAAAAGCTGAAACCATTTTTGAAGAAATACATGGAAAATCCGAAATACGCCCATGTGGAGCCAAAACAGGTGACTGCTGCGAAAATCGAGCATATCCTCATTCCTTCGAAACATCGTGACAAGGACAAGCTCCTTTTTGACATCATGTCGCATCTGAATCCATACCTGGGGATTGTGTTTGCCAACACGAAAAATACGGCTGACCATATTGCCCAGTATCTGACTGGCAAAGGCATGAAAATCGGCTTGCTGCACGGCGGATTAACACCACGTGAGCGGAAAAAAGTCATGAAGCAGATCAATGATTTGGAATTCACATATATCATTGCAACTGACCTTGCCGCAAGAGGTATTGATATTAAAGGTGTCAGCCATGTTATCAACTATGAGCTGCCGGATGATCTCGATTTCTATGTTCACCGTGTGGGCAGAACGGCTCGTGCCGGCTCATCAGGACAAGCGATGACCATTTATGAGCTTACTGATGAGGATGCATTAGTAAGACTCGAAAAAATGGGCATCGAATTTGATTACTTAGAGCTTGAAAAGGGCGAATGGAAAAAAGGCGATGACCGTCAGCGCCGCAAAAAGCGTAAAAAAACGCCGAATGAAGCGGATGAAATTGCTCATCGTCTCGTGAAAAAGCCGAAGAAGGTTAAGCCTGGGTATAAAAGGAAAATGAGCTATGAGATGGAGAAAATCAAGAAAAAACAGAGAAGAAACCAATCTAAGAAAAGAAAGTAGGGGAACCTGTTGCTGAGAATAGGCTCACACGTCTCTATGAGCGGAAAACATATGCTTCTGGCTGCAAGCCAGGAAGCAGTCTCTTATGGGGCGAATACGTTTATGATCTATACAGGCGCACCGCAAAATACGCGCCGAAAGAAAATTGAAGACTTAAATATAGAAGCAGGCCGGGCACATATGCAAGAAAACGGCATTGACGAGATTATCGTACACGCGCCTTATATTATTAATATTGGCAACACGACAAATCCGTCCACTTTTGAGCTGGGTGTTGATTTTCTTCGTTCAGAAATTGAACGGACAGCGGCCATCGGAGCGAAGCAAATTGTCCTTCATCCTGGCGCTCACGTAGGGGCAGGAGCTGAAGCCGGCATCAAAAAAATTATTGAAGGCTTAAATGAAGTGATTGATCCGAATCAAAATGTCCAGATTGCATTAGAAACAATGGCTGGAAAAGGATCAGAATGCGGCAGAAGCTTTGAGGAGCTTGCGCAGATTATCGAAGGCGTTACACACAATGAGCAGCTGTCAGTGTGCTTTGACACGTGCCATACACATGATGCCGGGTATAACATTGTCGAAGACTTTGACGGAGTGCTAAATGAGTTCGATAAAATCATTGGCATTGACCGTATTAAAGTGCTTCATATCAATGACAGCAAAAATGTCAAAGGTGCGAGAAAAGACCGCCATGAAAATATTGGCTTTGGTGAAATAGGTTTTGACGCACTGCAATATGTTGTTCACCATGAGCAGTTAAAAGACATTCCAAAAATTCTTGAAACACCATACGTCGGTGAAGATAAAAAGAACAAAAAACCGCCATACCGTTTTGAGATTGAAATGCTGAAAGAAAAACAATTTGATGATACATTGCTTGAAAAGATTTTACAGCAATAAAAAATGGGGGATAACACCCCCATTTTTTAGCTTGTAAATTGTTTGAATAGTTCATTAACTGTTTGAGCTGTTTCTTTCGATGTAATCGTCTCTACTTGTTTCAGCAGCCGCATTCGTTCACTCTCATTAAAGATGTTTACATTTTTCCCGTATAACAGGTTCGCTACTTCAACGGCCTGCGATCTTGTTAAGCTGATTCCGTATTGTTTTGAGTACTTCAGCAAATCATCAGCAGTAGCCTGATTAAGCCGCTGCAAAATAATTCTTTGAAATAAAATCATCGGTCATTCCACCTCCAGACTTAATGTATGGGCAAATCAGTAAAATGTGTCAGTGTTTAATGGTAAAATAGATTTATAATGTATTTAAAATAGTTATTGCAGGAAAGGAGATTTTATGACCCCAACAAAACAACATAAGAAAGAAACATTTACCCATTTTATTTTCAGGGTCTTTATGATTCTGGTAGGAGCTGCATCTGCGGCTGTAAGTATTGAATTATTTTTAATCCCCAATGATTTTATTGATGGCGGGATTATCGGTGTATCACTTATTTTAGACCACCTCTTTATGTCAAACCCCTTTCTGAATTTCGCTTTTTTCGTTGTCATATTAAATATTCCTTTTATGATCTTCGGATATAAATATATCGGTAAGACCTTTCTAGTCTCTACGTTTATAGGGATTGTCGGGCTTGCCGTTATTGAATCCTCACTTCACCATGTAGAAGCCATTACAACCCAGCCTATTTTGGCTACTGTGTTCGGAGGTCTTTTACTCGGCTTTGGCGTCGGGCTTGTTATTCGAAATGGAGGTTCAATGGATGGTACAGAAATTCTCGGTATTTTGCTGACCAAAAAACTCCCGTTTTCTGTAGGTGAGTTCGTTATGTTCATCAATGTGTTCATTTTCATTTGGGCAGTTTTTGTGTTCGGTCCTGAGCAAGCGATGTACTCATTCATGACTTATTATATTGCGATGAAAACGATTGATGCCGTGATCCAAGGGCTTGATGAAACAAAAGCTGTCATTATTGTGTCTGAGCAGTATGATGAGATTTCCGACGCGATTTTGCACCGTCTCGGTCGGGGCACAACGAAGCTGAAGGGGAAAGGCGGATATACGGACGAAGAAAAAGACGTAATTTACGCGGTTGTCACAAGGCTGGAAGTGACAAAGCTCAAATCGATCGTGTTTGAAGTTGATCAAAATGCATTCATAACAATTATGAATACTCATGAAACGAGAGGCGGAAAATTCAAAAACGCAATCCACTAGGCTTTCATTTACTTTTATTCATTTTATGGGTATAATTTTATCTGCAGTAAAGAAAATGGCTTGCTGGACAGACAGCTGCCATTTTCTTTTTCATACATGTAATACGTTCTTAAGCAAAGCGAAAAGGGGGACCCTTCATGAACGTACAAGAAGCGCTGAACCTACTAAAAGAAAACGGATATAAATATACAAACAAACGGGAGGATATGCTGCAGCTTTTTGCTGATTCAGACAGATATCTTACCGCTAAAAACGTACTGTCTGCACTGAATGATGATTATCCAGGCTTAAGCTTTGATACAATCTACAGAAATCTTTCTTTATATGAAGAACTTGGGATTTTGGAAACAACTGAGCTGTCCGGTGAAAAGCTCTTCCGATTTAAGTGTTCATTCACCCATCACCACCATCATTTTATTTGTCTTGCCTGCGGCAAAACAAAGGAAATTGAATCATGTCCGATGGACAAGCTTTGTGATGATTTGGATGGCTATCAGGTCAGCGGACATAAATTTGAGATTTACGGCACATGCCCTGATTGTACAGCGGAAAACCAAGACAACACTACTGCGTCGTATATATGAAAAAGGGGCCCGGTTTGGGCTCCTTTTTCAGTTATTGACGCGTATTAAGTGATGCTTGTTGTTGTTCATCCATTGAACGGCTTCTAGCCAGTTGTTTACTCTGATGATGTTTGAATCAATCGGAAGCTGATTATAAGGGGAATTGAACAAAATCACCGGTATCCCGGCTTCTTTCGCAATCATCATGGCGTTACCGTGATGATCCTCAAAAAACAGGTCGATGTTATGATTCTTGACCGCTTCAACTTTGTGATGACCGCCAACGAGTTCGATGTGGTCATAATGAATGTTTTGTCTGTCAAACCATTCATAGGTAATATCAGTTAAATGAGTCCGTCTCGCTGTAATATAAATAAGCTTGTGCTCCTCTTTGAGAAGATCAAGTGACTGTTTCGCATGCTGTGCAAGCAATGCTTCCTTATATATGATCGCTTCATTTTGATTCATCCAATCCCAAAATTCTTCCTGGGTAATGTTTAACAGCTTTGTTAAATCATAATCCGTCATATCGTTTAATGAAATGGAAAGATTAAACGAACGGTTCAAATAAGGGACGAATGTATCCTGAGCCGTGATTGTGCCGTCAATATCTATTCCTAAGCGTAACATGCCCACACTCCTTCAGTTTCATCCCTTCAAGTGTAACATAAACAATTGACATTAACAGAAAAGTTTAGCAAACATGAATCAGGCAAAATGGATCAAACTATAAAAGCTCCTTTAATAAAACAGAAGGGGGAATTGAAGGTGGCAAACGATTACGAAAAGCGTGATAACAACAGTTACTATGTTGATCATGGATCTGAAGGGACAAATATTAACCGCGACAATGACGGTTTTTTTGAGGAAACAGCTGCTGAAATCGCAGAGCCTTATCGTGCTGCTGACCGCAGCAATGACCAAGACAATGATCGCAGCGGCGGCAATGTCAATGAAGGACGGGGAATAGGATATATCGCTTTAGCCTTGTCCATCATTTCATTGTTTGTACTGCCTGTTTTATTGGGAGCTGCCGGTATTATTGTCGGCTATATCGCAAGAAGAAGAGGTGCTCAAGGCCTTGGCGCCTGGGCAATGGGTATCGGTGTCGTTTCATTAGTGCTTGGAATATTTATTATTCCATTTTTCTAACACAAAAAAGCTTGACGGGTTCCCGTCAAGCTTTTTGTGTTTCTTCTTTTAATTTTGCTTTTTCAGCTTCAAGTTTTGCGTAGTGTTCCTCAGCAAGAATGTCAATTTCTTTTTTGAGTTCTTCTACCATTGTTTCCTCTGGAACCTTACGGACAATTTTCCCTTTCCGGAACAGCAGTCCTTCACCGCGTGCGCCGGCGATTCCGATATCAGCTTCTCTCGCTTCACCAGGTCCGTTTACAGCGCAGCCGAGAACAGCAACTTTAATCGGCGCTTTTATCTTAGAAATATACTCTTCCACTTCATTGGCAATGCTGATTAGATCAATCTCAATACGGCCGCAAGTCGGGCAAGAGATGAGCGTGGCAGCATTGGAGGCTAAGCCGAAAGATTTCAGAAGCTCCCTTGCTACTTTTACCTCTTCTACAGGGTCTGCGCTTAGTGAAATGCGCATGGTGTTCCCGATGCCTTTGCTTAAAATGGCGCCGAGTCCTGCTGCGCTCTTTACTGTGCCGGCAAACAGTGTTCCTGACTCGGTGATCCCGAGGTGAAGCGGGTAGTCAAACGCTTTCGCCGCTTTTTCATAAGCCTCGATTGCAAGGTTCACGTCAGAGGCCTTCATGCTGACAATAATATCGTGAAAATCAAGATCCTCAAGAATTTTAATGTGATGAAGTGCGCTTTCTACCATTCCATCGGCAGTCGGATAACCATATTTTTCTAAAATGCGTTTTTCCAATGAACCGGCGTTTACTCCGATTCTGATCGGAATGCCTTTGTCTTTGGCTGCTTTAACAACCGCTTCAACTTTTTCGCGCCGGCCGATGTTGCCGGGGTTGATTCGGATTTTATCTGCGCCGCCTTCAATGGCTTTCAACGCAAGTTTATAATCGAAATGTATGTCAACAACGAGAGGAATGGAAATGCGCTTTTTAATATCCGCAATGGCGTTTGCTGCCCGTTCATCCGGACATGCTACCCGAACGATTTGGCATCCGGCTTCAGCCAAACGGTTAATTTCTGCAACCGTTGCTTCTACATCATGTGTTTTTGTTGTTGTCATGCTTTGGATGACAACTTCATTGTTGCCGCCTATTGTTAAAGGTCCCACTTTGACGGGACGCGTTTTTGTACGATGTGTGATTTCACTCACTTGCAATCGCTCCTTAATTGTAGTTGCCGCTTCTAGATATAACAATTCTAGTATGGTTTATGTGAATTTATTTTACAAATTACATTGTAACAGTGTCTTCGCCGAACTGACAAGAAATTAACGTTAAATTAAGGGTAGACCGGGAATTTATACGCTGTTCCCGCTTGAATGGCATTGGCTTTCACATTTGGATTCAGTGCTTCAAAATCCTTTACAATGTCATCCGGAGAACCTGCTGATCCGACTATCGACATAACCGTATCACCCGGCTTTACCTTCACCGTTTTATAAGCCGGTTCTTGTACAGCCGTTTTTGCTGATGCTTCATAGACAGGGAGGTCCTGAATGGGGATGGTTCCAATTTTAAGGTCATAAAAAAGAATAAAAAGCATAAAAACAATGCTGCATACTAAGGTGAGACGCTTCATCGCTTTTCCTCCCGCATACGAAATTTTATACCATAGTATGCTTGTCCATTTCGATTCATGACAAAAGAAAAGAGACTGCGAATGCAGCCTCGGTTTATACAGCAGCTTTTTTGGACGGAATCTCTTTTAAAACGAGAAACAGGATGACAAAATTGACAAACCAGTTCAGCAAAAATTCACTTGGTACGGTTGCTTCTAATGCCCGCATGATTGTAAAGAATACAGTTGAAAGGGTGATGGAATAAGCAGAAAGCTTCCAGAGCTGATGATAGGATAAATGTTTTTTCTGCGAATTCTTAATGATTAACCCGATAAGCGCTAAAAACGATACTTCAATAAATTTTCCCGCTGCTGTTACGAGAAAAATAAGAGCTGAGAGAACAGTTACAATCATCGCTTTATTTTGGTTTAACCCTGCAATGACATCTTTTTTCTGTAACTCTGACGGCATCATTAAGTAAGACATTTCTTGGGCCTGTCCGTCAATGGCCAAAACAAATTTGTTCTGAAGGATGCCGATCGCGTTTTGCTTTGCTTCAATTTGTTCAGTGCCATAGGAGTCTGTCGGATCGAACACGATAACGAAACCATTTGCTTGAGATTCCGTGGCTTTTTTCTCATTCGTTTGAAGTTTGCCGTTTGAAATTGTGAAATCAGGGAAATCTTTGTTTAAAACAGTTTTAAAGCCGTTCATTGATTTTACGGTCCCTGTACTTACATAATAAGCGGTAGGGATTGCAAACAGGACAGAGAGCAAAAATACATAAAGAATCGCTTTTCCGATTCCTTGAAATCTTGTTTTTGCAATATCACGGGGAGAGTATGTACTTTTAATGAAAAGCTGAAACACATTCACTATCTTCACTTCCTAGCTAAACTAATATATGTTGCTTATTGTATCGTTGCATGCGTGTGAATACAAGGAAGACATGAAGAAGACAGAGTAAAATGGGAGGATGGAAGCTATGGATATGTTGTATTGGCTGTTGATTGCAGCGGTTTTTATCATTGCCTTTATCGGGCTGGTGTATCCTGTTATTCCGAGCGTAGTATTTATTGTTGCCGGATTTGTATTGTACGGATTTTTATTTTCATTCAGTCCGTATTCTTATATGTTCTGGCTTGTTGAGGCAGTTTTTGCCGCAGTATTATTCGCAGCAGATTACGTGTCGAATCTGCTTGGAGTAAAAAGGTTCGGAGGAAGCAAAGCTGCCATATGGGGAAGCACGATCGGTTTATTAATCGGGCCTTTTGTCATTCCGGTTGCAGGGATCATATTGGGGCCGTTTATCGGAGCTGTTTGCGCAGAACTTATCGTCCATCAGAAGGACTTAAAGTCAGCGTTTAAAATTGGCCTCGGCTCACTCATTGGTTTTTTAACAGGGGTTATTGCAAAAGGCATCATACAGCTTTTGATGATCGGATACTTTTTATGGACGGTCCTATAAGAAATGCTGGCGGCAGGTTTAATGGGACAGATTATCGGTTAAAGTGAAATATGTCCGCTGAAATGAGCCAAATCGTGAGCTTTTTCATTGATTACAAAGCATTCTTTTGTTACATTGAATGAAGAAAGGCTCGCTGTGAAGCGGCATTTCAGTACATATATACTAAGGAGGAATTATCATGGCTTACGAACTTCCAGAATTACCTTATGCGTACGATTCATTAGAACCGCATATCGACAAGGAAACTATGACTATTCACCATACGAAACACCACAACACATACGTGACAAATTTAAACAAAGCGGTTGAAGGAAACACTGCTCTTGCCAACAAATCAGTTGAAGAGCTTGTTGCAGATCTTGATTCTGTTCCTGAAAACATCCGAACTGCAGTCCGCAACAACGGCGGCGGGCACGCGAACCACAAATTATTCTGGACACTTTTATCTCCAAACGGCGGAGGCGAACCGACTGGCGCGCTTGCTGAAGAGATCAACAGTGTATTTGGAAGCTTTGACAAATTCAAAGAGCAATTCGCAGCAGCAGCAGCTGGACGCTTCGGTTCTGGCTGGGCATGGCTTGTTGTGAACAACGGGAAACTTGAAATCACAAGCACGCCAAATCAAGATTCTCCGCTTTCAGAAGGCAAAACGCCTATCTTAGGTCTTGACGTTTGGGAGCATGCTTACTACCTTAACTATCAAAACCGCCGTCCTGATTACATTTCAGCTTTCTGGAATGTTGTAAACTGGGACGAAGTGGCTCGTCTATACAGCGAAGCAAAATAATGGCACAAACAAGGTCCTCATTATGGGACCTTGTTTTTTTATGTCTTCTTTTTACATATCTCGGTTTGAGTGAGACAGACTAAGGGATAGTAAAGGGGAGTCAGTAATGAGCAAACTAAAAAAAGTGATAGGCGATGTAGACGTAAACAAAGGGTTACTCTTTCTGCTGACCATTGGCGGGCTTTACTCGCTGGGAATTGCACTGTCCAATACATTTGTTAATGTGTATCTTTGGAAGCAGTCAGGGAAATTTATTGATTTGGCGATATATAATTTATCCATTGTGACAATGCAGCCGATAACCTTTTATTTGGCTGGACGGTTAGCCAAAAAAATAGACAGGGTATTCATTTTAAGGTTCGGCGTCATTTTTTTAGCTGCCTTTTATTTAAGTGTGCTTTTAGCCGGAGAAACGGCGGCCAGCCGCCTCGTGCTAATCGGCGCGGTGCTCGGAGTTGGCTATGGCTTTTATTGGCTAGCGTTTAACGTGCTGACCTTTGAAATAACAGAGCCGGATACACGAGACTTTTTCAACGGGTTTATGGGCATTCTGTCTTCCTCTGCAGGAATGATCGGCCCGATTGTAGCCGGATTCGTGATCTCAAGGCTTGAAAATAATACGGGTTATACAGTGATTTTCAGTCTCTCCCTCAGTTTATTTGCCCTGGCTGTCGTGATGAGCTTTTTCTTAAAACGGAGAGAATCAAAGGGCCGTTTTCTGCTGAGCAAAGTATTTGGAGAGCGCCATAGCAATATGAATTGGCGGAGAATCACGAATGCGCATTTTTTTCAGGGTTTGAGAGAAGGGATTTTTGTCTTTTTAATCAGTGTGTTTGTATTTATTGAGACAAACAGCGAACTTGCTCTCGGTACATTCGGTCTTGTCAATTCAGCTGTTTCCTTCTTTGCCTACTACTTTGCATCCAGGCTGATTAAGAAAAAGGCGAGAAAAAAATCGATTTTGCTGGGCGGACTTATTTTGTATGGCGCGCTGTTTTTGATTCTGTTCCATATGAGCTTTTCGACATTATTAACGTATGGCGTTTTTATTGCCATCGGCTATCCTCTGTTGCTTGTGCCATATGTATCACTTACATATGATGTGATAGGGCGCGCGAGGCATGCCAGAAAAGCAAGAATTGAATATATCGTGCTTAGAGAAATGTTCTTGAACGCCGGCAGAATTGTTTCCATTTTGTGCTTTCTCCTGATTGTGGCCCTTCTGAAAGAGGATGTGGGAATTCCTTTGTCACTTGCGATATTGGGTATAGGACATCCTTTGATTTATTACTTTGTCAAGGATATCCGTTTTAAGGAGAAAGAAGGGGAAAATGAAACCATGGAAGAAGACGGCCAAAAACGAGTAACAGAACCGACCCTGTTAAAAGGCGAGAGATAATTTTTTTGCCAAAAAGGGGTTATCTGTAGAAAAAAGTCGAAAAAACCTTTAAAATGAAAACTGGCACTCTTACTTGAGTGTCTTTTCTTTCTGTAAATAGAAAAGGTGATGTTATGAGGAGAAATAAACCAAAAAAGCAAAATCATAAAGAGAAAAAGAAGTCGCTTCCGATCCGGCTGAATATTTTATTTTTAGCTGCCTTTGTTATATTTACCTGGATTATTGTGGAACTGGGCATCAAGCAGATCGTGCAAGGTGATGATTACAAAAACCAAGCGAATAAGCAGGAACAAAGTGAAGTCAGCTCAGCGGTACCACGCGGGAAAATTTATGATCGAAACTTTAATGCCATTGTGACAAATAAGGCTTTAAATGCAATCACATACACGAGATCTAAATCGACCACGCAAGAACAGCGCTTAAAGATCGCAAAAAAGCTGTCTGACATGATCAAAGTCGATACAAAAAAAGTAACAGAACGGGATAAAAAAGATTATTGGATTTTGACTAGACCGAAAGAAGCGAAAAAGCTCATTAGCTCTAAAGAAAGACAGCAGGTTGAAGACAAAAAAATATCCGATGACGATTTATACCAGCTTCAGCTAAAACGGATTACTGATAAGCAGCTGAATGAATTGACGGATAAAGATATGCAGATCCTTGCTATCAAAAGACAGATGGATTCGGGCTATGCATTGACCCCTCAATATATCAAAAACGAAGATGTATCAGCGAAGGAAATGGCAGTGGTAAGTGAACATTTAGACGAACTGCCAGGTGTTGATGTCACGTCCGATTGGGAACGTGAATATCCGTATAAAAACCTTCTTCGCTCAGTGCTCGGAAGTGTTTCCAGCTCTAATGAAGGATTGCCGTCCAACTTGCTCGACCATTATCTGTCGCTTGGCTACAGCCGTAATGACAGGGTCGGAAAAAGCTATTTGGAATACCAATACGAAAGCCTTCTGCAGGGCCAAAAAGCCAAAGTCGAAAATATCACAGATTCAAACGGCAATGTCACGGGAACGAAAACCGTTTCTGAAGGCAAAGCCGGTAAAGATCTCGTGCTTACGATTGACATTGATTTGCAAAAAGAAGTGGAAAAAATCATTGAGAAGAACCTCAAATCTGCTAAAGCAAGACCAAGCACGCAATTGTTAGACCGGGCATTCGTTGTCATGATGGACCCAAGAAACGGTGAAGTGCTTTCAATGGCGGGCAAGCAGATTAAACAAGAAAATGGGAAATATAAAATTGATGATTACGCTTTAGGTACAATGACGTCATCTTACGCCATGGGTTCAGCAGTCAAAGGGGCAACAGTCTTGACAGGCCTTCAAACCGGTGCCATCAACCTGAATACAGTTTTTCAGGATGAACCATTGTATATCGGTCAGGATAAAAATGGTAAAAAATCCTGGACTACTTTAGGACCTGTTAACATTCAAAGAGCCTTAGAGCAGTCTTCCAACGTATTTATGTTTAAAACAGCGATCGCGCTCGGAAAAGGTGAATATAAACCGCACCAGGCTTTACCGATTGATACGACGGCCTTTGATACGTTCCGTAATTATTTCAGCCAATTTGGATTAGGTGTCAAAACTGGAATTGATCTTCCGAATGAAATGACAGGCTATAAAGGAACAGACAGATTGACGGGATTCTTGCTTGACTATGCGATCGGGCAATACGACACATATACACCGCTGGAACTTGCGCAATACGTATCAACGATTGCAAACGGCGGATATCGCTTAAAGCCTCAGCTTGTAAAGGAAGTCAGAGAACCTGATGCTAAAAGAGGGATCGGTGCTGTCGTACAGTCCGTTCAGCCGGAAGTGCTGAATAAAATCGACATGAAGAGTGAATACATTAAAGAGGTTCAGGCCGGATTCAGACGGGTGATGACAAAAGGGACAGCTGCCAGCCAATTTGCTTCAGCGTCATATCAGCCTGCCGGCAAAACAGGAACAGCACAATCGTTCTATGATGGACCTGATAAATCAAAAACAGGAACAGCGACTTATAATACGACACTTGTTGCCTATGCACCGGCTGATAATCCTGAGATTGCGATCTCTGTAGTAGTCCCTTGGGCTTATATTGATTACAGCGCTAAATATACCATTACAAACGAAATCGGCAGGGAAGTAATGGATAAATATTTTGAGCTGAAATCGAAGCAGGACAAAGAAGATACTCAGCAAAAGAATAAAGACAAAATTGAAGAAAATGCAGAAAACACAACGTCTTCTGATAACTAAAAAGAAACGCTCACATGATGTGGGCGTTTTTTTTATACAAAAAAACGCACTGATTTACAAAACCTTAACATTCGGTTCAAACCCTTTTTACATAGAACCTTTACTCTATACGTGTAGGACAAATTACACATTATACGCAGGGGGAATTCAGGAAATGAAAAAAAACAAATTGGTGCTTATGCTTCTGATGGCTGCTTTTATAATGATTGCAGCTGCATGCGGAAATGCAGGAGAAAGTAAAAAATCGAATAGCGATTCTGCAAAAGGAGAAGAAAAGGCATCAGGTTCTTTAACCATTTCTGGTTCATCGGCCATGCAGCCACTAGTACTTGCAGCCGCGGAAAAATTTATGGAAGAAAACCCTGATGCTGATATACAGGTACAAGCTGGCGGTTCTGGAACAGGGCTTTCTCAAGTCTCTGAAGGAGCTGTTCAGATCGGGAATTCAGACGTTTTTGCTGAAGAAAAAGAAGGCATCGATGCAAAAGCGCTTGTCGATCATCAAGTCGCTGTAGTTGGTATGGCAGCAGCTGTAAACCCTGATGCTGGTGTGAAGGATATTTCAAAAGATGAATTGAAAAAAATCTTCACTGGCAAAATTAAAAACTGGAAAGAGCTCGGCGGCAAAGACCAAAAGATTACACTTGTAAACCGTCCTGATTCTTCCGGCACACGTGCTACATTTGTGAAATATGCGCTTGACGGAGCGGAGCCTGCAGAAGGCATTACTGAAGATTCCTCCAACACGGTGAAAAAAATCATTGCTGATACTCCGGGAGCGATTGGATATCTTGCATTCTCATATTTAACAGATGACAAAGTAACTCCTCTATCTATTGACGGTGTTAAACCTGAAGCGAAAAATGTAGCAACTGGCGAGTATCCGATCTGGGCTTATCAGCATTCTTATACAAAAGGTGAAGCGACAGGTTTAGCTAAAGAATTTCTTGATTATCTAAAGAGTGAAGACATTCAAAAAAGCATTGTTACTGACCAAGGCTACATTCCGGTTACTGATATGAAAGTGACACGCGATGCCAACGGGAAGCAAAGCTGATCTTAATAAAAAGAGGAGTGCGGGGACAACCGTTTCTCCTCTTAACACATTCATAGGAGTGTAAAACAATGATAAACAATAGAGAAAATATGTCTGTGAGCGAGCGTTTAATCAGCTCAAGGCAAAATCGGCAATTGGATGAAGTTCGGGGAAGAATGATTGTGACAGCATGTGCGCTGATTATGATTGCGGCATCTGTTGCGATCACCATTTTCCTCGGCGTGAAGGGGCTGCAATCTTTTCTTGTAAATGGTGTAAGCCCAATTGAATTCTTAACGAGCTTAAATTGGAATCCTACAGATAGTGATCCGAAATACGGAGTGCTGCCATTTATTTTTGGCTCATTTGCAGTAACGATTCTTTCTGCTCTAATCGCTGCGCCGCTTGGCATTGCAGGTGCGATTTTTATGACAGAGATTGCCCCGAATTGGGGAAAGAAAGTGCTGCAGCCGGTGATTGAGCTTTTAGTCGGTATTCCATCTGTTGTTTATGGATTCATAGGTCTTACAGTATTGGTGCCGTTTATCGCCCAGTTCAAATCGAGCGGAACAGGGCACAGTTTATTGGCGGGAACGATTGTCCTTTCCGTCATGATTCTGCCGACGATCACATCGATTTCTGCTGATGCAATGGCTTCTCTTCCGAAGAGTTTACGAGAGGGTTCTTACGCGCTTGGGGCCACAAGATGGCAGACGATCAGAAAAGTACTTGTGCCTGCAGCTTTTCCAACATTGATGACAGCTGTTGTGTTAGGCATGGCTCGGGCGTTCGGTGAAGCTTTGGCTGTTCAGATGGTCATTGGAAATACAAGAGTATTGCCGGAAAGCCTGTTTGACACTGCGGGAACGCTGACAACGATCATCACGCTGAATATGGGCCACACCACATACGGAAGTGTTGAAAACAATACGCTGTGGTCAATGGGGCTTGTGCTTCTGGTGATGTCATTCTTGTTCATCCTGCTTATTCGCTACTTGTCATCTAGGAGGAAAGTGTAATGAACCGCAAAATAACAGATAAACTGGCGACCGGAATGTTTGGTTTGTGTGCAGCCATTATCGCTGCCATTTTAGTAGGTTTGTTTTCCTATATTATTATAAACGGTGTTTCTCAGCTCAGTTTTCAATTTATTACAACAAAGTCGAGCGCCATTGCAGCTGGAGGAGGCATACGAGATCAGCTGTTTAACTCCTTTTATATTTTGTTTATTACAATGCTGATTACAATCCCGCTCGGTGTGGGCGGCGGGGTCTTCATGGCTGAATACGCGCCTAATAACAAAGTAACTGACTTCATCAGAACATGTATAGAGGTGCTTTCATCTCTTCCGTCTATTGTCATTGGAATGTTTGGATTATTGATGTTTGTCAACTTAACAGGCTGGGGATATACGATCATAGGCGGAGCGCTTGCGTTAACTGTTTTTAACCTTCCTGTCATGGTGCGTGTGACAGAAGACGCGATCCGTTCAGTCCCTAAAGATCTGAAGGAAGCCTCTCTCGCTTTAGGTGTATCACGCTGGCATACCGTAAAAACGGTTTTAATTCCAAGTGCGATTCCTTCTATTATCACAGGAGCAATTTTAGCGTCAGGAAGGGTGTTCGGGGAAGCGGCCGCATTATTATTTACGGCAGGCCTGACAACACCGCGTCTTAATTTTACGGAGTGGAACCCGTTTTCGGAAACATCACCGCTTAATATTTTCAGGCCCGCTGAAACACTTGCGGTCCACATTTGGAACGTCAATACACAAGGAATGATTCCGGATGCTGAAGCGATTGCCAACGGTGGTTCTGCCGTGCTGGTGATTTCTGTTCTTGTGTTTAATCTCGCGGCGAGATGGCTTGGCACGATGATCTACAAAAAGCTTACGGCAAATTAGAACGGAAAGAGGCGAAAAGCATGTCTGAACAAATGGTAAAAGAAAAACCTGAGCGAGCTGTTATTGTTCCGAAGCAGAACCACGTGCTTGAGGTCAAAGATCTGTCCATTTTTTACGGAAATAAACAAGCCGTTCATCATGTAAACATGGATATTGAAAAAAATGCGGTGACTGCTTTAATTGGGCCGTCGGGATGCGGAAAATCTACTTTTTTGAGAAATATTAACCGAATGAACGATTTAATTCCATCTGCAAGAGCGGAAGGTGAAATCCTTTATGAAGGATTAAATATATTGGGCGGCAATATTAACGTTGTCAGCTTGAGAAGAGAAATCGGCATGGTTTTCCAAAAACCAAATCCATTTCCGAAATCGATCTATGCGAATATCACACATGCATTGAAATATGCCGGAGAGCGGAATAAAGCTGTTTTAGATGAAATTGTGGAAGAAAGTTTAACAAAAGCAGCGCTCTGGGATGAGGTGAAGGATCGTTTACATTCATCCGCACTCTCGTTATCCGGCGGCCAGCAGCAGCGTTTATGCATCGCGAGAACGCTTGCGATGAAGCCGGCTGTTCTTCTGCTTGATGAACCAGCTTCAGCGCTTGATCCGATTTCAAATGCAAAAATAGAGGAATTAATTACAGGATTGAAAAGAGAATACTCAATTATTATTGTCACGCACAATATGCAGCAGGCTCTGCGGGTTTCTGACCGGACGGCATTTTTTTTAAACGGCGAGCTTGTAGAATACGGACAGACCGAACAGATTTTCACGAGTCCGAAAAAGCAAAAGACAGAGGATTATATTAACGGAAAATTCGGATAGGAGGGCGGCAATGAGTATTGCTACCGAAGCTGTAATGAAACAGGAAGTCTATCAAGTCAATGGAATGAACTTATGGTATGGGCAGCATCATGCTTTAAAAAATATCAATTTGAGCATTTATGAAAATGAGGTTACGGCGATTATCGGACCATCCGGATGCGGGAAATCGACCTTTATCAAGACATTGAATTTAATGATTCAAATGACGCCGAATGTAAAGCTTGCAGGTGAGCTGAACTATAATGGCAGCAACATTTTAAAGGATAAAGTGGACATCGTGGATTTGCGAAAAAATATCGGCATGGTATTCCAAAAAGGGAATCCGTTTCCGCAATCTATTTTTGATAATGTGGCTTACGGACCGAGAGTCCACGGCACCAAAAATAAGAAGAAGCTTCAGGAAATTGTGGAAAAGTCATTAAAAGACGTGGCGTTATGGGATGAGGTGAAGGATCGATTGCATACGTCCGCTCTATCGCTGTCAGGCGGCCAGCAGCAGCGTCTTTGCATCGCCAGAGCACTTGCGACCAATCCTGATATTTTGCTGATGGATGAACCGACATCTGCACTAGATCCAATCTCAACGAGAAAAATTGAAGAACTCATTCTAGAGCTGAAAAATAAATACACAATTGTCATTGTCACGCATAACATGCAGCAGGCAGCAAGGGTTTCTGACCAAACCGCCTTTTTCTACATGGGCGAGCTTGTTGAATGCGACAATACGAATAAAATGTTCTCTAACCCGAAGGACCAAAGAACGCTCGATTACATTTCAGGAAAGTTTGGATGAAAAAAACAGGCTGAGTCAGCCTGTTTTTTTATCGTGTTAACGTTTTTACGATCTTTTTGAAACTCATGTCTGATTTTACTTTAAACTCGCCGGCACGAATTTCTTTGTGATAGCCGGCATCAATGACATAGTCATTAAAGTCTTGAGCCGAAGAGATAATGCCCTCTTTTTCAAGAATAGCAGATACATCCGCAGTGCTCATGCCATCTTTAATTTTGAGCTTGTACGTTTTGACTTTGTCTGTTTTCGTGTCTGAGCTGCTGTCATCGGTCAACGATTTCTCTTTTGAATCAAGAAGTTTTTGATATTCATCACGGTTCACAGAAACCATTTTTTTAGAATCAAGGTAATTGTTCACGTCTTGTTCAGTTACTGTTTTATTATCTTTTACAGCAGCGACCTGGTCTTCGTCAGTCAGATAAAAAACAGCTGCAAGAACGGCTGTCGCTAAAATGATGCCGCCAGCAAATGCCTGAATGCCCCGTTTTGTCATACGAGCACCTTCTCATTATCTTTGATAATCGTATTCACGTCTTCCACTGATACATGCTCAGCTTTAGCAATCGCTTCAGCTGACATACCGTTATTATATTTAGAAAGTATTTGTTTAGCGATTTTTTGATTGATATCGTTCTGCTTTGATTTGCGAATGACAAGGTTTGTTTCCAGTAATTCTTCCTCAAGCACTGTCATTTTCTTTTTGAGCTTGTAAATTTCCTGCATCGCAGAAAGCTGCAGTGTTTCGAGCTCCTGTTCTACATCTTTCATCGGGTCTCTTTGAGAATATGAGAATGCAATTAGCGCTATACTGACGATAAACAACGCAATAATAGCAATTTCCACGTTTCATCACCTTCTATTCTTTTTTTATCCTTCTTTTTTATACCATAAAACCAATAGTTTCTAAAGGAATTCGCGAAAAAAACGAGATTTTGTCGAGAAATCTTTCTTCGCTTCTTCTTCATGTAATGGTTTAATAGGAACACGAAGTGAACGATTGGAAAGGAGAATGTTAGGAGTCCATGGATAAACACCCATTTCCCTATAATATACGACATAAGCTTTCCTTTTTTAGGGACACATTCGACATAATCATTCAAAACGCCCACACCTTGACCGTAAGCTGGGAAATCTCAGAAGAAACAATGCGGCTGGCTGAAGCGGTCCTTTTCGAAAAAACGCAGGATATGATAAAAGAATTGCGCATTGTCATCAAAAGAAAAGACATTGAAGCTGTCAGGACAAAACGCACAACGTATGATAAAGGAGAATGGACGATTAGACAGGCGGCTGGTGATGCTGTATATCGGGCTGAATACAGAATTGTGAATTCAATGAATGTCTCTCTCAAGCTTGCCGGTACAGACGACATCTATCTTGATGAAAATGGGATTCGTCATATAAACAGTTTTCAGATTGAAGAAGCGCACACCAGGTGGGAGGCGCAATTTTCTGCATACACCTGTTATGGGAGAGGGGAAAAAGAACGGTGAACATTCTCATGCTTTCACCCGAACATCCCGATGAGCCGAAAAGCGGGCTCGGTGTCCATTTAAACCGCCTCATTTCCTATTTAAACCCTCATATCAACATTACGGTTTTTACTCCGAGCGGGCAGCCGTTTTCGTATGCGAAGTTTGAAGATTACATAGCTGATGCTAACTTTACAATGGTTCGCCATGTGTTATCACACAATAAACGCTTTGATCTGATTCATGCCCATGATGACACAACTGCCCCTGCCGCCCAGTATTTGAAACAACGGCTTGGCCTTCCGCTTGCTGCGACAATCCACGGTCTTGAAAGCGAAAGGAAGAAGGTGTGCCGAGAAGCCCCACACCCATACAGGCTCATGACCGAACGGCTCCTTATAGAATCCGCTGATGCATTGATCGTATTAAGCACATTTATGAAGCGGTCTCTTGATAAGGCGGCACATAAGAAAATAACCGTTATCCCGAGTCCTGCATCTATGGAGAAAGAGAAGGGGAAAATCCCGAGAAGCATGAATAGAAGATTCCTCTTTACATATGGAAGGTTTGTTCCGGAAAAAGGATTATCGCAGCTGTTAAAGGTGTTTGCCATCTTGAAGCAGCGTCAGCCTGACCTCTATCTAGTGCTGGCTGGGGAGGGGCCGTCTCTGTCCTGCTATGAGAAATTGGCTGCGGCATATAACCTGAAGGATCGCGTCATGTTTCTGCCGTTTCTCAATAGGAAAGATATCAGAACGTTACTGTCTCACTGTGAAATGGCTGTTTTCCCTAGTTCTTATGAACCGTTTGGGCTTGCCGCGCAAGAAAGCATGGAACAAGGTGTGCTGACTGTCGTTTCTCAGTCAGGTGATTTTTGTGATTATGCGGTTCATGACAAAACGGCAGTCATCGCTGATTTTACGCTCGTACAGGAAGCTGCTGATCTGCTGGACAGTTTTTTAAAAGACCGGGAAAAAGCCCGCCGGATAAAAGAAGCTGGCAGACAACAAGTGTTCAAGCTCCACCACCCCCGACTCATTATGTCATCATATTTGCAGCTTTATGAGCGTATCTTCAATAATTCAGCAATTCATTGAAAAACAGCCTAGCATTCCGTCCATTATAGTGGTATTATATATAAGTCTGAATAAGTAAATGATTTTAGTTTGGAGGGAAAATAATGCGCGTTAATATTACTTTGGCTTGCACTGAATGTGGTGAGCGTAACTATATTTCTAAAAAGAACAAACGCAACAATCCAGACCGCGTTGAATTTAAAAAATATTGCCCACGTGATAAAAAATCTACGTTACACCGTGAAACAAAATAACAGCTTTGCTGTTTGAGGTGTAAGAAAAAAGCCAGAGCTTTGAAAAAGGTTCTGGCTTTTTTTCTATTCCGAGGGGGATGAGAGATGAAATCACAATTAAGAAAAAAGACGCTGGAGGCACTGTCTGCTTTATCAAATGAAGATCTGCTTCAAAAAACGGAACGTATGTATAAGTACTTGTTTTCTCTGCCGGAGTGGCAAAATGCCGGCACCATTGCCGTCACTATTTCCAGAGGATTAGAGATACCGACGCGTCCTGTCATTGAGCAGGCTTGGGAAGAAGGGAAACAAGTTTGCATCCCAAAATGCCATCCGGACACGAAGAAAATGCAATTTCGCACATATCAGACTGATGATCAGCTCGAAACCGTGTACGCCGGACTGCTCGAGCCGGTAATTGAAAAAACAAAAGAAGTAAACCCATCACAAATTGACTTGATGATCGTTCCGGGTGTTTGTTTTGATGTTAACGGGTTTAGGGTCGGCTTTGGAGGCGGCTATTATGATCGCTATTTAAGTGAATATGAAGGGAAGACAGTCTCTTTGCTTTTGGAGTGCCAGTTGTTTGCACACGTACCCCGTCTGCCGCATGACATCCCGGTACATATGCTGATAACAGAGGATCGGATTATTTCTTGTTTTTCATAACTTTCCTGTCCCTTATTCGAGAATAAATAAGGCAGAATAACAAACCCTATTGGCAGGAGGGATATCATGAAAAAACTTTTGATATATGCCATTTTCGCGGTTTCTGCCGTCATGTTTTATCAAAATCGCTACCGTCTTATGAATACTGTACTCAGCCAGCCAGGAATCAGGCGGTCTTTTATCCATTTGTTTTTAAGAATTCCATTTATCCGCAATAAGTTTATACAGCAAGCTTTCTAAAATCCCGTGAAAAACGGGATTTTTTGCTTTCAGTAGGCGTTTCGGAGCGCCAGCTGTTATAATGAAAAAAAACTATTGGAGCGGTAAACATGTTTTTGCTGGAGTATACATATTGGAAAATTGCTGCGCACCTGGTGAATAGTGGGTATGGCGTCATACAAGCCGGTGAGTCAGATGAAATATGGCTGGAAGCGCCGGACAAGTCCTCTCATGACCTAATTCGTCTTTATAAGCACGATCTTGATTTCCGTCAAGAAATGGTTAGAGACATCGAAGAGCAGGCCGAACGAGTAGAACGAGTCAGACATCAATTGGGCAGACGAAGGATGAAGTTGCTGAATGTGTTTTTTTCAACGGAAGCCCCTGTTGATGACTGGGAAGAGATTGCAAAAAAAACTTTTGAGAAGGGAACTGTGTCAGTTGAGCCGGCGATCGTTAGAGGAACGATGCTTCGAGATGATCTTCAAGCGGTTTTTCCATCATTTCGTACAGAAGATTGTTCAGAGGAACACGCTTCGTTTGAAAACGCGCAAATGGCGCGAGAACGCTTCCTTTCGCTAGTGCTGAAACAAGAAGAACAGAGAAAAACTGAAGCGGCGGTTTTTCAAACCGGAAAACCCATTTTTACATTTTTATTTATTGCGCTTCAGATCCTGATGTTTTTCTTGCTCGAAATAAACGGAGGCAGCACTAATACGGAGACGCTGGTCGCTTTTGGAGCAAAGGAAAACAGCCTGATTGCACAAGGAGAATGGTGGCGGCTTCTGACACCGATCGTGCTTCACATCGGCATAGCGCATTTAGCTTTCAATACGCTGGCTTTATGGTCGGTTGGTACAGCGGTTGAGCGGATGTATGGATCGGGCAGGTTTTTGCTGATTTATCTGGCTGCTGGCATTACGGGTTCGATTGCGAGTTTTGTGTTCAGCCCGTATCCTTCGGCAGGCGCATCAGGAGCCATATTCGGATGCTTAGGCGCATTACTGTATGTTGCTTTGTCCAATCGGAAAATGTTTTTAAGAACCATAGGAACCAATATTATTGTCATTATTATCATCAATCTGGGCTTTGGTTTTGCGGTTTCGAATATTGATAATTCAGGACATATCGGCGGCTTGATTGGCGGCTTTTTCGCTGCAGGAGCATTGGGGTTGCCCAAAGCCAGAGCCTTTGGAAAAAGATTGTTGTCAGCGGTTTTGCTGATTGCTTTGGCTGCCGGATTTTTATATTACGGATTGCATTCGCCTTCACACCAGGAGTCAGCGCTGATTCAGCAGGCAAGCGAGCTGTATCAGGAAGGAAAGTATGAAGAAGTAACAGAATTGCTGAACGGAGAAGCAGCGCAAAAAGATGCCTCTGCCGATCTTTTGAAAATTCTTGCTGTATCTGATATTAAAATCGGCGAATATGATCAGGCGGTTTTCCATTTGGAACGAGCAGTGAAAAAAGAACCTAAAGACCATGCTTCCTATTACAATTTAGCGTTATTGTATGCGGAAAAAAATGAGCTTGCACAAGCAGAAAAGGCCATCCAGACGGCTGTGAAACTGAAGCCGAAGGAGCAGCGCTACAAGGAGCTGCAGCGGCAAATTGAAAACAATAAAGAATCATAAAGGTGGAATATGGAAAGGAAGCTGGCTTTTTTGTCAGCGTTTTCTTCTTGACTGACCGCTTCCTTATGAATACGCTTATGATAGTTAAGTTCAAGAAATGGTGAGGAAAATGAATACATTTTATGATGTGCAGCAGCTGTTAAAAACGTTTGGCCACATTGTTTATTTTGGAGACAGAGAGCTTGAAATTGAGTTTATGCTGGATGAATTAAAGGAATTATACATGAACCACATGATTGAAAAGGAGCAGTGGGCCAGAGCGGCAGCTGTCCTTCGAAAAGAATTGGAACAAACAAAAAACGGAAGAGATTTTTATAAAGGCTAAGGTGATAAAAATGGACGAGATATGGTTTGCGGGCATTGACCTGGGAGGAACGACGATTAAACTCGCTTTTATTAATCAATATGGCGAAATTCAGCATAAGTGGGAAGTTCCGACTGATAAAACCGGCGACACGATTACTGTCACAATTGCAAAAACTATCGACGGCAAGCTGGATGAGCTGCAAAAACCGAAGCACATCATCAAATACATCGGAATGGGTGCACCAGGCCCTGTAGATATGGCGGCAGGAGTTGTTTATGAAACAGTAAATCTAGGGTGGAAAAATTATGCTTTGAAAAACCATCTGGAGACAGAAACCGGCATCCCAGCTGTTATAGAAAATGACGCGAATATTGCTGCGCTCGGGGAAATGTGGAAGGGAGCGGGTGATGGCGCAAAAGACGTCATTCTCGTGACGCTTGGCACAGGAGTTGGCGGCGGCATCATTGCAAATGGTGAAATTGTACATGGCATAAATGGCGCCGGCGGAGAAATCGGCCATATTTGCAGCATCCCTGAAGGCGGAGCGCCCTGCAACTGCGGCAAAACGGGCTGTATCGAAACAATTGCGTCAGCAACCGGAATTGTAAGAATTGCAAAAGAAAAAATAGCAAATGCTAAAAAGACGACACGTTTACAAGCAACCGAACAATTGTCAGCGCGGGATGTGTTTGAAGCGGCGGGTGAAAATGATGAAATTGCCCTTGAGGTGGTTGATTATGTAGCCAAGCACCTTGGTTTGGTGCTCGGAAATTTGGCAAGCTCGCTTAATCCATCCAAAATCGTTCTTGGCGGCGGCGTATCGAGAGCCGGAGAACTGCTGAGATCAAAAGTCGAGAAAACATTCCGCAAATGCGCGTTTCCGCGGGCAGCCCAAGCTGCTGATATTTCAATCGCAGCACTTGGAAATGATGCCGGCGTTATCGGAGGCGCTTGGATCGCTAAAAATGAATGGCTGAAACATCAAAATTGTTAAAATTGTGTAAATGAAATTGATTTTTTGTTGTGCTCAGGTTAAGATTTAATTTGATGTGTTAATGAGAATGTTGGGAATAGACTGATTTTTTTGAGCGTGCTGCATAGGAGGTTGAAATGCGAAAAACGTTTTTTTCGAAGATTTCATTTATGCTGATTGCCATTTTATTGATGTGGCTGAAAACGTATGCTGTTTACAAAACCAGTTTTCATATTAAAATCGACAATCTAACACAGGAATTTATTCTGTTTATCAACCCATTGAGTTTTTTGTTGCTTATTTTTGGCCTCAGCCTGTTTTTAAAAGGCAAAAACAGAAATCGCTACATTATCGCGATGAGCTGTCTTGTCACGTTTGTATTGCTGGCAAATATGGTTTTTTACCGTTTTTACAATGATTTCTTAACAATCCCTGTTCTTTTTCAAACGAGCAATATGGGTGATCTCGGAAGCAGCATCGGAACACTTCTTGAGCCGACAGACCTCCTATTAGCTGTAGATATTGCGGTTTTAATATGGCTTCACATCCGGCAAAAAGCTTTTCAATCGGACATTCCCTCAACGAAAAATGAACGGGCGGCTTATTTTTTGTTCGTTGCTTCTGTTTATTTCTTCAACCTGGGCTTGTCTGAGGCGGAAAGACCTCAGCTATTGACACGCTCATTTGACAGAGAAATGCTTGTTAAAAACATTAGCCTGTTTAATTTTCATATTTACGATGGCGTTCTTCAGTCAAAGCAATCCGCACAGAGAGCGTTGGCAGACAGCAACAGCCTGACGGAGATTGAAAACTACGTAACCGCTAATGCGAAGGATGCCAACAAACGCTTATTCGGCGCTGCAAAAGGAAGGAACGTCATTCTCGTATCCTTAGAGTCGACGCAAAGCTTCGTGATTAATGAAAAATTGAATGGAGAAGAAATCACGCCTTTTCTGAATGACTTTATAAAACAGAGCTACAATTTTAATAATGTTTACCACCAAACAGGCCAGGGGAAAACCTCGGATTCTGAATTTATCGTGGACAATTCACTGTATCCGCTTGGACGAGGTGCCGTATTTTTTACGAATGCGGGCAATCAATATATGGCCGCTCCTGAAATTTTGAAAAACAGCGGATACTATTCAGCGGTGCTCCACGCTAATAATAAGAGCTTTTGGAATCGTGATTTAATGTACGACTCATTTGGATATGATTCGTTTTTTGATATTAACTCGTATGATGTAACTGACGAAAATTCAGTCGGCTGGGGACTTAAGGATAAAGAATTTTTTGAGCAGTCTTCAGAGCTGATGAAAAATCTGCCTCAGCCGTTTTACTCGAGGCTGATTACACTGACGAACCACTTCCCGTTTGATCTTGATGAAGAGGACCAATTGATTGATGAATATGATTCAAGCAGCCAGACGCTAAATAAATATTTTCCGACAGTGCGTTATCAGGATGAGGCGCTGAAACGGTTTATCGAAAAGCTGAAGGAAGACGGGTTATACGACAACTCTGTTATTGTATTATATGGTGACCATTATGGTATATCAGAAAACCATAATGAAGCGATGGGGCAGTTTTTAGGAAAAGAAATAACCCCATTTGAAGAGGTACAGCTCCAAAAAGTGCCGCTGGTCATTCATATTCCGGGTATTACTGATAAAAAGCCGCAAACCATTGAAACAGTAGGCGGGCAGATTGATATCAGGCCGACGCTGATGAATCTTTTAGGGATTGATACGAAAGATCAAATTCAATTCGGCAACGATCTGCTTTCAGACGAAAAACTGGAATTCACGGTGCTCCGGGACGGGAGCTTTATCACAGATCAGGTTGTTTATACAGACGGTGCGTGTTATGACAAAGAGACGGGAAAACCGTTAGAAGAGACAAAACAATGTGAAGCATTTGCTGATAAAGCAAAACAGGAGCTATCACTTTCTGATGAAATCATTTATGGGGATTTGTTGCGATTTTATGACCAGAAAAGGCTGGACAATTCGTCAAAGCGGAAAGAAAAACAAATGCTTGATCAGGCATCATAATCACAATGTCTCCCGCATCGAAGTGAGCGGGAGGCTTTCTTTTTTTAAATACGCTGTCATATAGTAACAAAAAAGGGGGATGATGATGGCGTTTATTACTGTGAAACCTGAGATCAAGAACAATTTGGCCAATGTGGCGAAAGAACTGAAGATAGACGAGGAATTGCTTAAAAGTGCAAATCGCTCCGCACAAAAACATCAATTGTATTGCCCTGGTTATGTGATAGAGGAGCATAGCGGCAAAGAGCTTCAAACCATTCAGGACATAAAGCGCTTTTTACAGCCTCGGCAGCTGAAACTTTCAGATAGCTGGATTGAGCAAGAGAAAATCTATGATGATTCAGCTGTTGAAAAGGAAATAAAGAAGATTATTGATGTTTTTCCGTTTGTCTCATGCCGGGAAATTGGCCGTTCTGTACTCGGCAGGCCTATCTGGGAGCTGAAGGCTGGTGGGGAGCATGCCGTAAAAAAGGTCCATATGAACGCGTCATTTCATGCGAATGAGTGGATTACAACGTCTGTCCTGCTAAAATGGTTTAAGGAATACTGTATGTCATTATGCTGCAATTCGCCTTTCTTTGGCTTTTCTCCCATAAAGCTGTTTAACAGCACATCCTTATCCCTCGTTCCTCTTGTCAATCCGGATGGCGTTGATCTTGTTTTAAACGGATCAGAAGTCATGGGAGCCAGAAGAGATGAGCTCGAAAGGCTAAATGAACATCGTCCAAATTTTAATGAATGGAAGGCGAATATAAACGGGGTTGATTTAAATAAACAATTTCCATCATTATGGGAAATTGAAAAATACCGAAAACCGACAGCACCCAGCTACCGCGATTTTCCGGGAATCTCTCCGCTTACGGAGCCGGAATCTATTGCGATGTACCGGCTGATCACGGAGAATCCGCCTGACAGACTGCTGGCTCTTCATACTCAAGGAGAAGAAATTTATTGGGGCTATAAAGGCCTTGAGCCTGAGGAATCTGCTGCCGTCATAAAGGAGTTTGAGGAGTTAAGCGGGAACATTTATAAGGGAGTAAGGGATATAGACAGCTATGCTGGATTTCGTGATTGGTTTATTCACCATTATTTTAAGGAAGGGTATACGGTGGAACTTGGAAAAGGCCAAAATCCTTTGCCGTTTCAGCAGTTTTCACACATATATAACGCCACAAGCGGTATCTTGTGGAGGGCGTTATTTTTTCATGAGTAACTGAAACTTTTTCTTTTTTCTGCCGAAGCAAATATGAGAGAATAAAGATGATCGGAGGGGAATGCTGATGAGATCAGTTTTTATTCTGCTGGCGGTATTGCTGTTTAGTTTATCGGCATGCGAACCATCTCATCAGCAGCAAAAACAGGCATCGGCGGCAAAAGATGAGAAAAAAGACATCATACCGCTTTCCGCGGAAAAAGCGGATGGGGCGGAAGGCTGGCTGAATAACAGCACAATATTATATACTGCGTCTAATCCGACGAAAACAGAGCTTTTTGCGTACCGCATCTTTACAGGCAAAGCGAAAAAGCTCTATCAAACGGATGGTCAAATCGTTGATGTTCAAATCAATGCGAGGGAGCAGATGATTCTGCTGCAAATCACACATAGCCAAAAGACGGCAGTGGTTTTGCTTAATGCAGAAGGAGAGACGCTTTACGAAAAAGATTACGAAACGTATGAGCTTGAAGCTGCTTGGAATCAGTATGATCCTTATCAAATGATGGTGACGGAATTCAATGAAAACTGGGATTTTCATACATATCAGGTGAATGCTAAAAAAGACGAATCTTTCTTAAGCCCAGTACAGGTTCCGTTCATTCATTGGACATCCAAAAATACATTTGATTATGTAAAAGAGGGAAGAGACGATAAAACAGGGCCTTTATATACGTTCGATACAGCTTCTAAGACGGAACAGAAGCTTGAGGATAACGTTCTATTCTTCGATTCTTTCCATCAAATGAGTTTTACTGTCAAATCAGCTTCCGGAGGAAAAGGGACGTATCAGTTTAAAACGCCGCAATCAACATCACCTGTTACAGCGAAATGGCCGCTCCAAGCGAAATATACAAGTTTGGCTCCAATGGAGTATGACTATGATGAAGCAGGAGGCCTGTTTTATACATTCAAACAAAGCGGCGATGCATATAAGCTCGCAGCAATCAATGTAGCATCGGGAGAGACAAAAGATCTTGTGTCTCTGCGGGAAATGGAGCCGATTCAAATATCTCCGAACGGGAAATATGCGTTATACGGCTTTCATTTTGAGCAAATTATTTTATTGAAATCACATGAAACGAAGCAACTCATCATTGATCAAAAGGAGATGGAATAACGATGGCTATCGCAGATGTAACCATTATCCCAATCGGTACGGAAACACCCAGTGTCAGTGCTTACGTAGCCGATGTGCAAAAGATATTAGAAGGATATCAAGCAGAAGGGAAAATCAAATATCAGCTGACACCGATGAATACGCTGATCGAGGGAGAACTCAGTGACCTTTTTGCAGTCATTCAGGCAATTCACGAAGCGCCATTTCAAAAAGGATTGCACAGAGTGGCAACGAATATCCGCATCGATGACAGGCGTGACAAAAAAACGACGCTTGAGAGCAAAATAGAAAGTGTCAATAAACATTTTCAGCCATAAAAATAAACCTGTATCCGATAGGATACAGGTTTTAATGTGCGGTTGGATACCCGCTGTTTATTACGGTCATCACGGTAAACCATCCAAAGACAAATAAGGTGGCACCGGCTAATAAAAACCCGAGTATATTTTTATTTCTAACAGAACGCAAGACTCCCCATAAAGCGAAAAGAGCGACAAGGCCGAAAATCACGACAAGTAACATAACACAGCCCCCTTTACATTGAAAAACCTGCAATTCTTTCCAGTTTTATTCTACCTGTTTTTTATAGGTTTGTCGATAGCGTTTTCATTGCGATTGTTTGAATCTTTTTTTAAAAACCCTCATAATAAGAGCATAAAAAAGAAAGAGGTGATAATAGTGAAATGGAGACGAATGCCAGTAGGGCCGATTCAAGCGAACGCATATTTTCTCATCAGTGATGATCAATGCCTGATTTTTGATCCGGGCGGCGAGGGACATAAAATCAATCAATACATAAAAGAAAAAGGGCTGACGCCTTTAGCCATTTTGCTTACACATGCCCATTTTGACCATATTGGGGCGCTTGATGAAGTGAGAGAAAAATGGGATATTCCTGTTTACCTGCATCAAAATGAAAAAAATTGGCTTACGGATGCTTCTTTAAACGGCTCCGGCATGCTGCGAGGGATAGAAGTAACAGCTAAGCCTGCAGATCATCTAATTGAAGGCGACGGTGAGTTGAATATCGGGCCGTTTCATTTGGAAACATTATTTACGCCGGGACATTCACCAGGCAGTGTGTCTTACTACGTGAAAGATGCAGACTTGGTCATCTCCGGAGATGTCTTGTTCCAAGGCGGTATAGGACGTACGGATTTAATAGGCGGCGATCAAGAGACGCTGCTGACGTCCATTCATGAAAAACTGCTTACACTTCCGGAACACACGCTGGTGTTAAGCGGCCATGGACCTGAAACAGACGTACTGACTGAGCAGGACCAAAATCCGTTTTTAAATGGGTTTTCATTGTAAAAAAAGAGACAAACCGACAAGGTTTGTCTCTTTTTGCATTTAATGGCCTCCCCCGCCGGGCACCATAATAAAAATCGAGTAATATGTAAAGCCGGCGAAGAAAATTGTTAAATAAGCGCCAAAAATATAAATATACATGCGTTCGGTTAAGTTCAAATACGATAGAAACACAAATAAGATCGTCTGTCCAAAAAATAAAAGGGAAGCATCTTTCATATCACCTAAATAAAACATGACTGCAAAAATTCCCGTCCAAAATCCTAACACCCGGAACATGCGATTCATTTTTATCCCCTCCCGAGAGTCCCTCTGACTGTTATTATAATGGATCACACCTAGAAATGTAAACATTTTCATTATTAATATACAAATGGAATTTGTCCCTTTGATTGTGTTTTCTATTGTATGAATGTTTTTAAAAAAATAATCCGAAAAAAGTTCTGTAAATGGTTTAAATGAAAAATGATCCGGGTAGTTATTCTACAAAGAGATGGTTAACTGAGGAGGAAAAAACGAATGGAACAACAATTAACTTTTTACTCATATCCAAGCTGCACGTCATGCCGAAAAACAAAACATTGGCTTAAAGCACATCAAATTGAATTTAACGAACGGCACTTATTCAGAGAAACCCCGACAAGAGAAGAATTAAAGTACATTTTATCGTTAACGACAGAAGGAATTGATGAAATTTTGGCGACAAGAAGCCAGACTTTCAAAAATTTAAATTTAAACATTGAAGAAATGACGGTAAATGAGGTGCTGGAACTTTTAATCGAGAAGCCGAAGCTTTTGCGACGCCCGATTCTAGTAGACAACAAAAAGCTGGTGATTGGTTATAACCCGGGAGAACTGTTGAAGTTATCGAAGAAGAAAACGGTTCATCAATCTGCATGATGAAAAACCGAAGATCCGCTGATTTATTCGAATCAGCTTGTCTTCGGTTTTTCACCTGTTCAGAAACTGGGCTAGCTGGATTCGAACCAACGATCACGGAGTCAAAGTCCATTGCCTTACCGCTTGGCTATAGCCCATTGAATCTAAACATAGTATGTGTAAAGGCAGACGCGTTATACATATATAGCGTACATTTTTCAAAAACAGGAGGTAGCTCATTAAGATGATAGCTCTTGATCAGCACTTAACAGAGCACAAAGAAGATATCACGCAACAATGGCTGGAAGTTTGTACATCAACAGGCAGCTGGCTGTATTCAGCGAAAGATCAGCAAAAACTAGAACAAAAGTTAAAAGACCAGCATGAATTATTGGTGACCATCGTAGCAAAATCCCTTAGAAAAGAAGACGTAGAGGATGAGCTCAACCGGTGGTCTCTTCAATGCGCCAGAGACCGTGCCGTTCATGAAGTGACGGTTACACAAAGTGTCGGCCAGTTTAACACTTTCAGGCACATCATGTTTGAATGGATTCATAAATTCAGCGAAGCTTCTTCTCAAGACATCAGCATTCAGGAATTTTATGAGTGGAGCCGGATCTTGAATCAAAACATTGATGAGATCATCGAAGTGTTTACGGAAGAATATCACCAGGTGACCATGATACAATTAAACGCGCAAAAAGAAATGATTAATGAATTGAGTGCGCCGATTATGCCGATTACTGATGGAATTGGGATTCTTCCGCTTGTCGGTGAAATTGATACGCACAGAGCGAGGACGATTTTGGAGTCTGTGCTGGAGCAGTGCTCAGCGTTAAAGCTCTCGTATTTATTTTTAGATATTTCGGGCGTTCCTATCGTTGATACCATGGTAGCCTATCAAATTTTTAAAGTGATTGACAGCACCAAATTGCTCGGCATTGAGACGATTATTTCAGGAATCAGGCCGGAAATTGCCCAAACTGTCGTGAAGCTGGGTCTGGATTTTTCGAATGTGAAAACCGAGCAAAGTCTTGCTAAAGCCCTGGCCAATAAAGGGTTTAAAATAAAAGAGTGTTGATGCCTTTGCCATGTTTATCTTGAAAGATAGCAGCTGAACAGCCTTTCACGGGCTATTCAGCTTTTTTAACTTCTATAAATAAAATGTGATGGCTGTTGATGTCTTTTACCTTAAAAGAGTAGCCATCATATTCTATGGCACTTTCAGGCTCAGCGTCTATGTTTTGTGTCAAAAACCAGCCGCCCAAGGTGTCTACTTCTGCGTCCGATAAATCGGTTCCAAGCAGGCTGTTAACATCGCTGATTAATAATTTTGCATTTAACAAGTAATGATCCTTTCCAAGTTCGCGGATATGAGGCACTTCATCCGCATCAAATTCATCACGGATTTCTCCTACAATTTCCTCGATAATATCCTCGACAGTGACCAAACCGGACGTCCCGCCATATTCATCTATGAGGATCGCCATATGAGTGCGTTCCTTTTGCATTTTCAGCAATAGTTTATAAATAGGAATCGTCTCAATGATATGGATAACGGGCTGTACGAAAGGTTCAATTTGATGCTTCTTGATTGAAAAATCTTTCGTCAGCATGGAAAACAGCACTTCTTTCATATTAATCACGCCAATGACGTTATCTTTATCCTCTCTTACAACTGGGTACCGTGTATATTTTGTTTGCTTGACTGTTTCCTGAAGATTTGAAATGGAGTCTTCATCTAGTGACAAACTGACCATTTCATTTCGCGGCACCATAATTTCCTTTGCCATTCGTTTATCAAAGGTGAAGATATTATTCATGTACTTTAATTCACTTTTTCTAATCTCGCCGCTTTTATAGCTTTCAGCCAATAGGACCCGAAGTTCTTCCTCTGTATATGCCAGCTCGTGCTCTGATGCCGGCTTCAGCCCAAACACTCCTGTAATCAATCGGGCAGAGTGGTTCAACAGCCAAATGAATGGAAACATGATCTTATAAAACCAAATAAGCGGTTTAGCGAACAACAAGGTAATGCTTTCTGCTTTTTGAATGGCGAAACTCTTTGGAGCCAGCTCCCCAATAACGACATTTAAATACGTAACCGCTAAAAATGCGATGACGAGTGAAAGCAGGTGGGTAAGCGATTCATTTAAGCCTGCTTTATGAAAAAGCGGTCGAAGCAGAGTTTGCACAGTCGGTTCCCCAAGCCATCCCAGTCCTAAAGCTGCGACTGTGATGCCCAGCTGACAGGCTGATAAATATTCATCAAGGTGAGTGATGACATGCTTTGCCGCTTTAGCACCTTTCTTTCCTTTTGCGACAAGCTGATCAATTTTGGATCGCCGCACTTTTACGATTGAAAATTCTACGGCAACAAAAAATCCTGTTAACAAAATGAGAATAGCGACTGCTAGTAAATTGACAAATTCCAAAACAACTGCCTTCTCCAAGGAAGGCATGCACCTCCCTTTTCCGATGTCTTTCTACATTCCATACCACCTGAAAATGCTCATAAAACATGTGTTGAAGCGGCAGATTGGTTTAGTGACGCGGTTATTGGGCAATTAAAGAATAAAGAACAAAAGTTTGGAGGAGCTTGACATGAAGGCACATACGGGAAAGGATTGGTTTTGGTACCAAATGGGGCCTCAAGAAAGAAGTAAGGCAAGGGATCTAATCCATTTTTCTCACTGGCCTCAGTGTGAAAAGTGGTTTGAAAATAACCATCACGTTAATTTTTTGCGAGTAGATACAACTGAAACGGAAAATGAAGCGGTATTTGGGTCGATTGTTTATGATCAGGGGCTTGGTGAAGAAAAAGACCATACTGTTTTTCACTTTTATATCACCAGACAATATTTTTTTACAATCAACTTTGACTTTTCGATTTTGAGAGAGATTAAAGGCAAAGAAGTTGTCCGGCAAATGGAAAGAGCGGACAATGCGATAGAGGGGTTTTTAATTCTTCTCGGCGAACTAATGAATGCGTATTTAATCGGTGTTGATGAATTTGAAGTAAAGCTGAGAAAGCTCAGATGGCAAATTAAAGACGACAATAGCAAAAGCATTTTAAACCGCGTCCATCTCCTGCGCCATGAACTGATGATTTGGAAAAATTTGATATTAAGCGCTAAAAAAATTGAAATGGCGTTGAAAGAAACCTTTTTACCTCAAAATGAAGGGAAAAAGGATTATCAGCGGACACAACTGAAGATTGACAGGGGATTTACATACATCAGCGAATTTGAAGGGGAGCTTAACAATCTGCTGCATTCAGAGGAAGTCATTACCTCACATAGGGGGAATGAAATTGTAAAAGCGCTGACCATTTTTACGACGCTTTTTACGCCGATTACAGCTCTGGGGGCCTTATGGGGGATGAACTTTTCAGTGATGCCGGAACTGAATTGGAAATACGGATATCTCTTTTCCCTCTTATTGATTGTCACATCTACAGTTCTGATCTATCTCTATTTGAGGAAAAAAGGCTGGACGGGAGATATGCTGCAGGAGCGGAAGAAGAAAAAGAAACCTCGAAAAAGGCGGACTCTATAGGATGTTTCATATTTTGTACAGCGTGCCCCGTTTTTTCACCAGTCATATCAGGGTGACCGGATACGATGTCAAGGCGCTTATGGCAGAGCATCAAATCCGCCGTTTACCGATTCTTGAATATGGCCAAATTGCCGGTATTGTTGCATTAGGCGACCTTTCCGTTGAGAAAGATACTGGTCAAAAAGCGAAAACAGCATAATGAAAATGGAATCTAGCAGGCATGGTGACCATGTCTGCTTTTTTATTTATAGGGAAAATTATAATGACAGGGGTACATTCAGTTGAAAGTCTTTTTCTTGCCAGAAAGAAGGGATTTTTCAGCATATAACGTCTCACAAAATCACGTTTTCCCTGTTTGATTACCGCTCCTTCTTTTTCTACAATACGCATTGAAAGGAGAGGGAATCAAATTGGATTCAATAGAAAAGGTAAGCAAAAACTTGATTGAAGAAGCATATCTAACAAAGGCTTCTGATATTCACATTGTGCCGAGGGAGCGGGACGCTATCATTCATTTTCGGGTCGATCATGCCTTGCTGAAAAAAAGGGACATGAAAAAAGAAGAGTGCGTAAGGCTGATTTCACATTTTAAATTTCTTTCAGCAATGGATATAGGTGAAAGGCGAAAGCCGCAAAACGGTTCGCTTACGTTAAAGCTGAAAGAGGGAAATGTTCATTTAAGAATGTCAACGCTGCCCACAATTAATGAAGAAAGCCTCGTGATCAGAGTGATGCCCCAATACAATATCCCTTCGATTGATAAATTGTCGCTATTTCCGAAGACAGGAGCCACATTACTCTCGTTTTTAAAACATTCCCATGGCATGCTCATTTTTACCGGGCCGACTGGTTCAGGGAAGACTACCACATTATACTCTCTCGTTCAATATGCAAAAAAACACTTTAATCGAAATATTGTCACATTAGAGGACCCTGTTGAAACAAGGGACGAAGATGTTCTTCAGGTTCAGGTGAATGAAAAAGCCGGTGTAACTTATTCCACAGGTCTGAAAGCAATTTTGCGCCATGATCCCGATATGATTATTTTAGGTGAGATCAGAGACGCGGAAACAGCTGAAATTGCGGTGCGGGCAGCGATGACGGGACATCTGGTACTGACGAGCCTTCATACGAGAGACGCAAAGGGCGCAATTTACAGACTGCTTGAATTCGGTATCAATATGAATGAAATCGAACAGACTGTCATTGCAATAGCGGCTCAGCGCTTGGTTGATTTGGCTTGCCCGTTTTGTGAAAACGGATGTTCATCAGTGTATTGCCGACAGTCACGAAATACCAGGAGAGCTAGCGTTTATGAGCTTCTATACGGGAAAAATCTTCAGCAATGTATCCAGGAGGCAAAAGGAAATCATGCAAATTACCAATATCAAACGCTTCGTCAAATTATCAGAAAAGGAATTGCACTCGGCTATTTAACGACAAACAACTATGACCGGTGGGTTTATCATGAAAAAGATTAGAAAAGTCTGGTCGTTAAAGGATCAAGCCAGGTTATTAAAGAGGCTCGGTGAAATGACTGCGGGCGGATATACGCTTCTGGATGGATTACGCCTGATGGAACTTCAGATGAATAAGAGGCAGGCGGCTGACTTGACTGATACGGTCACTTGTTTGAGGGAAGGGGCTCCGTTTTATCAAGTACTAAAGAGTTTGTCATTTCATAAGGAAGCCGTAGGTATTTGTTATTTTGCTGAAACACATGGTGAACTGCCTGCTTCAATGATCCAGAGCGGAGAGCTGCTGGAACGAAAAATTGCACAGGCAGACCAGCTGAAAAGAGTGCTGCGCTATCCGCTTTTCCTCATCTTTACGGTCGCTGTCATGTTTTATATGTTACAGTCCATCATCATTCCTCAGTTTTCCGGTATCTATCAATCGATGAATATGGAAACTTCACGTTCAACCGATATGCTTTTTGCTTTTTTTCAGCATATTGATCTTGTGATCATTTTGCTTGTTCTTTTTACAGCAGGTATCGGGATTTATTATTGGCTTGTGTTTAAGAAAAAATCACCTGCCCGGCAAATGCTGATTTGTATCAGGATTCCTTTGGTTGGAAAGCTTGTCAAGCTGTTTAACAGCTACTTTTTTTCTTTGCAGCTAAGCAGCCTTTTAAAATCAGGCCTCTCAATTTATGACAGCCTTAATGCATTTAAACATCAAACGTTTCTCCCTTTCTACCGCTGCGAGGCTGAACAATTGATTGAACGGCTAAAAGCCGGTAAGTCAATTGAATCCGCTATTTGTGGAAGCCCTTTTTATGAAACTGATTTATCAAAAGTCATATCTCACGGCCAGCTGAGCGGCCGATTGGATCGGGAGCTTTTCACATACAGCCAATTCATATTACAGCGGCTGGAACACAAAGCGCAAAAATGGACAGGCATCCTTCAGCCAATGATTTATGGATTTGTTGCAGCGATGATCTTACTTGTGTATTTATCTATGCTTGTGCCTATGTATCAGATGATGAATCAAATGTGAAAGGAAGAGGCTGATGAATGAGAAAGGATTTACACTTGTTGAAATGTTAATCGTGCTCTTTATTATTTCGATTTTGCTTTTAATTACGATACCGAACGTCACGAAACATAATCAAACCATTCAAAAAAAGGGCTGTGAAGGCTTACAAAACATGGTTAAGGCACAAATGACTGCATTTGAGCTTGATCATGAAGGACAAACTCCGAGCCTTGCCGATTTACAGTCAGAGGGCTATGTGAAAAAGGATGCTGTCTGTCCAAATGGTAAGCGCATTATCATCACCGGCGGAGAAGTTAAGGTTGAACATTAAATTAAACGAGGAGAAGGGGTTTACCCTTTTAGAAAGTTTGCTTGTGTTAAGCCTTGCCTCTATCCTCCTGATTGCCGTCTTCACCACACTTCCTCCTGCTTATGACAATACAGCTGTCCGACAGGCTGCAAGGCAGTTGAAAAATGATATTATGCTCACACAGCAGACTGCTATTTCCCGTCAACAAAGAACAAAAATTTTCTTTCATAAAAAAGAATATCAATTAGTCATTGGTGATACGGTCATTGAACGTCCGTATGCAAGGGGACTTTCTATAGAACTGCTGACATTAAAAGACCGTTTGGAATTTAATGAGAAAGGGCACCCGAATGCAGGCGGAAAAATACGAGTAAATGGCCATGCCGTTTATGACATAACAGTTTATCTAGGGAGCGGGAGAGTCAATGTGGAGAGAAAATAAAGGTTTTTCTACAATAGAAACAATGTCTGCGCTAAGCCTGTGGCTGTTTGTGCTGCTGACAGTCGTCCCCTTGTGGGACAAGCTGATAGCTGATGAAAAAATGGCGGAATCACGAGAAATCGGCTATCAGATCATGAATGAGAGCATTAGCAAATATGTCATGAGTGGTGAAGGAGCCGCGTCAAAAACGATTACAAAGAACAATCATATCTATGCAATGAAGTGGGAGGAGGAGGGCGATTATCAAAACGTATGTATCAAAGCCACAGCTTATAAAGAGAAATCATATTGCCTCAGCATCCTGCAGACAGAATGGCTACACGCTTCTTAACGTATTATTTTCGCTCTCAGTCTTTTTGCTCATATCAGGATCGTTAGCTGCGATTTTCCATCTGTTTTTGTCTCGACAGCAGGAACATGACGGTTTCACACAGCAAGAATGGATGATTTCGATAGAACAGATGATGAATGAATGCAAGGAGTCACAGGCAGTTAAGACAGCCGAGCATGGGAGCGTGTTAATCTGCACCAATCTTTCCAGACAAGACATCCGTTTTGACATTTATCATTCAATGATAAGAAAAAGAGTGGATGGCAAAGGGCATGTTCCGATTTTAGATCATATTACTGCCATGAAAGCTGATTTTGAAAATGGTGTTGTTTTGCTGAAAATTGAGAGTGAGGACCAAAAAGTGTATCAAACTGCTTTTCCAGTCTATTCGTATTTAGGAGGGAGGTGAATGTATCGTACAAGAGGGTTTATTTATCCAGCAATTCTTTTTGTGTCAGCGCTTGTGCTGTTAATCGTGAACTTTGCTGCTGCTCAATATATTTCACGCTGCATGTTTGAGAAGGAAACAAAAGAGTTATACATAGGAGAGAATTTGCTTCAAAATGGGGTGCTTCTTTCGATTCGGCATGTTCTAGAGGAACGGAAAGGCCAGGAGGGGACGGAGCAATTTCCATATGGACGGGTTTCTTATTACATTCATGATACATCGATAAAAGAACAAAAAGAAATCAACTTAAGAGTGTCAACGGAGTCGGGAACAGAAAGAACTGCACAGATCGTGTTTGACCAAAAACAGAAAAAGCTGCTGAGATGGACAGAATAAAACAGTGTAAAGGGTATAAAAAAAGTCATGTGAGACAACACTCATAATAATTGGATGATGAGGTGATCACGTGAAAACGAATGATTATGTTAAATATATGACGCAGCAATTTGTCAAATATATAGATACTCCGAGAGATGAGCGAAAAGAACGAAAAGAGGTGCGGAAAGAAACAAAAACGCCTGCTTCCCAGCAGTGGTTCGGTATTTTACCCTATGGCTTCCGACTTTGGCTGAAACGGAAAAAATAACCGCAAATAAATGAATAAGGTCCTTCAAAAAATGGAGGACCTTATTGATATTCTTCTAATATGGCAATTTTATTGACCTTTTGGCTATAAGGATCAAATGAAATCGTTACAAAAACGCCGAATTCTTTTGACCCTTCCCTCAGAGTTAAATGGTATTGCTTCACTGCTTCATCTTTTCTTTTACGGTCCCATACTTTTTGTTTGAACAGTACCTGTGCGAGCGGGTACCTTTTTTTTGCTTCTTTTACAGCAATCTCTTCCCATTTGGACATGTGGCGGGCGGTTACAAGCGGTGTTTCTTCTGCGTGAGCGGCTGTGGTGCCAAAGACGAGAAGAGATAGACAAATCACACATTGTTTGATCATCATGCTGTCACCCTTTCTTTGTTTATTATTACCAAATAATAATGGGATATGCATTTAAATTCTCACATAACAATCCCAAAAATTTCTAAAAAATTGAAAAAATGAGTAATACTGAGCAAGACTTTGTAATATGATGAAAACATTCTTTTAAACGAACGAAATGGGCGATTTCGGTGTTTTTAAATCTATAAATCGTTGATTATACTCTATTTGTGAAGTTCTTTAAAGAGAACGATTGTCATATCAAGTTACAGTGTTTTACAGGAGGTAAGATATGTTTCGATTGTTTCACAATCAGCAAAAGGCGAAGACGAAATTGAAAGTTCTGCTTATCTTTCAGCTTTCAGTCATTTTCAGTCTGACTGCCGCAATATGCTTACAATTTTCCGATGATACAAGCGCTGCTTTTCATGATATTGAAACATTTGATGTCTCACTTCAAACGTGTAAAGACTTTCAGCATACAGATAAAAACTGCCATTATGATAAACGCTGGGATCAAAGTGATTTGCACATATCAGATCAAACGGATACGAAAGGAACTGTATGCTCACCTATCACCTTATTTGCTGTGCTCGAAAATATAGGTGAGAAACTTAAGAAATCAAAGTGGAAGTGGGAGCTTCATAAGCTTGAAAATGCCCGCAAACCGTTAAAGGATGGGAACGTGATCGAAAAAGGATTTGTCTCCAATCAAATCGGCGATTCACTTTATAAAATTGAGACCAAGAAAAAAATGAAACCCGGCATTTATGCATTTAAAGTATATAAACCTGCAGGCTACCCGGCAAACGGCAGTACATTTGAGTGGTCGGAGCCTATGACGCTTGCAAAATGCGATGAAAAACCGACAGTCCCTAAAAAAGAAACAAAGTCGGACGTCAAGAAGGAGAATGAAACAACACAAAAGGATATACAGGAAAAAACAATGAAAGAAGAAACATCTCAAGAAGCTGTAACCAAAGAAAATGAAACTCAATCAGACCAGAAGGAAAGCGGGGAAGAGGATGAAAAAAGCAATGAAGCTGATCAGTAATATTTTATACGTGATCATCTTTACTCTTATTATTGTGCTGACACTTGTCGTGATTTCAACACGTTCATCCGGGGGAGAGCCGGCGGTGTTTGGGTATACGCTGAAATCAGTTCTGTCAGGTTCGATGGAGCCGGAGTTCAATACAGGTTCCTTAATATTGGTAAAAGAAATCGCTGATGTGAAAGAGCTTCAAAAAGGTGACGTTATTACATTTATGCAGGATGCAAATACGGCTGTCACCCACAGAATTGTTGACATAACAAAGCAAGGAGACCATTTGTTATTTAAAACAAAAGGTGATAATAATGCAGCAGCTGATTCAGCGCCTGTATCGGACGAAAATGTTCGCGCGCAATACACAGGTTTTCAGCTTCCATATGCCGGCTATATGCTTCATTTTGCCAGTCAGCCGATTGGAACGGCTGTATTATTGATTGTTCCCGGCGTGATGCTGTTAGTGTACGCTTTTGTGACGATCAGCAGCGCCATTAGAGAAATTGAAAGAAAGACAAAAGCCTTGGAAACAGATACAAAGGACAGCACCATGTCCACTTAACTTCAGTTGTAAACCTGGCAACAGGTTTCGATATAAAATCATTCAATAAAAGGGGAGTTTACCATGGGTATGAAAAAGAAATTGAGTTTAGGAGTTGCTTCTGCAGCACTAGGATTAGCTTTAGTTGGAGGAGGAACATGGGCAGCATTTAACGACATTAAATCAAAGGATGCTACTTTTGCATCAGGTACGCTTGATTTATCTGCTAAAGAGAATTCAGCGAGTGTGAACTTATCAAATCTAAAGCCGGGAGATAAGTTGACAAAGGATTTCCAATTTGAAAATAACGGATCACTTGCGATCAAAGAAGTTTTAATGGCGCTTAATTATGGAGATTTTAAAGCAAACGGCGGCAGCAATACATCTCCAGAAGATTTCCTCAGCCAGTTTGAAGTGACATTGTTGACAGTTGGAAAAGAGGGCGGCAATGGTTACCCGAAAAACATTATTTTAGATGATGCGAACCTTAAAGACTTGTATTTGATGTCTGCTAAAAATGATGCAGCGGCTGCTGAAAAAATCAAAAAACAAATTGACCCTAAATTCTTACATGCAAGCGGTAAAGTCAATGTAGCAACAATTGACGGTAAAACCGCTCCTGAATATGATGGTGTTCCAAAAACACCAACTGACTTCGATCAGGTTCAAATGGAAATCCAATTCAGAGATGATAAAACAAAAGATGAAAACGGGCTTATGGTTCAAAATAAATATCAAGGCAACTCCATTAAGCTTCAATTCTCGTTCGAAGCTACACAGTGGAACGGCTTGACAATCAAAAAGGACCATACTGATAAAGACGGTTATGTGAAAGAAAATGAAAAAGCGCACAGCGAGGATAAAAATTAATAACAGCCATAAAAAGAGACGGCCCAGTATTCATATACTGGGCCGTCTCGATGGTTATTGACAAAAGAGGAGTTAGTGCCTCTGCTCAGGCACTACTCCTCTTTTTGGGATTTTCTCCATTTTTGATAATCTAAAAATTCACGAAATTGTTTTTTCGATACCCCGGATGTCATCGCATCGCGAACCAATTTCTCCCATTCACTATCTAATTGACCATCGTATTCGGTTTCATGTTTCTCATCGAGCAAAGTATGAACCGAGACGTCCAGAACAGCGGAGACTTTTTCGAGAAATTGAATGGAGGGGTTCGTTTGTAGATTTCGTTCTATTGAGCTTAAATAAGACTTCGCTACCCCAGCTTTTTCAGCTAGTTCTGATAGTGAGTAGCCTTTTTCTTTACGGTATTGTTTAATACGCTGGCCAATCAATGTCATCACCTTCCTTGTGATATTATAGCACATTCAGAAAGGATTTACGGTATGACTTCTGGCTGCCGGACCAGGATGAGCAGACTTTTTGTTTAAAAGTAAATATTTTCGTATTTCTTCCGGGCTGATATTTGCCTCTTTGGCTTCCACCATTAATTCAACCCATTCTTGATCCAATTCAAAGTGCTCTTGTTTTGCATTCTTCATGCAGTTTCTCCTCCTAAAATACTTGTTTATGTATTTCAGCCAGTCCGGCCATGACTTATTGTATGCTTCATTAGTCTCTGGAAGTCATTTGCCATTAAATCACCAGAATTTTTTTCCAATATACCTTTATTATAATCGTATTTTCTCAAAAAAAACGAGAATGATGTCGAATGGTAAAAAAGTTAGCTTGAAATATTATTTTGCAGATAAAACAATCCGCCATTTTCAATTTCAACTGATATCTTTGGTTGATACAAGGTTTTCAGCGCCTGTTTTTCTAGATGGTATTCTTCTGGTTTTTCTTCTATATGCTCGTAAAACTTATCAAGCAATGTCATATCATTCTTCCACCTGTTAACCGCCTGTTCCGCCCAGTCGGATGGCTCCTGCATAGCGGATTTGGAAATATAGTTTTCCATACGCTTAAGTCCGCTTTCTGGTTTGATCATAGGTGAAATGGTGAAGCAATAGTCACATATTTGAGACGTCAGTGAAAACTGGGTCAGCTTGCTTTGAAAATCTTCAATTATCGTTCCAGAGACTAGGTGAAGACCTAGTGACAATAACTTATCCTTTTTCATGTCGGACTGGTATGAAATCGTGACATTTATACCAAGCCAAGGCTGAAGTGGGACTTTAGCTCCGGCTGATTCAATTTTCTCATACATTCTGGTAAATCTCCCATTTTGTTTAACAGCTTTAAATATTTGAAAAAGACGCGGGGCCCCAAAATATATAAATTCACCATCTAGGTCTTTTGGCGCATTTTCTTTATCTGTAATAAAAGTGATTTTCATTGGATTCGGATCACCGCCTGTCTTCTCGCGCCAATGCCAGTAGAAAGGGCGGTTCATGATTTGTTTGTCCATTTCAACTGTAAGCTGCACTGTCATATAGCCTAAGCCTTGATCGATGATTTGGCAGCTGTTTGCTTGAAAAAAACGCAGCAGAAAATCGTGAACCTCTTGCTGTCTCACTAATAAAACCTCCTTACAGGCTAAGATCCTCTTTTTTCAGCAGGCTGCTGTTTTTTATAAGACAAAAATGAGGTTAAGTTATCCATTTTTATTTTCATTTCTTCTTCTGTTGCTGAGTGATACAAAATGTCATGCAGATGCTCTTCAAAATTGTTCACTTGAATTTTCGTTAAAATATCATCAAGTTCACCGACCACTTTTTCAAACAAATGAATTTTTTCATATAAAAGCTTTAGAATATGCTCTTCCACCGTATGTTTTGTCGCCATGTTATAAATGTGCACGTCACGCTCCTGCCCGAGTCTGTGAATTCTTCCGATTCTTTGCTCAAGTCGCATCGGATTCCATGGCAGGTCATAGTTGATCATGTGATTGCAAAATTGCAGGTTAATTCCCTCACCGCCTGCTTCAGTTGCAATAAGGACTTGGATTTTTCCGCGGAAAAGATCCTTCATCCAGTCTTTTTTTCCACGTTTAAATCCGCCTCTAAACGGCACAGAACTGATGCCGTTTTGCTGAAGAAACCACTGCAAATAAATCTGGGTTGCCCGGTATTCTGTAAAAATGATGACCTTATCGTCGATTTTTTTGATCAAATCAACGACTTGAAGCGCTTTAGAGTTTTGTGTCACTTGATTGATGCGATCTATTAAAACTGAAATCGTATCCTCATCAATGGCAGGTGCTTGTTTCTCTTTTTGATCTAGCATCTTTTTCAGCGTCATATACACCGCTTCTCTGCTCGAACAGCATTCTCTTTGCAAGGTCATAATCGAGAACATGCTGGCTGGTTTATTGATACTTTCCTTCAAGCGAGAAATTTCATCATAAAGCGCCTGCTCTGATGGAGAAAATTGAATCGGCACTGTTTCAACATGGCGCTGTTTCCAATTCAGCCCTGTATCATGCCGCCTGTTACGGATCATGACTTTATTCACAAGATCTTTTAAATGTTCATGCGCTTCTAAACTGGATTTCTTCTTGGCGAACTCCTCCTGAAAGTGATTCTGACTGCCTAAATGGCCGGGTTTTAATAAGGACACCAAATTGAAAATCTCTTCGATACGGTTCTGGATTGGCGTCGCGGTAAGAAGCAGGCAATATTTTTTTACGAGATTCCGGACAAATTCATAGTTCTTCGTTTTGCTATTTTTCAGTTTGTGTGCCTCATCAATAATGACAAGATCATATGGGATAGACAGAACGATTTCTCGATGGGGCGAGCGCTTCGCGGTGTCTATTGATGAGACGACAATATCGCATTGCTCCCACACATAGCTTTTCTTTTGTTCAACAGCCGGAATCAAAAATTTTTCCTGAAGCTCTTTGACCCACTGTGACACAAGGGAAGCGGGCACAAGGATCAAAATTTTTTTTGCTAATCCGCGAATCATATATTCTTTTAAAATTAAACCGGCTTCCACCGTTTTCCCGAGACCAACCTCATCTGCTAAAATCGCTTTCCCGTTCATTTTTTCAACCACTTTTTGCGCCACTTCAAGCTGGTGGGGGAGCGGCGTAAAGGAAGGCAGATATAAAGGAGCCCGTAAGCCTTCAAAATCTGGAATTGCTAATGTTTTCTGGATTTCTGCAGAGAGCTTGTACAGTTCCCAGTTTGCCCAAGGGCCATCGTTTTTCAGTCTTTCAGCAAATTCTTCAGGCCATTTTGCATCGTAGATCATTTCTGTATTCATTGCTTTGAAACCGCCTTTCTAATTCTTCGATTCTTAAGATGAATAATATAAGAAAAATCTGCCCAAATTGCTGTTGCCCAGCATATAGTGATGATGGTAGGATATGAGTATGTATTTGATGTAAGATATTGCTATAGTATGTCCATAACAGCATGAAAATATGAGCGAATGACAGCAAGGGGAGAGACCTGACCGAAAACCTCGGGATACAGGCGCCGAAGGAGCAAACTGCGGAGTGAATCTCTCAGGCAAAAGAACTCTTGCTCGACGCAACTCTGGAGAGTGTTTGTGCGGATGCGCAAACCACCAAAGGGGACGTCTTTGCGTATGCAAAGTAAACTTTCAGGTGCCAGGACAGAGAACCTTCATTTTACATGAGGTGTTTCTCTGTCCTTTTTTGTATGTTTTTTAGCTGCGCCGTTGATAAAGGGGAGGAATTAGATGCTGAAAAGAACGCCGTTATTTGACCTGTATAAGGAATATGGAGGAAAAACGATTGATTTCGGAGGTTGGGAGCTTCCTGTTCAATTTTCTTCTATAAAAAAAGAACACGAGGCTGTCCGAACTGCAGCCGGTTTGTTTGATGTATCTCATATGGGAGAAGTCGAAGTGTCAGGGAACGACAGTCTGTCTTTTTTGCAAAGATTGATGACAAATGATGTTTCCGCGTTAACGCCAGGCCGTGCTCAATATACAGCGATGTGTTACCCGGATGGCGGAACCGTCGATGATTTGCTTATCTATCAAAAAGAAGAGAACCGCTATCTGCTTGTCATTAATGCTTCTAATATAGATAAAGACTTGGCTTGGATGAAAGAACATGCAGCAGGTGATGTACAGATTGACAACCAGTCAGATCAAATCGCGCTCTTGGCTGTACAGGGACCGAAAGCAGAAGCGGTCTTAAAAAATCTGACAGATGCAGATGTGTCTGCATTAAAGCCGTTTGCGTTTATTGATGAAGCCGATATCAGCGGCCGCAAAGCACTTATTTCACGCACTGGCTATACGGGAGAAGACGGGTATGAAATTTACTGCCGCAGTGATGATGCTATGCATATTTGGAAAAAAATCATCGATGCAGGGGATGCATACGGATTGATTCCATGCGGTCTTGGTGCACGTGATACACTCCGGTTTGAAGCGAAGCTCCCGCTCTACGGTCAGGAGCTGACCCGGGATATTACACCGATTGAAGCAGGTATAGGCTTTGCTGTAAAGCACAATAAGGAGTCTGACTTTTTCGGTAAGTCAGTATTGAGTGAACAAAAAGAAAACGGAGCGAAGCGCAAACTTGTCGGTCTCGAAATGATTGAAAAAGGGATACCGCGGCACGGATATGAGGTTTTCCAAAATGGCAAGTCTGTCGGAAAGGTGACAACCGGCACGCAGTCACCGACATTAGGGAAAAACGTCGGCCTTGCCTTAATTGATTCGGAAACAAGTGAGATCGGGACTGTTGTAGATGTAGAGATTCGCAAAAAATTAGTGAAAGCAAAGGTTGTCAAAACACCATTTTATAAACGCTAATATTTTTTCTTGGAGAGAGGAGACAACACATGAAGCACCGTTATTTGCCCGCAACAGAAAAGGATAAACAGGAGATGCTTGCTACTATCGGCGTAAGCAGCATCGATGATTTATTTGCTGATATACCGGAAAACGTCAAATATAAAAAAGAGTATCAAATCAAAAAAGCGAAATCAGAAACAGAATTAACAAGAGAACTGACAAAGCTGGCCTCTAAAAATCGTGATACCGTACAATACGCTTCTTTCTTAGGAGCGGGTGTATATGACCACTATCAGCCTGTCATTGTGGATCATGTCATTTCGCGCTCTGAGTTTTATACCGCATATACGCCTTATCAGCCAGAGATTTCACAAGGAGAGCTCCAGGCTATTTTTGAATTCCAAACGATGATCTGTGAACTGACAGGCATGGATATCGCCAACTCCTCGATGTATGACGGCGGAACAGCCTTGGCAGAAGCAGCAATGCTTGCTTCAGGCCACACGAAAAAGAAAAAAATTGTTGTGTCAAAAACCGTGCATCCTGAATCGCGAGAGGTGCTGAAAACGTACGCAAAAGGTCAGTATATTGATGTTGTTGAAGTACCCGCTGCGGATGGCGTTACGGATCTTGATGCATTGCGCCAAACCGTTTGCGAGAACACAGCCGCAGTGATCGTTCAGTACCCGAATTTTTTCGGCAGGATCGAGCCGCTAAAGGAAATTGAGCCTATCGCTCATCAAGGGAAATCCATGTTTATTGTTTCAGCTAACCCGCTGGCGCTAGGTCTTCTCACTCCGCCGGGCAAGTTTCAGTCTGATATCGTCGTCGGTGATGCGCAGCCTTTCGGCATTCCTTCAGCATACGGCGGCCCGCATTGCGGCTTTTTTGCCGTTACTAAAAAATTAATGAGAAAGGTGCCGGGCCGTCTCGTCGGACAAACGGAAGACGAAAACGGAAAAAGAGGCTTTGTGCTTACCCTGCAAGCCAGGGAGCAGCATATCCGCCGGGATAAAGCAACATCAAATATATGCTCGAACCAAGCTTTAAATGCGCTGGCAGCATCAGTGGCCATGACTGCTCTCGGAAAAAACGGCGTAAAAGATATAGCCCGCCAAAATCTCTTAAAAGCCAACTATGCAAAGCAAGAAGCAAAAAAAGCAGGCCTTACTGTTATGTTTGACGGGCCGATGTTTAATGAATTTGTCATCAAACTGGATGAGCCGGTGAGAGCTGTGAACAAGCGTTTGCTGGCAAAAGGCATGATTGGCGGATATGATCTTGGGTTGACGTATCCGGAGCTGGACTGCCATATGCTGATTGCTGTAACGGAGCTGAGAACAAAAGAAGAAATTGACGCACTCATTCAGGAATTGGGGGATCGCCATGAGTAATCAGGACCAGGCACTTATTTTTGAACTTTCAAGAGAAGGCCGAATCGGCTATAGTCTGCCGGAGCTCGATGTACCGGAAATCGAATTGGGGGACCTCTTGTCAGACACCTATATTCGTGACGAAGACGCAGCGCTGCCGGAGGTTTCAGAGCTGGACATCATGCGCCATTATACAGCGCTGTCCAAACGCAATCACGGGGTGGATTCCGGTTTTTATCCTCTTGGTTCTTGCACGATGAAATATAATCCGAAAATCAATGAAAAAATCGCACGTATTCCTGGTTTTGCTGCGATTCATCCTCTTCAGGATGAAGACACGGTGCAAGGCGCATTAGAGCTTTTATATGATTTAAGCAAACACCTTGAAGAAATAACGGGAATGGATGAGGTTACGCTTCAGCCTGCTGCCGGAGCGCACGGCGAATGGACGGGGCTGATGATGATCCGTGCCTATCATGAAGCTCGCGGGGATTTCAAGCGGACGAAGGTCATTGTCCCTGATTCCGCGCATGGGACGAATCCTGCATCAGCAACAGTAGCAGGCTTTGAAACCGTTACGGTGAAATCGAATGAAAAAGGGCTTGTTGATTTAGAGGATTTAAAAAGAGCAGTGAATGAAGAAACTGCAGCTCTTATGCTGACGAATCCGAACACGCTCGGCTTGTTTGAGGAGCAGATTACAGAGATGGCGGAAATTGTACACCAAGCGGGGGGGAAACTGTATTATGACGGCGCTAATTTAAATGCCGTTTTAAGCAAGGCGAGACCTGGTGATATGGGATTTGACGTGGTGCACCTCAACCTGCATAAAACATTCACAGGCCCTCATGGCGGCGGAGGCCCCGGCTCAGGCCCTGTCGGCGTAAAACAAGATCTGATTCCTTATTTGCCAAAGCCAGTTTTAGTCAAAAAAGAAGGGCGCTTTACGTTTGATTATGACCGCCCTCATGCGATCGGCCGTGTGAAGCCGTATTACGGCAACTTTGGCATTAATGTGAGAGCGTATACGTATATTCGCTCCATGGGGCCTGACGGATTAAAGGCTGTTACTGAGAACGCAGTGTTAAACGCCAATTATATGATGAGAAAACTCGCGCCTTATTACGATCTTCCGTTTGACCGCCATTGCAAGCATGAATTTGTATTATCAGGGAAGCGGCAGAAAAAGCTGGGAGTGCGTACGCTTGATATTGCAAAACGGCTGCTTGATTTCGGCTATCATCCGCCGACGATTTATTTCCCGCTTAATGTTGAAGAATGCATCATGATCGAGCCGACAGAGACCGAATCAAAGGAAACACTGGACGCGTTTATTGATGCTATGATTCAAATCGCAAAAGAAGCGGAGGAGAATCCGGAACTTGTTCAGGAGGCCCCGCATACAACGATTGTAAAAAGAATGGATGAAACAAAAGCGGCGAGACACCCGGTGCTCAGATACGAGGCGGTAGAAAGATAAATAAAAACAGCTGTCTACCAGACAGCTGTTTGCTTTATTTCTTCGCTTTAATCTTTCCGCCCCATTTTTTAAAGCCGCCTTTTAGGTTGTAAATCTCAGTGCAGCCGTTTTTGCGCAGGGTTTGTGCCGCGCGTCCGCTGCGGACACTGTTTTGGCAGTACAGGTAAACAGGCTTGTCCGTACGGATCTCATTTTTTCTCTGTTTCAGCTGGGAAAGCGGGATGTTGCGGGCGCCTAAAATATGTCCGCCCTCAAACTCATTTGGCTCACGAACGTCAATAAGCTGCGCTTTGCGGTAACCCGCGCGGAATTCTTCTTCGGTAAGTGTTTTCATAATTCGCTGCTGATAGACATATGAAGCAATCATATAGATGATAAACGCAGCAAAAATAATCAAAACGATCATATTAGACAATGTGATTCTACTCCTTTAGCATATAAAATCAAAACCCTGCTTCATAAAACAAGGTCATAGAGCCGTTTTCGACAAATACTATTATAGTAAAGCACAGCGTGATTGTCATCTATAATGGAACTAAAATATTTTTCATTTTCCCGACAGTTTGATAAACTGATTCTATTAAAACGGTAAGGAAGGTCTTAAAATGCAAAAAGAAACTTGGCGGTTTATAGACTCAGGCAATGCAAGTCCTGCATTCAATATGGCGCTTGATGAAGCGCTTTTATATTGGCACAGCGAAAAGAAAATCCCCCCGGTTATCCGTTTTTACGGCTGGAATCCGGCGACACTTTCTGTAGGGTATTTTCAAAATATTAAAAAGGAAATCAATTTTGAAGCAGTACATAAATATAATCTCGGATTCGTCAGACGCCCGACCGGCGGGAGAGGTGTGCTGCACGATCAGGAACTGACATACAGCGTAATTGTTTCGGAAGAGCACCCCGAGATGCCGGCGACTGTTACTGAGGCTTACCGGGTTATTTCAGAAGGCATACTTCAAGGCTTTAGAAATCTCGGTCTGGACGCTTACTTTGCCATCCCGAGAACTGAAAAAGAAAAAGAAAGCTTAAAAAATCCGCGGTCATCTGTTTGTTTTGACGCGCCTTCATGGTATGAGCTAGTGGTTGAGGGGCGCAAGGTGGCGGGAAGCGCGCAAACGAGACAAAAAGGCGTGATTCTTCAGCATGGCTCCATTCTTCTTGATTTAGATGAGGACAAGCTGTTCGATCTGTTCTTATATCCAAGTGAAAGAGTAAGAGAGCGGATGCAGCGCAATTTCAAAAATAAAGCGGTTGCCATTAATGAACTCACCGAAAAGCGGGTGACGATGGATGAGGCTCGCAAAGCCTTTAAAGAAGGATTTGAAACAGGTCTTAACATTCATTTGGAGCCATATGAACTTTCTCAGGAAGAGCTTGATTTTGTTCATCACTTGGCTGAAACAAAGTATGCTTCAGATGAATGGAATTATAAGCGGTAAACAGGGCTTTTGACCCGCGGAGCATCCTTGTTTTTTCAAGTTCATTAGTGTAAACTTGTAATGGTTTATAAAGTTAAGGTGCTTTTTGGGAGGGTTTCGATGACAACACCAAGTATGGAAGATTATATTGAACAGATTTATATGCTGATTGAAGAAAAAGGATATGCACGAGTTTCCGATATCGCGGAAGCATTGGCAGTCCATCCCTCCTCTGTAACAAAAATGGTTCAAAAACTAGATAAAGACGAATATTTAATTTATGAAAAATATCGCGGTCTCGTGTTAACGTCTAAAGGGAAAAAAATAGGCAAACGGCTGGTATACAGACATGAATTGCTTGAGCAGTTTTTAAGAATCATTGGTGTTGATGAAGAGAAAATATATAACGATGTCGAAGGAATCGAACATCATTTAAGCTGGAACAGTATTGATCGCATCGGGGATCTTGTTCAATATTTTGAAGAAGATGATGCCCGTAAAAAAGATCTGAAATCAATCCAAAAGAAAACAGAACATCATAATCAGTAAAAAGGCGGTCTCGAAGGAGGCCGTCTTTTTTGATACGCTGACGCCGCCCGTCATTCATTGGTCTATTTCTTCGCGTGTTTTCTTAAAATGGTAATAAACGATCGGATGGAGGGGGAGGGAATGAGATGTATATTGACGGTGTGTTTTCCGGCGGAGGAGTAAAAGGCATTGCGCTTGCAGGCGCTTATGAAGCGCTTGAGGAAAAAGGCTTCCGCTTTAAAAGGGTTGCGGGTACAAGCGCGGGCGCCATTATTGCCGCTTTCATTGCGTCAGGTTACACCAGTAAGGAAATCCACGCTTTAATTGAAGAAGTGGACGGAGAGAAATTGCTGGATCAGAGGTACTCATTTCTCCCCTTAAAGATGCTCCAGTGGGTGTCCATCTACTGGCGTCTTGGCTTATACAAAGGCGATACGATAGAAAAATGGATTGCTGATCTGTTAAGAGCGAAAGGCATAAGGGTTTTCGGCGATTTGCAGAAAGGGTCTCTGCGCCTTATTGCTTCTGATCTGACAAACGGCACCATGATTGTTTTGCCGGACGATTTGGCCCGTTACGGGTTAAATCCAGATATGTTCCCGGTTGCCAGAGCGGTCAGAATGAGCTGCAGCATCCCGTATTTCTTTGAACCGATAAAATTAAAAACGGACACAGGCACCGCCACGGTTGTCGACGGAGGCGTGTTAAGCAATTTTCCAATCTGGCTGTTCTCAAAGGAAAGAAAGCGCCCTGTGATCGGTGTCACGCTTGCGCCACGTGAAAGAGAGCGTCCGAAAAAAAATATCCGCAACGCTTTTGAACTGTTCGGCGCCCTGTTTGAAACGATGAAGGATGCCCATGACGCAAGGCACATTGCGTCACGCTATGAACAAAATATCATTTTTCTCCCGGTTGATGGCGTAATGGCAACTGATTTTCATTTAACACAACAAAAAAAACTAGCCCTGATTGAGCTAGGTAAAAGACGGACAGAGCTGTTTTTAAAGCAGTGGACCTATTAAAAAAGCGCCCTGTTTTTCTTTTTATTTTTTTTCCCTTCTATAACAGTCAGCTGAGTCTGGCTTTTTTTCTTGAGAATCATCGGCTTAGGCTTGCTGGCGCTCGGAACGCTTCGCAGGTGGCTGACACGTCCCTTATGTCCGGCGCGGTGTTTTGCTTTTTGTTCTTTCATCCGGCGCCGCGATTGTTTCGCCGCTTTTTTGAAGGCTGCTCCTTCGCTGCCCGCATTTCGATTCATTACATATTTCACAATAAAATAAATAATGATACCTGCCACGATGACGGTTACCGCCATTTTTGCCATTTCTCCGGGATTGGTTACCAGCACATAGAGGAAACCGAACGCTCCCAGCGCAATTAATACAGCAATAATAGGTTGTACACGATGATTCATAACTGTCCACCTCCGAAAGTAATAGCAGGGCAACGGATTTTAGATGACGTTGTGAGAAGGCTTCTGATTTTGCTCAGACAATGCTTCGAGTCTGAGAAGTTCGTTAAAGCTTTCGATGGCAACTTCAACCTGGTCATCCTTAGGTTCCTTTGTGGTTAACAGCTGAAGCCAAAGACCCGGGTACCCAAGTAATTTCAGACCGGGAATGTCACGCACTTTGTTTGTCAGCTGCAGAACTTCAAAGGATATACCAAGCACGACCGGTATCAGTGCGACACGATCTATAACACGCAGCCAAAGCGGATCTGTCGGAACGAGTAAATAAACAAACATGCCGACAATAATCGTAAATAAAATAAAGCTTGATCCGCAGCGGTAATGAAGCCGAGATTGGTTTTGGACGTTCTCCACAGTAATTGGCAAATTCTGTTCATAACAGTTTATGACTTTATGTTCGGCTCCATGATATTGAAACACTCTTTTAATAAGCGGTGTCATGGACAAAAAATAGATGTAACCGAGCAGCAAAATCAACTTAAACAGGCTTTCAAACGCGATTTGCGCCGTGTCCGAGGAAAAAATCGGCCTTGTCAGTTCCGCTAAGAAAACTGGAACCAATGTAAATACGAATTTACTGAACAAAAATGATAGAACGCCTATAACTGCGAGGCTGAGATACATAGACAGCCCGGAGGATTTTTTTTCTTCCTGCTCAAGTGTCTCGTCTTCAGATGGATCGAGCCCGTAACGTTCGCTTGAAAAATTCAAATGCTTTGTGCCGTTTGCACTCGCTTCGATAATGGCCGCGATCCCCCGTAAAAACGGGATCTTTTTCACGATGTTCAGTTTCGGGTTGTGTTTGCGTGGAAGCTTAAAAAAGTCAATGCTTCCATCCGTTCTTCTGATGGCTGTAACGTAATGATGCTTTCCGCCAAACATAACGCCTTCCACAACAGCCTGCCCGCCGTAAGCGGGCGGAACTTTATGTTTTGACATATTATCAACCTGCCTATTTCTTTAGGATTGCTAACCATTTCCTTTCACTCTATTGTACAGGAAACAACGCTAAACCTCTAGATTGACAGGCTGAAAAAATTGCCATAGCCTTGCTTTTTCTACATGCATTATACCCGTTATTTTCAAATTTTACTCGCAGCTGTCAAAAAGTGTGAGCTTTTTTATTGACATTTCATTTTTTGGGCACACTTTAACTGGAGGTGCCATGATGACAAGCGAAAAAGATACAGAACAAAATGAAGAATTGAATGAGAAGCAAAAGCCGCCTGTTTCAATGGCCGGCAGGGTGGCGGCAACAGGTTTTTGCGGAGGCGTACTTTGGAGTTTCGTTGCTTATATCGCATATTTGTTTCATTTTTCCGAAATCAGCCCGAATATGATATTGCAGCCGTTTGTGCTCGGAGAGTGGAAAAAACATGGGCTGGGAACGGTAATCAGCATCATTTTGATTGGAGTAATTTCAATTGGCGCAGCGTTTCTTTATTTTCTTCTATTGAAACGTTTAAAAACAATGTGGCCGGGTATTTTATACGGCTTGGTGCTTTGGCTGCTCGTGTTTTTTGTTTTTAATCCGATTTTTCCAGATGTGCGCACGGTGACCGAACTGACATCAGATACAATTATTACGACCATTTGCATTTATTTGCTTTACGGGCTGTTTGTCGGGTATTCCATTTCATTTGAATACAATGAGCTGAATTCGGAAAAGCTTGCACGTGCGCTGGGAATGCATAGAGAATAGTGTATAATCCTTTTCCAGTATGATAAAATGTTCACGAGAAGTGAACATTTTTTACATGAGAAACCCTCGCGAAAAGGAGAGATTATGTGCCTCATTTTTTGATTTTAAACGGACCGAATGTTAACCGGCTTGGGAGTCGTGAGCCTGAAGTATTCGGCCGCCAGACACTGACCGATATTGAAACAGATCTTTTTCAGTTTGCTGAAGCCTTACATATCCAGCTCACTTTCTTCCAGTCTAATCACGAAGGTGATTTGATAGATGCGATACATGAGGCTGAGGAGCAATACAGCGGGATTGCTCTGAACCCCGGCGCCCTGAGTCATTACAGTTATGCGATCAGGGATGCTGTTTCAAGCATCAGTCTTCCTGTGGTAGAGGTGCATTTATCAAACTTATACGCCAGGGAAGAATTCAGGCATCAGTCGGTTATCGCTCCTGTTGCGAAAGGGCAGATTGTCGGTCTTGGAGCTGAAGGCTACAAGCTTGCTGTTCGCTACTTATTAAGCCAGCAAGGGGGAGAATCAAGATGAAGCTAGAGAAATTAAGAAACCTGTTTGGACAGCTGGGAATTGACGGCATGCTGATTACAAGCAGCACGAATGTACGCTATATGACAGGGTTTACAGGTTCGGCGGGTTTGGCTGTTATATCGGGTGACAAAGCAGCGTTTATTACGGATTTTCGTTATACTGAGCAGGCGAAGGTTCAGGTAAAGGGTTTTGAGATCATTGAACATGGCGGCAGCTTGATTCAGACCACTGCCGACACTGTTGAATCGTTTGGCATCAAGCGTCTCGGTTTTGAACAGAACAGCATGACATATGGCACTTACGCTTCATACAACGCCGTTATCAGTGATGCCGAATTAGTGCCTGTGGCTGAATCCGTGGAAAAGTTGCGCTTGATTAAGTCTAGTGAAGAGATTAAGATATTAGAGGAAGCTGCGAAGATTGCAGATGATGCCTTCAGACATATCTTGACGTTTATGAAACCCGGCATTTCTGAAATCGCTGTTGCCAATGAGCTGGAGTTTTATATGAGAAGCCAGGGAGCAGACAGCTCTTCTTTTGATATGATTGTCGCCTCAGGCCTTCGTTCAAGCCTTCCGCACGGTGTGGCCAGTGACAAACTGATTGAAAGCGGAGACCTTGTTACGCTTGATTTTGGCGCTTATTATAAAGGATATTGTTCTGATATTACCCGGACGGTCGCTGTAGGTCAGCCCAGTGATCAATTGAAGGAGATCTATCAGGTTGTATTTGATGCTCAGGCGCTTGGCGTCGCACATATTAAGCCGGGAATGACAGGAAAAGAGGCTGACGCCCTCACAAGGGATCATATTGCTGCAAAAGGCTACGGTGACTATTTCGGCCATTCAACCGGGCACGGGCTCGGCATGGAAGTTCATGAATCGCCGGGATTATCCGTCAGATCTTCAGCTATCCTTGAACCGGGTATGGTGGTCACAGTGGAGCCGGGCATTTACATACCAGAAACAGGCGGTGTCCGCATTGAAGATGACATCGTGATTACAGAAAACGGCAACCGGACAATCACCCATTCCCCAAAAGAACTTATTATTTTGTGATTGGAATATAGGAGGACATTAAACATGATTTCAGTTAACGATTTCCGTACAGGATTAACAATTGAAGTAGATGGCGGCATTTGGCGCGTCGTTGACTTCCAGCACGTAAAACCTGGAAAAGGTGCGGCATTTGTCCGCTCTAAACTCCGCAACCTTCGCACTGGCGCGATTCAGGAAAAAACATTCCGCGCTGGTGAAAAAGTAGCGAAAGCGCAAATCGAAACCAAAACAATGCAATATCTATATGCAAACGGAGATCAGCACGTATTTATGGATACTTCTTCTTATGAGCAGCTTGAACTGAGCGCAACTCAAATCGAAGAAGAATTAAAATACCTGCTAGAAAACATGTCTGTGCATATCATGATGTACCAGGATGAAACACTTGGTATCGAACTTCCAAACACAGTTGAGCTGAAAGTTGTTGAAACTGAACCTGGTATTAAAGGTGATACAGCGTCAGGCGGTACAAAACCTGCGAAAACTGAAACCGGGCTTGTTGTAAACGTGCCGTTCTTTGTGAATGAAGGCGACACACTTGTTGTCAATACATCAGACGGTTCTTACGTTTCAAGAGCATAGAAAGAAAAAAAGAAGTCTGTTCCCAAATGGGAGCAGGCTTTTTTTTTGTGCCCAAAAACAGAATCTTTCTTTTATACGAAAATGACAAGACTACTTCAGCAAGCTAGAGCATATCATATAAAAAAATGGGAGGTTGGGAGAGTGCTATGAAATTTTTACTTGGAAATATCAATTCTACTGTTTTAACAATGGCGGGATTACGAGTTTTATCCTCTATGATTGAGCTGACGGCAGCAATTGTCATGCTTGTGACCAACGATGTCCGGAAGGCGGTTGTGGTTAACAGCATTCTCGCTATTGTCGGTCCGTTGATTTTTATCATTACGATGACTGTCGGAATCTACCAAATTGCCGGGCAGCTTTCGTATGCAAAGCTGATTCTGATTTTTACGGGTGTTGTTTTGATTTTGGCGGGTGTTCATAAATAAAGAGAGGCTTGTCATAAAGTCTGCCTCACATCATACATTTTAAAGAAGCCAATCGGTAGAAAGGAGGAGGCTCTGTTGAATGAAATCGCTGAGGTTCTCCCCGAATCCATGAAAAACGCCCTTTCTGAAATACCGGAACAACAATGGCTGGAAATCGAAGAAGTCAGAATTCGGATCAACCGCCCTGTTGAATTGATTCGAAGAGGACAACCTGTTTATTTGTCCTATGCGGGCACGGCCGAGGATGCCCATCTGATCCTGAGCCGGCTTAGCAACTATAGTATGTATACTCTTGAAGAAGAGCTGAAGAAAGGGTATGTCACGATCAGAGGCGGCCACAGAGTCGGACTGGCGGGCAGAGTCATTACGGAAAACGGAGGTGTGAAAGGCCTCCGTGACATCGCATCTTTTAATATACGAATTGCCCGGCAAAAGCTGGGGATTGCGGAGCCGCTGCTTCCATACTTATATCAAGACAGCTGGCTGAATACGCTGATTATCGGACCGCCCCAAACCGGCAAAACAACACTTCTCCGGGACCTTGCGAGGCTCTCAAGCACCGGCAAAAAACCCATGCTGCCCGTAAAGACAGGAATCGTCGATGAACGGTCAGAAATTGCCGGATGTCTTCGCGGCATTCCGCAGCATCAATTTGGTCAGAGAATTGACGTGTTAGACGCCTGTCCAAAAGCTGAAGGGCTGATGATGATGATTCGATCCATGAGCCCTGAGGTGATGATTGTCGATGAAATCGGGCGTATGGAAGATACAGATGCACTTCTGGAGGCACTGCATGCTGGTGTTTCAGTAATCGTATCGGCGCATGGCTGGAGCATATCCGACCTGATGAAGCGGCCTTCATTGAAGCGTTTGTGGGAAGAAAGAGTCTTTGACCGCTATTTGGAATTATCAAGAGCAAAAGGGCCGGGCACAGTGAGCCAAATTTATGACAAAGACGGAAATGTGCTGTCTAGGACGACGGGCGTGAAAACATGCTGAAGCTGCTGGGCGCTGTATTCATTGTGGTAGCGACAACATGGACAGGTTTTGAGATGGCGAAGATTTATACAGAACGGCCGCGGCAAATCCGCCAGCTGCGTGCGGCGCTTCAATCCCTCGAGGCTGAAATCATGTACGGCCATACACCGCTTCATACTGCTTCACAGCAGATTGCCAAACAGCTCACACAGCCTGTTTCAGCTCTTTTTTCCGCATTCAGTGATCAGCTGGACAAGGGAAGTGATTCCGCGAAAACGGCGTGGGAGCAAAGCTTAAAGAAGGTATGGGACACCCTGTCTTTGAAAAAAAGCGAATACGAAGTGCTGAAGCAGTTTGGCGAGACGCTCGGGATTCATGATCGAATCTCTCAGCAAAAGCACATCAAGCTGGCGCTGACACATTTGGAAGCCTCTGAAGCGGATGCTGAGCAGGCGCAAGCGAAAAATGAAAAGATGATAAAAAGTTTGGGCTTTTTAGCGGGCTTGTTACTCATTCTTCTATTGATGTAAACGTGAGGGGAGCAAAAATAAAATGGGAGTAGACGTGAATGTCATATTTCAAATCGCCGGAGTGGGGATCGTGGTCGCTTTTTTACACACGATATTGGATCAGATGGGCAAGAAAGAATACGCTCAGTGGGTGACGCTGTTAGGTTTTATCTATATTTTATTTATGGTCGCCACGATTGTAGATGACCTATTTAAAAAGATAAAAGCTGTGTTTTTATTCCAAGGATAGGGGGGCTTGCAGATTGACATTGTTCAAATTGTAGGTTTAGGGCTGATCGCCACCTTCCTTTCTTTAATCGTAAAAGAACAAAAGCCGACTTTTGCGTTTTTAATCGTCGTTTTTGCCGGATGTGCCATTTTTCTTTATTTAGTAGACCAAATCTACGACATTATTCGAATGATAGAAAAAATTGCGATTAATGCAAATGTCAACATGGTCTATGTTGAAACCATTTTAAAGATTATCGGAATCGCCTATATTGCTGAATTCGGGGCACAGCTCACAAAAGATGCCGGCCAAGGGGCCATCGCCTCGAAAATAGAATTGGCGGGGAAAATTTTAATACTCGTAATGGCTGTGCCTATTTTAACCGTCATTATCGAAACGATTCTCGGACTTATACCTTCTATGTCATAACCGAAAGGAGGCGGTAGATTGAAGCGCTTTCAATGGGTTTTGCTTTTGGCCGTGCTGATCATAGCAGGCCGTGCAGAAATTGTACAAGCAGCTGGTAATGCAGAACAAACGGAAGACCATGCTGAAACAGCCGAGCAATTAGCGGAAAGGACAGCAGCCTCGCTTGAAACAGATAAGATCGGGGAATTTTGGAATGACATTATGACAGAATACGGCGGACTGCTGCCGGAAAGCCAAAAAGGCAGCTTAATGGAGTTTATCAATGGCGATAAATCATTCTCACCGCAAGAATGGCTGAAAGCTCTCTTTTCTTATTTGTTTCATGAAGTGCTTGCCAACGGAAAGCTGCTGGGCACATTGATTTTGCTCACGATTTTTTGCGTCATTCTGCAGCTTTTGCAAAATGCTTTTCAGCAAAGCACCGTCAGTAAGGTCGCTTACTCAATTGTGTACATGGTGCTGATTATACTTGCGCTTAATAGCTTTCATGTGGCAATTAACTATGCAACTGAGGCGATTCAGACGATGACCAGCTTTATCCTGGCGCTCATTCCGCTCCTCTTGGCGCTTTTGGCTTCCTCAGGCGGAGCTGTATCTGCTGCCTTCTTTCATCCTGTTATCCTCTTCCTGATGAACACGAGCGGTCTCTTGATTCAGAATATCGTCATGCCGCTGATTTTTTTATCAGCGATTCTGAGCATTGTCAGCACGATGACTGAACAATACAAAGTAACACAGCTGGCTAACCTGCTCAGAAATATCGCCATCGGAGCACTGGCTGTTTTTCTTACCATCTTTCTCGGCGTCATCTCTGTTCAGGGAGCCTCAGCTGCAGTGACAGACGGCATTACGCTCAGGACGGCTAAATTTATAACCGGAAATTTTATTCCTGTGCTTGGCCGAATGTTTACAGACGCAACAGATACAGTAATCAGCGCCTCTTTACTGCTGAAAAATACGGTAGGGATTCTCGGTGTCGCTATTTTGATCTGTATCGCGGCATTTCCGGCAATCAAGGTGCTTTCCCTCGCTTTTATTTATAAGCTGGCAGCCGCGATTCTTCAGCCGCTTGGAGGCGGGCCCGTCATCACCTGCCTTGACGTCATCAGCAAAAGCGTCATTTATATTTTTGCAGCTCTCGCTATTGTGTCTCTCATGTTTTTTTTAAGCCTTACTGTCATAATCACAGCCGGAAACCTCACGATGATGATGAAATGAAGGAGGCAGGCGAATGAGTTTTTTAACGGAATGGCTTACCACCATCGTGTTGTTTATCCTATTTGCAATTGTGATTGATATGCTGCTGCCGAGCTCCAGCATGCAAAAGTACGCAAAAATGGTAGTCAGCCTGCTCTTGATTGTCGTCATGCTTACGCCGATTTTTAAACTTTTCAAGACAGACCCCGAAGTCATCTTTGAATACCTCACAAAAAACGGGCAGTCAGAGTCTGCCGACATAAAAAATCAAATCAATTCAAAAAAAATAGAAATACAAGCTTCCCAGCGCGCATATATTCTAGAAGAAATGGCTGTCCAACTAAAAAAGAAAGCGGAGGAGAGATTCAGTCATGATGAATATAAAGTAGGCCGCATCAAACTCACGGCAGGAGAAAAGGTAGATTCAGAAGAGGATATTAAAACAATCAGCGTGTATATGGCCCCGTCTTCTGAAAAAACGGTCCAAACGGTCGCGCCGGTCCACATTGATACAGATCATGCATACGTAACGAAAGAAGCAGCCGAACAAAGAGAAGCCAAACAGATACAAACGCAGCTCGCGGACATTTGGGAAATCGGAAGTGAGAAAATTACGGTTCATATGGAAGGCGGGGAGAGTGTCGGCAATGAATAAAAACGGATTATGGAATGTATTGAAAAAGCAGTTTCTTCCGGGACAAATGAAGGACGGCGAAAAGCCGAAGCTGACCAAATATCATTACTTTCTATTCGTTTTTGTTCTCGGAGTTTCCTTTATGCTTGTCAGCCAGCTGTTTTCTTCACCTGAGAAAACAGAAAACGCCAAAACGATAACGGCCGTATCATCGCAACATTCCGCAGACAGCAAAGAGAAAACAGCTGAAGTGTTTAAAGCCTCAAAATCTGATAAACCTAAAGACTCGATCGATGACTATGAAAAAGAATACGAAAATCAGCTGAAAGAAATTCTTGAAACAATCATTGGTGTGGACGATGTCTCGGTTGTCGTGAATGTAGATGCAACGTCGCTGAAAGTATACGAAAAAAACAAATCAAACAAAAATACAACCACTGAAGAAACTGACAAAGAAGGCGGAACAAGAAGCGTTACAGACCAAACATCGGAGGAAGAAATCGTCATGATCAAAAACGGCGATAAAGAAACACCTGTCGTCGTCCAAACGAAAAAACCTGATATACGCGGTGTACTCGTTGTTGCTCAAGGAGTGGACAACGTTCAAATAAAACAAACCATTATCGAAGCGGTGACACGGGTCCTGGATGTTCCAAGCCACCGGGTTGCGGTTGCCCCTAAAAAAATAAAGGAGGATTCATAAATGCTTAAAAAACAAACCGTTTGGCTATTAACAATGCTCAGTCTTGTCGTGGTGTTAAGCGTCTACTATATCATGTCGCCGGAAAGCAAAAACGCCGTGGAGATGCAAAGTGAAAAAAGCGCGTCTGACAGCGGAGAGGTCGCAACTGAAAAAGCGCCTGCCAAGCAAGACAAGAAGGAAAAAAGCGGTACAGAAACTGAAAAAGGAAAAGAAGATGGAACAAAGGGAACGAAAGATTCATCAGCAGACAAGGAAACATCCGCTGAAGCCAGTGAAAAAGGAACTGTTGTTACGGAAACAGCCGATGATGATTTGTTTACAACGTACCGTCTTGATTTAGAAGATGCCAGAAGCAAAGAAAGAGAAGAGCTGAATGCCATTGTGTCAAGCGATGATGCAACAGCCAAGGAGAAAAGCGAAGCATACGATAAAATGACGGCTCTCAGTGAAGTGGAAGGAACAGAAAAACAGCTGGAAACGCTGATTAAAACACAAGGTTACGAGGATGCGCTTGTTAATGCTGAAGGAGATAAAATCAATATTACAGTCAAATCAGACAAACACTCTAAATCGAAGGCGACAGCCATTATAGACCTTGTGGCAAAAGAAATCAAAACAATGAAAGATGTCGCTGTCACATTTGAACCATCCAAGTAAGAAAGAGGAAAAAGAAGCCTGCTAAACAAGCGGGCTTTTTGCGTTGCTGTCATATTAGAGTTGAATTCAAAAGTCCGCTCCTGTAAGATGAACATAGTATGTACTTTTAGTAGTAACCTATAAAAAAAGAAATTTCATACATAGGAGTGCGATTGAATGTTAAATATCAAAGAAATCCACGAGCTGATTAAAGCAATTGACGAGTCTACAATTGACGAATTCGTATATGAAAATGAAGGTGTATCCTTAAAACTGAAAAAACACGAAGCAGGCACGGTTCAAGTCATGCAGCAGGCACCTGCAGCACCTGTACAAGCACAGGCTCCGCAGGCAGTTCAGCCGCAAGCGCAGCAAGCAGCGGCACCTGCCCAAGAAGCACCAAAGCAAGATGAGAATCTGCATAAAATCACTTCACCAATGGTAGGAACATTTTATGCTTCTTCATCACCGGAAGCTGGCCCGTATGTAACAGCCGGTTCAAAAGTAAATGAAAACACAGTTGTCTGCATTGTAGAAGCGATGAAGCTTTTCAACGAAATCGAAGCAGAAGTGAAAGGCGAAATCGTTGAAGTATTAGTAGAAAACGGCCAGCTGGTCGAATACGGACAACCTCTATTTCTTGTAAAAGCGGAGTAAGGAGACTGAACATGATTAAAAAGCTATTGATCGCCAACAGAGGAGAAATTGCTGTCAGAATCATCAGAGCCTGCAGAGAGCTCGGAATTGAGACTGTCGCTGTTTATTCAGAAGCTGATAAAGATGCCCTTCATGTTCAAATGGCCGATGAAGCTTTTTGTATCGGACCGAAAGCATCAAAAGACAGCTATTTAAACGTTACAAATATTGTGAGTGTTGCAAAGCTGACTGGCACGGACGCCATTCATCCGGGATACGGATTTTTAGCTGAAAATGCTGATTTCGCTGAATTATGTGAAGAAGTGAATGTCACGTTTGTCGGCCCGAGCGCTGACGCCATTTCAAAAATGGGAACAAAAGACGTTGCGCGGGAAACGATGAAACAGGCCGGCGTGCCAATCGTACCAGGTTCACAGGGAATTATAGAAAATGTGGAAGAAGCGGTTTCGCTTGCTAATGAAATTGGGTATCCTGTAATTATAAAAGCCACCGCAGGCGGAGGCGGAAAAGGAATTAGGGTTGCCCGCACTGAAGAGGAATTGATTAATGGCATTAAGATTACACAGCAGGAAGCGGCAACTGCATTTGGGAATCCAGGTGTATACATCGAAAAATACATAGAAGATTTTCGCCACGTTGAGATCCAAGTGCTTGCTGATAACTACGGAAATACGATCCATTTGGGCGAACGCGACTGCTCGATCCAAAGACGCCTGCAAAAGCTTTTGGAAGAATCACCATCTCCTGCCCTTGATTCAGAAATCAGGGAGCAAATGGGAGATGCAGCGGTAAAGGCTGCCAAAGCGGTTGGCTATACAGGTGCTGGAACAGTTGAATTTATCTATGACTACAATGAACAGCGCTATTACTTCATGGAAATGAACACGAGAATTCAGGTAGAGCACCCAGTCACAGAAATGGTGACGGGAACTGACCTGATCAAGGAACAAATCAAAGTGGCATCAGGAATGGAACTGAGCCTCAAGCAAGAAGATGTTGAATTTGAAGGCTGGGCCATCGAATGCCGAATCAACGCAGAAAACCCAAGTAAAAATTTCATGCCGTCACCTGGTGAAATTAAAATGTACCTGCCTCCTGGCGGTCTTGGTGTCCGTGTCGATTCAGCTGCGTACCCTGGCTATTCCATCCCACCGTACTATGACAGCATGATTGCAAAGGTCATCACATACGGAAAAACGAGGGATGAAGCGATTGCCCGCATGAAGCGCGCATTGAGCGAATTCGTCATCGAAGGCATTGAGACAACAATCCCTTTCCATTTAAAACTGCTTGAACACGAAACATTTGTGAGCGGAGAGTTTAATACGAAATTTTTAGAAACATATGATGTAATGGGCTCATAATTTTTACGGAGGTGAATTGAATGAAAGACAACAGCTTGCTTAAAATGGATCACGAAGATACGCATTTGGGTAAGGTTGAGATTGCACCGGAGGTCATTGAGGTCATTGCCGGCATTGCAGCATCAGAAGTTGATGGGGTTGCCGAAATGCGCGGAAACTTTGCGACAGGCGTCGTCGAGCGCTTTGGCAAAGTGAATCATGGCAAAGGTGTCAAAGTCGACCTGGCGGATGACGGAATTACGATCGATGTATACTGTGTCGTTACATTTGGCGTTTCGATTCCGAAAGTTGCAGCATCCGTTCAGGAAAACATTCGTCAAACCTTATTAAATATGACGTCTCTTTCGATTAACGAGATCAATATTCACATCGTCGGCATTCAATTTGACACAAAAGCCCAAGAAGTCCAAATCGACGAAGAAATGTAAATGGCTTAACACGAAACCAAGGGGAGGGCGGCCCTTTGGTTTTTTTACACGTTACCCTTTATTTCAAAGCATGAAGAAAGCCGGCTTACATAGCCGAGTTTCTTCATGAATGTGAAATCCGAATAATCATATTAAGGTGTGTGAAAATATTCGGTAATAGGGTAAAAAAACCTTGATTTCAATATGCGGATACGAAAAAAATATGTTATGATCTCTTTGTGGCTTAACGACAAGCGGATAAAGAGGATCAAAGGAGAAAGAAAATGAAAAGAAGAACAGCAAGAGAAAAAGCTTTGCAGGCACTATTTCAAATTGATGTCAGCGATATTGCAGTGAATGAAGCCATAGAACACGCACTGGATGAAGAAAAAACAGATCCTTTCTTTGAACAGCTTGTACACGGGGTATTGGAACACCAAGACCAGCTGGATGAAATGATCTCCAAGCATCTGGTGAATTGGAAGCTCGATCGGATTGCCAATGTTGACCGTGCGATTTTGCGCCTGGCAGCATATGAAATGGCATATGCCGAAGACATTCCGGTGAATGTCTCCATGAACGAAGCGATTGAGCTGGCAAAACGGTTTGGTGATGACAAAGCGACAAAGTTTGTAAACGGGGTTCTTTCTAACATTAAATCTGATATTGAACAATCATAGGAGGAAAGAAAATGACTGCAACAATCATCGACGGAAAAGAAACGGCTAGAGAAAAACGCGAACAATTGGCAAAAGAGGTAGAAGAGCTTAAAAAGCAAGGCGTCACTCCCGGACTGGCGGTTATTTTGATTGGAGATGATCCTGCTTCTCACTCTTACGTGCGAGGAAAGAAAAAAGCGGCAGAAACAATGGGAATGAATTTCAAGCTCGATCAATTTGACAGCAGCCTCACAGAAGCTGAACTGCTTTCCATTATTGATCAATATAACCAAGACCCTGAGTTTCATGGCATTCTCGTTCAGCTTCCGCTCCCAGACCATATTTCTGAAAAAGCGGTGATCGAACGTATCTCCCCTGATAAAGATGTAGACGGTTTTCATCCGTTAAACGTAGGGAAAATGCTGCTTGGCGAAGATACGTTTCTTCCTTGCACGCCTCATGGAATTGTTGAGCTTTTGAAGAAAACCAATATTGACCTTTCCGGTAAAGAGGTTGTTGTAGTCGGCCGAAGCAACATTGTCGGCAAACCTGTCGGCCAGCTTTTATTAAATGAAAACGCGACGGTTACTTACTGTCATTCAAGAACAGAAAATATTACTGAACATACGAAAAAAGCGGACATCCTGGTGGTGGCAGTCGGCAGAGCCAACTTCATCAGTGCAGACCAGATCAAAGAGGGCGCTGTTGTCATTGACGTCGGCGTTAACCGTCTGGAAAACGGAAAGCTTTGCGGAGACGTTGAATTTGAAGGGGCAAAGGAAAAAGCGTCCTTCATCACGCCGGTTCCGGGCGGAGTAGGCCCGATGACCATCACGATGCTTGCGCATAATACTGTTAAATCTGCGAAACGTACGTTATCATAGATAATTGGAGATATTCACAGGCGAAATGTTTACCCGCCTTGAATATGAGCACGATACCCGCTTCTTCAGGCTCCTAAAGCCAGGGCGGGTTTTCTTTAGTTATGGTGCAGGAATGCTTAGGAGAGGAGTTTTTAGACATGGGTGAAGCAGCGTATGTGACCGTCTCAGCGCTGACAAAGTATATAAAACGAAAATTCGATGTAGATCCTCACCTTGAAAATATTTGGATTAAAGGCGAATTGTCGAATGTAAAGATACACACACGAGGGCATATTTATTTCACTTTAAAAGACGAAAACGCAAGAATGCAGTCGGTGATGTTCGCGAGACAAAGCGAGCGTCTGCCTTTTAAACCTGAAAACGGAATGAAAGTGCTGGTCAGAGGCGGAATTTCCGTATATGAACCGAGCGGAAACTATCAATTATATGCCAAAGAAATGCAGCCTGACGGGGTTGGAGCGCTTTATTTAGCGTACGAAGAATTAAAAAAGAAGCTTGCCGGAGAAGGTTTATTTGACGACCGCTACAAAAAACAAATCCCCGCATTTCCAGCCACAATCGGGGTTGTGACATCTCCAACGGGTGCCGCTGTCAGAGACGTTATTACAACTCTAAAAAGAAGATATCCACTTGTAAAAGTCATTGTTCTTCCAGCGCTCGTACAAGGTGAAAATGCGAGCAGATCCATCGTTACGCGCATTGAAGAGGCAAATGAAAAAGAGATTTGCGACGTATTAATTGTCGGGAGAGGCGGCGGTTCGATAGAAGAACTGTGGGCATTCAATGAAGAAATTGTAGCACGCGCCATCTTCGCTTCCAATATTCCGATTATATCGGCAGTCGGACATGAGACGGATTTTACGATTAGTGATTTTGTCGCCGATATCAGAGCTGCGACGCCGACAGGAGCAGCTGAGATTGCTGTGCCTCATACCACTGATTTAATCGAACGCACAAAAACAGCGGAAGTCAGAATGACAAGAGCAATGCAGCAGCACCTCGGCCAGAAAAAAGAACGGATTCAAACGCTGCAATCGTCCTATGCCTTTCGTTTTCCAAAGCGTTTGTATGCGCAAAAAGAGCAGCAGTTTGACCTCGCGTACCAGCAGTTTCAAGCACAGCTGACCGCTCTTTTAGATCGGAAAAGCAGACAGCTGGAGCGTGAAACGTACAGATTAGAGGCACTGCATCCTCATGAACAGCTGAAACAAGCGAGAACACGATACCAGGAACAAACAAATCAGCTGAGAAAAAATATGAATATCCAAATGAAGCAGCTGCATTCCCAATTTCAAACCGTTCTTGGCAAGCTGAATGCACTAAGCCCTCTTCAAGTGATGGAAAGAGGATACAGCTTGGCTTATAAAGAAGATAAACTCATTAAAAGTGTCAGTCAAATAGAAGAGCAGGACCGGCTTGAAGTCAAGCTGAAGGATGGCGTGCTGACCTGTGAAGTATTAGAAAAGAGAGGGGAAGAAAAATGACAGACGTGAAAAAAAATGAAAACATGACATTTGAAGAAGCGATGAAAGGGCTTGAGAGCATTGTATCAAAGCTTGAAGAGGGAGATGTGCCTCTAGAGCAAGCCATTAACTATTTCCAAGAAGGCATGGCTCTGTCAAAAATGTGCCATGAAAAGCTGCAAAAAGTCGAAAAGCAAATGGACTTCATTTTAAAAGAAGACGGCGAACTGGCACCTTTCAGTGTTCAGGAGGAAGACGAAGGTGACAAATAAATTAACGAGCTTTCTGGCGGATCGGAAAAAAACAATTGAAAATCAGCTTTCTGTCTATACAGAAAAGCTTGATATGCCGGACTCATTAAAGAAATCTATGCTGTATTCTCTACAGGCCGGCGGAAAGCGGTTGCGGCCTCTGATTGTACTGGCTGTTTTAAACGCATATGGAAAAAGCGAAAAAGACGGCATTCCGGTGGGCTGTGCTGTCGAAATGATTCACACGTATTCGTTAATTCATGATGATCTTCCATGCATGGATGATGACGATTTACGCCGCGGGAAGCCGACAAACCATAAAGTGTTTGGTGAAGCGACGGCAGTATTAGCGGGTGACGGGCTGCTCACAGAAAGCTTTAAGCTGATTACCTCCCACGTGTCAGACGAGGTGTCAGCAGAAAAGCGCCTGCGCCTTGTGAATGAACTGATTTCAGCGGCAGGCACCGAAGGCATGGTCGGTGGGCAAGTAGCTGATATGGAAGCAGAAAACCGACAAGTCACGCTTGAAGAGCTCGAATCCATTCATGAACGGAAAACTGCCAAGCTCCTTGGCTTTTGTGTAATAGCCGGTGCTATTTTGGCTGATGCGCCTGAGGAAGACATTGAAACACTGCGTACCTTCAGCAGCCACATTGGAATCGGATTTCAAATCAGAGACGATATTTTAGATTTAGAAGGCAGTGAAGAGAAAATCGGCAAACGTGTCGGCTCGGATACCACAAATGACAAATCGACATACCCGTCGCTTCTTTCATTGGAAGGGGCCAAACATAAATTGGATGTTCATATAAAAGAGGCGAAGCGATTGATCGGCGGACTCTCTCTTCAAAAAGACCTTTTATATGAGCTTTGTGATTTAATTGCGGCAAGAGATCACTAAAACGATCCTAATTTGAAGCGGCTGCACGAGATATGGTAAAATGTAAGCAGTTTATATGAAAAATGAAAAGGAAAAGCGCGTTTGTCTTTTTTTATGTCTGAGATTATTGTCAGCTCGGCATGCAAAAGACATGTATCATTGCAGAAATTCATGCTGAAAGTGAGTTGATCCGCTTTGGATCTTTTATCAATACAGGACCCGTCGTTTTTAAAAAACATGTCCATTGATGAATTAGAGAAATTAAGTGATGAAATCCGTCAGTTTTTAATTACAAGTTTATCCGCTTCCGGCGGCCACATCGGCCCAAACTTAGGTGTCGTAGAGCTTACTATTGCTCTGCATAAGGAATTTAACAGCCCGAAAGACAAATTTTTATGGGATGTAGGCCATCAATCGTATGTCCATAAGCTGCTGACAGGACGCGGAAAAGAATTCGCGACGCTTCGCCAGTACAAAGGGCTTTGCGGATTTCCAAAGCGGAGTGAAAGCGAGCACGATGTTTGGGAAACCGGGCACAGCTCGACTTCTCTGTCAGGCGCGATGGGAATGGCAGCTGCCCGTGATATTAAAGGAACGGATGAATATATTATTCCGATCATTGGTGACGGCGCGCTGACCGGCGGAATGGCGCTCGAAGCCCTTAACCACATCGGCGACGAGAAAAAAGACATGATTGTCATCCTTAATGATAATGAAATGAGTATTGCACCAAATGTCGGTGCCATTCACTCTATGCTCGGACGGCTCCGTACTGCGGGGAAATACCAGTGGGTCAAAGATGAGCTTGAATACTTATTTAAAAAGATTCCGGCAGTTGGGGGCAAGCTTGCCGCCACGGCGGAACGGGTCAAAGACAGCCTGAAATACATGCTCGTCTCCGGAATGTTTTTCGAGGAGCTCGGTTTTACGTATTTGGGCCCGGTGGACGGACATTCTTATCATGAGCTGATTGAGAATCTTCAATACGCCAAAAAAACGAAAGGCCCTGTTCTTCTGCATGTCATCACGAAAAAAGGGAAGGGGTACAAACCGGCTGAGACCGATACGATTGGGACATGGCATGGTACCGGACCATATAAAATTAATACCGGTGACTTTGTAAAGCCGAAAGCCGCAGCTCCTTCGTGGAGCGGTCTTGTCAGCGGAACTGTGCAGCGAATGGCGCGCGAGGACGGACGCATTGTAGCCATTACGCCGGCTATGCCTGTCGGTTCAAAGCTTGAAGGTTTCGCAAAGGAATTCCCTGACCGGATGTTCGACGTAGGAATCGCAGAACAGCATGCCGCAACGATGGCGGCAGCTATGGCAATGCAGGGTATGAAGCCGTTTTTGGCGATTTACTCAACCTTCCTGCAAAGGGCATATGACCAAGTTGTCCATGACATCTGCCGCCAAAACGCCAATGTGTTTATTGGAATTGACCGTGCAGGACTCGTTGGCGCTGATGGAGAGACACATCAAGGCGTGTTTGATATTGCGTTTATGCGCCACATTCCAAACATGGTCTTAATGATGCCGAAAGACGAAAATGAAGGCCAGCACATGGTTCATACAGCACTTAGCTATGACGAAGGCCCGATAGCGATGCGTTTTCCGCGCGGAAACGGACTCGGCGTAAAAATGGATGAACAGTTGAAAACGATTCCGATCGGTACGTGGGAGGTGCTGCGTCCGGGGAACGATGCTGTCATCTTAACATTCGGCACAACAATCGAAATGGCGATTGAAGCAGCCGAAGAGCTGCAGAAAGAAGGCCTTTCCGTGCGCGTTGTGAATGCGCGTTTTATTAAGCCGATTGATGAAAAGATGATGAAGAGTATCCTAAAAGAAGGCTTGCCAATTTTAACAATTGAAGAAGCGGTCTTAGAAGGCGGTTTCGGAAGCTCGATTTTAGAATTCGCTCATGATCAAGGTGAATATCATACTCCGATCGACAGAATGGGTATACCTGATCGGTTTATTGAACACGGAAGCGTAACGGCGCTTCTTGAGGAAATTGGACTGACAAAACAGCAGGTGGCAAATCGTATTAGATTACTGATGCCGCCAAAGACACACAAAGGAATTGGATCATGACGTCAAAGAAAGAACGATTAGATGTATTATTAGTGGAAAGAGGGCTGGCGGAAACGCGTGAAAAAGCCAAAAGAGCCATTATGGCGGGGATCGTCTACTCAAACGAAAACCGCTTGGACAAGCCTGGTGAAAAAATTGACCGCGACCTTCCGTTAACCGTCAAAGGAAACCCGCTGAGGTATGTGAGCAGGGGCGGCTTAAAGCTCGAAAAAGCGTTGAAAGAGTTTCCCGTCTCTGTCAAAGATAAAATTATGATTGATATTGGCTCCTCCACCGGCGGTTTTACGGACTGCGCTTTGCAAAATGGAGCTAAACAGTCATACGCTGTGGATGTAGGCTATAATCAGCTTGCATGGAAGCTTAGACAGGATGAACGGGTCGTCGTGATGGAACGGACGAACTTTCGTTATGCAACACCGGCAGACTTTACAAAGGGCATGCCGGAGTTTGCCACAATTGATGTGTCCTTTATTTCACTGCGGCTCATCCTGCCTGTCCTAAGGACTTTGCTTGTACCGGGCAGCGACTGCATGGCTCTAGTTAAGCCTCAGTTTGAAGCGGGACGGGAATCCGTCGGCAAAAAAGGGATTGTTAGAGATCCTAAAGTGCATGCTGATGTGCTCAAGCGAATGATCAGTTTTTCTGCCGCTGAAGGCTATATCTGTAAAGGCTTGTCATTTTCTCCAATCACGGGAGGAGACGGAAATATTGAGTTTCTCCTTCATTTGCATTGGCCGGGAGAGGGACAGGAAGGCCAGGAGCTGCCGGAAGAAGAGATCATGCGCGTTGTAGAAGAAGCACATAAGACGTTAAAAGAAAAAAAAGCAGATGTACCGGAATAATAGGGCGCTATTATTCCTTTTTTCTGCATTCATGTACAATGTGCAGAGAATCATATAACATAAAAGAACAGATAAGCTTGGAAATAGAGGTGCTTACATGAACAAAGGCCAGAGGCATATTAAAATCAGAGAGATCATTACAAGCAATGAAATCGAAACGCAGGATGAATTGGTCGACATGCTAAAGCAGGATGGATACAAAGTAACGCAGGCCACGGTATCACGGGATATTAAAGAACTTCACCTTGTGAAAGTGCCTACGAATAATGGTTCTTACAAATACAGTCTTCCGGCGGACCAGCGTTTCAATCCGCTGTCAAAGCTAAAGCGGGCATTGATGGACGCATTTGTGAAAATAGACTCAGCAAGCCATATGATTGTGCTGAAAACGATGCCGGGCAATGCCCAGGCAATCGGGGCGCTGATGGACAATTTGGACTGGGATGAAATGATGGGGACCATTTGCGGAGATGATACGATTTTAATTATTTGCCGGACTCCTGAAGATACAGAAGGCGTAAAAAACAGGCTCCTTGAACTGCTGTAACAGAAAATCTAACAAAGATAAGAGGTGTAATGCTGTTTGTTAGCTGAACTATCGATTAAAAACTTTGCCATTATTGAGGAACTGACGGTTTCTTTTGAACGCGGGCTTACGGTTTTAACAGGAGAAACCGGAGCCGGCAAATCCATCATCATAGATGCCATTTCTCTTTTAGTCGGAGGCCGCGGATCATCTGAATTTGTTAGATATGGGGAAGCAAAAGCCGAACTTGAAGGGCTGTTTCTGTTGGAGAGCGGCCATCCTGTTTTAGGCGTATGCGCTGAGCAGGGAATCGACGTTTCAGACGAAATGATCGTCATGAGAAGGGATATCAGCACGAGCGGGAAAAGCGTTTGCCGTGTCAATGGCAAGCTTGTCACGATTGCTTCGCTAAGAGAGATCGGCAGGCTTTTATTAGATATTCACGGGCAGCACGATAACCAGCTGTTAATGGAAGACGAAAATCATCTCCAGCTTTTGGACAAGTTTGCCGGGGCCGAAGTGGAAAGCGCGCTTAAAACGTATCAGGAAGGGTACCAGCGGTATATGAAGCTGCTCAAAAAGCTTAAGCAGCTTTCTGAAAGCGAACAGGAAATGGCCCATCGTCTTGATCTTATTCAATTTCAGCTCGAAGAAATCGAATCGGCAAAGCTTGAGCTTAACGAAGATGAACAGCTCCAAGAAGAGCGCCAGCAAATTTCAAACTTTGAGAAGATATATGAGTCGCTGCAAAATGCATATAACGCGCTTCGCAGTGAGCAGGGCGGATTGGACTGGGTTGGAATGGCATCAGCGCAGCTTGAAGATATATCTGATATAAACGAACCGCTGAAAAAAATGTCTGAAAGTGTTTCGAACTCCTACTATTTGCTTGAGGATGCCACATTTCAGATGAGAAATATGCTGGATGAGCTTGAATTTGATCCGGAACGCCTGAACTATATTGAGACGCGACTTAATGAAATCAAACAGCTGAAACGAAAATACGGTGCCACTGTTGAAGACATTTTGGAATATGCTTCTAAAATTGAAGAAGAGATTGACCAAATTGAAAACAGGGACAGCCATCTTCAAAGCTTGAAAAAGGAGCTTGACTCCGTCGGCAAAGATGTCGCAGTGGAAGCGGAAAATGTGTCACAAATCCGAAAAACATGGGCGAAAAAGCTGGCTGATGAGATTCATCGGGAATTAAAAAGCCTGTACATGGAAAAATCAACTTTTGATACGGAATTTAAGGTCAGAACAGCGTCACGCAATGAAGAGGCGCCGCTTGTAAACGGCCAGCCCGTTCAGCTGACTGAACAAGGGATTGACCTGGTGAAGTTTTTAATTTCAACCAATACAGGCGAGCCGCTGAAATCCCTTTCGAAAGTCGCTTCAGGTGGAGAGCTGTCACGGGTGATGCTTGCCATAAAAAGCATTTTTTCCTCACAACAGGATGTGACATCGATCATTTTTGATGAGGTTGATACCGGTGTAAGCGGCAGGGTCGCACAGGCAATCGCTGAGAAGATCCATAAGGTGTCAATAGGTTCACAAGTGCTGTGCATTACACACCTGCCTCAGGTGGCTGCCATGGCCGATACGCATCTTTATATTGCGAAGGAGTTAAAAGACGGCAGAACGACGACACGTGTTAAGCCGCTCTCTAAGCAGGAAAAGGTAGCGGAAATCGGGCGCATGATTGCAGGTGTCGAGGTAACCGATTTAACGAAACGCCATGCGAAAGAACTTTTAAAACAAGCGGATCAAGTCAAAACAACTGGGTAAGCTGCGCGAAAAGCGCAGCTTATTTTTTTGTTTACATCCATTCGTTCATCAGTATATCCAATGTTTTTCTTCATATGACAGTTATAAATAAGCCGTCAGAAGGCAAAATTAAATGATGTAGCAGCAAGTCATAAAGAAGGTGTGGGATAGGAGCGAGGAGAGTGAAGTAGTGAATGCCCGATAACATCAGAAAAGCAGTAGGTTTAATTCTCCTTGTTTCGTTATTAAGTGTAGGTTTATGCAAACCGCTAAAAGAATATTTACTGATTCCAACGCAAATGAGAGTATTTGAAACCCAAACACAAGCGATTGAAACGAGTTTATCGGTAAACGCTCAGACATCAGAATCCTCAGAAGCGTTTACAGTAAAGAAAGATCCGCATGAAATCAAGGTGACGGGCAAAAAATCAGGTGAGTCAGAATTAGTATATGATCTTGCCGGATTTCCAATTAAAAAAACAAAAGTGCATGTTCTTCCTGATTTAAAGGTTATACCTGGCGGACAATCAATCGGTGTAAAACTTCATTCCGTCGGTGTTCTTGTCGTCGGATTTCATCAAATCAATACAAGTGAAGGCAAAAAATCTCCGGGAGAAACGGCCGGAATTGAAGCGGGCGACATCATTATTGAGATGAATGGACAGAAAATTGAAAAAATGAATGATGTAGCCCCATTTATTCAAAAGGCTGGGAAAACTGGTGAATCTTTAGATTTACTGATCAAACGTGATAAACAGAAAATCAAAACGAAGCTGATCCCAGAAAAGGATGAAGGAGAAGGCAAATACAGAATCGGGTTATATATCAGAGATTCTGCTGCCGGCATCGGCACTATGACCTTTTATGAACCGAAAACAAAAAAATACGGAGCACTTGGCCACGTGATTTCCGATATGGATACAAAGAAACCAATTGTAGTGGAGAATGGAGAAATTGTTAAATCCACTGTAACATCAATTGAAAAAGGGACAGGCGGTAATCCGGGAGAAAAACTGGCGCGATTTTCCTCAGAACGCAAAACGATCGGGGATATTAACAGAAACAGCCCATTTGGAATTTTTGGCACGCTGCATCAGCCGATTCAAAACAACATATCAGATCAAGCATTGCCGGTTGCGTTTTCTACCGAAGTCAAAAAAGGGCCGGCTGAAATTTTAACGGTTATTGATGATGACAAAGTAGAAAAATTCGATATTGAAATCGTCAGCACAACGCCGCAAAAATTCCCTGCGACAAAAGGAATGGTGTTGAAAATTACCGATCCAAGGCTGTTGAAAGAAACAGGAGGCATCGTCCAGGGGATGAGCGGAAGCCCGATTATTCAAAATGGAAAAGTGATCGGTGCTGTCACCCATGTATTCGTAAATGACCCGACAAGCGGCTACGGTGTTCATATTGAATGGATGCTGTCAGAAGCAGGAATCGATATTTATGGAAAAGAAAAAGCAAGCTGACTGCCGGAGTTTCCGGCAGTTTTTTTATTTTGATCCCTCTTCACTTCTCAGAATACATACGGTAAAATATACAAAAGAAGATTTTTCGACAAATTCACGTTTCCTTGTTTGTCAAATTTCATTTTTAGTCGAAAAACAGAGAAAAACATAGAATAACAAAGATATGCCACTAATATTGGTGATTATGATTTTTTTAGAGGGTATATAGCGGTTTTGTCGAATGTAAACATGTAGCAAGGGTGAATCCTGTTAACTACATTTGGGGAGGAAGAAACGTGGAGAAAATTAAAGTTTGTGTTGCTGATGATAATCGAGAGCTGGTAAGCCTGTTAAGTGAATATATAGAAGGACAGGAAGACATGGAAGTGATCGGCGTTGCTTATAACGGACAGGAATGCCTGTCGCTGTTTAAAGAAAAAGATCCCGATGTGCTCGTATTAGATATTATTATGCCGCATTTAGACGGACTTGCGGTTTTAGAGAGGCTGAGGGAATCAGATCTGAAAAAACAGCCGAATGTCATTATGCTGACAGCCTTTGGGCAGGAAGATGTCACGAAAAAGGCCGTCGATTTAGGCGCGTCCTACTTTATTCTCAAACCGTTTGATATGGAAAACCTTGTCGGCCATATCCGCCAGGTCAGCGGAAATGCCAGCAGTGTGACGCATCGTGCGCCATCATCGCAAAGCAGTATTATACGCAGCAGCCAGCCTGAACCAAAGAAGAAAAATCTCGACGCGAGCATCACAAGCATTATCCATGAAATCGGCGTCCCAGCCCATATTAAAGGCTATCTCTATCTGCGCGAAGCAATCTCAATGGTATACAATGACATCGAATTGCTCGGCAGCATTACAAAAGTCCTCTATCCGGACATCGCCAAAAAATTTAACACAACCGCAAGCCGTGTAGAAAGAGCGATCCGCCATGCAATTGAAGTGGCATGGAGCAGAGGAAACATTGATTCCATTTCCTCGTTGTTCGGTTATACTGTCAGCATGACAAAAGCTAAACCGACAAATTCGGAATTCATTGCAATGGTTGCGGATAAGCTGAGATTAGAACATAAAGCTTCTTAAACATGAGCTTATTAAGTGGTCATTAAATCAAACGTCTTTTATTTATTAGTTTGCGCTGATAAATAGGAGGCGTTTTGTTTTGGGGACATTTGTAGTATGGGAGAAGAATATTAAGTATCCGCATATAGTAAAGGATAGGTTTGAAAAGTAAGGAAAGCAAATGGCGGTATTACCTGCACTCTTGGTCCATTCATACATCTTATAGGATCACGAAGCATGATCGACCCTAGATGTTTCCGTTATAAAATGAAACCTTTCTCCTGCAAAATCGTAAGTAAGGCGTATTCATGTAAAAAGGAGACGTACGAATGAAAAAGAAAAAAGCAAGAAAGCGTGAGGGGTTTTTCCTGGATTTTCTTTTCGAAGTTGGCGGGGAGCTCTTTCTTTTGCTGTTTAGATGTGTACACAAACTATTTATATAAAGGGAAAAAAGACTGCCGAATCGTTTCGGCAGTCTTTGCACATTAATCTTTATAAGGCACCCAGCCTGGCGTGTTCACAATTGCTTGCCATAGCGGTTCAGGCAAATGATATTTTTCTTTATCTGTGCCTTTGATCACTGTTTCGATTTGCTTTTCACGGCCTTCTTTTACTTTTACCGTCCAGTCAGGGTCAACTAGAATTTCGCGTCCCATAGCGACCAGCGGAATACCGTTTTCGATGACGGCAAGCGCGTCATCAGCGGAATGGATGGAACCGACGGCGATCAGCGGCACTTTGTTTCCGACACGTTCATTCAATAAGTCCATGCGTGTGCGAGTCGGATCTGCACCGCGGCGCGCTTTTGAGTTCACGTCCATCAGTGAGATATGAAGATAATCCAATTCTTTATCCCCTAAAGCATCAACAAGCGTATAAGTTTCAGTCATTGTCAATCCCGGTGTCTCAGGTTCTTCCGGAGACAGGCGGTATCCGACTAAGAACGCACCCTTCGCATGTTCTGAAGCGGCTTTTTTCACTTCATCGACAATAGCGAGCGGGAAGGCTAATCGTTTTTCATCGCTTCCTCCCCAGCGATCCGTGCGCTGGTTGGTTTTCGGAGAATAAAACTGCTGAATTAAGTAGCCGTTTGCACCGTGAATTTCGACACCGTCAAAGCCGGCTTCAATGGCGCGTCTTGTCGCTTCTCCAAACGCCTTCACAATGTTTTCCACTTCTTCTTCTTTTAATGCGCGAGCAATTTGTTTGCCGTTATCAAACACGTCACTTGGCCCCACAACATCCTGTTGAGGAACGAGCTCAGACGGGCACTCAATACCGCCGTGATGAATTTGTACAACAGCTTTAGCGCCTTGTGCCTGAATGGCTTGTGTTAACTTTTTTAAACCTGGAATGTTGGAATCGTCATGGATGGCCGGCTGCCCGGGGAATGCTTTTCCGTCCGGTGTAACATTTGCGCAGGCTGTAATCACCATTCCCATCTCTTTTGAACGGGGGATGATGTAGTCGAGCTCCGCTTCAGATATTGTACCGTCTTCATTAGAAGCGTAATGAGTCATCGGTGCTACTGCGATCCGGTTGTTGATTGTAACGCCGCTTTTAAACGTAAATGGTTCAAAAAGTGGCTTATACTTAGGATTCATTTGATCATCTTCTTTCGTTTGGATTCGCACATATTCTAGCCTATATGTAAAAATTAATGCAATTGATCTGCTTTACCGACTGAATATCTTGAGTGCAGAGTGATGTTTTCGCCGCTCTTTTTCGGGGCCTTTGTAGCCGCCGCTGATTTGGTGGCCGATGGAGCATGTGATGACAGCTGCCGCCAGCAGCAGAACGAATTTTTTCATGGCTTTAACTTCTTTCAATAAAGTAAATATCCTTTAAAAGGTTACGCTTGGCTGACCCACCCGTCAAACGATTTGCTCACCCTATTCTCAAATTTTTTAAAATGAATAAAAAGTTGCTTCTTTCCGCTAATTTTTTCTAATTGGCGCCTCAATTAGAGCCATCCTCATAGACAAATCTGCTCGTTATCTTTCTAACAACAGGAAATGATCGGGTCGTATAGCCCTTTTGAAAATCATGGAACTTGCTCGCCTGCATTCGCGTTGTCTTTACAAATTCGCCATTCTGGTCAAAGATAAAAGCCAAACATCAGGAAGAGGTGGTCATGTGAAACAAACGGTTCTTTTGCTGTTTACTGCGCTCTTTCTTTCGGGGTGCAGTGTTGCAAGTGCGGATGACTCAGTGCCAAGGTTTACCGAAGAGGGAAAATACATTGGCTCGGCTGATCCTCATACGATTGCGGTTTCTCTTAATGGAGAAGAAACCATGATACAAGTTCCGAAGGATAAACGTGATGAATGTGAATCACTGCCAGATCAGACACATGTCCTGGTGAAATATACAAAGAAGGATAATGGAACTTTACAGCTGGAAGATATTCAGCTGCGAAAGAACTCGTGACCGGAGGGAGTAAGTTGAGAATGTTATGGAGGAGCTTGGCGCTGTGCGGATTGGCTTTGACGCTCGCGCCTTGTGCACAGGCAGCAGAGCCGATAGAAGGGAAAACAGTGTATATTGATGCCGGACACGGCGGTGAAGATAGTGGAGCGGTCGGAAACGGGCTCTTTGAAAAGGATATTAATTTGTCTGTCTCAGAGCATGTGACAGACAAACTAAAAGAGGAGGGAGCCAATCCTGTTGCATCCCGGTCTGACGATCATTTTCTGACCTTGGAGGAAAGAGTGGCTAAGGCAAGTGCCAATCAGGCTGACCTTTTTGTCAGCATTCATGTGAATTCAGGGGTTGCTTCAGCTTCAGGAACAGAAACGTATTTTCAATCTGATTATGAAGGGGAGAGCAGCCGGCGTCTCGCATCCGATATTCAGTCAGAGCTCGTTTCTTCCTTACAAACGAGAGACAGGGGCGTGAAAGAATCAGACTTTTACGTCATTACATATTCACAAATGCCAAGTGTGTTGGCGGAGCTTGGGTTTATCACTAACAGCTCTGACGCGGACAAGCTGGGAAGTGAAGAATACCAGCAAAAGGCCGCAGATGCGATTGTCAACGGCATTGATTCTTATTATGATCAGTAGATTGATACAGCCTTAATCCTAGAGTGGAACCGACAAAATAAGTATAATGGAGAAAACTTTAGGGTTTGAGGTGAAACGATGACAAAGATTTTTGCCCACCGGGGGGCATCAGGTCAATTTCCCGAAAATACAATGCTTGCATTTGAAAAAGGAATTGAAGCCGGAGCGGATGGGATAGAGCTTGATGTACAGCTGACGAAAGACGGACGCATTGTTGTAATTCATGATGAAAGACTTAATCGCACGACATCACTTAAAGGATTCGTGAAGGATACAGCCTATGATGAGGTAAAGACTGCGAATGCGGCCGCTGGTCACGATCAAGCGTACAGCGATATAAAAGTGCCGCTGCTAGAAGATGTGCTCTCGTGGGCGGTAAAAAAGGATTTTCTCATCAACATTGAATTAAAAAACAGCGTGATCCGCTATGAGGGAATGGAAGAAAAAGTGCTGGAGGCAGTGAAGCGATTTAATGTAGAGGACAGAGTCATCCTATCCACGTTTAATCATGACAGCTTGGCGCTGTGCGCCCGGCTTGCACCGCATATCGAACGGGCAGTATTAACTTCAGATGTGCTTTATCAGGCAGATCGATATATCGCGTCTATTCCGGCTTCCGGCTATCACCCGAAGTTAAACAGCCCAGGGGTCACAGATGAAGTACTGAAGAAAATGAGGAACGGTTTGATTAAGGTAAGGCCGTATACAGTCAATCGTCCGGAAGATATGAAGCGTCTCATTGAAGCGGGAGCAGACGGCATGTTTACCGACTTTCCAGAAAAGGCTTCGGCATTGCTGAAAAATGAATAGTTGTTAGAAGGAGGCTATTTGACGCAGCCTTCTTTTTTCATTCATTCATGCCCGTTTCAAAGCATACATTCATAGAAGACAACTAGAAATTGTAAGCGCTGTCTATCTTCTGAATGAGGTGAAACCATGAGGAAAACAGTCATTGTAAGTGCTGCAAGAACGCCATTTGGCAAATTCGGCGGAGTATTGAAAGAGGTGAAAGCTGCTGAGCTTGGGGGCATTGTGATGAAGGAGGCGCTGCAACGGGCTGGAGTCTCTGGAGATGATGTAGAAGGAAACGTCATGGGCATGGTTGTCCAGGCCGGCTCAGGGCAGATACCTTCCCGTCAAGCTGCCCGTCTGGCGGGAATGCCTTGGAGTGTGCCGTCAGAAACACTGAATAAAGTCTGTGCTTCCGGCCTTCGCGCTGTCACTTTATGTGATCAAATGATTCGGGCGCAGGATGCGGACATACTTGTTGCGGGGGGGATGGAAAGCATGAGCAATATTCCGTATGCCGTTCCCGCCGGGCGCTGGGGAGCACGGATGGGGGACGGCGAGCTTAGGGACTTAATGGTGTATGACGGATTAACGTGCGCATTTGACGAGGTGCACATGGCTGTTCACGGAAATACAGCTGCCAAGGAATATGCAATCTCACGAAGAGAGCAGGACGAATGGGCGTTGAGAAGTCATGCAAGGGCAGCTAAGGCCGCCGATGAAGGGAAGTTTCAGGATGAAATTGTTCCCGTCAACTGGATCGGCCGAAAAGGAAAACCAAACGTTGTTGATAAAGATGAAGCGATTCGCCGTGACACAAGTCTGGATCAGCTCGCGAAACTTGCTCCGATTTATGCAAGTGACGGTTCTATCACAGCCGGCAATGCTCCCGGGGTCAATGACGGAGCCGGCGCGTTCGTGCTGATGTCTGAGGAAAAAGCTGCTGAGCTTGGCAAACGGCCTCTGGCTACAATTCTTGGTTTTTCAACTACGGGAATGCCAGCGCACGAGCTGGCGGCAGCGCCGGGGTTTGCCATTAACAAGCTCCTGAAAAAGAACGGTTTGACTGTCCAAGATATTGACTTGTTTGAAGTAAATGAAGCTTTTGCTTCAGTTGTTTTGACATGTGAAAAAATCGTAGGTTTCGATCTTGAAAAAGTAAATGTGAATGGCGGTGCGATCGCGCTCGGCCACCCGATCGGCGCGAGCGGTGCGAGAATTCTCATGACGCTTGTTTATGAATTAAAGCGACGGGGAGGGGGTCTGGGCGTTGCCGCTATTTGCAGCGGGGCAGCACAGGGAGACGCCGTCTTAGTGCAGGTTCATTAAAACATGATGAAAAAGGGGATTTGAATGGAAATCAAACAAATCATGGTAGCTGGCGCAGGTCAGATGGGGAGCGGAATTGCTCAAACAGCCGCCGACGCGGGCTTTTATGTGCGGATGTATGATGTGAATCCAGAGGCCGCGGAGGCAGGATTGAAACGGCTGAAGAAACAGCTGGCCCGTGATGCTGAGAAAGGAAAAAGGACCGAGACGGAAGTGAAGAGCGTAATCAACCGCATTTCGATTTCTCAAACGCTTGAGGAGGCAGAGCATGCGGACATTGTGATTGAGGCTATCGCAGAAAACATGGCGGCAAAAACTGAGATGTTTAAAACACTTGATCGCATGTGCCCGCCTCATACGATTTTGGCCAGCAATACATCTTCCTTGCCTATTACAGAAATCGCTGCTGTAACAAACCGGCCTCAACGGGTTATTGGCATGCATTTTATGAATCCCGTCCCTGTAATGAAGCTGGTAGAAGTGATTCGAGGCTTGGCTACATCAGAAGAAACGGCCTTAGATGTTATGGCATTAGCGGAAAAGATGGGGAAAACAGCGGTAGAAGTCAATGATTTTCCTGGGTTTGTTTCCAACCGTGTGCTTCTTCCAATGATTAATGAAGCCATCTATTGCGTGTATGAGGGAGTGGCGAAGCCGGAGGCAATAGATGAAGTGATGAAGCTGGGCATGAATCATCCGATGGGTCCGCTTGCATTAGCGGATTTTATCGGACTGGATACGTGTTTATCAATTATGGAAGTCCTTCACTCAGGCCTTGGCGATTCCAAATACCGTCCTTGCCCGCTGCTCCGCAAGTATGTCAAAGCAGGCTGGCTTGGCAAAAAGAGCGGACGCGGTTTTTATGACTATGAGGAGAAGACTTCCTGAAGTCTATTCCATCCGGGGGTGGCCGAGTTGCATGTAACCCAAGAGCAAGTCATGATGCGAAAAATGGTGCGTGATTTTGCACGAAAAGAAATTGCTCCCGCTGCGGAAATCATGGAGAAAACGGACGAATTTCCCTTTCAGCTGATCAAAAAAATGGGTAAACACGGACTGATGGGAATACCGGTGCCGGAACAATACGGCGGTGCTGGAGCGGACGTTGTTTCTTATATTTTGGCAATTCATGAGATTTCTAGAATCAGCGCGGCTGTCGGCGTGATTCTCTCCGTTCATACCTCAGTCGGCACGAATCCGATTCTGTATTTCGGCAACGAAGAACAGAAGATGAAATATATACCAAATCTCGCGTCAGGAGACCATTTGGGCGCATTTGCACTAACGGAGCCTCACTCGGGGTCGGATGCCGGGAGCCTCCGCACAACAGCAATCAAAAAGAACGGCAAATACCTATTAAACGGATCGAAAATATTCATAACGAATGGCGGAGCAGCTGATATCTATATCACATTTGCTTTAACAGCTCCAGATCAAGGCAGGCACGGGATTTCGGCTTTTATTGTTGAAAAAAACACACCCGGTTTTACCGTTGGAAAAAAAGAAAGAAAGCTGGGGCTTTATGGCTCCAATACTACGGAACTGATTTTTGATAATGCAGAAGTGCCTGAAGCCAATTTGCTTGGCAAAGAGGGGGATGGCTTTCACATTGCCATGGCGAATTTAAATGTCGGCCGGATCGGCATTGCGGCACAGGCCCTCGGAATTGCAGAGGCGGCTCTTGAGCATGCCGTTGATTATGCGAAGCAGCGAGTGCAATTTGGAAGGCCGATTGCAGCCAATCAAGGCATATCATTTAAGCTGGCTGATATGGCGACTAGAGCTGAGGCGGCAAGACATCTTGTCTACCACGCTGCAGACCTTCATAACCGCGGCCTAAACTGTGGAAAAGAAGCGTCTATGGCTAAACAATTTGCTTCCGATGCAGCCGTAAAGGCGGCGTTAGACGCCGTTCAAATTTATGGGGGATATGGCTATATGAAGGATTATCCAGTTGAGCGCCTGCTTCGCGATGCAAAGGTGACGCAAATTTATGAAGGGACGAACGAGATTCAAAGACTGATTATTTCCAAGTATTTGCTTGGCGGAACCTGATAGACAAAAAACGCAAAAACGGAGGTTGAGGATATGGAGGAGAAACAGCATTATTCTCCAGGGTTGGACGGTGTGATTGCGGCAGAAACTCATATTTCTTATCTTGACACGCAGTCCAGCCAGATTTTGATAAGAGGCTATGATTTAATAGAACTTTCTGAAACAAAAAGCTATCTGGAGCTTGTCCATTTATTGCTGGAGGGCAGGCTGCCAGAAGAAAGTGAAATGGAAACGCTGGAACGTAAAATAAACAGTGCCTCAAGCCTGCCTGCTGATCATCTCCGTCTGCTTGAGCTGCTCCCTGAGGACACTCATCCAATGGATGGTCTGCGTACCGGCCTGTCGGCACTTGCTGGCTATGATCGGCAAATTGATGATCGGTCTCCTTCCGCAAACAAAGAACGCGCCTATCAGCTTCTTGGGAAAATGCCTGCCCTCACTGCTGCCAGCTACAGGATCATTAATAAGAAAGAACCGATTCTTCCGCTTCAAACCCTATCCTACAGTGCGAATTTTCTCTACATGATGACAGGGAAATTGCCGTCTTCATTGGAAGAACAGATTTTTGACCGGTCGCTCGTCCTGTACAGTGAGCATGAGATGCCGAATTCAACCTTTGCGGCCAGGGTCATTGCATCTACACATTCAGATCTTTATGGGGCTTTGACTGGGGCTGTCGCTTCCCTGAAAGGGAATCTTCACGGAGGAGCAAACGAAGCTGTGATGTATTTGCTTTTGGAGGCAAAAACGACATCTGATTTTGAGCAGCTTTTGCAAACAAAACTGAAAAGAAAAGAAAAAATCATGGGCTTCGGCCACCGGGTGTATATGAAAAAAATGGACCCGAGAGCACTCATGATGAAAGAGGCGCTGCAGCAATTATGCGATAAAGCCGGTGACCATCGTTTATATGAGATGTGCGAAGCGGGTGAGCGGCTGATGGAGAAGGAAAAAGGGCTTTACCCGAATTTGGATTACTATGCTGCCCCAGTGTATTGGATGCTCGGCATACCGATTCCTTTATATACGCCGATCTTTTTCAGCGCGAGAACGTCCGGTTTATGCGCCCATGTGATCGAACAGCATGCCAATAATCGGCTCTTCCGTCCCCGTGTCAGTTACATGGGCCCGCGATATCAAACAAAATCATGAAAGGAGCTGGTAGAATGCCGAAAACGGATCGTGTTATCGAAGAAATCACAGACTATGTGCTTGAGAAAGAGATTACTAGTGCCGAAGCGTATACAACAGCGGGGCATGTATTGCTGGATACCCTGGGCTGCGGAATCTTGGCGCTACGGTATCCGGAATGCACAAAGCTGCTTGGCCCGATTGTTCCAGGAACGACTGTGCCGAATGGAAGCAAAGTGCCGGGAACGTCATATGTTCTCGATCCTGTGAGGGCAGCGTTTAATATTGGCTGCATGATTCGCTGGCTCGATTACAACGATACGTGGCTGGCGGCGGAGTGGGGGCATCCATCCGATAACTTGGGAGGAATCCTTGCCGCTGCTGATTATGTATCAAGAGTGAGGCTGTCTGAAGGAAAAGAGCCGTTAACGGTACGCGACGTACTTGAGATGATGATCAAAGCACACGAGATCCAAGGTGTGCTGGCGTTAGAAAACAGCTTAAATCGAGTTGGCCTTGACCATGTGCTGTTTGTCAAAGTTGCGACAACTGCTGTTGCAGCAAAGCTTTTGGGCGGCGGAAGAGAAGAAATCAAAAATGCGCTTTCGAATGCATGGATTGACAATGCAGCATTGAGGACATACCGCCATTCACCGAATACAGGCTCGCGTAAATCATGGGCGGCAGGAGATGCAACGAGCAGAGGTGTTCATTTGGCGCTGATGTCGTTAAAAGGGGAAATGGGTTATCCGACAGCCTTGAGTGCACCGGGTTGGGGGTTCCAAGACGTTTTATTCAATAAGAAAGAGATCAAGCTTGCCCGTCCGCTCGACGCTTATGTCATGGAAAATGTGTTATTTAAAGTGTCTTATCCTGCGGAATTTCACGCCCAGACAGCGGCGGAGTCCGCCGTCATTCTTCACCCGCAGGTAAAGAACCGGATTGACGAGATTGACCGAGTTGTCATCAGAACGCATGAATCAGCTATCCGAATCATTGATAAAAAAGGCCCGCTCCACAATCCGGCAGACCGTGATCACTGCCTCCAATACATTACAGCAATCGGTTTGCTTTTTGGTGATATCACCGCACAGCATTATGAAGCTGAAACAGCGAGTGATCCGAGGATAGATAAACTTCGTGATAAAATGGAAGTGACTGAAAATAAAACATATACCGAGGATTATTTAAAACCTGATAAACGTTCCATCTCAAATGCCGTTCAGGTTCATTTTAAAGACGGAACGAGCACGGAAATGGTGGAATGTGAGTTTCCCCTCGGCCATCGTTTTCGAAGAGAGGAAGCAGTGCCGAAACTGCTGGAAAAGTTTTCTGACAATCTCAAAACCCATTTTCCTGATAAACAGCACAAACACATTTATGAGCGCTGTACCAGCTATGAGACATTACAAACGATGCGCGTAAATGAATTCGTAGACATGTTCTGCATGTAAAAGGGGGATTTGTTTCATGTCGTGGATCGTCAATAAGCAATCGTCACAAGAGGAGCTTGCCGGGCGTTTCCGCAAGCTGATGTCAGCACCGGACATTCTTCAAATTCCCGGCGCCCATGACGGGATGGCCGCTTTGCTTGCGAAAGAAGCCGGTTTTTCTGCTATTTATTTGTCCGGTGCTGCCTATACAGCCAGCAGGGGGCTGCCTGATTTAGGGATCATCACATCGGCAGAGATAGCTGAACGGGCCAAAGATCTTGTGCGTGCAGCTGATCTGCCTCTGCTTGTGGATATCGATACGGGATTTGGCGGTGTCTTAAATGCCGCCCGAACAGCCCGGGAGATGCTTGAAGCAAGGGTAGCAGCCGTTCAAATAGAAGACCAGCAGCTCCCAAAAAAATGCGGACATTTAAATGGCAAACAGCTAGTTCCGATAAAGGAAATGGCGCAAAAAATAAAAGCCATTAAACAAGCGGCACCCTCCCTTATTGTTGTTGCCCGTACTGATGCCAGGGCGCAGGAAGGGCTTGCTGCCGCAATAAAACGTTCAGAGGCTTACATTGAGGCGGGAGCGGACGCAATTTTCCCGGAAGCGCTACAGGCGGAGAATGAATTCCGCCAGTTTGCTGAGCGTATCCCCGTTCCGCTCCTTGCGAATATGACTGAATTTGGGAAAACGCCATATTATCGTGCCGATGAATTCGAAGATATGGGGTTTCACATGGTGATATATCCTGTCACCTCGCTTCGAGCGGCGGCAAAAGCTTGTGAGCGGATGTTTGGTTTGATGAAGGAGCACGGCTCACAAAAAGAAGGACTTCATGATATGCAGACACGAAAAGAACTGTACGATACGATTTCTTATTATGACTATGAAGCGTTAGATAAAACGATTGCCAAGACCGTTTTGCCTGACGAATAATGCAACAAAAAAAGCCGGAGCATTCTCCGGCTTTTTTTCAGCTATCGTTTTCTGAATCGCGGGCTGACTTGATTGCGTTTTCTGTCTCTGTATAAAATGAACCCGGCCAGCACATAGAGGCCGATCGCAAAAAAGATGAATCCTGACAACCCTTGGAGCCAAAGAGCTGAAAATGGCTTGATTGTATGACCGAAAAGTGTATCTCTCATCAGTTTAATGCCTAAAGCAGAAATAGCCCCGGGGATGACTAATATTAAAAGCGCAAGAAGTCGGCTCATCTTCAGAAAACCCCTTTATCTTTTCATTTCCTTTATTGTCCAGCGGAAAAAATATTTTGTCAAGAGAAGAAAACGTGGTAACATAGGGTTGTGCAAATTATTGCAACGGAATAAATAGGTATGCAAATTTTTTCATACAAAGGGGTATCGGGATGCAAAAGGTACTGATAGTAGGTGCCGGCAAAAGGGGAACGGCGTTATTACATATTCTGATTAAAACAGCCATCATAGATATAATTGCCGTAGTTGACAAAGACTCCGAGGCGCCGGGATTGAAAGAAGCAGAACAGTATGGGATTGCCGTTTCATCTGATTGGAAACCTTACATACAACAAAAACCGGATATCGTCATTCATACTACCGGCGATCAAGCCGTGTTTGACGAGCTCCTTCAAAGAAAGCATGAAGATACCATTGTCATGCCGGGAAAAATGGCATACATCGTTTTTCAGCTGATGGAAGAAAAGCAGCACCTGATTCAAATGCTAAAAGAGCAAACCTATAAATATGACAGAATTTTTAATTCCACCCATGATGGAATGATTTTTATTGATATCAATGAAGAAATCATTCTCTTTAACCATATGGCCGAAAAAATGGTCGGGAAAAAACGTGAGGAAGTCATTGGGCGCCCAATAAAAGAAGTGATTCCGAGCACTAAGATGCCGCGGATTTTAAAAACAAGAGTGCCTGAATACAACCAGAAGCAGCTGTTAGGCGATCATTTGCAAATTGTGACCACAAGGCTGCCGATTATTGATGAAGGCGGACGTCTGCTCGGGGCTCTTTGTGTGTTTAAAGATATCACTGATGCGGTCGAGCTGGCAGAGGAAGTGACCAACTTAAAGCAGGTCCGTACGATGCTGGAGGCGATTATTCAATCCTCCGATGAGGCGATTTCTGTCGTTGATGAAAACGGCATCGGCCTGCTAATCAATAAAGCGTATACGAAAATGACGGGGCTTTCTGAAAAAGAAGTCATCGGCAAGCCTGCAAACACTGATATTTCCGAAGGCGAAAGCATGCATTTAAAGGTGCTTGAAACAAGACGTCCTGTCCGCGGTGTCAGAATGAAGGTCGGCCCGAATGAAAAAGAGGTCATCGTTAATGTAGCACCGGTGATTGTGGACGGGATTTTGAAAGGCAGCGTCGGCGTGATTCACGATGTTTCCGAAATTAAAATGCTGACAGCGGAGCTTAATCGCGCCAGACAAATTATTCGCACGCTTGAAGCGAAATACACGTTTGACGACATTATCGGCAAAAGCGAGCAAATGCTGGTTGCGCTTGAGCAGGCGAAGCTCGGTGCGAAAACACCGGCAACCATCTTGCTGCGCGGGGAATCAGGAACAGGAAAAGAACTGTTCGCCCATGCCATCCATAACGAAAGTGACCGGAAATACAATAAATTTATTCGCGTGAATTGTGCAGCCCTTTCTGAAAACCTGCTCGAATCAGAATTGTTCGGCTATGAGGATGGCGCGTTTTCAGGAGCGAAGCGCGGCGGTAAAAAGGGTTTATTTGAGGAAGCAAATAACGGCAGTATTTTCTTAGATGAAATCGGTGAGCTGACACAAAATATGCAGGCCAAATTGCTACGCGTCCTTCAAGAAAAGGAAATCGTCAGAGTGGGCGGCACGAAAGCGATCCCTGTCAACGTCAGAGTGATCGCGGCGACAAATGTAAATATTGAAAAGGCGATGGCGGACGGAACGTTCCGGGAAGACCTGTATTACCGGATCAACCGCTATCCGATCTCCATCCCGCCTTTGCGTCAGCGGTTGGAGGACATTGAAGCACTGAGCGTCAGACTTATCCAAAAGATCAACCGGGATTACGGCAGGAATGTAAAAGGGCTCTCACAGCAAGCCTTGCGCGCCTTATCTGCCTACCATTGGCCTGGGAATGTCCGGGAGCTTGAAAATGTCCTTGGACGAGCCATGATTTTTCTGAATCCGCATATGGAATGGATTGAAAAAGATCACTTGCCTGTATTCGAACTTGAGCAAAAAGAAAATGACACAGACCAGGGAACAGGTTTTGATTTTCCGGATATTGAAGGCGAAAAGCTGTCTGTCGCAGTAGAAAAATTTGAAGCACATTTGATCCAGCAAACGCTTGAAAAGCATCATTTTAACCGGACAAAAACAGCAAAAGCTCTCGGTGTCAGCATTCGGAACTTATATTACAAAATGGATAAATATGGCCTTGCAAATGAAGGCATGCAATAATTTGCAGAATAAACGCAAACATCTGCACGAATGTTTCAATATACCTGGTATGACAGCACCCTTAAGAGCTGGCATGGAACTTGCATAATAAAAGGCGGAGTCGAAACAAGAAAGGTGGTAACAGATGAAGCTGAAAGATTTAATCGGCAAAGCGTCGATACACAAAAATAAGACCATTGCGGTTGCTCATGCTGAGGATGAGGAAGTGATCCGGGCTGTAAAGCTGGCAGCCGAGCACCTATCTGCCCGTTTCTTGTTAACGGGCGACAGCACAAAACTGAACGAGCTGACATCATTCATGCAAGGGCATCAAGTGGAAATCGTCCATGCCGATACTCCTGAGGAATCGGCGAAATTAGCGGTTCGTGCTGTGCATCATAAAACAGCGGACGTTTTAATGAAAGGCAATGTGCCGACTTCTGTTTTGCTTAAAGCGGTATTGAACAGACAGGAGGGGCTTCGGTCAGCAAGTGTCCTTTCTCACGTGGCTGTATTCGATATACCGGATTTTGACCGGCTGATGTTTGTGACAGATTCGGCAATGAATATTGCTCCTTCGCTGGAAGAGCTTCGGCAGATTTTGCAAAATGCCGTTCATGTGGCCCATGCAGTGGGGAACAATATGCCAAAAGCAGCTGCCCTTGCAGCGGTCGAAACGGTGAACCCAAAAATGGAAGCAACCGTGAATGCAGCTGCTCTAGCTCAAATGTACAAAAGGGGACAGATCAAAGGCTGCATTGTTGATGGACCGCTTGCTTTGGATAACGCAGTTTCACAAATTGCCGCGGCTCAGAAAAAAATTTCGGGAGACGTAGCGGGCAACGCAGATATCCTTCTCGTCCCAACAATTGAGGCCGGCAATATTTTATATAAATCACTGATTTATTTTGCCAAGGCCAGCGTGGCGGCTGTCATTACAGGAGCAAAAGCACCGATTGCTTTAACAAGCAGAGCGGACTCTGCTGAAAATAAACTGTATTCCATTGCGCTGGCAATATGCGCATCTGAAGAATACACACATTAGGAGGAACGAACATGGAACTTTTTAAATATATGGAGAAATACGATTACGAACAATTGGTATTCTGCCAGGATGAACAATCTGGATTAAAAGCGATTATCGCGATTCATGATACAACGCTTGGTCCGGCGCTTGGCGGAACGAGAATGTGGACATATGAAAATGAAGAAGCGGCAATTGAAGATGCGCTCAGATTGGCTAGAGGCATGACCTATAAAAACGCGGCGGCCGGCTTAAACCTTGGCGGCGGAAAAACAGTCATTATCGGCGATCCGCGCAAAGACAAAAATGAAGAAATGTTCCGCGCGTTTGGCCGCTATATTCAAGGGCTGAACGGCAGATACATCACGGCTGAAGATGTGGGCACAACGGTCGAGGATATGGATATCATTCATGATGAGACAGACTATGTCACAGGGATTTCTCCTGCTTTCGGCTCTTCTGGAAATCCGTCCCCAGTCACAGCGTACGGGGTGTACAGAGGAATGAAGGCAGCAGCTAAAGCTGCTTTCGGAACCGACTCTCTTGAAGGAAAAACCATTGCTGTACAGGGTGTTGGGAACGTAGCCTATAACCTTTGCCGCCACCTGCATGAAGAAGGAGCAAACTTAATCGTTACGGATATCAACAAACAATCTGTACAGCGTGCAGTTGAAGATTTTGGCGCCCGTGCGGTAGATCCTGATGACATTTATTCACAAGACTGCGATATTTATGCGCCGTGTGCCCTTGGTGCGACTATTAACGACGATACCATTAAACAGCTGAAGGCGAAAGTGATCGCAGGTGCGGCTAACAACCAATTAAAAGAGACACGCCATGGTGATCAAATTCACGAAATGGGCATCGTTTATGCACCGGATTACGTGATTAACGCGGGTGGTGTCATCAACGTGGCAGATGAGCTTTACGGCTATAATGCAGAACGTGCATTGAAAAAAGTTGAAGGCATTTACGGCAATATCGAGCGTGTACTTGAGATTTCTCAGCGTGACGGCATTCCTGCATATTTAGCGGCTGACCGCTTAGCAGAGGAACGGATTGAACGCATGCGCCGCTCAAGAAGCCAGTTTTTGCAAAACGGCCACAGTGTATTAAGCAGACGTTAAGAAATTGATCTGGAGGTTATGAAAGTGCTACATGACGAAAAACGCATTCTCACAATTAATCCAGGCTCAACTTCAACGAAAATCGGTGTTTTTCATAACGAAAGAAGCATTTTTGAAAAAACATTGAGACACAACATAGAAGAGCTGCAGCGATTTGACCGAATTATTGATCAGTATGAATTTCGTAAAAACCATATTCTCGAAACGCTTCATGAACAGGGAATCAATATTTCAAAGTTTGATGCAGTCTGCGCAAGAGGCGGCCTTCTCCGGCCAATTGAAGGCGGGACCTACGTAGTGAATGATGAGATGATTGAGGATTTGAAAAGCGGCTACGCCGGTCAGCATGCTTCTAATCTCGGCGGCATTATCGCGCGGGAAATCGCTGACGGCCTGAATATCCCTTCGTATATCGTCGACCCTGTTGTCGTAGACGAAATGTCAGTGCTTGCGAAAGTTTCAGGCATGCCTGAAATTGAAAGGAAAAGCATTTTCCATGCGTTAAACCAAAAAGCTGTCGCTCGTAAAGCGGCAGCCTCCCTTGGCAAACGATATGAGAACATGAAAATGATTATTACCCATATGGGCGGAGGTATTACAATTGGCGTCCATGACCGCGGGCGAGTGGTGGATGTCAATAACGGCCTGCACGGCGAGGGACCATTCAGTCCTGAACGAGCAGGAACAGTGCCTGCGGGAGATCTTGTTGATCTATGTTTTTCAGGGGAATATACAAAAGAAGAAATCATGAAAAAGCTTGTTGGCACCGGCGGACTTTTAGGCTATCTCGGTACAAATGATGCAGTAAAAGTGGAACAGATGATTCAAGGGGGCGATGAAAAAGCCCGCTTCATTTATGATGCCATGGCATATCAGGTAGCAAAGGAAATCGGGGCAGCCAGCGCGGCGTTAAAAGGCGAAGTTGAAGCGATTGTGCTGACGGGAGGCCTTGCGTACGGAAAAAGCTTTGTTTCTGCTATCAGATCATACATAGATTGGATTTCAGACGTTTTAGTTTATCCGGGTGAAAATGAACTGCAGTCTCTTGCCCAAGGGGCGCTAAGAGTATTGCAGGGCGAAGAGCAATCCAAACAATATCGTATTGAATAGACAGACAGGAGTGAGTCACCATGGCAACTGAGTATGACGTAGTCATTCTGGGCGGCGGTACCGGCGGTTATGTTGCGGCCATCAGAGCCGCTCAGCTCGGCTTAAAAACAGCCGTTGTGGAAAAGGAAAAACTCGGGGGAACATGTCTGCATAAAGGCTGTATCCCGAGTAAAGCGCTGCTTAGAAGCGCAGAGGTATACCGGACAGCTCGTGAAGCCGATCAATTCGGAGTGGAAACGGCTGGCGTGTCCCTCAACTTTGAAAAAGTGCAGCAGCGTAAGCAAGCCGTTGTTGATAAGCTTGCAGCGGGTGTAAATCATTTAATGAAAAAAGGAAAAATTGACGTGTACACCGGATATGGACGTATTCTTGGACCGTCAATCTTCTCTCCGCTGCCGGGAACAATTTCTGTTGAGCGGGGAAATGGCGAAGAAAATGACATGCTGATCCCGAAACAAGTGATCATTGCAACAGGATCAAGACCGAGAATGCTTCCGGGTCTTGAAGCGGACGGTAAGTCTGTACTGACTTCAGATGAGGCGCTCCAAATGGAGGAGCTGCCACAATCAATCATCATTGTCGGCGGAGGGGTTATCGGTATCGAATGGGCGTCTATGCTTCATGATTTTGGTGTGAAGGTAACGGTTATTGAATACGCGGATCGCATATTGCCGACTGAAGATCTAGAGATTTCAAAAGAAATGGAAAGTCTTCTTAAGAAAAAAGGCATCCAGTTCATAACAGGGGCAAAAGTGCTGCCTGACACAATGACAAAAACATCAGACGATATCAGCATACAAGCGGAAAAAGACGGAGAAACCGTTACCTACTCTGCTGAGAAAATGCTTGTTTCCATCGGCAGACAGACAAATATCGAAGGCATCGGCCTAGAGAACACCGATATTGTTACTGAAAATGGCATGATTTCAGTCAATGAAAGCTGCCAAACGAAGGAATCTCATATTTATGCAATCGGAGACGTAATCGGTGGCCTGCAGTTAGCTCACGTTGCTTCACATGAGGGAATTATTGCTGTTGAGCATTTTGCAGGTCTCAATCCGCATCCGCTTGATCCGACGCTTGTGCCGAAGTGCATTTACTCAAGCCCTGAAGCTGCCAGTGTCGGCTTAACAGAAGACGAAGCAAAGGCGAACGGGCATAATGTCAAAATCGGCAAGTTCCCATTTATGGCGATTGGAAAAGCGCTTGTATACGGTGAAAGCGACGGTTTTGTCAAAATCGTGGCGGACCGAGATAAAGATGATATTCTCGGCGTTCATATGATCGGCCCGCATGTCACCGACATGATTTCTGAAGCGGGTCTTGCCAAAGTGCTGGACGCAACGCCGTGGGAGGTCGGGCAAACGATTCACCCGCATCCAACGCTTTCTGAAGCAATTGGAGAAGCAGCGCTTGCCGCAGATGGCAAAGCCATTCATTTTTAAAAGCATAAAGGAGGGGCTTGAATGAGTATAAACCGACATCAAGCACTAGGGCTGACTGATCAGGAAGCCGTTGATATGTATAGAACCATGCTGTTAGCAAGAAAAATCGATGAAAGAATGTGGCTGTTAAACCGTTCTGGCAAAATTCCATTTGTAATCTCTTGTCAAGGACAGGAAGCAGCACAGGTAGGAGCGGCTTTCGCACTTGACCGTGAAATGGATTATGTATTGCCGTACTACAGAGACATGGGTGTCGTGCTCGCGTTTGGCATGACAGCAAAGGACTTAATGATGTCCGGGTTTGCAAAAGCAGCAGATCCGAACTCAGGAGGCCGCCAGATGCCAGGACATTTCGGACAAAAGAAAAACCGCATTGTGACGGGATCATCTCCGGTTACAACGCAAGTGCCGCACGCAGTCGGTATTGCGCTTGCGGGACGTATGGAGAAAAAGGATATCGCAGCCTTTGTTACATTCGGGGAAGGGTCTTCAAACCAAGGCGATTTCCATGAAGGGGCAAACTTTGCCGCTGTCCATAAGCTGCCGGTTATTTTTATGTGTGAAAACAACAAATACGCAATCTCAGTGCCTTACGATAAGCAAGTCGCATGTGAGAACATTTCCGACCGTGCCATAGGCTATGGGATGCCTGGCGTAACTGTGAATGGAAATGATCCGCTGGAAGTTTATCAAGCGGTTAAAGAAGCACGCGAAAGGGCACGCAGAGGAGAAGGCCCGACATTAATTGAAACGATTTCTTACCGCCTTACACCACATTCCAGTGATGACGATGACAGCAGCTACAGAGGGCGTGAAGAAGTAGAGGAAGCGAAAAAAAGTGATCCCCTGCTTACTTATCAAGCTTACTTAAAGGAAACAGGCCTGCTGTCCGATGAGATAGAACAAACCATGCTGGATGAAATTATGGCAATCGTAAATGAAGCGACGGATGAAGCGGAGAACGCCCCTTATGCAGCTCCTGAGTCAGCGCTTGATTATGTGTATGCGAAGTAGGGAGGAAGAACAAATGTCAGTAATGTCATATATTGATGCAATCAATTTGGCGATGAAAGAAGAAATGGAACGAGATTCTCGCGTCTTCGTCCTTGGGGAAGATGTAGGAAGAAAAGGCGGTGTGTTTAAAGCGACAGCCGGACTCTATGAACAATTTGGGGAAGAGCGCGTTATGGATACGCCGCTTGCTGAATCTGCGATCGCAGGAGTCGGTATCGGAGCGGCAATGTACGGAATGAGACCGATTGCTGAAATGCAGTTTGCTGATTTCATTATGCCGGCGGTCAACCAAATTATTTCTGAGGCGGCTAAAATCCGCTACCGCAGCAACAATGACTGGAGCTGTCCGATTGTCGTCAGAGCGCCATACGGCGGAGGCGTGCACGGAGCCCTGTATCATTCTCAATCAGTCGAAGCAATTTTCGCCAACCAGCCCGGACTGAAAATTGTCATGCCATCAACACCATATGACGCCAAGGGTCTATTAAAAGCCGCAGTTCGTGACGAAGACCCGGTGCTGTTTTTTGAGCACAAGCGGGCGTACCGTCTGATAAAGGGAGAGGTTCCGGCTGATGATTATGTCCTGCCAATCGGCAAGGCTGACGTAAAACGGGAAGGCGACGACATCACGGTGATCACATACGGTCTGTGTGTCCACTTTGCCTTACAAGCTGCAGAACGTCTCGAAAAAGATGGCATTTCAGCGCATGTGGTGGATTTAAGAACAGTTTACCCGCTTGATAAAGAAGCCATCATCGAAGCTGCGTCCAAAACTGGAAAGGTTCTTTTGGTCACAGAAGATACAAAAGAAGGCAGCATCATGAGCGAAGTAGCCGCAATTATATCCGAGCATTGTTTGTTCGACTTAGACGCGCCGATCAAACGGCTTGCAGGTCCTGATATTCCGGCTATGCCTTATGCGCCGACAATGGAAAAATACTTTATGGTCAACCCTGATAAAGTGGAAGCGGCGATGAGAGAATTAGCGGAGTTTTAAAGACGTAAGGGAGGATACAATCATGGCAATTGAACAAATGACGATGCCGCAGCTTGGAGAAAGCGTAACAGAGGGGACGATCAGCAAATGGCTTGTCGCCCCCGGTGATAAAGTGAACAAATACGATCCGATCGCGGAAGTCATGACAGATAAGGTAAATGCAGAGGTTCCGTCTTCTTTTAGTGGTACGATAACAGAGCTTGTGGGAGAAGAAGGCCAAACCCTGCAAGTCGGAGAAGTGATTTGCAAAATTGAAACAGAAGGCGCGAATCCGGCTGAACAAAAACAAGAACAGCCAGCTGCTTCAAAAGCCGCTGAGACTCCTGCTGCAAAAAGTGCCGAAGCAGCTGATCAGCCCAATAAAAAGCGCTACTCGCCAGCTGTACTCCGTTTGGCCGGAGAGCACGGCATTGACCTCGATCAAGTAACAGGAACAGGTGCCGGCGGGCGCATCACACGAAAAGATATTCAGCGCTTAATTGAAACAGGCGGCGTGCAAGAACAGAATCCTGAGGAGCCGAAAACAGCAGCTCCTGCACCGAAGTCTGCATCAAAACCTGAGCCAAAAGAAGAGACGTCATATCCTGCGTCTGCAGCCGGTGATAAAGAAATCCCTGTCACAGGTGTAAGAAAAGCAATTGCTTCCAATATGAAGCGAAGCAAAACAGAAATTCCGCATGCTTGGACGATGATGGAAGTCGACGTCACAAATATGGTTGCATATCGCAACAGTATAAAAGATTCCTTTAAGAAGACAGAAGGCTTTAATTTAACGTTCTTCGCCTTTTTTGTAAAAGCGGTCGCTCAGGCGTTAAAAGAATTCCCGCAAATGAATAGCATGTGGGCGGGGGACAAAATTATTCAGAAAAAGGATATCAATATTTCAATTGCAGTTGCCACAGAGGATTCTTTATTTGTTCCGGTGATTAAAAACGCTGATGAAAAAACAATTAAAGGCATTGCGAAAGAAATTACCGGTCTTGCCAAAAAAGTAAGAGACGGAAAACTCACTGCAGATGACATGCAGGGAGGCACGTTTACCGTCAACAACACAGGTTCGTTCGGCTCTGTTCAGTCAATGGGCATTATCAACTACCCTCAGGCTGCGATTCTTCAAGTAGAATCCATCGTCAAACGCCCGGTTGTCATGGCCAATGGCATGATTGCTGTCAGAGACATGGTTAATCTGTGCCTGTCCTTAGATCACAGAGTGCTTGACGGTCTCGTGTGCGGACGATTCCTCGGACGAGTGAAACAAATTTTAGAATCGATTGACGAGAAGACATCTGTTTACTAAATAAGAAAAAAGAGCATTTTTTGAAGTTTTGTTTCAAAAAATGCTCTTTTTCTATTATTCAGCGATTCGTATTTTCATTTCGACACGATATTCTTCTTGTTTTTTCGGGGAGTAATGAATCGGTATGATTAACTCGTATACATCACTGACTACTGTTAATTGGCGGTCCGCGATATATTTGATAAGCTTCTGTAAGTTGAGAAAATAATGTTCAGGCGAAAAATTATACGCGATACACGCATACCTCCCTTTAGGGATCGTTGTGATTTCCATATCCGGCGTAATTGATGAAATCTGTTTATTCGTCAATACAGGCGTGAAAATATGACGGTAAGTCATTTCAGCAATGCTGGTGTAGGGCTGAAAAGAGAAAGTAGCGCCGTAGCTATTGTTCGTAAATCCATCTGCTGACTCGATAAATTTTTTTAATTTGCTGTAGGAGGCGTTGAGCACGTTTTCAGGCCCGATTCCTTCTGCCTCTGTCTGAATAATCCGTATTTCTTCTTCATCTAACACAAACACTTCACCGAGTGCTGGGTATTCCATCTGCCGTTTCATCCGCTTTTTCACCAACGAAATCGTTTGCTCCAGTGCTGATAAAAAGTCTAATTTCTCCCTGATTTGCCTCTCCTGCTCTGTATAAAAAGCAAACAGTTCTTCCATCTCTAAGTCCTGTGCTTTTTTCATTTCCTCTAAAGGTGTGCCGATATATTTCAATGATTTGATCAAATCCAGATGAATGAGCTGAGAATCTGTATAATAGCGGTAGCTGGTATCCGGGTCGACGTAGGCGGGTTTAAATAAATCAATTTTATCGTAATAACGGAGCGCTTTTATCGACACGTTTGCCAGTTTTGATACTTCCCCAATTGAGTAATACGATTCCTTCATGCCATCACTCCTTCTATCATCAGTATAAAGAAGAAGCGCATTCTTTGCAGTACACAAAGAATGCGCTTCTTATCACGTGCTGGCTTTAAGATGTGCAGGCGCTTTCCAAGCAATGGTCAGTGCAATCCCTATGGCTAAGGTGACCGTTGCAAAGTAGAAGGGATAGTTTACATCAATATCGAACAGCATTCCGCCGATAATAGGCCCGAATACATTGCCGATACTTGTAAACATTGAATTCATACCGCCGGCAAACCCCTGTTCATTTCCCGCAATCTTTGACAGGTAAGTCGTTACCGCAGGCCGCATGAGATCAAATCCGACAAATACGGTGACTGTCACCAGCAGAATCGCAACATATGAATGTACCGTTGTCAGCAAGAATACCAGACTCGTAGAGAGAATTAAGCTGTACCGAATTAAATGGATTTCACCAAACCATCTTGTGAAGCGGTCGAATAAGACGACTTGCGTAATGGCGCCAACAATCGCTCCTCCTGTAATCATAATGGCAATGTCGCTGGCCGTAAATCCGAATTTATGATCCACGAATAATGCAAATAAAGATTCAAATGATGCTAAACCAAAAGACGAAATTAAGATAATGAGAAAAGCTATGAAATACATGGGGGCAAAAATCCGTTTAAAGCCTGTCTTCTGCCCTTTTATTTCCTGATTTTCAGGGTTTCGTTCCGGCTCGCGCAGCGTGAGGATTGATAAAATGGCTGCTAACAGTGCAAAAGCTGCCGCAAAGAAAAAAGGCAGCCGGGAATGGACTTCTGCTAAAAATCCCCCGATGCCGGGGCCGATAATAAATCCTGTTGAAATAGCGGCTGACATATAACCGAGTGCTTTCGGCCGTGTTTTAATGGTCGTGATATCTGCGATAAAAGCCGTGACCCCGGGCATAATGAAGGCTGCGCTGATACCGCCCAGCATACGGGAGATAAATAACATCTCAACTGTTTTTCCAATGCCGAACAAAAACTCCGACACACTAAAGAACAACAGGCCGATTACGATCATGATCTTGCGCCCGAAGCGATCAACCCATCGTCCGGCTATTGGCGAGACAATGAGCTGTGTAATAGCGAAGCAGGCAACCATATAGCCGACCGCGGTCCCCGATAAATGCAATTCATTCATAATGGTCGGCGTTACTGGAATCACAAGCCCGATCCCCAAAAAAGCAATAAATAAATTGGTTAATAATATAGTTAAGGTAATATTTTTCTTCTCCATATGACTTCCCCTTTTTCAAGTGTGTATCCCTTATACTGTAAGACCTCCTCCTAGGGGAGAGTCAACGGATTTGCAAAATCTTTCTAAAGCCTTATGACAGTTATTCATTTGCGGGAACAAGCATGTCGATATGCTGCGGCAGGACCTGAATGACTGCGGGTGTATGTGTATAAACTTCTCCATCCATATCCGCCTTTTTGGCAGTGTCTGTTTCAATTTCGATACGGGAGGCCTGGACATAGGACAGCTCTCCGGTAAAACGATCAATTGAGCCCTGTTCCATGCTCATCAGCTCCCGCAACGCGGTGAGGTTGGTGTTGCGGCATATGAGAACATCAAGTAAGCCGTCTTCAATACTGGCATCGGGCAGAGGAATTCGATTCGTTCCAATGTATTGGCCATTCATCACAAGCAGCATAACGGCTTCTTCTTTAATTTCTTCTCCATCAATTTTCAATGTCATCGGAAACGATGCAGCGGATGAGACGGTTCGCAACGCACTTGTAAAATAGCTGATTTTTCCCAATAATGCTTTTTCCGTTTCATTAATTTGATTCGACGTTTCTGCAATTAAGCCGATCCCCCAGAAATTTAAAAAATAACGGTCATTCATCTGACATACGTCTACGCTGGTTTTTTTTCCTGCCATAAGTGCTTCCGCGGCCTTTGCAAGATTTTGAGGGATGCCAAGCACTCTTGAAAAGTCATTGCACGTGCCGCCGGGCAAAATTCCGACCGCGGGTTTTCTTTCTAGAGCGCTGATAGCATTTATGCATTGATGGATCGTGCCGTCGCCGCCGAGAATGAAGACGGTGTCGACAGAATCATCAATGGATTGGCAAAAATGATACGCATCATCCTTTTTCTTTGTCTGCTTAATAATCACCTCATCTAAATCGTGAGATAAAACCGGCACCACAGCACCAAGTGCTTTTTCTATATTTTTGTTGCCGGCATTTCCGTTATGAATCAGTAACGCTTTCCTGTGGCTCATATACAACTGCTCCTTTATTTTACTTCTAGTTATATAATCCCCTTTTTCTGTAAGCAGTAAACGAAGAGCAAAAAAAGTGCACGGCGAAGCAAAGTCATTTGCCGATATGGACGTTTCCTTGCTATCATAAGAACAGATGATGAAAAAGGAGAGGTCTTCATTGAACATGGACTTTAATTTATTTATGAATGATATTGTCCGCCAAGCGAGACAAGAAATAACAGCTGCCGGATATACCGAGCTTAAAACAGCCGAAGAGGTGGATGAGGCACTTACGAAAAAAGGAACGACGCTCGTCATGGTAAACTCTGTTTGCGGATGCGCCGGAGGAATTGCAAGACCGGCAGCCTACCATTCCGTTCACTATGATAAAAGACCTGATCAGCTCGTCACCGTTTTTGCCGGACAGGATAAAGAAGCGACAGCGCGTGCGCGTGACTATTTTGAAGGTTATCCGCCATCTTCTCCGTCCTTTGCGATTTTGAAAGACGGAAAGATCATGAAAATGGTAGAGCGCCATGAAATTGAAGGCCATGAGCCGATGGCCGTAGTGGCAAAGCTGCAGGAAGCCTTTGAAGAATATTGTGAAGAAGTATAAGACGAACAACCCGGATGCCCAAGCGGCCCGGGTTTTTTTGTGCATAAATTTCCAAGGATATATGAATAAATATTAAGGGATTATTCAATCGGATTGTACAGCGATTTAATTTTTATCTAGTAATATCAGAAGAGATCACTGGAAAGATAAGCTTAAAGATAATTTTTAAAAATAGTATTGCATAAAAATGAGAAACTGTTTAAAATACAAATTAACGAATAAATATTCAAATACACCAAAAGTAATGAATACGGGGGAAATGGATCATGAAAAAATGGCTCTTATTACTTGTAGCTGCCTGCATCACCTTTGCATTAACTGCGTGCGGCTCAAGCAATTCAGGTTCAGAAAGCGGAAAGAAAAAATTAATTATGGGTACTTCGGCGGATTACAAACCGTTTGAATATAAAGAAGGAGATAATATTGTCGGCTTTGATGTAGAGCTGGCAAAAGCTCTGGCAAAGAAGGCAGGCTATGAAATTGAAGTGCAGGATATGGACTTCAACAGCTTAATTACAGCGCTTAAATCAAAACAGGTGGATCTCGTTCTGTCAGGAATGACACCAACGCCTGAGCGTAAAAAACAAGTTGATTTTTCCGATGTGTATTACACAGCGAACCATATGATTGTCAGCAAAAAAGACAGCGGCATTCAATCTTTGAAAGACCTAAAAGGAAAAACAGTTGGCGTTCAGCTTGGCTCTATTCAGGAAGAGAAGGGGAAAGAGCTTTCTCCGGAATATGGTTTTAAAACAGAAGACCGCAACAGAATTTCTGATTTGGTGCAGGAAATCAAATCTGACCGCTTCGATGCCGCGATTATTGAAGACATTGTTGCAGAAGGGTATTTCAAATCAAATGATGACCTGCAAGGCTTTGTGATTCCTGATGCGAAAGCGGAAGAAGCCGGTTCAGCAATTGCTTTCAGAAAGGACAGTGAACTGACAGACAAATTCAATAAAGCGCTCAAGGAAATGGAAGATAACGGAGAGCTTGAGAAATTGAAGAAAAAATGGTTCACTGGCGAGAAGTAAAAAAAAGCGGCTCAACTTTTTCGTTGAGCCTTTTTATTGAATAGGAAACTTTTTTCCTGTAAGAAAAGGAGACAAAGGCTATGAATTTGGATTTTTCAGCAACGATCCCCCAAATTCCTTTTATATTAGAAGGCTTGGCAATTACATTAAAAATTGTTGTTGTATCTGCTATTATCGGACTTATACTCGGTATTGTACTAAGCTTATGCAAGATCAGCACATTCCGCCCGTTTATCTGGATCGCTGATTTTTATACATCAGTGTTCCGAGGCACGCCTTTAGTGCTGCAGCTTATGATTGTCTATTTTGGCCTTCCTCAGCTGCTCGGATTTCAAATTGACCAGTTTTGGGCTGCGGTTGTCGCATTGTCTTTGAATTCCGCCGCTTATGTATCGGAAATTATCAGAGCCGGAATCAATGCCATTGATAAAGGGCAAAAAGAAGCTGCTGTTGCACTCGGTGTCCCGTATGGAAAAATGATGAAGGATCTGCTGCTGCCGCAGGCCTTCAAAAATATATCACCTGCAATTGTGAATGAATTAATTACGTTAACAAAAGAATCGGCGATCGTTACCGTCATCGGGCTTGGTGATGTCATGAGACGCGCATATCAAGCTGGCGCCGCCACTTACAATTACCTTGAGCCGCTCATTATCGCGGGATTGATTTATTATGTGCTTGTCCTGATTTTAACGTTTATCGGCAAGGCTGTAGAAAGGAAGCTGAAATCCAATGATTAAGGTTGAAAAGCTGTCAAAATCATTTGGGAAACACGAAGTATTAAAAAACATTTCAACAACAATCGCTGAGGGTGAGGTTGTTGCCGTGATCGGTCCTTCAGGCTCAGGCAAATCAACGTTCTTACGCTGTTTAAACCTGTTGGAAAAGCCTAACGGCGGAACCATTACAATAAAAGACACAGAGATTACGAAGCCAAAAACCAACACATTAAAGGTCCGGGAAAACATCGGGATGGTTTTTCAGCATTTTCATCTCTTTCCGCACAAAACGGTTCTCGAAAACATCATGTACGCGCCTGTCAATGTAAAAAAAGAAACAAAACAGGCTGCACAGGAGAAAGCTGAGGACCTGCTCCGCAAAGTCGGTTTGTTTGAAAAGCGAAATGACTATCCAAACCGTTTGTCTGGCGGACAAAAACAGCGTGTCGCGATTGCCAGGGCTCTTGCGATGAATCCGGACATCATGCTGTTTGACGAGCCGACCTCCGCCCTTGATCCAGAGATGGTTAAAGAAGTGCTACAGGTGATGAAAGAGCTGGTCGAAACCGGCATGACCATGGTGATTGTCACACATGAAATGGGCTTCGCAAAAGAAGTGGCAGACCGTGTGCTGTTTATGGACCAAGGAATGATTGTCGAAGACGGCAATCCGAAGGAATTTTTTATGTCGCCAAAATCCAAAAGAGCGCAGGACTTTTTAGAGAAAATATTATAGAATATAAAAAAGAAGAAGGCTGGCCGCCTCTTCTTTTTTATTGAAGAAACAAATAGAAATGGAGTCCGACATGTTTAAAATTGGTTACCGCACAATAAAGACCGCGCTTGGAACAGCTTTGGCTATTTATATAAGCCAGTTATTGCATTTGCAAAACTTCGCATCAGCAGGAATCATCACCATTTTGTGTATACAAATCACACAAAAACGGTCGCTTCAGGCCTCATGGGCCCGCTTTGCGGCATGCTGTCTGGCAATTGCTTTTTCTTATCTCTTTTTCGAGCTTATTGGCTACCACCCGTTTGTGATCGGAGCGCTTCTTTTGATATTCATTCCGATAACAGTTCTGTTAAAAATTAACGAGGGTATCGTCACCAGTTCTGTTATTATCCTTCATTTATACATGTCCGGCGGCATTACGCCTACTTTCATCTGGAATGAAGTTCAGCTGATTACGGTCGGCATCGGCGTCGCTCTATTGATGAACTTGTATATGCCGAGTCTTGATCGGAAGCTGATTGCTTACCGCAAAAAGATAGAGGATAACTTTGCTGTCATTTTTGCAGAAATCGAACGGTATTTGTTAACTGGTGAGCAAGATTGGTCTGGAAAAGAAATTCCGGAAACGCACCAGCTTATTACGGAGGCTAAAAACCTGGCATATCGAGATGTGCAAAACCACATTTTACGTTACGAAAATCTGCATTATCATTATTTTAAAATGAGAGAAAAGCAATTTGAAATTATTGAACGCCTTCTCCCTAAAGTGACATCGATCTCCATCACGGTAGATCAGGGAAAAATGATCGCTGAATTTATTCATGATTTGCGGGAGGCGATACACCCTGGGAATACAGCGTATAAATTTCTGAAAAGACTTGCTGACATGAGAAAAGAATTTGAGGAGATGCCGCTTCCTGCGACTAGAGAGGAATTTGAAGCGAGGGCCGCTCTCTTCCATCTTCTCGGCGAAATGGAACAATATTTAGTGATTAAAAGTTATTTTAAAGGAATAAAAGCGCAAAAATCACTCGGATGATTCGCATGAGCTCTTCCTTCATTGGTCAACCTAATGAAAAAGGAGGAGCTTATGCGTTTTTTCTTATGTTCGATTTTCATGATGATTTCACCGATTTGGCCGCTCGGCGAAAATCCGCTGCCGGGTGATCCGTATGTTATTGTCAACAAGCGAACAAATGAACTTGCTGTTATCCTCGACAACAAAGTAGAAGGCGTGTATAGTGTGGCGACTGGAAAAACAGATGATTTGACGCCTGAAGGAGAGTTTTCGGTAACGGTAAAAGCGGAAAATCCTTACTACAGAAAGAAAAATATTGAAGGGGGATCTCCTGACAACCCGCTTGGGGCCAGATGGATCGGATTTGACGCGAAAGGAACGGACGGGCGGATTTATGGAATTCATGGGACAAACCGAGAGGAATCAGTAGGAAAATTTGTGTCTAACGGCTGTATACGTATGCATAACGATGAGGTTGTTCATTTGTTTCAAACGATACCAGTAGGAACGAGAGTGCTGATCACGGACGACAACCGCTCTTTTGAGGAGATTGCCATCGAGCATAAAGCTCTGATAAAAAAGCAGGATATTCCCATTGAATAAGGCGCCTGCTTTTTTATCGTTATAGAAACATGACGATTCCTGAGAGTACAGTTGAAAGAATAAAAACTCCCAAAATCACGATCAAAACGCTTTTCATCAGTTTTTGAGACATGATTTTCACTCCTTAAACAATCTGTCTATATTTTAGCGTGTTTTGAATGGGCGGACAAGCGATATCTATTAGCGAAAGCAGGGATGAAAATGAACAGGCTTGACCATATCGGGATAGCCGTTTTTTCGATAAAAGATGCAAGAAGCTTTTATGAAAATGTATTGGGGCTTGCATTTCTTCATCAAGAAACGGTTGAAGAGCAAAAGGTGAATGTTGCTTTTTTTCAAGCTGGTAGCGTCAAACTTGAGCTGATAGAGCCGTTGACAGCTGACAGCCCCGTCCATTTATTTTTGGAGAAGAAAGGGCAAGGACTGCATCATATTGCGTTTTTGTGCAACTGCCTATCTGAACAGCTTCAAGCATTGTCTGACCAGCATGTTCAATTGATTGACAGGTTTCCAAGACAGGGAGCGAACGGGAAAAAGATCGCGTTTATTTCCCCTCGGGAAACAAACGGTGTTCTTGTAGAGCTTTGTGAACCGAAAGGAGACCAACACAATGAACATGAATGAGCACATGGATCATTTATACACGAAACGCAAGCAGGCAGAAGAAGGCGGAGGACGGGAAAAGCTGGCTCAGCAGCGGCAAAAGGGCAAGCTCACTGCTCGGGAAAGGATCATATTTCTTCTAGATCAGGACAGCTTTATCGAATTACATCCCTTCATGGAAAGTCAAGTGTTAACAAGAGAACAGCGCATGTTAGGGGATGGGGTCGTGACAGGGTACGGCACAATTGACGGCCGCTCAGTTTATGTATTTGCGCAAGACTTCACAGTGTACGGAGGGGCGCTTGGCGAAACCCATGCCAGGAAAATCTGCGCTTTGATGGATCTGGCAGCAAAAAATAAGGCGCCGATTATCGGGCTGAATGACTCAGGTGGTGCGAGAATTCAAGAGGGTGTGTTATCATTAGATGGATACGGTCACATATTTTACCGAAACGTCTTATATTCCGGAGTCATTCCGCAAATATCGGTTATTTTAGGGCCGTGCGCTGGAGGCGCTGTATATTCTCCGGCACTCACAGATTTTATATTTATGGCTGAACAGACCGGCCGGATGTTTATTACCGGCCCGAAGGTGATTGAAAAAGTGACAGGGGAACAGGTTGATGCGGAGAGCTTAGGCGGAGCGGGGATACATAATGCCGTCAGCGGAAACGCCCACTTTTCCGGGCATACGGAGAAGGAGGTTCTGACAGGGGTGAGAAAACTGCTGTCTTATTTGCCGCTGAATGGCCGGACAACAGAGCCGAAGCCAGAGAAAGAGGCGTCCAGACCGTTATTAAACCGTCTTGTCCCTGCTGATACGACAAAGCCTTATGATGTTCGGAAGGTGATTAGGGAGCTGGCTGACCCGCAATCTTTTTTTGAGATTCAGCCATTTTTTGCGAAGAACATTGTCATTGGGTTTGCAAGGCTGGGTGAAAAAGCAATCGGCATCGTGGCGAGCCAGCCGAAGCATCTGGCGGGAAGCCTGACGATTGACGCTGCTGATAAAGCAGCAAGGTTCATCCGTTTTTGTGACGCATTTGATATCCCGCTATTGACTGTCGAAGATGTCCCGGGGTTTCTGCCGGGTATTCAGCAAGAGCACAATGGAATCATCAGGCATGGAGCAAAATTATTGTTTGCTTATGCTGAAGCGACTGTCCCAAAAGTCACACTTATCATTAGAAAAGCGTACGGCGGCGCCTATGTGGCCATGAACAGCAAAGCGATCGGAGCGGACCTTGTGTTTGCATGGCCGAATGCTGAAATCGCAGTGATGGGTCCAGAAGGTGCGGCATCGATTTTGTATGAAAAGGAAATCAAAGCTTCAGCTGACCCGCAAAAGACGAAACGCGAAAAAACAGCTGAATACAAAAAGCAAAACGCCGGCCCATACAAAGCGGCCGCTTGTGGAATGGTCGATGACATCATTTTGCCGGAAGAATCAAGGGGAAAACTGATTCAAGCTTTTCATATGCTTGCACATAAGACAGAAGAGAGACCGAAAAAAAAGCACGGTAACATACCGCTTTAATATGGAGGGACTTACAAATGGTGAATGAAAAACGTCTGCTGGAAGAATTTTTAGAGCTTGTCCAAATTGACTCAGAAACAAAGCACGAAGCTGAAATCTGCAAAGTGCTGAAACGAAAATTTTCTGATTTAGGTGTGGACGTTAAAGAAGACGATACAATGGATATCACGGGCCACGGAGCCGGTAACCTGATTTGCACGCTAAAAGGGACAAAACAAACAGATACGATCTATTTTACATCTCATATGGACACAGTTGTACCCGGAAACGGCGTAAAACCAGTTGTAGAGAACGGTTACGTCAAAACTGACGGCACGACGATTTTAGGCGCTGATGATAAAGCGGGATTGGCTGCAATGTTTGAGGCGATTAAGGTGCTGAAAGAAGAAAACATTGAACACGGCACGATTGAATTCATCATCACAGTAGGGGAAGAATCGGGTCTGATCGGAGCGAAGGCGCTTGACCGTTCTATGATCACTGCATCCTACGGCTATGCTCTTGATTCAGACGGAAAAGTCGGAAATATCATTGTGGCCGCGCCGACACAGGCGAAGGTAAGAGCGGCAATTTTCGGGAAAACCGCGCACGCCGGGGTTGAACCTGAAAAAGGCATTTCAGCGATTACAATCGCTAGCAAAGCCATTTCAAAAATGCCATTGGGCCGTATCGATGAAGAAACAACAGCTAATATCGGCCGGTTTGAAGGCGGCACACAAACAAACATTGTGTGCGACGAAGTTCATATTCTTGCTGAAGCGCGCTCTTTAGTTCCTGAGAAAATGGAAGCTCAGGTTCAAAAAATGAAAGCTGCTTTTGAAGAGGCAGCTGCTGATATGGGCGGACGCGCAGAAGTCGAAATTGAGGTTATGTATCCGGGCTTTAAATATCAAGACGGCGACCAAGTTGTTGAAATCGCGAAAAAAGCGGCTGCTAAAATCGGACGTCCAAGCGAGCTGCAAACGAGCGGCGGCGGAAGCGACGCGAACGTAATCGCTGGTCATGGCATCCCGACGGTCAATCTTGCTGTCGGTTATGAGCAAATCCATACAAAAAATGAAAAAATGCCGATCGAAGAGCTCGTTAAAACGGCAGAAATGGTTGTTGCCATTATTGAAGAGGCGGCAAAATAAAAAAAGAAAACCCGAGTGCGATTTCCCGCATCAGGTTTTTTTAGCTCCATTTCCTAAGCGGCCAAAATAACACATCCTGTTTTTTAGCATAATGAAGCAAGGGGTCTGACTCTGGCAATGTAATGCCGTGAGCATCAGTCACCGTATTGACTGAAATTTCCGCTTCGGCGTTTTGCAGCAGCCATGGATGATGATGGATGTCTTCGTAATAGAGTTTGTTTTGATTGGTAGTATAGAGTCTATACCGTTCTGTCAGCCAGTAATCGAGCGAATCCTTTTCTGCTGTAAAAGGCGCTGAAATGGGCCGGTATGCGGCGTGGAATGCTGCTTCTTTGTCATTTTTCCGCTTGCTGACATAGTCAATGGCATCACCGTTTTTTTCGGACTTCATATCCGCGTAAAAATAAGGCAGATGAAAGAATGTGCGAGCGCCAAGGACCGCCAGACGATGATCGGCATCTAAGCTAAAAAAATAAATGCCGGGCTTGCCTTTATACGTGACATAGGTGCGGAGGTTAAGCTCAGGAAATGCACGCGCACCGGGAATGACAGGAAGATAACGCGCCCTCAGGTTCGTGAGCATAAAGGGAAGCATGCTGATCCAAGCTTGCCCGTTATATGTATCTAATTCTAAAACGGACGGTACCAAAGCGCGAAGGATAGAAACATCAACAGGCCAGTGAGCAAATAAGACATCATTCCAGGTTTGTCTCATGATCCAGATTCCATCAGGTACAGAAATATTTTTTTGCTGAAAGCGTTCCGTCAACGTATATGCTCCTTTCGGTTGGAGGTGAGTAAAGGTATTCCCGATTTCCTTCTTTTTAAACGATACGGCTATTTTTTAGGATGGCCATTTCTGCTTCAGCCATGATAAACAAGACTGTTTGGCGCGGTATGCTTTGCAAGTAACAAAAAACAACCCCGGCTTTTCGCACGGGGTTGCTTTTTTATTTCACCGACTCAGTAAGAGCGGCTGTTTTTTTACTTTTATGATGCGTCATCTGAAGGACGATGTTTTGCACTGTCAAAAACAGTCCGCTTGTAAACCAGTACAGCGGAAGGGCTGCCGGCACATTAAGCGAGAAAATCGTCATCATCACAGGGAAGATGAACACCATCAATTTTGCGGATTGCTGTGCCGCAGGGTTTTGCGGGACAGCGGAATATTTCGCGCTCAGTTTTTGAGCGATATAGGCTTGGACAAAATACATAATCCCTGCACTAAGGGACATGAGAATATCAGATTGCCCTAAACTGAACCATAGAAACGAGTGTGACGCAATTTCAGGTGTTGAGCGAATCGCGTAATAAAGCCCAATCATAATCGGAGACTGAATCAGCATTGGAAGACAGCCCATCGCAAGCGGGTTGATATTATGCTCCTGATACAGCTTCATCATTTCCATTTGCAGCTCTTTTTGCTTTTCCGGGTCCTTCGTCTTTTTCAACTTAACCTGGATACTGTCAACCTGAGGTTTAATAACGGCCATTTTCTCTTGGAAGATGCGCTGTTTTTTGAACTGATTGACAAACAAAGGCAATACAACTATACGCACAATAATGGTTACGAGGATAATAGAGAGTCCGTATTCTCCGTGAAACAGCCCGGCAACACCCTTAAGCAGAGCGGAAAACGGTTCGATTAAATAATCGTGGAAAAAACCTACGTTGCTGAGGCCTCCCACCTGATTAGTCGCTGCAAATGCAGCATTGCCCGAGCATAATACGATCAAAAAGATACCCATAGCCAAAAGTTTTTGATATGTTTTTAACAATTTTGTTCTCCTCCTTTTTATAAATGCGGTTTATAAAAGAAGAGAACCGGCGTCTTCCTCATCGTTCACAGGCGAATTCATGCGGAAGACTTTACGTATCCAAGTTGTAATGCGATGATATATAATAATAAGAAAGTCTGTTCGGTTAATGTGAAAGACCGTCTGATGTTCATCTGTTCGTTTTGATTTCCATTGCTCGCCCGCACGGCACTCCCGTAAGAGAAATGCAATCCCGATTGCCGTTAGAGCAGGAAGAATAATTGTGAAAAAATCGACTAAGAATAAAACGTCATTTATCGATTCCACAAACATTGTCATCACATCCATTCAATAGCTTCATTTTACTATATGTACAAGCTGTTGTCTAATGACCGAAAAGGAGATTTGTTTATGCCGGGAAAGAGCCGAATTATTTTCCATATTGATATGAATAGCTTTTATGCGTCGGTTGAAATGGCATATGATCCGGCTCTCCGGGGAAAGCCGGTCGCAGTTGCCGGAAACGTAAAGGAGCGAAAGGGCATTGTGGTAACATGCAGCTACGAAGCAAGAGCGCGCGGCGTCAAAACAACGATGCCGGTTTGGCAAGCGAAGCGCCATTGTCCTGAGCTCATCGTTCTTCCGCCGAACTTTGACCGCTATAGAAACTCTTCACGAGCGATGTTTACCATTCTTCGTGAATATACTGACCTAGTGGAGCCTGTCTCCATCGACGAAGGCTATATGGACATGACCGATACACCATACAGCAGCCGCGCTCTAGAGACGGCAAAAGAAATCCAAAGCAGGCTGCAAAAAGAGCTGCTGCTCCCGTCAAGCATAGGGATTGCACCGAATAAATTTCTCGCTAAGATGGCGTCTGATATGAAAAAACCGCTTGGAATTACGATCTTAAGAAAGAGGCAAGTGCCCGATATCCTGTGGCCGCTTCCTGTTGGAGAGATGCACGGAGTCGGCAAAAAGACAGCGGAAAAACTGAAGGGACTCGGCATCCATACAATCGGAGAGCTAGCTGCAGCTGATGAACACTCGCTGAAGCGCCTGCTTGGCATCAACGGTCCGCGCCTTAAAAATAAAGCAAATGGCATTCACCATGCGCCGGTTGACCCGGAGCGCATTTACGAATTTAAAAGCGTCGGCAACTCATCGACACTTTCCCATGATTCCAGTGATGAAGAAGAGCTGTTAGGCGTTTTTAGAAAGCTTGCCGCTTCTGTGAGTGACCGTTTACAGCGCAAGGAAGTCATGGCTTCGAAGCTTTTTATTATGATTAGATATGCGGATTGGAGAACCATCACAAGAAGCACTACGCTGAGAAACCCGATTGATCAAAAAAATGACATTTTGAAAGAAGCGGAGCACCTCTTTTTTAAACATTGGAATAAAAATCCTGTCAGGCTGCTTGGCATTACCGGAACGGATTTAGTAGAAAAAGAGCAGGCCTATAAACAGCTCGATTTGTTCAGCTTTAATGAAGATGCGAAGGATGAGCCCATTCAGCAGATGATGGAAAAGCTGAATAAAAAGTACGGTACCAAACTGATCAGAAAAGGGGCAACGTTAAAAAAAGAGGAGAGCAAAACAAAGGGAACAAGCTTTAATAAAGATTTTTTTCAAGATGAAAAGAAAAGCTGAATCGCTTGAAAAAAAGGGTGAATGTATGGTAATTTCTTTATTATAAATATCATTTTATTTTAATTTAAATTTTAAAATGATTAAACGTTTGCAGAAGGGACGTTAGAATATGTCAAAACAACAAATCGGCGTTATCGGACTTGCGGTCATGGGTAAAAATCTGGCTTTAAATATCGAAAGCCGGGGATTTTCTGTTTCTGTTTACAACAGATCAAGCAGTAAAACTGAGGAGTTTTTACAGGAGGCAAAAGGAAAAAATGTTGTTGGCACTTACAGCATTGAAGAATTTGTCCAATCCTTGGAAACACCGCGCAAAATCTTATTAATGGTTAAAGCGGGAACTGCAACAGATGCGACAATTCAATCTCTTCTTCCTCATCTAGAGAAGGATGATATTTTAATTGACGGCGGTAATACATACTATAAAGATACACAGCGCCGTAACAAAGAACTCGCTGAAAGCGGCATTCATTTTATCGGAACAGGCGTTTCCGGCGGAGAAGAAGGAGCGCTTAAAGGACCTTCTATCATGCCTGGCGGACAAAAAGAAGCACATGAGCTTGTAAAACCGATTCTTGAAGCCATTTCTGCAAAAGTTGACGGAGAACCTTGTACGACATATATCGGTCCGGACGGCGCCGGCCATTACGTAAAAATGGTGCACAACGGAATTGAATACGGAGATATGCAGCTGATCTCTGAATCATATTTCATTCTGAAACAGGTGCTGGGCCTTTCTGCTGATGAGCTTCATGAAGTTTTCGCTGAATGGAATAAAGGTGAGCTTGATAGCTACCTGATTGAGATTACGGCTGACATCTTCACAAAAAAAGACGAAGAGACAGGCAAACCGCTTGTTGATGTGATTCTTGATAAAGCAGGCCAAAAAGGAACAGGAAAATGGACAAGCCAAAGCGCACTTGACTTAGGCGTTCCGCTTCCGATTATTACTGAATCTGTATTCGCACGCTTTATCTCAGCTATGAAGGAAGAGCGTGTAAAAGCGAGCGGACTTCTTTCAGGACCAGAAGTGAAGCCTGTTACAGAAAATAAAGAAGAGCTGATTGAAGCGGTCAGAAAAGCGTTGTTCATGAGTAAAATCTGTTCATACGCGCAAGGATTTGCCCAAATGAAAGCCGCTTCTGAAGAATACAACTGGGATCTGAAATATGGTGAAATCGCTATGATCTTCCGCGGTGGTTGCATCATTCGCGCGGCATTCCTTCAGAAGATCAAAGAAGCTTACGATCGCGAGCCTGAGCTTGACAACCTGCTTCTTGACAGCTATTTCAAGAATATTGTAGAAAGCTATCAAGGAGCGCTTCGCCAAGTGATTTCACTTGCAGTTGCCCAAGGTGTGCCGGTGCCATCATTCTCAAGCGCATTAGCCTACTATGACAGCTACCGCACAGCCGTACTGCCTGCAAACTTAATTCAAGCACAGCGCGACTACTTTGGCGCTCATACTTATGAGCGTACTGACAAAGAAGGCATCTTCCATACTGAATGGATGAAGTAATCAATAGAAACCCCCGAAGCTCTTAAGCTTTGGGGGTTTTGTTATTAAGGAGATTGTTATACCTTTGTTCAGCGTAAAAAAGCCGAAAATGCTTGTAAACATTTTCGGCTTTTTTCTTCTTATTATATATTCCACCAGTGTAAGCCGTCTTTCACCAAAAGATCATCAGATTCTTTCGGTCCCATTGAGCCTGATTCGTAGTTAGGAGATAAGGTTTTGTTTGCTGCCCATGTTTCAGAAATAGAGTCGACAAAGCTCCAAGAAAGGGCAACTTCATCCCAGTGTGCAAAGTTTGTTGCATCGCCAAGAAGACAGTCGTGAATTAGTTTTTCATATGCTTCAGGGGTGTTCAACTCGTCATTGCAATTGCTGCAATAATCGAGTTTGATTGGCTGTGCGTGTGCTGCTCCGCCAAGCTTTTTAGCATTTAAGTAAAGCGTAATGCCTTCGTCAGGCTGAATATGAATGACAAGCAAGTTCGGATTCATGTTGTTTTCATTACCGTAGTACAGGTTCATCGGAATGTCCTTAAATTGAACGACAATTTTTGTGGACTTTTCTTTCATTCGTTTTCCGGTTCTGATGTAGAATGGAACACCAGCCCATCTGAAGTTGTCGATCAGGAGCTTGCCGGCAACAAAGGTTTCTGTATTGGAGTCAGGAGCGACATTATCTTCATCTGTATAAGCAGGAACCGGTACACCGTCAATTTCACCAGCTTGATATTGTCCGCGCACAAAGTATTCATCCACTTCGTCTTTTGCAATAGGACGCAGTGCTCTCAGCACCTTCACTTTCTCGCTGCGGATTTCTTCTGTGTTCAATTTGATAGGCGGCTCCATTGCAAGAAGGGCAACCATCTGCATAATATGGTTTTGCACCATGTCGCGAAGGGCGCCTGATTTTTCGTAATATCTTGCGCGGTCTTCAACGCCTAGTGATTCGCTAGATGTGATTTGAATGTTTGAAATGTAGCGGTTTGTCCAAAGCGGTTCGAAAATCGCATTGGCAAATCGAATCACTTCAATGTTCTGAACCATTTGTTTGCCTAGATAATGGTCGATTCTGTAAATTTGATCTTCCGTAAATGCTTCGCGGATTTCTTTATTCAATGCCTGTGCGCTTGGCAGATCATGGCCGAACGGTTTTTCGATGACAAGGCGGGACCAGCCGGTTGTAGCTGTTACACCCTCTGATTTTAATGTTTTTGCAATCGTTCCGAAGAATTCAGGAGCCATTGCCAAGTAGAACATTCTGTTGTTAGGAATTTGATATGTATCTTCCAGCTGGTTAAGCAATACGTTTAGCTCTTGATAAGAACCAGGGTTTGTCACGTCAAACGGGTGATAGTAAAAATGAGACGTGAAATCATCTATATGCTTATCTGCAGATGAGGAAATGGATGTTTTAACAGTTTGGCGAAGATCCTCATTAGACCAAGGTCTTCTTCCAACTCCTACCACTGCAAACTCTTCTCCGATTTGTCCGTTTTGATATAAACGGTGAATAGACGGATACAATTTTCGTTTTGCTAAATCTCCAGTTGCACCGAATATGACAATTACTGCTTTTGGTTGTTGGTTTGTTTTCACTAAAAGTACCTCACTTTATTCGAAGCTTTATTTTAGTACACCCCGTATATTTCCTTCATTTTAAATCTAAAATTCAACGAAAGCAAACATTTAAGCCCTTTTTTAAGCAGAATGCTGAAAAAATGTTTCTAGCACGAAAGGATTGTTCTTTTCAGAGGCAAGATTCACATTTTCCGCTTGATCCTGTATTCTTGTAGGTATCTGGTTCTAGTAGGAGGAAGGAAACGTGGAATTACTTTTTTTAGGGACGGGAGCCGGCATCCCCGCCAAGGCGAGAAATGTAACGTCGGTGGCATTAAAATTGCTTGAAGAAAGGCGTTCGGTATGGCTTTTTGACTGCGGGGAAGCCACACAGCATCAAATTTTACATACAACGATTAAACCTCGTAAAATAGAGAAAATCTTTATTACACACATGCACGGCGATCATGTATACGGACTTCCGGGGCTTCTGGGGAGCCGTTCCTTTCAAGGCGGAGAGGACGAGCTGACAGTGTACGGACCTAAAGGGATCAAGGCGTTTATTGAAACAAGCCTTGCCGTCACGAAAACCCATTTGACATATCCGCTTGCGATCCAGGAAATTGAAGAAGGAATCGTGTTTGAGGACGATCAGTTTATTGTCACAGCGGTATCTGTTATTCATGGAGTGGAAGCCTTCGGGTACCGTGTGCAGGAAAAAGACGTACCGGGTTCCTTGAAGGCTGACGTATTAAAAGAAATGAACATCCCGCCCGGACCTGTATATCAGAAAATCAAAAAAGGCGAAACGGTAACGCTTGAAGACGGACGAATCATCAATGGGAATGATTTTCTGGAGCCTCCTAAAAAGGGAAGATCTGTTGTGTTCTCCGGTGATACGAGAGTAAGTGACAAACTAAAAGAGCTTGCGAGGGATTGTGATGTGCTTGTTCATGAAGCAACCTTTGCTAAGGAAGACCGTAAACTTGCTTATGATTATTATCACAGTACAACGGAACAAGCGGCTGTAACAGCGAAAGAAGCAAGAGCGAAGCAGCTCATTTTAACCCATATCAGCGCAAGATATCAGGGAGATGCTTCTTTGGAGCTTCAAAAAGAAGCGGTTGACGTTTTCCCCAATAGCGTGGCGGCATATGATTTCTTAGAGGTAAACGTCCCGCGAGGCTGAAGGCGGAGCTCTTATTTGACAATTTGTGATGACGTTGTATAATAAAACGTAATCATTACGCTTTATAAGGAGATGTTAATTATGAGAGTAAATGTTACTTTAGCCTGCACTGAAACGGGAGACCGAAATTACATCACAACAAAAAATAAACGCACCAATCCAGACCGTTTGGAGCTGAAAAAATATTCACCGCGTTTAAAGAAATATACCCTTCACCGTGAAACAAAATAATATAAAAGACCGGGAATCCCTTACGGCCCGGTCTTTTTTTACGTTAATTGACTGCCTGGTAAAGAGGAGCGGCCTGCTGGCACGCTGCGCACCATACGTCATAAATAGCCAAGTGAACGATATGAGGTTCATCATGATGGATGTTGTGGGAGCTGTTTTTAGCTTGAATCCAGCCGCTTTGGTTAGATAGAGACAATATGCTGCTGTGCAAGTTTTGCCACTCCTGTTCAGCAGCGAATTTCTCAGTCCGTTCTCCTGATGACAACACAAGAAGAGGCATGTTTCCTAAGTGGACTTGCCGCTTTTTGAGCTCCTGCAGACTTTTTGAAAACTCTGCATGTGTGCCCTCAAGCATCATCTTTCTCGTATGTGATTTGTGCATTTCTTCGGGTATAAAGGTAAAGCTGGCGCAATCGCCTAAAGCTGGGTCAAGAAGGACCATGCCGATAATATCATGCTTGTTTTTGCAGGCCCATAAACCGGTGATGACAGCTCCGTATGAGTGTGAAACAGCCAAATAAGGAGGTTTTACATCTGCTGCTTTAAGCAAACTCTCCAATTCTTTCACTTGTTGATCAGCTGTTCGTTTAGCTCTGCTTTGCCCGCTTTTTCCTATGCCTGCCCGATCATATGTGAAAATGCCAAATTCATCATCAATGTCCGCCATTAATGGTTTCCACGTCTCAGAAGAAGTACCATAGCCGGCCTCAAAGACAATCGTTACACCGCTTGATCCTTTCCGGTGCTGTGTATGAAACGCACATCCGTCAATTATATATGTCTTTTCCATCCAAGCTGATTTCATTGGAGTCATCTCCTCTAATTGGTTCTACTAGGGAGACGGAGAACCTTAGCCGATCGTTTCTCTAAAAATAAAAAAAGAGATATCCTCTACAGGATATCTCTTATGGGCATTACCAGCCTCTTTCGTATTGAACAGGGGCCGGAATCTCTGTATTGAGCTGTTTCGCAGCAGTTCTTGCAAAGAATGGATCCCGCAAAAGCTCTCTGCCGATAAAGATGAGGTCGGCACGTCCGTTTTGCAGAATTTCTTCAGCCATTGAACCGTCTGTAATCATGCCGACGGCACCAGTAGCCATGTCCGCCTGTTCACGGATTTTCTCAGCGAAGCTGACCTGATAGCCAGGGAATACGTTAATGTCTGCGTGAACAAGGGCGCCTGAGCTGCAGTCAATTAAGTCAACACCCTGCTCCTTCATCCATTTTGCAAAACCGATGTGATCGGCAATGTCTAAGCCTTTATCAGTGTAGTCAGAAGCAGATACACGGACAAATAAAGGACCATCCCATACTTGTTTGACTTCATCAATGATCTCTCTCAAGAAACGATAGCGGTTTTCAGGTGAGCCGCCATATTCATCTGTGCGATGGTTGGAAAGCGGAGACAAAAATTCATGAATTAAATATCCGTGCGCCGCATGAATTTCAATCACATCAAAGCCGGCTTCTTTTGCGCGGGCAGCCGCTTGCTTGAACTCCTGAACTGTTTCTTTTACTTTTTCTGCTGACATTTCTACAGGTGTTGCTGATTGTTCGTCAAACGCAATCGCCGATGGAGCGAAGATATCTCCTTCAAGCTCAGCTTTACGTCCGGCATGGGCAAGCTGAATGCCGATTTTTGAACCTTGTTCTTTGACCTGCTCAGTCAGTTTTGCAAAGCCTTCAATATGCTCGTCGCTCCAAATGCCTAAGTCTTGGTCAGTGATTCGTCCTTGAGGATTAACCGCTGACGCCTCTACAATAATCAGTCCGACCTGGCCGATTGCGCGCGATATGTAATGTGCCATGTGGAATGGTGTCAATTTTCCGTCCTTTTCATGAGAAGAATACATGCACATTGGCGACATGACAATGCGGTTTTTTAACGTCATATCTTTAATTGTAATCGGTGTGAATAATTTTCTGGCCATTTCTTTCGCCTCCCGTAAGGTTTTTAGAGATTGATTATATCAAGTCATTTCTTTCCCGTCATATAAACTGCTCAAAAGAACCGCTTTTGTCAAACATTTCTGTATAATAGACGAGAAATCAGTTTATTTTTCAGTATAGAAGCATTTTTATTCATAGGAGGGGCGGAATCAATGAATTGGCAGACGAAGGACGAATTGCTGGCACTTTTAACTTCTCTTGTGCAATACGAAAGCATCACCGGTTCAAAGGGCGAGGCAGCGCTTGCAGAGTATCTTTATTTTATTTTGAAGGACAAGCCCTATTTTCAAAAGCACCCTGATGATGTAACACTTCATCCGATGGACGATGGCAGATCTTTTCTTACGGCTCTAGTCAAAAAGAAGAATGTCAAAAAGACAGTGCTTCTGCTGAGTCATTTTGATGTCGTTGACATAGAAGATTACGGCGAATTTAAACATATGGCTTGCAAGCCTGCTGAGCTTTTGAGCTCCTTTTTAGAGAAAAAAGAGCTGCTCCCGGAACGGGTGAGAAGAGATGCCGAAAGCGGAGACTGGCTGTTCGGAAGAGGGACGATGGATATGAAAGCGGGGCTTTGTGTTCAACTGTCGATGCTGGAGAGGGCAATGAACGGGCATTTTGAGGGCAATCTGCTGTTGATAACGGTTCCGGATGAGGAAGTGAATTCAAGAGGCATGATTGAAGCGGTTCCTGCATTGAAGGAAATGGAGAAAAAGCATGATATCACATTAACCGCTTGCCTGAATGCCGAACCGATGTTTGAAAAATTTCCCGGCGATCAGCAGCAATATTTTTATACAGGAAGCATTGGCAAGGTGCTTGCGGGTTTTTTCTGCAAGGGGATTGAGACACATGTTGGAGAGCCGTTTTCAGGCCTAAACGCAAATTTAATGGTATCTGAGATTAACCGTTTGCTTGAACTGAATGCTGATTATTGCGAAAAGGTTGATGGCGAGGTCACTCCGCCACCGGTAAACTTAATGCAAAAGGACTTGAAAGAGGCATATTCAGTCCAGACACCGCATACAGCCGTCACATTATTTAATGTGCTGTCAATGAAACGCTCAGCTAGTGAGCTGCATCAGATGCTGCTTAAAACAGCAGAACAGGCGGCGGAGGAAATCATGTCGAACGTTCGGAAGAAAACACAGGATTTTCAACAATTTGAGCCATTTCAGCCGATTGAGCGGGACGTCACTGTTTTGACATTTGATGAGCTGGTCTCGCGTGCAAAAAAGCGTGCGGGGATCTCAGAAACAGAGCGGGCTCTAAATTATGCCTTTGCTAACAGGGGGGAGCTTGGAGACAGGGATTTTTCGACGAAAATTGTTTCTGAGCTTGCTTCGCTTTGTAAGGAGGATGCGCCGCTCATCGTTCTGTTTTATAGTCCGCCGCTTTATCCAGCTGTTTCTTCAAAGGATGATCAATTGATCAGAAATACAGCAGATCAGATAAAGCATTATGCGGCTGAGCAATACGGCATTGCATTACGGGAGGTTCAGTACTTCCCCGGACTTTCGGACTTGAGTTATCTTCAGCTGGAAAAGCAGGAGGTTGATGCATACACAAGCAATATGCCGCTCTTTAACAGAGGGTATTCATTGCCAAGCGGTAAAAATCAGGCTTTATATGTCCCGGTTTTAAATGTCGGTCCGGCTGGTAAAGACCCGCATAAATGGACGGAAAGATTGTATATGCCTTATTCCTTTGAAGTGCTTCCCGATTTGCTTTCATTTACGATCTCCGCGCTATTAAAGCAATCAGAATCTGCCGGCCAGCTGCTGCGGGAAAAATAAAAAACAGAAGGCACAGTGCCTTCTGTTTTTGTCTTACATCTAAGAATGTCTCTCTAAGGCGGCACCGGCAAACTGTTCTTTGATTTCTGCGCTCCGTTTAGCTGTTTCTTCAATACAGTGAATAATTGCTTCTTCAAAGCGGGAGTCCTGTAAAGCGCGAAGACCTGCCTCTGTAGTGCCCCCAGGACTGGTGATTTCTTTACGCAGCTTTTCCGGCTGTTTGCCGCTTTGGAGGAGCATATCTGTTGCCCCTTCCATTGTCTGCAAAATGAGTGCTTTTGCCGTTTCTTTATCTAATCCTACTTTTTGTGCTGCTTTTTCCATCGCCTCAATATAACGATACACATAGGCCGGGCCGCTGCCTGCGATTGCAGTGACAGCGTCAAGATGCCGCTCCTCAACCAGTGTTGCATCACCGATTGTTTCCAATAGAGCTTTTGCGGCAATAATATCATTCTTGCTTGCTTCCGTGCTTACGGAAAATCCGGTTGCTGATTTTCTGATTGCCGCTGATGTATTAGGCATGACGCGAATGACCGCGAGCTTTCTGCCAAAATAATGCTGAATGGTTTCGATGGTAAGGCCTGCAAGTACTGAAATGACAAGCTGGTCCTTGATATACGGCCGTATGCTGTCGATGCTTTCCGCCGCGTCTTTCGGTTTGAAAGCGAGGATAATGATATCGGTGTGAGTGAAAAACTCATTTTTATCTCTGCATGGACGCACGCCGTACGTTTCCTTTAATTCAATCAGACGCTCGTCATTTGAGCGATTTGTAATATAGATATGTTCTGGTTTTGTGATGCCGCTTTGCAAAATGCCGTTGATCATTGCTTCTGCCATTGACCCGGCGCCGACAAATCCTATCTTTTTCATTGATATCCTCCTTCTATCAGAACAACAAAAAACCTTTTCATCACGTAAAGGACGAAAAGGTTCGCGGTACCACCCTCATTAGCACAAATTGTGCTCAGCTCAAATCCCCGTAACGCGGGAAACGTTTAGGTTTTCCTAACCGCGACTTGAGGGCAGGTTCTACAAACAAGCGGGCCGCAACACCTTTCAGCCGGGGGTATCGCTCTCTTAGGCCATTGCCTTGTATACTATTCCTCGTCATAGCGTTCCAATGGTTCTCGTTTTAGTTTGTTGTTCATTATGCAATGGCGGACAAGCTAATGTCAATAGCTTTTTCAAAAAGGTTTGTTCTCATTCTGCAATAATGACACAAGACCGAGAAAAAGCTAAAATATGAATAATGAATGAAGACAAGGAGCGAAAGGATGACAACTGAAGATGTAATTGCGATCCGCGTCCCGACGCCGTTTGCTGTCGGCGATGTTATCGTTTACCTCGTAAAAGGTGATGCACTGACACTTATCGATGCCGGGCCGAATACAAAAGAGGCTGCCAGAGCCCTACAAGAGCAGCTTGCCGCTGTAAATGTGAAAATGTCAGATATCGAGCAGGTTGTACTGACTCACCATCATGCTGATCATGCAGGCTTGCTTGATGTCTTTTCAGATGAAATCGAAGTGATTGGGCATACATTCAACGAACCTTATATCAGCCGAAATCAAGCCTTTATGGATTGGCAAAAACGTTTTTTTCAAAAGCTGCTGCCTGAATTAGGCGTTCCATTTGATACGAGGAAGGCGGAAAAGCTGATTCGATCAGCGTACGCATTTTCCTGTACGAGATCTCTGACAAAATCAATTAGAGAAGGTATGGGCATAGATGGGCTTGAGGGCTGGTCTGTATTGGAGATGCCTGGACATGCTGAATCGCATATCGTTCTGTTCCATGAAAAAAGCGGAAGGATGCTTGGCGGCGATCTACTGCTGGCAAACAGCTCGTCTAATCCGATTTTAGAAGCGCCGAAAGCGGGAGACGTCAGGTCAAAGCCTTTAGTGGATTATCAGCGGTCATTGCGAAGGCTGTCACAACTTGATCCAACAATCGTATTTCCTGGTCACGGCGAGCCTATCACCAGTGTACAAGCGCTGATTGAGAAGCGTTTTGACAAGCAGAGGAACAGGACGGAGGATGTGCGTCGCATGCTGGATGAAAAGCCGATGACCGCTTTTCAGGTCTGTCAGCAGCTTTTTCCTGCTGTATATGAAAAGGAATTGTTTTTAACGATGTCAGAAACGGCAGGTCACCTTGATGTGTTGGAGGCTGAAGAAGCCATCACGTCATATTGGGAAGGAAATACCGTATACTTTAAAACAATGAAGAGGTGAAATGGGTGAAACATATAGCGGGAAAAAGGATTTGGATAACCGGCGCTTCAGGAGGGCTTGGAGAAAGAATCGCATACTTATGCGCGGCTGAAGGAGCCCATGTCCTGCTGTCGGCTAGACGCGAGGATCGTTTGATAGAAATCAAAAGGAAAATAACCGAGGAATGGAGCGGACAGTGTGAGATTTTTCCTCTGGATGTCGGCCGCCTAGAGGATATCGCCCGGGTCCGCGATCAGATCGGCTCGGTTGATGTACTGATTAACAATGCGGGCTTCGGTATATTTGAAACGGTTTTAGACTCTACATTGGATGACATGAAAGCGATGTTTGATGTGAATGTCTTCGGCCTGATCGCCTGTACAAAAGCGGTGCTTCCGCAAATGCTTGAGCAAAAAAAGGGCCATATCATCAATATCGCCTCTCAAGCGGGGAAAATCGCAACACCGAAGTCGAGCCTTTATTCCGCGACCAAACATGCCGTGTTAGGTTACTCAAACGCTTTGCGGATGGAGCTTTCGGGAACCGGCATTTATGTGACAACAGTCAACCCGGGCCCGATTCAGACGGACTTTTTTTCCATTGCTGATAAAGGCGGGGACTACGCCAAAAATGTCGTCCGCTGGATGCTTGATCCTGATGACGTGGCAGCTCAAATTACAGCTGCAATTTTTACGAAAAAGCGGGAGATCAATCTTCCGCGTTTAATGAATGCCGGCACTAAGCTGTATCAGTTGTTTCCAGCTCTTGTAGAAAAGCTGGCAGGACGCGCGCTCATGAAAAAATAATGATAGAACTGCTTGTAGAGGAATGACTTGTTTTTCACGAGGCAGTTTTTGTGGAAGGGAGAGATTGTTGAATGTCAGTTCATTCAGAAGTCCTTCATGCTCTGCTTAAAGATCCATTTATTCAGAAACTGATTGATGCAGAGCCTGTATTCTGGGCAAATTCAGGCAAGAAAGAGGGGCCAATACCCCGTGCAGATGAGTGGGCAACGGAGATAGCGGAAGCGGAAAAAAGACTGCGGCGGTTTGCACCTTACATTGCCGAGGTGTTTCCTGAGACGAAAGGCGCTAAAGGAATCATCGAGTCTCCGCTTTTTGAGGTGCAGCATATGAAGGAAAAGCTGGAAGCGGCATATCAGCAGCCATTTCCGGGAAGATGGCTTTTAAAGTGTGACCATGAGCTTCCGATTTCAGGATCGATTAAAGCGAGGGGCGGGATTTATGAAGTGTTAAAGCATGCTGAAAATCTCGCGCTTCAAGAAGGAATGCTTCAGGAAACTGATGATTACCGCATCTTACAGGAAGAGCGGTTTACCGGGTTTTTCTCCCGCTATTCGATTGCTGTCGGTTCGACAGGAAATCTAGGTTTAAGCATCGGCATCATCGGCGCGGCACTCGGCTTTCGCGTGACAGTGCATATGTCCGCCGATGCTAAGCAGTGGAAAAAGGATCTCCTCCGCCAAAAGGGAGTCACTGTTATGGAGTACGAAACAGATTACAGCGAAGCGGTGAACGAAGGGAGACGGCAGGCGGAACATGATCCATTCTGTTATTTTATTGATGATGAACATTCTCGACAGCTGTTCTTAGGATATGCTGTTGCTGCAAGCCGATTAAAAACGCAGCTTGACTGTATGAATATAAAGCCAAGTCTTGAGACGCCCTTGTTTGTGTATCTGCCGTGCGGAGTCGGCGGAGGACCGGGCGGTGTAGCATTTGGGCTGAAGCTTTTATACGGAGATGATGTTCATGTGTTTTTCGCAGAACCAACTCATTCACCTTGTATGCTGTTAGGGCTTTATTCAGGACTTCACGAAAAGATCTCCGTCCAGGATATCGGCCTGGATAATCAGACTGCTGCTGACGGACTTGCCGTAGGGAGGCCGTCAGGATTTGTCGGCAAGCTGATTGAACCGCTTCTGAGCGGCTGTTATACGGTAGAGGACAATACGCTTTATACTTTGCTTCATATGCTGGCTGTATCTGAAGATAAATATTTAGAGCCCTCTGCTCTTTCCGGCATGTTCGGGCCGGTTCAGCTTTTTACGACAGAAGAGGGAAGGCACTATGCTCAGAAATATAAGATGGAACATGCCGTACATGTCGTCTGGGGAACGGGAGGAAGCATGGTTCCAAAAGATGAAATGGCTGCGTATAACCGAATCGGTGCTGATTTGCTAAAAAAACGAAATGAAAAATAAGCAGACAGTGAAAAGGTTTTCCGTTACAATCTTTGTAAGGGTTTTAACCTACAGAGAGTCAGGTGTAAACAGTGAAAAATAAAGAACTTAACCTACATACTTTATATACACAGCACAATCGGGAGTCTTGGTCTGGTTTTGGGGGGCATTTGTCGATTGCTGTATCTGAAGAAGAGGCAAAAGCTGTGGAAGGATTGAATGATTATCTATCTGTTGAAGAAGTGGAGACGATCTATATTCCGCTTGTTCGCTTGCTTCATTTACATGTCAAGTCTGCGGCTGAACGCAATAAGCATGTCAATGTTTTTTTGAAGCACCCACATTCAGCCAAAATTCCGTTTATTATCGGCATTGCCGGCAGTGTCGCAGTCGGAAAAAGCACGACGGCGCGGATCTTGCAGAAGCTGCTTTCGCGTTTGCCTGACCGTCCAAAAGTGAGCCTTATCACGACAGATGGTTTTTTATTTCCTACTGCCGAGCTGAAAAAGAAAAATATGATGTCAAGAAAAGGATTTCCTGAAAGCTATGATGTAAAGGCGCTGCTCGAATTTTTGAATGACTTAAAATCAGGAAAGGACAGCGTAAAGGCCCCGGTGTATTCCCATCTAACCTATGACCGCGAGGAAGGTGTGTTCGAGGTTGTAGAACAGGCGGATATTGTGATTATTGAAGGCATTAATGTTCTTCAGTCGCCCACCTTGGAGGATGACCGGGAAAACCCGCGTATTTTTGTTTCCGATTTCTTTGATTTTTCGATTTATGTGGATGCGGAGGAAAGCCGGATTTTCACTTGGTATTTAGAGCGTTTTCGCCTGCTTCGGGAAACAGCTTTTCAAAATCCTGATTCATATTTTCATAAATTTAAAGACTTGTCCGATCAGGAGGCTGACGAGATGGCAGCCTCGATTTGGGAGAGTGTCAACCGGCCGAATTTATATGAAAATATTTTGCCGACTAAATTCAGGTCAGATCTCATTTTGCGTAAGGGAGACGGGCATAAGGTCGAGGAAGTGCTGGTAAGGAGGGTATGAAATTGTGCATCATATCGAACTGTATGTCTCTGATTTGGAGGCGTCTAGGCGGTTTTGGGGCTGGTTCTTAAAAGAACTTGGCTTTAAAGAGTATCAAAAATGGAGCTCAGGCATCAGCTGGAAGAAAGATCGTTTTTACCTAGTGATTGTGCAGGCGAAAGAGTCATTTCTAGAGCCGAAATACCATAGATGCCGAGTCGGTCTGAACCATCTCGCATTTCATGCTGAATCCAAGCTTCAAGTCGATCAGATGACTGAAAAATTGACGGCAAAAGGTTATCGTGTGTTGTACCGAGACAGGCATCCTTTTGCCGGAGGAGACGGGCATTATGCAGTCTTTTGTGAGGATCCAGACCGGATTAAGGTAGAGCTCGTTGCCCCAAGCTGTTAATCGTGATCTTCGGACAGGCTGTTCAGCTTTTTCTCAATGCGATCCAGCTGCGCTTTTCGGTTTTTCGCATACTTGAAGCCTGTAACAGCCGCAAAGACGACAGCGGCAAATATAATAAATACAAACAGCTGAAACATCACATCACCTATATTCATGTTCTTCACCTCATGTTTGCGGGAGAGATTCATTCTCTTCCGTTTTTTATGTAAAGCGGCTTTTCCAGACGGGAACGGTGTTTTGTGGTCTCCATTTTCATTTGCCGATAGGCGAACGCTAAAAATGGCAGGCCGAGCAGGGTAATGCCGCTCAGGACAGAAAAAATATAAATCGGCCGGCCAGCGCCAAACAGGTCTATACATATCCCCCCGACCCAAGGGCCGATGACGTTTCCGAGCTGTGAAAAACCGATTGCCCCGAAATAAGTGCCTTTTAATCCTGGTTTTGCAATCTGGTCTACATACAAATCCATCATAGAGAATAAAAGCACTTCGCCGATTGTAAATGTGATGACAATCATCACAATTGAAGGAACACCGTGTGATACGGTAAAAATGGCCATGCTGATACTAACCATCACATTACCGAGCATAAGAGAACAAAGCGGCGAAAAACGTTTTGCAAAATGGACAATGGGAAATTGCGTCGCCAACACAACGATTGCGTTTAATGTCAGCATCAGCCCATACAGCTTCGTTCCATTGCCGATCAAGGGGTTCTGCGCCATATACTGAGGGAATGTGGAACTGAATTGTGAGTAGCCGAAGGTGCATAGCGTAATGCCGACCAAAGCAATGGTAAAAAGATAATCCTTTTGCGTGACCATAAACGCTTCCCGCACGCTCATATTTCGGGACTGGGCTGGTGCTGATAAGGATGGATGTTTTTTAAATTGGAGGGCAAGCACAATTCCGTATAGTCCGTAAATGACTGCAGGCACCAAAAAGGGCGTAGTCGATTGCGATGAGCCGAAATATAGGCCAAGCACAGGTCCGAAGACAACGCCGATATTAATAGCCGCATAGCGTAAATTAAAAACTAGCAGTCTCGTTTTTTCTTCTGTCATATCAGACAACAAGGCCTTTGAAGCGGGCTCAAACAGTGATTTGCAAAGACCGTTTAATGCGTTTACTACAAAAAACACCCAGAGATTAGATGCTGCCGCAAAGCCTGCAAATACCAGCATCCATCCGAAAATCGATACAAGCATCATGTTTTTTCTGCCGAATTTATCTGAGATATATCCGCCGTAAAAGCTTGCGAGGATGCCGACTGATGAGCTCGCGGCAATGACCAGCCCTGCATAGGAAGCTGATGCGCCTTGGACGGCTGTCAAATAAATCGCTAAAAAAGGAATGCTCATCGATGTTGCCATTCTGCCGAAAATGGTTCCGATTATAATTGTCCAGCTGATCGGGTGGATATCTTTCCATTTCTTCATGAATTATATTCTCTCCTGTATGTATGATCTTTCTCTATCGTATATGAAAAAATTTCCTTCTCCAATAGATCGTTCAAAATATTTCGTTATTGACATGTAGTATGCCTGATTGTATGGATGGCAATATACTATGCGTTGAGGATGCGTGTGGCTGACGGAGTTTACATCTTGAAATTGAAGAAGGAAAATGACGGGATGTCCGATGAAAAGCAAAGCGATTGGTCAGTGAGAGTGTGTTAGTTTAAGCCGCCAGGACGTAGATCATATCGGCAGTGAAACCGGCTATGAGATCAAGATGTACGCTGAAAACCGGCATGGGCCGCATGACAGAACAAGAGAGCACATCTCTTCGAAAAAGTGTATACGCGTGATCATGGACAGCTTATTCCGTTTTGCGCGAGCACTGAGGGGAATTTTACGCCAGGCCATATGAATCTATGGAGCGTGAGAAAATCCTGCTTTTTTCTGTAAGCCTGAGACTGTTTATTTGTTTCAGGCGGTGTTTTCAAAGGGAAGCCGCATCAGCGGCTGAAAGAACTGACAGTCATGCGTTTAAGAGAACAGACCTTGGTTTGTGACATAGTCATAAATGATATCTTCTATATGCGCATGCAAATCCTCATCCGGTTCTTCATTCCGTCTCTCTTGTAGAGCCGCTTTCAGGCTTTGTTTTTCATACGGGCTTAACGGATCTATAGCAACGTTTCTGCCGTATTGCCGCAATGCCTGTTCCATCATTTTTTCGACAAATTTCTCCATCATGACTCTCCTATCCTTATGCTTCACTTTTATTCTACTAAATGTTTTTCTTCTCTCAAACCCTTGGATCATATTTTCTGTCAGACAAGAATCATTTACCAGTATAAAACGAACATACTTTCGCATATAATGAGAACGAACATAAGTTCTTTTTAGAGGTGTGTATGATGAAAGAAAAAGTGATTTTTCTCGTTGACATGCAATCGTTTTATGCATCTGTAGAGAAAGCGGAAAATCCACATTTGAAAAATAAGCCTGTCATTGTTTCGGGTGACCCTGAAAAAAGGGGCGGAGTGGTATTGGCTGCCTGCCCGCTGGCGAAACAAAAAGGTGTGGTGAATGCTTCACGGCTGTGGGAGGCGCAGGAAAAGTGTCCTGAGGCTGTTGTGCTCCGGCCGCGTATGCAGCGGTATATTGATGTATCACTGCAAATTACGGCCATTCTCGAGGAGTATACAGACCTTGTGGAGCCTTATTCTATCGATGAACAGTTCATGGACATTACAGGCAGCCAGAAGCTGTTTGGGACGCCGATGGAGATCGCGAAAAGCATTCAGGGCAGAATCATGCGGGAGATCGGCGTTTATGCACGGGTCGGAATCGGCCCTAACAAAGCGCTGGCCAAAATTGCGTGTGACAATTTTGCCAAAAAGAATACGAACGGTATTTTTACCTTAACGAAAGAAAATATGAAAACCGAAATGTGGCCGCTCCCGGTGGGCAGCATGTTTGGCGTCGGGAGCCGCATGAAGCATCATTTAAATCGAATGGGCATCAGCACGATCGGCGGGCTCGCGGCTTTTCCGCTCGATCTTTTAAAAAAGAAATGGGGCATTAACGGCCACGTGCTGTGGATGACGGCAAACGGAATCGACTATTCCCCTGTGTCAACTTCGTCTCTGGACGGGCAAAAGGCGATAGGCCATGGAATGACTCTCCCGAGAGACTACGAACACTTTGACAAAGAAATCAAGGTCGTATTGCTTGAGCTGAGTGAAGAAGTGTGCAGGCGAAGCCGAAACGCCGGGGTCATGGGGCAGACGGTGTCAGTGAGCTGCCGGGGTGCTGATTTTGATTGGCCGACGGGCTTCAACCGGCAAGTGAAGCTGGCAGAGCCGACTAATTCTACTCAGGATGTATATGAGGCTGTACGCCGGCTGTTTCTTACATTTTGGGACGGGAAACCTGTCCGCCGCCTCGGTGTCAATCTGTCTCAGCTCTCATCTGATGACATATGGCAGCTCAATTTATTTCAGGATTATGCAAAGAAAATGAGCCTAGGCTATGTGATGGACGGCATTAAAAATCGATTCGGCGACACAGCAATCATCAGGGCGGCGTCACTGACAGCGGCAGGCCAGGCATTTGAACGTGCGGCTAAAATAGGGGGGCATTATAAATGAACGATCATTTAAAAAGGGGCAACCTGCTGTGGGAAGGGAGCAGGATGTTTCTGCCGGAACATAAGCAAAGCCTGCTGGAGAGAAAGCGGCTTAAACAGAAGCTGCAAAAGCCGATCTTTGACCCCGATAAGCTGGAAGAGATGAATCAAACGCTTTGCGCCGCGATGGAGTTCGCTCAGGATATCACTGTCAGCTGCTTTCAGGACGGTGAGATTGTCCGCTGCACCGGGAAGATCTGCCGGTATGAAGAGTTTGAAAAAGCAGTATGGATAAAAGGAGACGAGGATCAGCTTTATAAGCTGAGACTTGATCAAGTGCTTGATATTGTGCTGTAAAGTCTCTCCTCCTGCTTGGGGGAGAAATAGGCTAAAATGATGAAACATTGTTCCCTCGGCAGTCTGGAAACGTATGATAAAGGAAAGAAGGCATTTACAATTCCAGCCAGGCAAAATATAATTTTTATATTGTGAGAAAAAGAGCTGACATTCGTTTTGCCAGACGGAGGGAGATCAAATCGTAATGGATATTCGAACAATCATGTCTTCAGATTATGAAATGGTAACGTCTGTACTGAATGAATGGTGGGGCGGCAGACAGCTGAAAGAAAAATTGCCGAGACTATTTTTTGAGCATTTTCAGGACACAAGCTTTATTACATCCGAACATAACAGCATGACCGGATTTTTAATCGGATTTCAATCGCAATCGGATCCTGAAACGGCGTACATTCATTTTTCCGGTGTGCATCCAGATTTCAGAAAAATGCAAATTGGGAAACAATTGTATGATGTATTTATCGAAACAGTAAAACAAAGAGGCTGCACCCGGGTGAAGTGCGTCACTTCACCTGTGAATAAGGTATCAATCGCATATCACACAAAATTGGGGTTTGATATTGAAAAGGGCACCAAGACGGTAAATGGCATCTCAGTGTTTGCAAACTATGATGGCCCGGGCCAAGACAGGGTACTGTTTGTCAAAAACATATGAGGGGGAAATATAATGGATTTTTTATCAAAAACACCTGAGCCTCCTTACTATGCAGTCATTTTTTCTTCTGTCAAAAGCGAAAATGACACAGGATATGGAGAAACAGCGGAGCGGATGGTATCGCTTGCGGCGGATCAGCCTGGATTTTTAGGCGTGGAAAGCGTACGTGAAGCGGATGGAAGGGGCATCACAGTTTCCTATTGGGACAGTATGGACGCAATTAACCATTGGAAGCATCACACTGAACATCAAGCAGCAAAAGAAAAAGGAAAAAGCGTTTGGTACGAGTCGTATGCAGTCCGCGTCGCAAAAGTCGACAGACAGCGGCTGTTTCAGGAGAACACGAATGATTGAATTTCTCCAGCATAAGGAAGACACTATAGCGCGTGAGATTTTAGCCGTACAGATCCCCGCCTACATAAAGGAAACAGAGATTATCGGTTTTGACGGTATTCCCGCTTTACAAGAGAAGGTGAAGGATATTCAAGCATCCCATGAGCGGTTTGCGGGATATCGGAAAAACGGCAAGCTGATCGGTGTCATTTCATATGAGAAAAACATGCATCATCTCACCATTTGCAGGCTTGTTGTGCATCCTGACGGTTTCAGAAAAGGAATTGGACGAGCGCTTCTGCAATTTGTCATTGATCATAATGAAGACGCTGAGAAAATCGAAGTAGTCACAGCCGAGAACAATACCCCGGCCGTGTCACTCTATACACAGGCTGGATTCCAAAAGGCAGAAACCGTCAAAGCAGCGCAGGGTCTATTGCTGTCGGTCTTTCATTTGTATCCGAAAAGAAAAGTTGAGGTCATTCTCTACAACGAAAAATGGGCAGAATGTTTCGATGAAGAAAAAGAACGGCTGAAACTTGTGTTCGGGCCGGAGATTATCGCTGTTCATCACATCGGAAGCACATCGATACCGAACATGGCAGCGAAGCCAATCATTGATATGTTAATTGAAGTCAGAAGCATTGAAGCCGTGAGCCAATTTGATGAACAAATGAAGGCTAACGGCTATATACCAAAAGGTGAGAACGGCATAGCGGGCAGGCGTTATTTCCAAAAGGGCGGAAATAAACGCACTCATCATGTCCATATGTACGAACAGGGAAACCCTGCTATTGAAAGGCATCTGTTATTCAGAGATTATCTCAGAGCTCATCCAAACATAGCGAAAGAATACGCCGTTCTCAAAAAACAGCTGGCGGCCCAGCACCCTGACAGCATCAATCAGTACATACAAGGGAAAGATGAGTGGATCAAGACTGCAGAAGAAAATGCGAAGCGGTGGAAAAAAGGCAGAAACAATGCGAATGGCAGTGTTGTATGCTACAATAGCGAAAATGATGAAAACGGGGGTTTCACCTTATGAACATACATGTGACAGATGCAGCAAAACAGGCACTGCAGCAGGCGTTTGACGCCAACCCGGGGAAAAAAGCCCAGCTTCGTTACGATGCAGAAGGATGCGGCTGCGCGGTAAGCGGTGTCCCGACAATCTGGCTGGCAGAAGAATTAACGGGACAGTGCGAGCAGCTGGAAACGAACGGCATTCCGCTGTATATCCAATCGTCACAAAAAGTGTTTTTTGACGATCAAATGACGATCGATTACAATGAAAAAGCCAAAACATTGGCGCTGAAAAGCCCGGCTGAAATGCTCAGCCCCAGAATGAGCATATTAGTAAAGTAGGAGACGCGAAACGTGGAACAAAAGCTGAAGGCAATGAAGAACACAGCACAAAATAAAACGTGGGTATCCTTCCTGAATCAAAACCATCCCTATACCTTGCTTCACTGGTCAATTGGAGGAGCAGAGTCCATCAAGAAAGATGTCTGGCTATTGCAGGATGAAATGACCTTCGAGACGCAGGAGTTTACAACGATAGATCTTGCGATTGAATGGATCAGAGAAAATATGGATGGCATTACCGACGTTCTGTAACATAAAAAAGCGAAAGAGCCGAAGAGGCCTTTCGCTTTTTTATTCTGTTGAATCATTCATGTTGTCTAAAAACTCCTGCACTGTTTTTCGGTACGTATCCCGATTTTTGGTATATGACATGGCGTGTTCACCGTTCTCGGCAATGTACAGCGCTTTCGGCCCGCGTTTCTTTTCATAAAGCCGCTCGGTTGAAGAAACAGGAATGTAGTCATCATCCTTACTGTGAATAAAGAGGACCGGCTTTTCGATTTTATCAATGACAGCAAGCGGAGATACTTCACGTGCGCGATAGCCGCCTCTCAGCTTCAAAAAGAAGTCGGCGATAGGAAGCAGGGGCCAAGACGGGAGCCTGTATTCCGCTCTCAGCCGGTAGGCAAGCTGTTCATCAAAACATGCGAACGGACAATCGGCAATATAAAAATCAGCGCCATCGCTGCAGTGTGCACCAGCGTAAAGCAGGGCGGTCACAGCTCCCATCGACTCACCGTGAATTCCGATCAATCCGCGATGATTTGTTTTGTTTTTGAGCCAGCTGACAACCTTATTGAGATCATCCTTTTCGTAAAACCCGTAGCTGGTCGTCTTTCCGCCGCTTTGGCCATGTCGGCGGTGGTCATAAATGAGCACATTCCAGCCGAGATCAAGAAATAAATGCATATACTTAAGAGAATTCAGCACATTCATGGTTACCCCGTGGCAGATGATGATGGTATTTGGTGTGTCATGCGGTGCGACATGGTATCCTTTTATGTCGTACCCGTAAGCGGAGGGTATCACAAAAGCGGTTTTCTCCATTTGCTCAAATGATTCAAACACATCATGTCCGTTGTCTGTCTCTCTTTTGATAATGTCTTCATCCGTTTTTTTCTTGATGAATAGAATCATATTTGAAAAAACAATTCCGATTGCGATGACAGCTGTTACGAGAGCGCCAATGGCCAAAAGGATTTTCTTCAAAAGTCACAGCACCTTTCAACTAAATATAGGTAATTCGTGTTTAAAATCATTATACCTAAACACTGCTCCGCTGAGAAAGTGATCAGAAGAGAGTCTGCTTGTTCAGTGTATATGCTCCGTGATAAACTGTCTTCAAAACAAAACATGGGGGAAGTCTGAATGAAAAAACAAAAATCCGCTGACAAACACCAGCTAAAAGACGGCCTTCAATCCGATATCAAAGCAAAGCTTATGGAGATGAAGAGCCAATTGAAGGAAGAGGATGAAAAGAGGCAGGAAAGAGAAAAAGCAGAACAGATTAGAAAGAAAAAAGAGATCGAAAAAAATAAGAGCTTTGAAGAACTCCTAAATGAAAGCCAAATGGATTGGCATCAATATAAATAAACCAGCACCCGTACAGGTGCTGGTTTTTCTGCTATGAGCGATGAGCTTTGTAAATGTCTTGTTTCGTATGAGATTGGAGCGCTTTGATTTCCTCTTCGGTTAAACGCCGTGCATTTGCTGCCTGAATATTTTCCCGTAACTGCTCAATCTTACTGGCGCCTGTAATCACTGAAGCGACAGCCGGCTGTGCTAGCAGATACTGCAGCGACTTTTCTGTCATGGAAAGATCGGGAGCCACTTCCTCCATTGCCTTGCGTGCATTTGTCAGTTCCTCGAATGAATAGGACAAGTACCCGTTTTGTTTCATACTGTCTGAAGCTTGATCAAGCGGTTTTTCAGTTAAGAGCCCTTTGGCAACAGGACCTCTGGCGACTACGCTGATTTGATGTTCCTCTAAAAGCGGGAGCCATTCCTCAGGGCGTCTGTCAAACAGGCTGAATTGCATCATAATGCTGACGATGTTTGATTTTTTTACATATTCTTTAATCACATTCGGGCGGATGGAAGAAATGCCGTAGTAGCGGATGACACCTTCTTGTTTTAATTCCTCAAACGCTTCAATCGTTTCATCAATGTTGTCCTCTATCGTGCCGCCGTGAAGCTGATAAAGGTCGATATAATCTGTTTTCAGCCGTGTAAGGCTCTTTTTTACCGCCTCTTTTATGTAAGCTTTTGAAGGGTCCCAATACCAGCCCTCGCTTCCGTCATCCCAACGGTTTCCCGCTTTTGTTGCCAGAATAATATCCTGGCGTCTGTTTTGGATCGCATCACCGACAATTTCTTCATTGCGTCCTCGGTCATACAAATCCGCTGTGTCCAAATAGTTGATGCCAAGCTCGATCGCTTCATCCAGAATGGACAATGCTTTGTTTTTTTCAGTTCCAAGAGACATACAGCCGAGTCCGACTTCGCTAATGTCTAAATCAGATGTACCCAATTTGCGCTTTCTCATGTGCACACTCCTTTTTTAGGCTTTGTATTGACCGTAATATAAAGGAGCTAAAGTTTCAACTTTTATGGCTTTGAGATCCAATCTTTCACATATTGAAATGTGCGTCCATACTCTTTTAACTTCGCCCGAATTTTCCATGCTTTTCCGACTAAGACAACACCTTTTGGCATGCGATGCACTTTCACGAAGAAGCCCCCTTTTGCTCTAGTATGATAAAATGTATGGGGCATCATATAGAGACAGAACGGGAGATGAAGAAATGAAATCATTAGAAGAAAAAACAATTGCCAAAGAACAGATCTTTTCGGGTAAAGTCATTGATCTTTATGTCGAGGATGTAGAGCTGCCAAACGGCAAAGCCAGTAAACGTGAAATTGTGAAACACCCTGGAGCTGTAGCGGTACTAGCCGTCACAGATGAAGGGAAAATCATCATGGTCAAACAATTCCGTAAGCCGCTTGAGCGGACGATCGTTGAAATTCCGGCCGGTAAGCTTGAAAAAGGTGAGGAGCCGGAGTATACGGCACTTCGGGAACTTGAAGAGGAAACCGGTTATACAGCAAAAAAACTGACAAAAATAACTGCGTTTTATACATCACCCGGATTTGCAGATGAGATCGTTCACGTTTTTCTTGCTGAGGAGCTTTCTGTGCTTGAAGAAAAACGGGAGCTTGATGAGGACGAGTTTGTTGAAGTGATGGAGGTGACGCTTGAAGATGCGCTAAAGCTGGTTGAATCGCGTGAAGTATATGATGCTAAAACAGCCTACGCGATTCAGTATCTTCAACTGAAAGAAGCGCTCCAAGCACAAAAATGAAAAAGATTTACGCGGATTTGCACATTCATATCGGCCGGACCTTTACAGGAAGGGCTGTCAAAATAACAGGCGCCAAAACATTAACGCTGGACAGAATTTTGGTTGAAGCCAGTGAACATAAAGGAATTGAACTCCTCGGCATTATCGACTGTCATTCTCCGGAAGTCATTCTAGAGCTTGAGGAAGGCATTTCATCTGGAAAATATCGCGAGCTTGACGGGGGAGGAATCCGTTATCGCAGCACGACTCTTTTATTGGGGAGCGAGCTGGAGATTTATGATGAAGCCTGCAGCGGACCGATCCATGTGCTCGTATTTATGCCGACGCTGGCTGATATGAAACAGTTTTCAAACTGGCTGTCAGCCCGGCTGAAAAATATTCATTTAAGCTCGCAGCGGATTTATGAAACGGGCTTAAACCTGCAAAAAAAAGTGCAGGATATGGGCGGCCTGTTTATCCCCGCCCATATCTTTACGCCGCATAAAAGCTTATATGGAAAAGGGGTTAAATCAAGCTTAACTGAGGTTTTTGATCCATCTATGATAGACGCGGTGGAGCTTGGATTAAGCTGTGATACAGACATGGCATCACACGTATCGCAATTGAATCCGTATCCTTTTTTAACAAATTCTGATGCGCATTCGTTGGGGAAAATCGGCAGAGAATATAATGAACTATATGTGCAGTCAGCTGATTTTACTGAATTTGCTCTTGCATTAAAGGGACAAGATGACAGGAAAATTATCGCAAATTACGGCTTGGACCCGTTATTGGGGAAATATTATCAGACGGCTTGCGAAGCGTGCGGAGAGCCTGCTGTAAGCGGGGAAACAGCGTGCGCGAATTGCGGAAATTCCAGATTTACCAAGGGAGTCAGCGAAAGATTGCATGAATTGAGTAATCAGCTTGAAGTTCGCGTCCCGCGTCCGCGATATGTACATCAGATCCCGCTGCAATTTGTTCCGGGTGTAGGCCCGAAAACGCTGGACAAACTAAAAAAAGCCTTCGGAACAGAAATGGCTGTTCTTCACGAGGCTGCAGAAGAAGATTTGGCTCGCGTTGTCCCGCCGAAAACCGCGGCGCTTATCGTAAAAGCGAGATCCGGAAAACTGGAATTGAAAGCCGGAGGAGGAGGAACCTACGGTAAAATTAAACCGTGAGCTAAAGATTAACTCAGTTCCTCCTGTACTTTTCTTTTTGTGCGTATAAAGGTAATCAGCTGGATGATTTCATCTTCACTCAGCGGCTGGCCATCAACAGAAATGGTAAAGTCAAGGCTGCTCCACGTGGCCAATTCTATGGCCTGAGGAGCAGTCTGCTTTTGTTTCTCGCGGCCTAAAAGTTCATCGCAGGTTGTGTCAAAGAGGTCAGCCAGCATGGCAAGCGCTTCAAGTGAAGGCCGTCGGTAGCCTGACTCGTAGCCGGCATATGTGCTTTTTGCGATACCGAGAAGGTCAGCTGTATATTGAAGCGACCAATTTTTCTTTTTTCTCAATTCTGTTAAACGATCTAGATTCATGAACTTCCGCTCCTTTTTCACCTTGAGCTGATTATATCATATAGGTATTAGGAAGTGTACGCGAATTGAATAATAATGTCTTGCGTATTTTATTTTCCGTGTCTATAATTGCATTAAAAGTATGCGAAAAGCGAATACCTTCTCGCAACCCATCTTTAGATACAGTGAAGAGGTGCATGGTATGAAAAAATTATTGATGTTGACAACTGGGGGAACGATTGCTTCAGTTGAAGGGGAAAATGGGCTGGCTCCCGGAGTCAAGGCTGATGAATTATTAAGTTACGTATCAACACTTGATAACGATTACACAATGGAAACTCAGTCGCTTATGAATATAGACAGCACCAATATGCAGCCTGAATACTGGGTGGAAATAGCGGAAGCCGTTAAGGAAAATTATGATGCCTATGACGGGTTTGTTATTACTCACGGTACAGATACAATGGCCTATACATCTGCCGCACTATCGTATATGCTGCAGCATGCCAAAAAGCCGATTGTCATCACCGGCTCGCAGATTCCGATCACGTTCCAAAAAACCGATGCCAAAAAAAATATTACAGATGCCATTCGATTTGCCTGTGAAGGCGTGGGCGGCGTTTATGTTGTGTTTGACGGCAGAGTCATTCAGGGAACGCGTGCGATCAAATTAAGAACGAAAAGCTACGACGCATTTGAAAGCATCAATTACCCATATATCGCTTTTATCAATGAAGACGGGATCGAATACAACAAACAAGTAACGGAACCTGAGAACGACACCTTCACAGTTGACACTTCACTATGTACAGATGTATGTCTGCTGAAGCTGCATCCAGGCTTAAAGCCCGAAATGTTTGATGCCCTGAAAAGCATGTACAAAGGAATTGTCATTGAGAGTTATGGCAGCGGAGGGGTGCCGTTTGAAGGCAGAGACATTTTGTCAAAAGTGAATGAGCTGATCGAAAGCGGCATTGTCGTGGTCATTACGACTCAATGTCTTGAAGAAGGCGAAGACATGAGCATTTACGAAGTTGGCCGCAGAGTCAACCAAGACTTAATTATCCGATCAAGAAATATGAACACAGAAGCAATTGTGCCAAAATTGATGTGGGCACTAGGTCAGTCTTCGGATCTTCCTGTCGTCAAGAGAATTATGGAAACGCCGATAGCTGATGACGTTGTCCTGTAAAATGTAAAAACGATAACCAGCAAAGAGAAAGAAGGTTAAAGATTATGTTAAACGGCCAAAAAGAATATCGCGTGGAAAAAGACTTCCTTGGGGAAAAACAAATTGAAGCAGATGTTTATTACGGAATTCAGACGCTCCGTGCTTCTGAAAATTTCCCGATCACAGGATACAAAATCCATGAGGAAATGATTAACGCACTGGCGATTGTGAAAAAAGCTGCGGCTCTTGCCAACATGGACGTGAAACGGCTGTATGAAGGAATTGGCCAAGCTATCGTACAAGCCGCTGACGAGATTCTCGAAGGCAAGTGGCACGATCAGTTTATCGTCGATCCGATTCAGGGCGGTGCCGGAACTTCTATGAACATGAACGCGAATGAGGTTATCGGAAACCGGGCGCTTGAAATCATGGGACATAAAAAGGGAGATTACATTCATTTAAGTCCAAACACACATGTGAACATGTCACAGTCTACGAACGATGTGTTTCCGACTGCTATTCATATTTCCACATTGAAGCTCTTAGAAAAACTGCTGAAAACAATGGAAGATATGCATAGCGTTTTTAAGCAAAAAGCACAGGAGTTTGACTCTGTTATTAAAATGGGCCGGACACACCTTCAAGATGCGGTTCCGATCCGTCTTGGCCAGGAATTCGAAGCTTATAGCCGTGTTCTCGAGCGTGATATCAAACGAATCAAGCAATCGCGCCAGCACCTATATGAAGTCAACATGGGCGCAACTGCTGTTGGTACAGGGCTGAACGCTGATCCTGAATATATCAAACAGGTAGTAAAGCACCTTGCTGATATTAGCGGGCTTCCTCTTGTCGGCGCTGACCATCTTGTTGATGCGACACAAAATACAGATGCCTATACAGAGGTATCAGCTTCATTAAAAGTCTGCATGATGAACATGTCGAAGATCGCAAACGACCTGCGCTTAATGGCGTCGGGACCGCGCGCCGGACTTGCGGAAATTTCTCTGCCTGCACGTCAGCCGGGTTCATCTATTATGCCGGGGAAAGTCAATCCGGTTATGGCGGAGCTGATCAACCAAATTGCGTTCCAGGTTATCGGAAACGACAATACAATCTGCCTTGCTTCAGAAGCCGGCCAGCTTGAGTTGAACGTCATGGAGCCCGTGCTTGTCTTTAATTTGCTTCAATCCATCAGCATCATGAACAACGGCTTCCGTTCGTTCACTGACAACTGCTTAAAGGGCATTGAAGCCAACGAAAAGCGGTTGAAGCAATACGTAGAAAAAAGCGCAGGCGTGATCACAGCTGTCAATCCGCATCTTGGATATGAAGCGGCTGCCAGAATTGCCAGGGAAGCGATTATGACAGGCCAATCAGTCCGTGACCTTTGCCTGCAGCATGATGTGCTGACAGAAGAAGAATTGGATATTATTTTAAACCCATATGAGATGACCAAACCAGGTATCGCAGGGAAAGAACTATTAGAAAAATAAAATTTGTATAAAATACAGCTTATTCATCTCCGAATAGTCGGATGAATAAGCTGTTTACAACATAGGGATGAGGAAGTATAGTATACGTGTTGCACTATATATTGAAAGCGTTTTAGCTTTTACATGAAGGGGGACTTCTTTTGAAGGATGTAAGATTGCCAACACTATTTGAAATTATTATTGTACTAGGAGTATTTTTAGCACTTGTTCTATCGTTTACAGTCTTTCTCGACTTGCCGATACAGCTGGCGCTTTTTGTTTCATGGTTTATTGCAATGCTTTTAGGTATAAGACTCGGTTATTCTTATAAAGATTTACAAAATGCGATTGTACATGGGATATCAAATGGCCTTGAAGCCGTACTGATTCTCGTTTCAGTTGGGGCGCTCATCGGAACATGGATTGCCGGAGGCGTTGTGCCGACTTTGATTTATTACGGACTGGAATTTATTCACCCAAGTATCTTTTTACTGGCAACGTTAATTATTTGTTCCATTATGTCTGTGGCAACAGGAACGTCATGGGGAACAGTCGGAACTGCCGGCATTGCCATGATCGCAATTGGAGAGGGTTTAGGCATTCCGCTTCCTCTAGTAGCGGGAGCTATTCTTTCAGGTGCTTATTTTGGGGACAAGCTGTCTCCGCTGTCTGACAGTACAGTTCTAGCTTCTTCACTATCAAAAGTCGATGTATTGGCTCACGTGAGAGCAATGCTTTATTTATCAATACCTGCTTATGTCATTACAGCTATACTCTTTACAGTTGTTGGATTTATGTACGGCGGGAAAAATATTGATCTTGATAAAGTTGAATTCTTAAAATCATCTTTGCAAAACACGTTTGACATTCATATTTGGATGCTGATCCCGGCAGTTCTCGTCATAGTCTTATTGGCGATGAAAAAGCCATCTATGCCGGTTATCGTAATTGGCGCTTTACTCGGTGCAATCTGGGCTGTTGTTTTCCAAGGAATGGATATTGCCCATGCGATTGCAACTGCGTACAACGGCTTTTCTATTAAAACGGATGTTGAATTTTTGAACGGCTTGTTAAACCGCGGTGGAATTGTCGGTATGCTTGATTCTCTCGTCGTCATCATCTTTGGCCTTGGTTTTGGCGGTCTGCTTGAGAAACTCGGCGTGTTAAAAGTCATTGTTTCAACGTTTGAAAAGAAATTAACTTCAGCCGGCAATGTCACATTGTCTACACTGATCGTAGCGTTTTTAGCAAACATCTTCGGCTGTGCGATGTATGTATCTCTTATTTTGACTCCGAAAATTATGGAAGACAGCTATGATCGCTTACATCTGGACAGAAGAGTGTTATCACGTAACTCAGAGGTCGGGGGAACATTGACTTCGGGGATGGTTCCTTGGTCTGATAATGGGATTTACATGGCTGGTATTTTAGGTGTTTCTACCTTCTCTTATCTGCCGTTTATGTGGCTCAGTTTTGTAGCAATAGGTCTTGCAATTATCTATGGTTATACAGGAAAATTTATATGGTATACGAAAAACAATACAGTTAAAGCCGAAAAACTAGGCTAATAGGGGAGGATCACTGAATGATAGCGAAACACATGATTCGGACACTGATGATCGAAACGCCTTCGGTTCCCGGAAATCTTGGAAGGGTGGCTACGGCCATCGGCCTTCTGGGCGGGGATATTGGTGAAGTGGAGACGGTAAAAGTCGGACCCAATTACACAATGCGGAATATTACCGTTCAAGTGGAGAATGAAGAACAGCTTCAGGAAGTGATCGCGGCTGTACAGGCCCTCGGAGAAGGGATCAGGCTTCACACCGTATCTGATGAAGTCCTGTCCGCACATGAAGGCGGAAAAATCCAAATGAAAAGCAAAATGCCGATCCGTTCACTGGCAGAGCTGGGACGTGTCTACACACCAGGTGTTGCGGACGTGTGCCGACTGATCGAAAAAGAACCTGAAAAAGCTTCTATTTATACAACGATCAGCAATTCTGTTGCAATTGTAACGGATGGAACCGCAATTTTAGGCCTTGGGAATATCGGCTCTGTGGCTGGCATGCCTGTCATGGAAGGAAAGGCTGCTTTGTTTGATCAGCTGGCGGGTATTAGCGGCATTCCGATACTGCTTGATACGAGTGATCCTGAAGAAATCATCAAAACAGTAAAACATATTTCTCCGGGCTTTAGCGGCATCCTTCTTGAGGATATCGGTTCGCCGCATTGTTTTGAAATCGAGGATCGCCTAAAAGAGGAGCTGAACATCCCTGTTATGCACGATGACCAGCATGGTACAGCTGTAGTGACGCTGGCAGCTGCCATTTCGGCATGCAGGAGTGCGGGGGTTGACCTGAAGGAAGCGAAAGTGGGGCAAATCGGCCTTGGCGCAGCAGGCGTGGCCATCTGCCGGATGTTCATGGCTTATGGTGTGAATGCTGTATACGGAACAGACAAATCAGAGTCAGCAATGAACCGTCTCGAACAATACGGCGGACAGGCAGTTTCCAGTATTGAGGAGCTTATGGAAACATGTGATATTGTCATTGCTACAACGGGCGTTCCGGGTTTAATAAAACCGGCATTTGTACGTTCTGGTCAAGTGATTCTGGCTTTATCGAATCCGAAGCCGGAAATTGAGCCGGAGGCCGCACTGCAGGCTGGCGCCGCATATGCAGCTGACGGGCGTTCTGTTAATAATGTACTCGGTTTTCCGGGGATTTTTAGAGGAGCGCTTAACGCAAAAAGCACGGAGATTAATCATGATATGCTTGTCGCAGCAGCAGAGGCCATCGCAGCCTGCACTAAACAAGGTGATGTTGTCCCTCAGCCGCTTGATTCAAAAGTCCATCATGCGGTAGCAGCAGCTGTCGAGCATGCAGCTCTTACAGCAGTGAAATAAATGTAGCTAAACAGCACCTGTCGTAGCAGGTGCTGTTTTTTTCTTATCATTGTTCAATTTTGTTATCATTACTATGAAAATAAAAAAGGGAGTGATCACATGGCAAAAAGCCAAGCGAAAAAGAAGCGGGGGCATCGATTGAGAAACGGCGGACGTGACGTCTTATTATCAAGAGGCAGCACACCATCTTTCAGCACACATGAAAGAATGACAAAAAGCAAAAAAGAGATTTTGAATAAACGGAAGCATAAGAATCCTTATGATCATACAGCAGTTGATGATAAGGATTTTTTTGTGCCCCAAAAAGCCGCCTAGCATTCATCTCTATCGTTTCTTTTTGAAAAAGGGCATGTTTTTCCGTTTCTTTCATACAATCTATTAAATCAAATCACTAGAACGGGCGGGAGGAAACGGTATGCGAAAAATCTCTTATAAGGACATGTTTCTCAGGCATGTCAAAGATCATCTCTCTCTTTATATATTTGTGTCAGTGCTGTTTTTCATGGGTGTCATCTTTGGCGCGATTATTGTCAACAGTATGACCATCAGCCAGAAAGAAGATTTATACTACTACTTAAGTCAATTTTTTGGACAGCTTTCGGATGGAAAACAGGCAAGTTCAGCTGATATGTTTGGGCAAAGTATCTTTCATAATGCAAAGTATTTAGGCCTGATGTGGATACTGGGAATTTCCGTCATTGGGATGCCGATTATTTTCATTATGATCTTTCTGAAAGGGATCGTCGTCGGCTTTACTGTCGGGTTCCTAGTCAATCAGATGGGAGTAAGCGGGTTTTTCCTATCATTTGTTTCCGTTTTGCCGCAAAATGTGCTGCTGATTCCGGCTTATCTCATTATGGGCACATGTGCAATTGCGTTTTCTTTAAAGTTAATCAGACAGCTGTTCGTGAAACGAAGCCTGCATGACGCGCCGATTCAATGGTTCGGGCGGTATGCCTTTGTGCTGCTGGTCATTCTGTTTTTAGCGCTGATTTCATCTCTCTTTGAAGCATACTTATCTCCTGTTTTAATGGAAAAGCTTACATCTAGACTTTTTTAAAATCATTATTAAAAGAAAACCGTTTTATTTATCAGTTTATAATAATTATAGTTGGAACTCTGCGCGTATTTTGTTATAATGAGTCATGGAATGCGGCGTAGGAGGGAAAGACATGGAAAACCGTATTGATCGTATTAAGAAACAACTGCACTCATCCAGCTATAAACTTACGCCACAGCGTGAAGCGACAGTAAGAGTGCTGCTTGAAAACGAAGAAGACCATTTAAGCGCAGAAGATGTATACCTCCTCGTAAAAGAGAAATCTCCTGAGATCGGTCTCGCTACAGTATACCGTACGCTTGAATTATTAACTGAATTAAAAGTCGTAGATAAAATTAACTTTGGAGACGGTGTGTCCCGTTACGACCTTCGGAAAGAGGGCGCAGCTCACTTTCATCACCACTTGGTGTGCATGGAGTGCGGAGCCGTTGATGAAATTGAAGAAGATTTGCTTGAAGACGTGGAAGAAATCATTGAACGTGATTGGAAATTTAAGATTAAAGATCATAGATTGACGTTTCACGGCATTTGCCACCGCTGTAACTGAAAAGAAACTGAATAGACGGTGCCGAGCGCGAACCTTTTCTCATGGGGAAAGGGTTTTTTGCTGTTTCTATGTATAAAACCTTTCTGATTTGGCATATGGTTTATATAACTGGAACCATAGGGAAAGGATCGATTAGGACATGGGAAGATTCCTGAAAACAGCTGTCGATGCATTGAAAGTTTTCATCCTGTTTACCGGTTTTACCGCTTTGTTCTATTATGCTATGATATGGGTGAATCAAGAGTATGAAAACTATCATCGGTATGATAAACCGGAAGGCTCCGCTGTAAAAGTTGTTGAAATGGATCAGGATGAAAAAGGCGGATGGCTCGACCGGTTGATCTTTTTTTACCAAAACGGGGAGTAGATCAAGAGTGAAAGATCAAATAAAGGATTTCATCCACTACGTCATGGTAGAGAGAGGGCTCTCTCAAAATACGATCGTATCCTATGAACGTGACTTGAAAAGCTATTCTCTCTACTTAACAGAAACCCTTCATGTGACGGATTGGAATCACGTTACCCGCATACATATTATCCAATATTTAAAGCATTTGAAGGACTCGGGGAAATCCGGCAAGACATCGGCGCGGCATTTGGCATCCATTCGCTCTTTTCATCAATTTCTGCTCAGGGAAAAAGTAACGGATAAGGACCCTTCCGTTCATATCGAAACACAAAAGACGGAACGGGCGCTTCCGAAGGTGCTCGCACTCAATGAAGTCGAGCGGTTATTGGACACGCCTAAGCTGACGAGCCCATTCGGCTATCGGGATAAAGCAATGCTGGAGCTGCTTTATGCGACAGGCATACGAGTCAGTGAAATGATTGAGTTGAAAACGGCAGATGTTCATTTATCTATGGGGTTTATCCGATGCTTTGGCAAAGGAAGAAAAGAACGGATTGTGCCAATTGGTGAAGCCGCCGCTTCCGCCATTGAGGAATATATGACAAAAGCCAGGGGAAAACTGTTAAAGAACAATGTGTCTGACGCCCTCTTTTTAAATCATCACGGCAAACAGATCAGCCGCCAGGGATTTTGGAAGAACCTGAAAAAAATCGCGTTGGAAGCCGGCATTAAGAAAGAGCTGACTCCGCATACGCTTAGGCATTCCTTTGCGACGCATCTGCTTGAGAACGGGGCAGATTTAAGAGCGGTGCAGGAAATGCTCGGTCATGCGGATATATCCACGACGCAAATTTATACGCATGTGACGAAAACAAGGCTGAAGGATGTGTACAAGCAGTTTCATCCGCGAGCATAGCCGCAGGTGGCTGCGGCTTTTTTGTTTAGAGCGACAGAAAATATTGAAGTTTCTCATTATTTCCAAATACATTGTCAACGGGAATGAAAACGGTTTATACTTGAGTTGTCAGACCTCTTAGCGATACAATAGACGTATAGAAAAAAAGGAGGCTTTCAAGATGCCTGCATACAAATATAATCGTGTGTTTTTAATTGTGATGGACTCAGTCGGAATCGGCGAAGCGCCGGATGCCGCTGACTTTAATGACGAAGGCGCTCATACGCTCGGTCATATTGCCGAGCATATGAACGGATTACATATGCCGAATATGGCAAAGCTCGGCCTTGGTCTTATCGAAGATATCAAAGGTGTAGAAAAAACAGAACATCCGCTTGCGTATTATGGAAAAATGCAAGAAGCGTCAAACGGAAAAGATACGATGACCGGCCATTGGGAGATTATGGGTTTATACATTGATAAACCATTTAAAGTGTTCCCGGAAGGCTTTCCTGATGAATTGCTTCAAGAGCTGGAAAAGAGATCTGGCCGCAAAATTATTGGAAACAAGCCGGCTTCCGGCACAGCGATTTTGGATGAGCTTGGTCAGGAGCACATGGAGACAGGGGCTTTAATTGTTTACACGTCTGCTGACTCTGTTCTGCAAATTGCCGCTCACGAAGAGGTTGTGCCGCTTGAGGAGCTGTATCGCATTTGCGAAACGGCGAGAGAGCTGACGCTTGATCCGAAATATATGGTTGGCCGCATTATTGCACGGCCGTTCGTCGGAGAGCCGGGTCAATTCAAACGGACGCCAAACCGCCATGATTATGCCCTTAAACCGTTTGATCGCACTGTCATGAATGAATTGAAAGACAGCGGCTTAGATGTGATTTCAATCGGTAAAATCTCTGATATTTACGACGGAGAAGGCATTACTTCTTCACGCAGAACGGTTTCCAATATGGACGGAATGGACAAGGTGATTGATACGCTGGGAGAAGACTTTACGGGTCTGAGCTTTGCGAACCTTGTTGATTTTGACGCGTTATTCGGACACCGCCGTGACCCTGAAGGCTACGGACGCGCGCTTGAAGAATTTGATGCGCGGCTTCCGGAAGTGTTTGAAAAAATGAGAGAAGACGATCTGTTAATTATTACAGCCGACCATGGCAATGATCCGATTCATCATGGGACTGACCATACACGCGAGTATGTGCCGATTCTCGCTTACAGCAAAAAACATAAGAAAGCGCAAATGCTGCCGCTTGCAGATACATTTGCTGATATCGGCGCAACGATCGCTGATAATTTCCAAACGAATAAACCGAAATACGGGAAAAGCTTTTTATCTTTATTACAATAGGGGGACTGTTTCTTGAAGGACAGAATTGAACGCGCAGCAGCTTTTATTAAACAAAACCTGCCGGAATCTCCGAAGATCGGCCTTATTTTAGGCTCAGGTCTTGGCATTTTGGCTGACGAAATCGAAAATCCGGTCAAGCTGAAATATGAAGACATACCTGAATTCCCGGTATCTACTGTTGAAGGGCATGCCGGACAGCTTGTGCTTGGCACTCTTGAAGGAGTTTCCGTCATTGCAATGCAGGGCCGCTTTCATTTTTATGAAGGCTACTCAATGGAGAAAGTCACATTCCCTGTACGCGTGATGAAAGCGCTCGGTGTGGAAGCGTTGATCGTGACAAATGCCGCAGGCGGCGTCAACACTGAATTCCGTGCGGGAGACTTAATGATTATTACCGATCATATCAACTTTATGGGAACAAACCCGTTAATCGGGCCAAACGAAGCTGATTTCGGCGCCAGATTTCCAGATATGTCTTCAGCCTATGATAAAGATCTGTCCAGCCTGGCTGAAAAGATTGCGAGAGACCTTAATATCCCAATTCAAAAAGGCGTGTACACTGCTGTGACAGGACCTTCTTACGAAACACCGGCAGAAGTCCGTTTCTTAAGAACGATGGGCTCTGATGCTGTCGGCATGTCTACTGTTCCGGAAGTCATTGTGGCGAATCATGCGGGAATGCGGGTTCTTGGCATTTCCTGCATCTCTAACGCGGCAGCCGGAATTCTGGATCAGCCTTTAAGTCACGATGAAGTTATGGAAGTGACCGAAAAAGTAAAAGCTGGATTCTTGAAGCTTGTTAAAGCGATCGTCGCTCAGTACGAATAAATATGAATCAATGCAGGACCAAAAGACAGCTGTGACTGATATCACACAGCTGTCTTTTTTTATGCCCAAAATTCGAAACATTTTCCATCAGTGGCGTATAAAACCATCCCGCTTGGAAAAAATAAAAAGGATTATGAAATGGAGGGCTTTTGAGATGAAACGTCTTTTATCCACTTTGTTGATTGGTATAATGCTGCTTACATTTGCACCGTCTGCATTTGCAAAACAAGACGGAAAACGTACATCGGAGCTTGCTCATGAAGCGAAGTCTGCGGTGCTGATAGAACGTGACACGGGAAAAGTGCTTTACAACAAGAACAGCAATGAGAGACTGGCGCCTGCAAGCATGACGAAAATTATGACGATGCTTTTGATTATGGAAGCTTTAGATAAAGGCAAAATCAAAATGAGTGATAAGGTCCGTACAAGCGAGCATGCGGCGTCAATGGGCGGCTCACAGATCTTCCTTGAGCCCGGCGAAGAAATGACTGTCAAAGAAATGCTGAAGGGTATCGCAATCGCTTCGGGAAATGACGCTTCCGTCGCCATGGCTGAATTTATTTCCGGCTCTGAAGAAGAATTTGTTCAGAAAATGAACAAAAAAGCAAAAGAGCTGGGATTGAAAAATACATCCTTCAAAAACCCGACCGGATTGACCGAGGAAGGACATTACAGCTCTGCTTATGACATGGCAATCATGGCTAAGGAATTATTGAAATACGAATCAATTACGAAGTTTACCGGCACGTATGAAGATTACCTTCGTGAAAATACAGATAAAAAGTTTTGGCTTGTAAATACAAATCGCCTTATCAAATTTTATCCTGGTGTAGACGGCGTAAAAACAGGCTATACAGGCGAAGCGAAATATTGTCTGACTGCTTCGGCTAAAAAAGGAAACATGCGGGCCATAGCGGTTGTATTCGGAGCGAGCACGCCTAAAGAAAGAAACGCGCAAGTGACAAAAATGCTTGACTTCGCCTTTAGCCAATATGAAACGCATCCTTTATATAAACGAAATCAAACAGTAGCAAAAGTAAAGGTCAAAAAAGGGAAACAAAAATTTATCGAACTCACTACATCTGAGCCGATTTCAATATTGACGAAAAAAGGCGAGGATATGAACGATGTGAAAAAAGAAATCAAGATGAAGGACAATATTAGTGCTCCGATTCAAAAAGGCCAAGAGCTTGGCACTCTTGTTCTGAAAAAGGATGGAGAAGTACTCGCTGAAAGTCCTGTTGCTGCAAAAGAAGATATGAAGAAAGCCGGGTTTATCACATTCTTAAAGCGGACGATGGGAGACTGGACAAAATTTAAGTAATTATGCCGAATGACCACTAGTTTTGTCACGGTGAAGGAATTCATTCCGTCGAAATCGAAACACTCATTATCCGATCATATCAAGGAGGAATGAGCATGAGCCTTGGAATTGACATGAATGTCAAAGAATCTGTGCTTTGTATTCGATTAACAGGCGAACTCGATCACCATACGGCTGAAACCCTGAAGCAAAAAGTGACTCAATCATTGGAGAAGGATGATATTCGCCATATCGTGCTGAACTTGGAGGACCTTTCCTTTATGGACAGCTCGGGGCTTGGCGTTATTTTAGGAAGATACAAGCAAATTAAGCAAATTGGCGGAGAAATGGTTGTTTGCGCTATCTCTCCTGCGGTGAAGCGATTGTTTGATATGTCGGGTCTGTTTAAAATTATCCGATTTGAACAATCTGAACAGCAGGCACTCCTGACACTGGGGGTGGCATCATGAAAAATGAAATGCACCTTGAGTTTTCTGCCCTCAGTCAGAATGAATCGTTCGCCCGTGTGACAGTTGCTTCATTTATAGCTCAGCTGGACCCGACAATGGATGAACTGACTGAAATCAAAACAGTCGTGTCAGAGGCTGTCACGAATGCGATTATCCATGGATATGAAGAGAACTGTGAAGGGAAAGTTTACATTTCAGTGACGCTGGAAGATCATGTCGTATATATGACTATTCGTGATGAAGGCTTAGGCATTACAGATCTTGAAGAAGCCCGTCAGCCTCTATTTACGACTAAGCCTGAGCTTGAGCGCTCTGGAATGGGCTTTACCATTATGGAAAATTTCATGGATGATGTCAGTATCGATTCATCGCCTGAAATGGGAACAACGATTCGCTTAACAAAGCACTTATCAAAAAGCAAAGCGCTTTGTAATTAAGGAGATTTGTTATGGATGTGGAGGTTAAGAAAAACGGCAAAAACGCTCAGCTGAAGGATCATGAAGTAAAGGAATTAATCAAACAAAGCCAAAATGGCGACCAGCAGGCAAGAGACCTCCTCATAGAAAAAAACATGCGTCTTGTTTGGTCTGTCGTACAGCGGTTTTTAAACAGAGGATATGAGCCTGACGATCTCTTCCAGATCGGCTGCATCGGGCTGTTAAAATCTGTTGACAAATTTGATTTAACCTATGATGTGCGTTTTTCAACGTATGCAGTGCCGATGATTATCGGAGAAATCCAACGATTTATCCGTGATGACGGAACCGTAAAGGTATCAAGGTCATTAAAAGAGCTTGGAAACAAAATCCGGCGCGCGAAGGATGAGCTTTCGAAAACACTGGGCAGAGTGCCGACGGTGCAGGAGATCGCTGACCATTTGGAGATTGAAGCTGAGGATGTTGTACTGGCCCAAGAGGCGGTAAGGGCTCCATCTTCGATTCACGAAACCGTTTATGAAAATGACGGAGATCCGATTACCCTGCTTGATCAAATCGCTGACAACTCAGAAGAAAAATGGTTTGACAAAATTGCGCTGAAAGAAGCGATCAGCGATTTGGAGGAAAGGGAAAAACTAATCGTCTATCTCAGATATTATAAAGACCAGACACAGTCCGAGGTGGCTGAGCGGCTCGGGATCTCTCAGGTGCAGGTTTCCAGGCTTGAAAAGAAAATATTAAAACAGATCAAGGTTCAAATGGATCATACGGATGGCTAGTCTGCAGTGCAGGCTAGCTTTTTTGTGTGCAAAAGCGTGGTAATTTATGGTCTTTTCGAGCGGATGAATGAGAACAAAATCGAACCACATACTACATATATAACCACCGAAAGATGGTGATCAATGATGGAACGACGAATATTTATCCGGCTTCGCCACCGGGTGCTGGCACATCCAGGGGATATTATTACCGTTGGAGATGCCGCGCAAATAGAAGGGCAGCTTCAGCTGAAAAAGAAACTTTCGGCTATGCCGCTTTATCAGGTGAGCGAAAAAGATAAAAATATCGTAATTCTGGATATCATACAAGTCCTCAGAGCCATTCATTTACAAGACCCGACACTTGATGTTCAAACCGTAGGCGGAGCAGAAACCATTGTTGAAATTCAGTATCGAAAGCGAAATTTATCAACGGTTCTATTTATCGGTGTCTGGCTGCTTCTGTTTATTGGATCGTGTCTTGCCATCATGAACTTTCATGAGGATGTAAGCATGAGAGATGTTCATATCGCACTATATGAAATCATAACCGGAGAGAGGAATGACTATCCATATTTGCTTCAAATCCCATACAGCATCGGTTTGGGACTGGGGATGATCGTGTTTTTTAACCACATATTTAAAAAGCGCCTAAATGAAGAGCCCAGCCCGCTGGAGGTTGAGATGTTTAACTATCAGCTTGATCTCGATCAATATGTGGCCATGCATGAGAATCAAGAAACCATAAAGGATCTGCATGATCGTTAGTGTATTGTTCATTATTTTTGTCGGGCTCGGCGGAGGCATAACGGTGGGGGCGGGTTTCGTTGCTTTTTTAACCGTAATGGGAATCATTCCGCGGCTGATGCAGCTCACCAAAACAATGAGATTTGTTCAGGCTTATGAAGCGGCTGTCATTCTTGGCGCGGTTTGCGGGGGATGGGAGACGCTTCACATGAATCATCTTTATCTAACAAAATGGATAGCTGTGCCGGTCGGGCTTCTGGCAGGTTTGTTCGTCGGGATGCTAGCGGCTGCTCTTACAGAAGTTTTAAATGTCCTGCCGATTTTGGCGAAACGAATCGGGCTCAGAAGTAAAATCATTATTTTATTAATGGCCATCGTGATTGGGAAAATCGCGGGCTCTTTATTTCACTGGCTGTACTTTATTGACCATTCATAAGGAGGTTTCAAGATGACAAACATAAAAGAAAATTACAAATCAAAAGTGAAAACATATCAGCCTAAGCCGCCTTACGTCTGGAACTGTGTAAAAGCCTTTTTAGTGGGCGGACTGATTTGTGCAATCGGGCAAGGTCTGCAAAATTTTTATATCCATTTTTTTGATTTCAATGAAAAAACTGCGGGGAATCCAACAGCTGCAACGCTGATATTAATTTCTGCTTTGCTTACAGGGTTTGGTATCTATGACAGAATCGGACAATTTGCAGGCGCAGGTTCAGCCGTACCTGTCACAGGTTTTGCCAACAGTATGGCAAGCGCGGCTCTTGAATATAAAAGCGAAGGATTAGTGCTTGGAGTAGCGACAAATATGTTTAAACTGGCAGGAAATGTTATTGTTTTCGGAGTTGTAGCTGCATACATTGTTGGAATGATTCGGTTTGCTTTTGAGAAACTGATGTCATAGGAGGAGAAGAAAATGAAATTAACAGGAAAGCAAACCTGGGTATTTGAACATCCCATATTTGTCAACTCAGCGGGAACGGCAGCAGGACCAAAGGAAAAAGACGGACCGCTCGGCTCTTTATTTGATAAAACCTATGACGAAATGCATTGTAATCAAAAAAGCTGGGAAATGGCGGAACGGCAGCTGATGGAAGACGCTGTTAATGTTGCACTTCAAAAAAACAATCTGACAAAAGATGATATTGACCTATTGCTGGCAGGCGACTTGCTGAATCAAAACGTGACGGCTAACTATGTGGCAAGACACTTGAAAATCCCATTTCTTTGTATGTTTGGTGCCTGTTCAACATCAATGGAAACAGTGGCTGTCGCATCAGCCTTAGTTGATGGCGGGTTTGCCAAAAGGGCACTCGCTGCCACTAGCAGTCACAATGCAACTGCGGAAAGACAGTTTCGCTATCCGACAGAATACGGAGGCCAAAAACCGGACACTGCTACCTCCACTGTAACCGGAAGCGGTGCAGTTGTCATCAGTCAGACACCGGGTGATATCCAAATCACAAGTGCGACTGTCGGAAAGGTTTCTGATTTAGGAATTACAGACCCTTTTGATATGGGATCGGCTATGGCTCCGGCTGCAGCTGATACGATTAAGCAGCACTTTAAAGATCTCAACCGGACAGCGGATGATTATGATCTAATCCTGACAGGTGACCTGTCAGGCGTCGGTTCTCCAATCGTAAAAGACATTTTAAAAGAAGATGGATATCCAGTCGGCACAAAGCATGATGATTGCGGGCTTCTGATTTACACTCCGGATCAGCAGGTCTTTGCCGGGGGGAGCGGCTGTGCTTGTTCAGCGGTTGTCACCTACTCTCATATTTTTAAGCAGCTGAGAGAAGGAAAACTAAACCGTGTATTTGTCGTGGCGACCGGGGCGCTATTAAGCCCGACGATGATCCAGCAAAAAGAAACCATCCCGACTATCGCCCACGGGGTTGTATTTGAGCGTGCAGGAGGTGCATCTTAACATGGACTACCTTTTGGCTTTTGTCTGCGGCGGGGCCATCTGTATCGTCGGCCAGCTGCTCTTGGATATTTTTAAATTGACGCCAGCTCATGTCATGACATCATTTGTTGTAATCGGTGCAATATTAGATGGTTTCGGCATTTACGATAAATTTATTGAATTTGCCGGAGGAGGCGCCACCGTTCCGATCGTCAGCTTCGGTCACAGTCTTCTGCACGGCGCCATGCATCAGGCGCATATACACGGATTTATCGGAATCGGCATGGGGATTTTTGAGCTGACCTCGGCCGGTATCTCAGCCGCTATTCTTTTCGCCTTTATCGTAGCTGTTATTTTCAAACCGAAAGGATAATGCCGACATGACGACAAAACGCAAGGTCATACTGGTAACAGACGGGGATGTTTATGCCGCTAAAACAATTGAATACGCCGCAAGCAAAGTGGGAGGCCGATGTATTTCACAATCAAAAGGGAATCCTTCCACCCGCAGCGGCGCCGAGCTTGTCAAGCTGATCGCCTCAGCACCGTATGATCCTGTATTTGTCATGTTTGACGACTCCGGCCTTCAAGGAGAGGGCCCGGGAGAAGCCGCTCTAACCTATGTCGCAACCCATCCGTCTATTGAAGTGCTCGGTGTGATTGCGGTCGCGTCAAAAACACATCAGGCTGAATGGACCAGGGTCGATGTAAGCATTGACCGAAATGGAGAAATAACTGAATACGGCGTCGATAAAGTCGGGGAAAGGGAATTTGATGACCACAGAATGAGTGGAGATACAGTCTATTGCCTTGATAAACTTGATCTCCCGCTTATTGTCGGTATCGGGGATATCGGCAAAATGGGCAGAAAAGACGATATCTCAAAAGGGTCGCCAATCACCATGAAAGCGGTCGAGTTTATTTTAGAAAGGAGCGGGTATCATGCCGGACCACAAGGAAGAGAAAATTCGGGTTTATCGGAATCCAGCTAAAAATGAAGAGTATTTCAAAAACCGTGTTGGGATGGGGACGAGCTATGATGTAGGTGTTCGCAAGCTCACGATTTTAGATAAAGAGATCCAGCTTTACTATCTAAATGGATTATGCGATACAGCCTATATTATTCATTTAATGAGAGAGCTTGTTGCCATTAACAATCGGAAAGAAGACCCTGATGAGCTGGTCGACATCGTCGAAAACAGGCTGCTTAACGCCCAGGTCGAAAAAGTAAAAACCTTGGATGAAACCACCGACCAAGTGCTGTCCGGGCTCGTCGCTGTCATTGTTGAAGGTGCAGGTTTCGCATTTATAATTGACGTCAGAAGCTATCCGGGCAGAAACCCGGAAGAACCTGATACGGAAAAAGTAGTCAGGGGAGCCAGAGACGGATTTGTTGAAAATATCGTCGTCAATACGGCCCTTCTCAGAAGGCGGATCAGAGACGAACGCCTTCGAGTCAAGATGACGAAAGTTGGTGAGCGGTCAAAGACGGATTTAAGCATTTGTTATATAGAAGATATAGCTGATCCGGATCTGGTTGAGATCGTAGAAAAAGAAATTGCATCCATTGATGTCGATGGATTAACAATGGCAGACAAAACTGTCGAGGAATTCATTGTTAATCAAAGCTATAATCCTTTTCCGCTCGTGCGCTATACAGAAAGACCGGATGTGGCCGCAAATCATGTTCTAGAAGGCCATGTTATCATTATAGTGGACACATCGCCGAGTGTGATCATTACCCCGACGACTTTATTTCACCATGTGCAACATGCTGAAGAATATAGGCAGGCGCCTTCAGTCGGGACCTTTTTAAGATGGGTAAGATTTTTCGGTATTCTTGCTTCTACTTTATTTCTTCCGATCTGGTTTCTCTTTGTGCTTCAGCCTGATCTGCTCCCGGACAACATGAAATTTATCGGTTTAAATAAAGATACGCATATCCCGATCATCCTGCAGATATTTTTAGCTGACTTAGGAATCGAGTTTCTCAGAATGGCTGCCATTCACACCCCGACGGCTTTATCGACAGCAATGGGTTTAATTGCCGCTGTTCTGATCGGGCAGATTGCGATTGAGGTCGGCCTTTTTTCGCCTGAGGTGATTCTGTACGTCTCACTTGCGGCGATTGGAACCTTTACGACGCCTAGTTATGAATTAAGCTTGGCAAACAAAATGAGCCGTCTTGTCCTCATGATACTCGTTGCCTTATTTCATATAAAAGGGCTCGTCATCGGATTTACAGTGCTAATTATTGCCATGGCGAGCATCAAATCCCTTCAGACACCGTACTTATGGCCGCTGATTCCCTTTAATGGAAAGGCGCTGTGGCAGGTTCTTGTCCGCACAGCGAAACCTGGCGCAAAAGTAAGACCCAGTATCGTTCACCCCAAAAATCGCTTAAGACAGCCTACCAATTCATAATCGCATTGAAACTGACTGAAGAGTATGATAATGTATGTCTTAATTATGAAGGGACAGTCCATAAAACTGTCCTTTCATCCATAAGCGGAGAAAGAGGGAATGACATTGTTCTTACACGGCACAAGCAGACAAAATCAACATGGTCATTTAGAAATCGGAGGTGTGGATGCTCTCTATTTAGCGGAGAAATATGGTACACCTCTTTACGTATATGATGTGGCTTTAATACGTGAGCGTGCTAAAAGCTTTAAACAGGCGTTTATTTCTGCAGGGCTGAAAGCACAGGTGGCATATGCGAGCAAAGCATTCTCATCAGTCGCAATGATTCAGCTCGCTGAGGAAGAGGGACTTTCTTTAGATGTCGTATCCGGAGGAGAGCTTTATACGGCTGTTGCGGCAGGCTTTCCGGCAGAACGCATCCACTTTCATGGAAACAATAAGAGCAGGGAAGAACTGCGCATGGCGCTTGAGCACCGCATCGGCTGCATTGTGGTGGATAATTTCTATGAAATTGCGCTTCTTGAAGACCTATGTAAAGAAACGGGTCACTCCATCGATGTTCTTCTTCGGATCACGCCCGGAGTAGAAGCGCATACGCATGACTACATTACAACGGGCCAGGAAGATTCAAAGTTTGGTTTCGATCTTCATAACGGACAAACTGAACGGGCCATTGAACAAGTATTACAATCGGAACACATTCAGCTGCTGGGTGTCCATTGCCATATCGGCTCGCAAATCTTTGATACGGCCGGTTTTGTGTTAGCAGCGGAAAAAATCTTCAAAAAACTAGACGAGTGGAGAGATTCATATTCATTTGTATCCAAGGTGCTGAATCTTGGAGGAGGTTTCGGCATTCGTTATACGGAAGATGATGAACCGCTTCATGCCACTGAATACGTTGAAAAAATTATCGAAGCTGTGAAAGAAAATGCTTCCCGTTACGGTTTTGACATCCCGGAAATTTGGATCGAACCGGGCCGTTCTCTCGTGGGAGACGCAGGCACAACTCTTTATACGGTTGGCTCTCAAAAAGAAGTGCCGGGTGTCCGCCAATATGTGGCTGTAGACGGAGGCATGAACGACAATATTCGTCCTGCGCTTTACCAAGCTAAATATGAAGCTGCGGCAGCCAACAGGATCGGAGAAGCGCATGACAAAACGGTATCGATTGCCGGAAAGTGCTGTGAAAGCGGAGATATGCTGATTTGGGATATTGACCTGCCGGAAGTAAAAGAAGGCGATCTTCTTGCCGTTTTTTGTACAGGCGCTTATGGATACAGCATGGCCAACAATTATAACCGTATTCCGAGGCCCGCCGTTGTATTTGTCGAAAACGGTGAAGCTCATTTAGTCGTGAAGCGAGAAACATACGAAGATATTGTAAAACTTGATCTGCCATTTAAAACGGGTGTAAAGCAATAAAAGAAAGCGCCGATTTTTCGGCGCTTTTCCTATTTGAATATAGATACAATCGCATTCCAGATAGATACGAAGAAATCAATGACTTTCTGGATGAAGTTTTTGCCTTCATCTGATTCTATGAATTTCGTAATCTTATCTTTCGCTTTATCTAGCTGGTCACTGACCTGTCCCCAGTCAATGTCAGCGTTTTTCATCTTATTGAATAGGGAGACAAGCTGATTCTTTTGGCTGTCTGTAAGTGTGACGTTTAAATCAGAAGCTGCGTCATCCACTTGTTTTTCGATGTCAGCTTTATTATCAGGCACCCCGTTTTTAGCAAACTCTTCTTTGATTTTTGCAATCAGGGCTGCCGCATTTTCGTTACCGATTTTGTCTCCAAGCTCTGATGTCGTGACAAGCTCTTGGTTGGCGACTTGCTTAACATCCTCCGAGATCGCTTCGTCAGAAGAAACTTCATAAGCCTTAATCAATCCAGTTAAAGCGGCAGTCCCGGATACTTCAAACGGTGCTGTAACATACACCTTCGCATCTTTAACACCGGCTGTCATCAGTGCATTCAGGTACATTTCATCTGTGATGCCGCTGATATTATGAGTCTCAACATTCAATCCGGAGCCTTTTTTGGCAATGGTGATTGAGGATGAAGAAATCGCTCTCGATCCGATTTGCGCGTTCGATATATATTTTCCTAAATATTCATGTTCTTCCTTATTGGTCACGGTTACCGTTGTGGCATTATCAGGGACATTCATTTCATCAAGCACTTTTTGTTTGTCGGATTCTGACAAATCAGCACCAAGTGTTACAATGACATCTCCAACTGCGGCATCCGCGAGACTGACCTTCGGAACCGTCAGCAGCAAAACGGCCGTTGCCAGCATTCCAATCCAAATTTTCTTCAAAGCAGTTTGACCTCCTTCAATTTCACAAGCAGCTGGATAGTGCTGCTTTGTGAGGACCTGAATCATGAAAAATACAGTTCCGTTAGGTTAGACGGAGATAAAGAGATTCAGGTTTCATTTTTATTTTTTAGTAAAGCCCGGGAGATTCGTTTTCCCCCGAAAGGTGTGGTATAATAGCCGCGACAAGGAGAGACAGGTCATAACCTATCATACATAATCTCCTTTGAAAATTAAAATAAAGAAAGTAGGCATACAATTGAAAACAGGTTACTTTTTATTAGAAGACGGGAACAAAATTGAATTTGAACTTTATCCTGAAGCTGCACCTGGAACTGTTGCAAACTTTGAAAAGCTTGCGAACGAAGGCTTTTATGACGGGCTTACATTCCACCGAGTGATCCCTGGCTTCGTCAGCCAAGGCGGATGCCCGCACGGAACTGGTACTGGCGGTCCGGGATACACAATCAAATGTGAAACAGAAGGAAACCCGCATACACATGAGGCGGGCGCACTTTCTATGGCACATGCCGGAAAAGACACTGGCGGCAGCCAATTTTTCATCGTTCATGAGCCA